>Ga0315291_10001961_pt1 | contig 27248 bp, 31 predicted proteins | sample YL17G12_20_MG_FD_203070 | JGI IMG/M metagenome (GOLD analysis project Ga0315291, IMG submission 203070) | Sediment microbial communities from Yellowstone Lake, YNP, Wyoming, USA - YL17G12_20 | ecosystem: Environmental > Aquatic > Freshwater > Lake > Sediment | place: USA: Wyoming | collected...
AACGCCATCCCTCCAAATTGGTTATGCCATATTCTTGTGCGGACTTATCAGCACTTTACTAAGTGTTTGTAAATCCATCCTCCGCCACTGTAAAGACTTTTATTGACGTATCGGCATGTTTTACAGATGCTTCTTGGTGTGTTGCGCCGCCGCTACGGGGCGGAATTTGAAAAGACAGGCATGAATAAGCCCGGTTATCGCATGTCATGACTCATTATCTCAGGATAGGCACCCTCAGTAAAAAGGTCGGCATTGTCAGCCTGAGCAAACTCTTTAGCTCCCTCAATCTTTTCTTTATCAATATCATTTTTGCGCGCGCCCTCACAAAGGAGATGAACGGCTCCTATCAGCAGACCATGCTGGTTATCAATCTCTTCTCCATGCTCTTTCTCTTCGGGGTGCCGACGAGTATTTATTATTTCCTTCCCAATCTTTCGGGCGGGCGGAAAAAGGGATTTTTCTACCAGTCCGTCCTCATACTCAGTTATCTCGGTTTCGTCACCACCATTGCCGCCTTTTTTCTGGCGGACTGGTTTGCAGTGAAGTTTACCAACCCCCCGCTTGCCTCTCTCATCAGGGCATCATGCCTTTATCTCCTTTTTGTCTTAGCGGCAAGTTTTGGCGATGCCATCCTGATTGCCATCAACCGTCACACACTTATGGCGGGACTCAGCATCCTCTTCACAGGGCTTCATTTTGCGGCGGTGGTCATGCCCGTCCTCTTCCACATGCCCATACAGGACGTCTTTTATCTCTTAGGAGTTGTCAGTTTGGCGAGATTCATTGTCAGTTTTGCCGTATGCCGTCGCCTCGTCTCGGCAGGGCCGCCCGTTTTCTCTTCACCCCTCCTCAGAGAGCAGATTATCTATATCCTTCCTCTGGGATTGAATAGCATGATAGACGTCCTTTCGCGCGAACTTGACAGGATACTTGTCTCCTTCCTTTTCACTGTGAAGGACTTAGCGGTTTATCAATACGGTGCGCAGGAGATACCCTTCATCGGCATCCTGATTGGCTCCATCTCTGCGGTGATTATTCCCGAGATTTCCCGCATCAGACATGAGGGCAGGTGGGAGGAATTTGTCTCGCTCTTCAGAAATGCCTCTGTCAAGACGGCGCTCATCCTCTTTCCACTCTTTGGTTTCCTCATGATTTTTGCGTCGAAGATTTACCTCATCCTTTATACGGAGTCCTATCTTGCCGCCGTGCCTGTCTTTCGCATATATCTACTGATGCTCCCGCTGAGGATAATCTCCTTTCAGTCCATTTTGTTTGCGCTGGGGAAGACGAGGAGTGTCATAATCGGGGCGGTGTTTGACTTGGCGGCGAATCTGACATTGAGCCTGATACTGGCGGCGAGGATGGGACCGGTTGGTGTGGCGCTCGGACTCGTCATCGCCACAATGGGGCAGGTGATATTTTATGTTTTCATAATCAAGCACGCCACGCGCCTTGAGTGGCGGAAGTTGTTCGAACCGCGCCCGTTTGGTATTATTATCATTTCATGTCTTGCCGCATGTCTCCCGTGCCTTATTCTAACATGGATGCCGATTAATATCTTGATACAAGTTGTGTCGGGGGCGGTGATTTGTGGCGCAACATATCTTTTGTGCCTGCGCCTGCTCTTTAAGTCATGGAGTTAAACTTATGGAACCGGCAGAAGAATTGCAACGAGGCGCCGACCGCATTGCCTCCCTTATACTTTATTCAGACCTCCCGTGGGTGGATATCGCCATTGAGATTGAAAAACTGCGCGATCGCTGTTCGGAGATTGACCCTGAGCATCTTGAACTCTTTGAGTATCTTTACGAAAGCCGTTTCCACCGCCTCTGGGAGCAATGGCGCGAAGAAGGACAAACGCGCAGATACCGCCGGATATGACAGAAATGAACATAATTGAAAAAATTCCGCAACACCGCCTCTTGCCTCAATTATAATTTGGACAAAAAGTGGAGACTGACCCCAGATACACACAGAAGAATTAACCTTAAAGATTAAAAAAATCGGAGGGAGAGAGGCGGAAATTTGAACGGTTTCGTGCTCCTCAGGAAATCGTCAGGAGAACTCTTTTTCTCCTTGACGCCTACTTATCATGAATGAGCCCATATTCGTTGATAAGACTAAATTTTTGACAATGGAGACTTTTCATCTTCATGCAATTATTAAAATATATATCCGAGCTGATTCGTTGCCGAATCCCGTATTTCATATTGGGGGCTGTATCATCCTTTTATATTTTAGCTCTAATACTAACTCCGAAAATTGATATCGATTTTTTGTTGAGATTGATCCAGTCCTTTGGAGTATTAGCCACTGGATTTGGTGTGTTTATTGCTTTTTTTACCTATAAGTCAAATCTGAGTCGGTATCATGAAGAACATAGAAAGAAGATTTCAAAAGAGTTCTTGGATGAATCAAATCGAGTTCTTAGTTGGGCTTATGAGACCTTTTCACGGTCAAGTGACAATACTCCAAAGAATGATAGAGTATTATGGTTAACTACAGCACGGATGATTGAGCGATACAAAAAAATAAAGTCTCAGATAACAGAACAAGAACATTCTCTCATTGCTAATGAACATGAAGAATATTGGCGCCATCGGTTCTACGAACTGCTGCATAATAACAAAGACAAACTTACGAAAGATTATTTCATGCCTTTAGGAGATCCATATCATCATGAAGCAATCGACATTAAGTCCCTTGCTGTCATTCTCTTATTTACCAAGTGGCGAAAAGGCGTATCTGACCCTCTTGATGAAATAGATCATAATAAATTATTTGAAGAATATGAAAGATTAAGGTTGAATGATGATTTCCCCGGTGTTGTAGAATTTTTAGATGCCCAAAAGAAATGCTGTGCTAATATGAATAAATCGTCAGAATGATTGGTATCACTTAATTGCATTCAATTTTTTAAATAAATGTTGACGCGTGGTCAAGCATTTTGGGTGTGATAGTCATCTATTTTTCACGGAACATTTGGGAACATTTAGGGGCGGGGGCGTTTGGGGCCAGACTCCACTGTTTGTATAACTTTATTACTTGGTTATTTGTTTTAAATAATATCTCTACGCTTTCGTGTAAGACTCAACCATTTGCACCATTTTCATATTTATCATACCTTGTCTCTTTGTATTCGTATCAAACTGATACTGATACTCATATAACCGCTATATCAATGTCTAAGTTTATCCCAATCTTCTTTCTTATCAATTATGATTTGCATAAAAAGTGATGACTGCCCCCATTATCTCCTTATAATTTATACAAATAGTAGAGATTAACCCCAGATGCTCATGACCCCAGATACTCAGGAGAACTCCTTTTCTCCTTGTCCCCAACTTATTATGAATGACCTTCTGATGTCGTTTTTTATTTTCCTGATTTAATTCTATTGTCTTGTTTGCATAACATCTGGCAATTTTCTTCTGTTGTTTTACTACCTTCGTGCCAGGGTATAATATGATCTGCTTCCATTTCATTTAATTCATAATGTTTTTTACATTTTGGACAAATTCCTTTTTGTCGTTCATAGACTTTTTGTTTCATATTATCAGAAAATGCACGAATTGAAAGATATTTTTCTTCACGGGTTAAAATATAAGGGTAAATACCATTCTTTTTTTCTACATCATCATCCGCAATCAATTTAGCCGTTTCTTCTTCTATTACTTTCGTATCATATACTTCATCTTTGTATTTGTTGTAAAGTATTCCCCAATCCACACCTTTCATAAATTTTCTTTTATTTGTGAAAGTCGCATTTATCCAAGTAATTACAGATTGAAAATATATCCACAAAGCACTAGCATTTGGGTCATGCTGATGACTTGCCATATAACTTTCTATATTGCCTGCGGAAATCCAATCAATAGCCGTTTCCAAATATTCCTGACGAATTGCTGAGCCGCTGATATAATCACTTCCGATTTGATAAGCTGCACAGCCGGTTTTACTAAAATAGCGTTTGGCATCGGAAACCCATGAGCCTGCATATACAGCATTTCGCAATTCCTGATCGCTAAGTTTTTCACCTGCAATATTAATTGTCTTAAACCACTCCAATTTTTCGCTTTCCGTGCCGCTGCAAACATAAATCATAAGTTTATAATCAAGGATTTGTTTTTGCTGGTCATCTTTAAGATTATGAAAATACAAGTTCTGATATGCGAAATCACCATTGATATATTGACAAAATGAAATTGTGCGCTGTTGCCCGTCAATTATTTCAAAACTCCCGTCTTTACGAACTGCCCAATACATCACATTAAGAGGAAAATCTTTTGTAATAGTATTAATAACAGCATCACGTTGTTTATCCTTGTAAATAAATTCCCTCTGGAAAGGCGGACGAATATCAAGCCTGCCTCCGAAACCTATAACACCTTCTTCAGCGTTGTCTTTATAACCGTCTGCTAAATCACGGACGGTAATTTCTTTTAGTTCTATTTTCATTCTTTATTATTTCTAATGATTATTCGAGCATATAATTCTTTACCATTAATCCGAAAACGACTAACTTTCCCTGTAATTTCTTCTACTAAAACTCTATCTATTCCTAATACTTCAAATTGATCAGGATTATATTTATCCAAAAAAGTAATTGGAACACCCATAGCTCCTGCATAATCCATAGGAATTTCTGCCACTTTATCTACATTTATAGCATCGTAGTTATCATACTTTGGGTATTCTTCAGGGCTATATTTTTTGCATAATATTAAATTTTCATGTCTTTCTTTATGGTCTAAATTAGTAAACCAACGAACTCCTTTTACTCTGATAAATTTGTTACCATTTTCATCAATTCTGCAAGTAGCTGCATTTAAGGGATAATTATCAGGTACTCCAAATTCTCTGTCTCCGCTATGTATGCTGGGTCCAAGCCATAATTTATTCTCTTTAACTAATTTGAAAATTTCTTTATAGGTTAATGCGTTAAGGTTTCCAATTATTATAAATTTTTTGTCGTATTCTATTAATTGTGCTACATATTCTCTGAATAAAGAAAAAGGCGGATTTGTTACTACTATATCGGCTTGTTTCAAAAGTTCAATACATTCCCTGCTACGAAAATCGCCATCGCCTTTCAGGTGCTTAATTCCAATTTCTTCGGGATTGGGAATTTTATCTCCCTTTTTATCGCCTGCATATTCCAGATATATTGCTTTTTCGGATTTATTTTCGCTGAACAGATCGGCATTTTGGTTTTTATAACAGATGGCGATCAATTTTTTCAGTCCTAAGGCTTCAAAATTGAAGGAAAAATAATGGAAGAAATTGCTTATACGCGGGTCGTCGCAATTACATAAAACAGTCTTACCATTAAAATGTTCTTTGTAATGTCTAAGTTCTTTTTCAATATCAGAAAGTTGAGTATAAAACTCATCTTTTTTAGCAGTCCTTGCGTTTTGTAAATTCTTATTCATGAACACTTAAGGTCAGACCCCACTTTTTGTATAAAATAATTACTTTATAATTTCATCAACGTGTTCCAATATATCAATTATGCCCTTATTGTTTCTCCTCTTTATATGATGTGTAAAAACTTCTTCCCTTAAATCCCAGATAATTGGCAATCTGCTCTGCTATTCACGGAAGATGCTCCCTCATAAATATTGCTGCCGCCATCGGGCATTTTCTCCGTTGGGAAAAACCATAAAAAAATCGTAAATGTAGTCGAACCGGTGAGTCAAGAAATTATTGGAGACTTTGTGATAATCATACTCAGCTTTCAAAACACCCTATTTTTCTTGACTCATAGCGGATTTTGGGGGATTATTCATGTGTTTTGTATTCCGAAAAGGGGGAATTTCCATGAGAATTATTCGTTTCGGCTCGCTGATGCTTTTACTTTGCCTCGTAGCGTTAATTACCTCATGCCAGAGCACAGTCCCTGTTTATATCAAGGTAACCGGCAGAGGCGTCGCTGAAGTTGTGCCAACGGAGGGAACATTGCCGCCGCCCCCGCCGCCGCAGACGGCAGATATGTCCTGGGCTGAGGGCGATATCATCGCCATCGGGCATGGGGTGCCGCCCGCCTCTCCCGTCAGCGCCTCACAGGGAAAACTCCTTGCCAAACAGGCGGCAAAGGTGGATGCCCAGCGCAACCTCCTTGAACAAATTGAAGGCGTGCGCGTCAGCGCTAAGACCACAGTCAAGAACTTCATGACGGAGAGTGATGTGATTCACACTCAGGTGGATGGTCTTATTGCCGGAGCCGAGGTGGTCTCGGAGCAGGAACTGGATGATGGCTCCTTTGAAGTCAAACTGCGTCTCAATATGCATCCCCTTGCAAGGATTATCCCACCCTCGGAACTTGTGCCCCCTCCGCCGGCGCCGCCATCCGGAACAATCCCGGGGCAGTCGCTTACGCTCCATAGCTTCAGCGACGGAGCGAGGTCTGTCGCACAGGCGCGCCTCATGGCTGAAGAAGCCGCCAAAAAGGATGGCTTGCGCCAGATACTGGAACAACTCAAGGGCGTTGTTATCACAGGCAGCACCACGGTTGAAAATTTCATGACCACGGATGACCGCATACGCGCCCGCGTGGAGGGCATTATCAGGGGCGCTCGCGTTGTTGATACCAGATATAATGAGGACGGCACCGTCGAGGTGGACATGGTCCTTGAACACCCCGACATCTCTCAAGTCGTCAGATAATTAAGAGTCCGCCTGAGGCGGACAGGAGATAAAGCTGAACATCATCCTCGCATCTGCCTCGCCCAGGCGCAAATATCTCCTCGAACGGCTTGGTCTTGATTTCGCTATTGACCCAAGCAATGTGGATGAGTCTGCCATTCCCTGGACCACCCATAGGGAATTTGCGCTCAAGGCGGCGCTTGCCAAGGCAAAAGATGTCGCCTCCCGCCACAAAAACGCCATTGTCATTGGCGCGGATACAATTGTCTGTCTTGATGATGAGATTCTGGGCAAGCCGAAGGATATTGAGGATGCGCGCCGTATGCTTCTCATGCTGCGCGGCAGGGCGCACATTGTTATAACGGGCGTGGCAGTTGCCCTCGCCGGCACGGAGAATGTTTTGATGGACTCCGTGAGCACGAGGGTCTTTTTTAAACGATTCACGCAAGGGACGCTTGAACGGTATCTGAAAAGCGGCGATTCACTTGACAAGGCGGGGGCATACGGCATCCAGGGGATAGGAGAGCGTCTCATTCACCACATTGAGGGGGATTATTTCAACGTGATGGGTCTTCCTCTTGAATGCCTGTTGAACCTGCTGGGCAACTTTAAAGAAATTGACAATTGATAATTAACAATTGACAATTATGGGAAGCGAACATCATCCCGACCACATCCGCCTGAGGATAATTCACTAATCGGACTCCATATCCTCATCAGCTGTCCTTTTCGCCCCAAAGGGGAACTTTTCAAGGTCATCCACATCCGTAACTGCCTGTTTCTTTTGCTTTTCGCGTTCCTTCTGAACCTTTTTCTTATACATGGTTCTCAGGCTTTCATTGATTCGTTCCATGATGCTCGTCTTGGATACCCCGCGGACGTAGGCAATCTCATCGCACAGAAACCGCCGCGCCTGGTCCATAATCTCACGCTCCTTGCCCTTCAACTCATCCATCTGGTCAAGGGTATAAAGGTCGCGGAGGAGTTTTGTAATCTTCTGCGGGTCGCCGCTCTTCATGACATTGCGGTAGCTCATGTATTGAATGCGGGCATCGCTCCGTGTTGGGGAGACGGGGATTTTCAAGAAGGCGAAGATTTTTTTGACATCGTCCTTGGTCATGGGTTTGCGGATGCCGCGCTTATTTATCTGGGAGCGCGGGACAAGGACGCGGGCATTCTGCGCCTTGAAGATGTAATAATTCTCCTCCACCTGGTCCATTTTGATGCGGCGGATGCCCTCCAGCTGGCATATCCCCACCGTTGGCTCAACAAGGGTTTCCCCTATCTTGAAGTCCACAACATTTTCATCCTTCTTCACATCTGCTCTTCCCTTTTTCCTTTTAACCATGTTACACCTCACGATTTATTTTTCCGCATCCGGCCTTCGCGGCCGCTTCGGCGGAGTAGACTCAGTCCTTTACATGCCTTTTCCGCTGCCATTCAACCAACGCACCGTCCGCCCACAGTCGTTCGAGTTTATAATAGCATCGGACATCCTCTGTAAAGCAATGAAAAATGACGTCACCGTAATCCAGCACGCGCCAGGAGGGCGCATTGATGCCATCAAATCCAATTGGGAGCTCGCCTGAGGCGGACAGCGCCTTGAACAACTCATCGCATACAGCCTTCAGGTGGTTGGTCGTCTGTCCGGTCGCCATTACAAAATAATCCGTAAAGTTACAGACCTCGCGCACATCAAGGACCACTATATTTTCAGCCTTTTTTTCATCCGCAATGCGCGCAATCCTCTGAGCCTTTGTTTTTGTTCTCAAAAGACCCTGTCAGTCCTCCCTGATATAAAATGCGTGCGCCCGGAGGGTATCCGGGTGGAGGGATTTCTCCCTCTTTTGCAGTTCCCCCAGCTTATGTTTCAAAATAGTGCGGAATGAGACCTCCATATCCGAGAATGCAAGAACCCTCAGCGCCCCCAGAGAACTATCTTCAAAGGAGCGAGTTGGTTCAATATAATCGGCGATGTAAAGAAGCCTTGCAAGCCGCGACATGGCAGGCGACCCGGTTGGATGAATCCTGATTGCCTCCGCCATCTCTTCATTCTCAATGCCGAAAACAGTTTTCAAGAGCACAGCCCCAAGGCGGGCGTGCCATATCTTTGGGAAAGCCATGTCTTCGGCTGAGAGGGGAGTTTCTCCCACATCAAGGATGCTCAGCTCGCCCTCCTCCTGAGCGCTACGGGCACAATCATGAAGCAGTCCCGTCAAACCTGCAATCCTTAGGTCTTCTCCATAATGCCGGGCGAGGAGGAGCATGGTATGATACGTTCCCAGGCTGTGCAGGAGACGCTCATTGTCCACCATGACTTCCAGTTTTCTCACCACGGCGGATATATCGGCATTTGAGGACAAAGGGGCGCCGTAGATACGCAGCCAGTCCTCTTTCTTGTCTTTTATCTGAAACAGGTTGCTTTTCGGGTTCAAGGCTTTTTTGGTTTTTTTCCTTGCAATTCAAATAGTTATAGGTAATTAAGCCTAATAGTTTTGATGAGTAAAGTAAAAAATGGTCATCTAAAAAGTGGAGAGGTGGCCGAGTGGCTGAAGGCAGCTGCCTGCTAAGCAGTTGAAGGGGGTTATTCCTCTTCCCCGGGTTCGAATCCCGGCCTCTCCGCCATCGTTTGCCTTGGTCGACAGCAGGATTGGCCGCTGATGAGTTCAAGAAAAAAGAAAAGGAGTATGAACATGGCACCTGAACAGAAGGCAAATGCCCCTGAGAAGAAGAATGAGTCCATAACTAATGAGCAACTCATTGCCATGATTAAGGAAAAGATTGAGGAGAAAAACGAGGTCATCCGAGAGCAGCAAATCCAGATGCAGGAACTCCAGGACAAAATTGGCGAGCTTGAACTGGAGGTCGCCGCCATAAAAAAGACAAAGCAGGAGCATGAAGAACTCGTGAAAAAAATCTCCGAAATCCTGGAATAGTTTTTCACCCCTTTCTTTCCCCAAACGCCTCCTGAGGCATTCCTGGGCGTCGCCCCAGAAGCAGCCATATGCCTGTCTCCCACCGTTTCAAACGATGGTCTCATATTGAGAAGGACTCATGAGAAGCGCATTCACATATCTTCTTCTTATCATTGCATCGCTCTTGCCGCTCTCCTGCGGCAAGGAGAAAAATCTCGTCCTTGACCTGAACTTCTCTGTCAATGTTGCCCGCCCTGCCAAGATTTTCCCTGATATGAAACACATTGTCAAATCTAAACAGACAGTTTATGAAACGCATGGCAGGCCGGACTTCATCCGTTTCTGGTGGTCAAGGGATGGTCGTCCCCACCGCTTCCTCGAGGTGGACGGCGCCCTTAGAAACTCCGATTCCATCTATGCCCTCAAACACTCCTGGGTCTATCTGGACAAAGACCGGGAGTTTGTTTTTGATAGAGATGACGCCTTCCGTGAAATCCCACTCACGGACAAGGTGCGAACTATCTGCAACTATGGCGACCCGGAGGATATTAAACAGGTCTCTGTCCCTGACGGACCCGTTGAGGAAATCTGGCATTATTACAGCATCGGGCTGATTTTTAAATTCAGTAATGAAAAACTCATCAGCCGGCAGAGCCATACCCCCATGGGCAATTTTATCAAACGCTGAAGGGGTAATGTGCCGCAGGTGCGCCAAAGGAGCATCGCAGATGCGCCATAGTTCTGACAAAGAAGCGTTGCAGGATGACCTTGAGTATGTAATCCTGACTGAGGAGCAGATTCGGAAGCGCATTGCCGAGATGGCGCGCGAGATTGAACGCGACTATGCCGGAAAGGAGCTTGTGCTCGTCAGCATTCTGAAAGGAGGGGTCATATTTCTCGCCGACCTCACAAGAGAGATAACCATCCCTCATTCCTATGACATGGTGGGCGCCTCCAGTTACGGCTCGCAGATGTCCTCCTCCGGTCAGGTTACCATTACCAAGGATGTCACGGTCCTTTTGAAGAATAAGTATGTCCTTTTAGTTGAGGATATCTATGATACAGGGGCAACTTTGAAGGTGGTGAAAGACCTTCTGGAGGTTCACTCGCCGCGCAGTGTGGAAGTCTGCGCCCTTTTGTGGAAGGAGAAGAAAAAACGGCATTATGAGGTCTCCATAAAATATATCGGATTCAAAATCCCGGATGTTTTTGTAGTGGGTTACGGGTTGGACTATAATGAAAAATATCGCAATCTGCGCTGTATTGGCGTTCTGAAAAAGGAGATTTATCAGTAAGGGAAGAGATGGAGTGGATGGGGCGGGGATAACGGAATTTTTATCGGATGGTTATTCTTCATCCCTTCTATTCCTTTCTTTGTGTGCCTTTGAGTGAGAATCCTTGGCGGAGAGAAAAAGGGACTGGTTCTGACAACGCGTCATGGCGCGGGGACGCGCCCCCTGACGGCGCGGGTGAAGGCATCGTTATTTGGAATATTATCCGCTCGCCTTCCGGGCGCATGTTTTTACGATTGTTTCGCCGGCAACGGGGCAGTGGGGATTGAAGCCTTGAGCCGCGGGGCTATACGGGCAGTCTTTATTGAGAAAAATCCCACCTGTGTCCGCATCATCAGGGAAAACCTGAAAAGATGCGGATATTCCGACCGCGCCCTTATATTTCAGAATGATGTCCTGAGGATGATTCCCGCCCTTTCTAAAATCGTAGATGCGCCAGAGCTATTGCGACGGAGCATGGCGGAAGAGATTTCCATCATCTTCTTAGGTCCCCCTTATGACTCGGGGCTGGCGCATGAAAGCCTCCTCCTCATCGGTCAAAACACACCCCTCAGCCGGAACGCCCTTGTTATTGCCGAGGTCAGGAAAAAAGAGCCCCTCCTGACACGTTATGGCTTCCTATCCCTCACACGCGACAAGTTTTACGGCGACACCCGCCTTGCCTTTTATGAACCTTTATCCCTTGAGATGTGTATGCAGGCAAAACCGACACACGCATCTGAAAGAAAACAGTTGAAACAGATATTCCCCCAGTAATACGTTATCTTCTGGTGATGCCACGGATAATATAATTATCGAGCAATTTTGAAAGGGGATGATAGAGATGAGGCGAAAATTAACCGCTCTTTTTATCATATTTCTCATGCTCACAGGGATGGTGGCGGCGCAGGAGATAATTATTGAATCCCGCAAGGAAGGGAAAAATAGCGCATGGTATTCTGAAACGAAGGGTGTGTGGTGGAGCAGCACTGCCAAGAGTAATGCGGAGGGCTGTTCAGCCCCAACAATCGGTTCACGGTTTGTTGATGTGGATTCCGGCGCCAAGGAGGCGGAAGCCCGTTTCACACCCGTGCTTCCCAAGGCAGGCGCCTATGATATCTATGCCACCTGGGGACACAGCGGCAATGCCCTTCATGTGAAATATGTTATAAATGCCGGCACGAAGGTGGAGGAGGTCTTTCTGGACCAGTCGGGATGGGGTGGCTCAATTCCCAACAATGACCATACGTGGGTACCTATGGGGACATTTGACCTTCCCGCCGGAAACACCGCCTATGTAGCCCTCCAGACATCCTCAGTGACCGGCAAGACCGACCCACAGAATCTTGGACGGGTGTATAGTGATGCCATCAGGTTTGTCCCTAATACCGGAACAAAGTTGACACCCCCGCCCTCTTTTATTGAGCGTCCGTCTTCAGTGACAACGAATCCAACGCCGGCTCCCATATCTGCCACACCGGCGACGCCCTTAACCCAGTCCTCGCCATTTATCGCCAGCCCCGGCACCACACCGGCGACGCCAACTCCTAAGGTTTCCACACAGACCTCTCCCTTTGTGCCCCCGACAACCAACTTGCCTTTCGTGACCCCAGTTCCCGCCCAGGGGGCGACATCTCCCTTTGTCATGCCCGTTTCCACCCCGGTGTCTTCATCTCCCTTTGTTGCGCCCACGACCGGAACGCCGCCCCCAGCGGCGCAGGCGGGTTCTCTGAACTGGCATACATCCTATACTGAGGCGGTCAGGGCGGGGATTGCCGCCGGGAAACCGGTCTTTTTATTTTTCTATTCAACTCTGGGGGGCGCCTCCCGGACATTGGAGAGCGATGTGCTTAATGCCCAGGCGGTGAAGGAAAAACTGACGCAAAATTTCATCCTTGGGAAACTGGATATCAATCAGAACCGCCAGGTGATTGAGTATTATGGCGTTTTCAAGGCGCCGGTGATTATCTTCCTCGATTCCCGCGGCTATTCAAGGGCGCGAATTGATGTCACCCTCTCCGCTGAGCAGCTCTTGGCGGAGATTGAGAAATACAGTATGAGCCCTCTCAGGTAATCCTGAGTAGTCCTTATACATATTACAAAATCATTAGATAGTTTCACGCAGAGCACGCAGAGAATTTTCTACTTTTGTTTCACCGGTTCGCCGACGGGAAGTATGTAAATCGGTCTGTGACCTTTTGGCAGGGATAGCGCCTTTGCAACACCCTCTTCCATGAATGCCCCCACGGGAACGGAAGCAAGCCCGAGCGCAACCGCCTCAAGATGCAGGTTCTGTGCGGCGTGTCCAGCCTCCATGTCTGTAAATCTCACGCCCTTTTCCCCATACTTGGTCGTCACTCGCTCATACACGGCGCAGATGACAAAATTCACTGCCGCCTGCCTGACGGAAGACTGTCTCAGCGCCGCGGAGACAAGTTCATCCCTGACATCCTTCGTCCCCAGGACCTCCAGCCTGTGTCCGTGCGGCTCATAATGATAGACGCCATCATCCTTCGCCAGATAAATCTCCAGAGGATAAAGGGCGCCGGCGGACGGCGCAGCGCGGAGACCCAGTCTCTCATCCGTAATTCCCTGCATTGCCCACAAGAGCTGTGAAATCTCCTGGGGGGTCAGTTTTCGTGGCTCAAAACTCCTGATTGACCGCCTTTTCTGGATACATTCCTCCAAGGACATCTCGCCCTTCAGGCGCGGTGCGGGGAGTTGAATCACCCTTTCCCCTTTTTCAGGCGCCATCTTCATTCCCCCCTCCTTTCCAGCCGTCGCTATCGCTTTGGCGGAGTCGGCATCTTTGGAATTCATGCCCGTTATGACAATAAAGAGAACAACCGGTAGAAGAAATAGAACGCACTTTTTCATATATCCCTCCTTAAAAAATCATCTGTCCGCCTGAGGCGGATTCACAGCTCATGGTGTGTTTTGTTCTTCGAGGGAGAGGTATTGAAGCTCATAAAGGCGGCGATAAATGCCGTTCTTTGATATAAGCTCCTGATGTGAGCCCGTTTCATGCACGCGACCTTTATGCAGGACAATGATACTGTCGGCGCGCCTGATGGTTGAGAGGCGATGGGCAATGACGATGGATGTCCGCCCCGCAAGGAGCCGCCCAAGGGCATCCTGTATGAGGAGCTCCGTTGCAGTGTCTATATTTGATGTTGCCTCGTCGAGGATAAGAATCTGGGGATTGCGGGCAAGGGCGCGGGCAAAGGCGAGCAGTTGCCTCTGTCCCTGTGAGAAGGTTGCGCCACGCTCCCTTACCTCCTGGTGATAACCCTTTGAAAAATTGCTGATGAAGTTATGGGCATTTACCGTGCGGGCAATACTTTCAATGTCATGCTCGGTGAGGTTATTATTTCCCAACCGGATATTTTCCGCAATATCGCCGGAGAACAGGAATACATCCTGCAGGACAAGACCAATCTGGGAGCGCAGGTCCTTTGAACGGAAACGGCGGATGTCTGTATCGTCAATTGAGATTTCCCCCCGGTTGTAATCATAAAATCGGCAGAGCAGATGAATCAGGGAGGTCTTGCCTGCGCCCGTGGAGCCCACGATGGCGACCGTTTGTCCCTTCGGCACAGAGAATGTGACGTCCCGCAGGACATAGTCATCCCCGTGATAGGCAAACCAAACATTTTTGAACTCAATGCCCTTTTCCAGGTGGGGGGCGGGCGCCGGGATTTCCGGCTCAACTATAAAACTATGAGTGTCAAGGAGATTGAACATCCGCTCTGAGGATGCCATGGCGGACTGGAAGATGTTGTATTTCTCCGAAAGGTCGCGAATAGGGTGGAAAAATCTGTTGATGTATTGCAGAAAAAGTATAAGCGTGCCGATGGTGACCGTCTTTTGCACCACCCCGCCCCCGCCATACCACACAAGGAGCGCCGTCCCGAGACACGCCACAAACTCCACCATGGGAAAGAAAAAGGCATATTCAAAAATCGCCTCCATATTCATGCGGCGATACTCATCATTCATGCCTTTAAACCCCGCGAAACTCTTTGCCTGCTGATTATACACCTGAATGGTGCGCATGCCGGAGAGACTCTCCTGGAGAAAGGTGTTCAGACGGGCAAGACTGATGCGAATCTTGCGATAGACCCCCCTGATGCGGATGCGGAAACGCTCCGCCGCCGCCACCAGCAGAGGTAACGTCACAAATACAATGAGCGCCAGTCTCCAGTTCACCACAAGCATCAGTAACATAATGCCCAGCAGTAAAAAAAGGTCGCCGAACACAGTCACCACGCCAGAGGCGCACAACTCATTCAATACCTCAACGTCATTCGTGATGCGCGTGACCAGCCTCCCGACGGGATTCTTGTCAAAAAAGGAGAGCGAAAGCGACTGCACATGGTCAAAGATTTGCATCCTCAGGTCGCGCATCGCCCGCTGACCCAGCACATTGAGGATATAAACCATCCCATATTCGAAGCCGAACATCCCTAAGAGGAGCGCCAGATACAAGATTGACATCCTCATAACGCCCGCCATGTTCCCGCGGGCAATATGCACATCAATTGTGACCTTGATGATATAGGGCAGCGCCAACTCCATCCCGGAAACAAACAGGGAGATGACAATTGCCAGATAAAGGAGAGAGCGGTAAGGTCGGACATACTGAAAGAGCCGCTTCACCAGCCGCGCATCGTATGCCTTGCCTATAACCTCCTCATCATGATACGTATCAACAGGCATTATGAAGACTCACCAAAAAAGTTAAAAATGTCTGACAAAAAGAATTAGTCTTGGAGAAATTCGCCAGGAGTCCGCCTGAGGCGGATGTTGAAATGTGTTTCACTTTGTTGGAGACTTTAAGTAAAGTTAACATAGATTGTGTAAATGCTTATTATGTGGGCAATGCGCATTATTTTTTCAGGTTGATATGGGTGGATAATTCCTTTGCGGTGTCCTCTATCAGGCGCCGCAGAGCCCGCTCGGTGGCGCGGGCATATTCGGCGGGCATGTCAAGTGTAAGATTCTCCCGCGCAGTCATCATTCCCTCCCAGTGGTAGGTGTTCCGTTCAGAGCCCCGCAGTTCAAGGCTCACCGCGATGTAGGCAGATGGGGGTTCCGTGGTGCGGTCAAGTTCAAAACGCTCTAACCTGCCTGTGAGAACCATCGGAAAAAAATCAACGGGTAAATCTTCAGCCCGGGCGACACGTTTGAAAAGTCCGGCGTTCCTCAACCCCTCAAGAAAGGCGCGTGAGACCATCTCCTGCGGCGGCTCAGCCCATACCTCATAATCATTATACTCAATCTCGACGGGGGATATGCGGTAAAGCATCCGCTGTTCAATGAATGATGCGACGTCAAAGGGGCGCAGACCCAGACCGATGGCGGACGGTCGGACGGCGGGCGCCGGCGCCGTAGCGCCAAACTCATCCTTTAATAAGTAATGGTGAAGTGAGACCTTCGGTCCACGGCTCAAACAGCCCGCCACCGTCAGAATAAAAGCCAGCGCAAGAAGGGTCGGTGCTATTCTATATCTCATCCGCTTATCACCTCCGTTCATTTTTCCGGCGGCCTGCGCCCATACAGCAATATCGATGGGTCGCGCTCAAGGGCGCGGAGCAGGCTTTCCGCGGCGGACATGGTTGATTGAAGCCGACGAAGTGTTCGCCGCAAATCATACTCCACATCTGAGACGTTCCGTTCCGTGTTTCTGAGAAAAGAATCAAGGGTGGCGGTGGCAGAGGTCAACCGGTCGGCAAGGGCGTGTATCTTTTTCTGCGTTGTTACAATATCAATTGCCCTTACCTGCTCATTCACGGTATTGATGGCGCGGTCAAGGTCGGGTATCAGGCGGTTGAGCTGTGTTCTCATGTCGCTGGTTGTCCTGTCTAAGTTGCCCATGAGTTTGGTGAGACTTGCGGAGACCGCAATGGTCTGGGAGGTGGCATTGTTAGTGAATCTGGTTATAGCCTCCGAGCTCTCCCTTATCTGTTTGAAAAGGGCTTCAAGGTTCTGCTGGAATCTGGTATCCGGCTCGCCGAGCGCCTTATTGGTTTTGTTCAGGATTGCGTTCAGACTGTCCAGCATCTGGGGGAAACTCGCGGTGATGTTGGCGATAAAAGAGATTTCAGAAGGTATTGTGGAACCGGGTGGAAGGATGGCGCCCCAAGGCTCGCCATAAATCTCAACATACACAATCCCTGTGATTCCCCGCAAGGCAAGCCGCGCCCTCATCCCCTCCTGCAACTCCGACATCCTGTCTTTGCGGATTTTTAATGTGACAAGGACGGAGCCCCGCTCTCCAATCTGGATATCATCCACCTGCCCCACGGGAACGCCGTTAAAACGCACCTCGCCCCCTTTGTCCATACCCGTCACTGATTCATTGAATATCACATAATAGGTTGAGGTGGGATGTCTCTGCACTCCGGAAATAAGGATGAGGACGAGTAGAAAAAAGATAAGGGAGGAGATGAGGAAGACCCCGACTTTGACCTTTTGCGCCTGTGTTGCCATAACTACCCATACCGCCAGCGGGATAGTTTGTCGTTTTTATAAAATAAGCGAATAATAAAATTTGTTTTTATTCAGTATTTCATCCGGGCGCAAGTAAATTATCATCCACCACGGCACGCTTATGGGGACTCAACTGTTGAAGTCGCCTTTTATTCTGAGTTTTCGTCAGACAGCGCCGCATTCAGCTCATCCATGAACTCTTTGAGCGAGGAGATGCGCCTTGCCGGATTTTTATCCGTTGCGCGTCCGAGAAAGGCGCTTAGTCGTGCCGCCGCCTGTGGTTGAAACCGCTTTAGCGGGGGAAGTTTTTCCGAAAGGCTCCTCACGGCGGTGGCAATCAGGGGCTGTCCGGCAAGGGGGAGGGCGCCCGTGAGAAGATAATATGTCAAAATGCCGAGGGGGTAAACATGGGATGCGGAGACTAATTCATGTCCGCACAGGAGTTCCGGCGGCAATAGCTGTGGACACCCATCTAAGTACCCAAACGAGATAATCTCGGGGAATTTGACGAGGTTCACAAGGGCGGCATCTATATAAAAAATGCGGGACTCATCCTCTGACAGAAAGATGAAGTCGGGTTCTAACTGAAAACGGTGTATATCCTTCTCTAAAAGGAGCTCGGAAATATCAGATATCTGTTTAAGGATATTCAACGACGTTCGCGGCGTGAGGGGGGCGCGGGACCTGATAAATTGCGACAGGGAGAGCAAATCCGCATATGGGAAGTGAATCAGGAGTGCGTCGGGGAGCCGGATGATGTCCGTGGGTGAGACGACCGCCCGTTTCTCCATCAACTGCAGGATGGATGCCTCCTTTTCCATTGTGTCAATTATTGCGCTGGTGAATTCTTCGGGGAGCGTGGCTGGAGGCATGAATGCCCGTGCGATGACAGGCAGGGCGGCGTCCGGCAGTGTCAGCCGCATGATAAGCCCCAACGGCCGTCGTGCAAGAATCTCCGCCGATTCATATTCCACCGGGAGAGACATTTTGCCAACCTGTCATATAATCACCTTTGCCATAATAAAGGGCGCAGTGATGTTGCAAGAAAAGAATACTTCTATTTAGAGAAACAAACAATCCGCCTGAGGCGGAGAGAATAATAAACCACCGGGAGCACGCCGACTTCGCCAAAGCAGCCTTTATTTGGCTGCGACGGCAGAAGGGGAAACACGGGGAGGGAATAATTGCAGATATCTGGTTGACAGAAAAGTCCGGTAACGGGACAATTCAAATTATCTCAACAAGAAAGGATGGATAATTATGAACTATCGATCTATTTTTATTTTCACGTTGTTTGTATGCGGCTCCTGCCATGCCGTTCTTGCCGCACCAGAGGTTGAAACCAAACCTCAGCCCAAAACAAAAGACCATCAGAAGAGTAGGCTGATAATCCGGACAGATGATATCGGCTTCTGCCATGGCGCCAATATGGCAATCAAGAGAATCCTCGATAGAGGAGTGGTTACTTCAGTGTCCGTCATTGTGAATACACCGTGGCTGGATGAGGCGGTGGAAATCCTGAAAGACCATCCGGAGGTGAGCGTCGGCGTCCATACCAACCTTAACAGTGAATGGCGCGAGTATCGCTGGGGTCCCGTCCTGCCTTACGATAAGGTGCCCTCCCTTGTTGACAAATTCGGGCGATTTTTTGGCACCCGCCGCGACCTTATGCTGAATCGTCCGCGCACCTCCGAGGTGGCGGCGGAAATTCGGGCGCAGATTGAACTCGCCTTGAAAAAGGGTCTGCGCATCTCTTACTGCGACCATCACATGGGCGCCGCAGTCAACTGTCTGGAATTCCAGGAGGAACTGGAAAAACTTGCCAGGGAATACAATCTTGTCATTTCCCGATACTTTGGCGAGGCTGATACAAAAAGCATATATACCGTCCTGCCGGAACAGAAAACGGACGCCGCCATCGAGAGCATCCGGAATCTCCCGCGCGAAGGTCTCTTCATTATGGTGCTTCACCCGGGAACTGACACGCCGGAGATGGCAGCCATGACGGATTTGAATTCCACCGGACTCAAGGGGATGTCGCGTTATCGTCAGGCGGAGGCGGATGTCCTCTGTGACAGCCGCTTCAAGGCTGCCCTGAAAGATGCGCAGGTGGAACTCATCGGTTATGCCGACCTCCTGAAAGAGTTCGGCACAAAAGGCATGAAACGCCCCTCGACTGCAAAGAGGTATGATGAGGTCTTAAAGGAGGCTCTTCAACAGGAGACTCTGACAAAGTGAAGATTCACCACAGTCCGCCTCAGGCGGACACAGAGGATAATGAAACAAAGAGAATATTGGAAACTCTCTGTGCACTCTGTGACTCTGTGGTGAATAAATTTCATTGTTAAGGCAAGCCGCTTCATCACCCACATCAAGCGCTTGAGAGAAGTCGCCGAGCCGCTGGAAAAATTCCTCGGCGGCGCGCTGCGCCTGAAGGAAAAACTGGGCGTTATCCTTGTGCAACTGCCCCCCCGCTTAAAAAAAGACCTTTCTCTCCTTGATGATTTCCTCTCCCTCCTCCCCGGAGCCGTCCGCTTCACGGTGGAATTCCGCAATAAGGATTGGATGGCGGATGACACGTATGAAGTTCTCGCCAAGCACAATGCCGCCTTTTGCATTTATGACATGCCGGGTCTGCAAACGCCTGTCATGGCGACAGCGGACTTCGCTTATGTCCGCTTTCACGGCGGGAAGTCCCTTTACAGCAGTGAGTATAGCGAGGATGAAATGCGGGACTGGGCAGATAAACTCCGCCCCATACTGAAAAGCGGGAAAGATTTATTCGTCTATTTCAACAATGATACCAATGCCTATGCCATCGCCAATGCAAAAATGCTCCACCGTATTCTTACGAAAGAAAAATAGTTCTGATGTGCCGATTGTGCGCAACATTACGCCTCAACGAATAGCCTGAAGAATGACATCCGTTTTGTTGGTTGCCAGCCCATCCAGGCCAAGATGCTTGAGTCGGAGGGCTTCATCAGGCTCATCCACAGTCCAGACAATGACCTTCAGCCCCGCCCGATGCGCCGCCTCAATAAACTCCGGCGTGACTCCCTGCCAGTTGACACTCAGCCCTTCAAGTTTATGACGTTGGACATCCTGAATCCAATCCAATCTGTGCGGGAGGGGTTTCTTTGTGTCCTTCTCCTTTTCCGTGCTGCGCAGCCAGAACATGGGAATATCCGGCATGCGCCTCTTCGCCTCGGAAATGGTGTCAAGGCTGAAGCCGATAATGACCACCCCGCTCCGCTTTCCGCTTTTGTTGATAATCTCTTCCAGAGTGGGGAGCACCTCCGTGCCGCACTTGATTTCGATATACAAGCGCCTTTCCTCCGGCATGACCTCTAGCGCCTCCTCCAAGAAAGGGATGCGCTCTCCCGCGAACATTTCACCCATCAAGCGCCCCGCATCAAGTTGCTTCAGTTCCTCAGACGTGGTGTTGCGAATCAGCAAATCCTGACCGGTCGTCCGCTTTGTGCTTTCATCATGATGCACGACAACGCGTCCATCCAGCGTCAGGTGGACATCACATTCAGCGGCGGGGGCGCCTATGGAATAAGCAAGACGAAAGGCGCATAGCGTGTTTTCCGGCGCAAGGGCTGATGCTCCCCGATGGGCAATGATTTCAATCGGGCGCTCGCGCTCTTTGAGAGTTGACTCCATTGGTTTGTTGACTATCATCTTGCGACCTCCTCCGGTGGCGCATCCGCCTGCAATGAAAAAAGGAACCGCAAACCCCAGCAATATTAAAAAGCGGAAAAATTGAGAATAGCCAAATCTTTTTTTGTCCACGGCAAATGCCTCGCAAATTGGAAATTATTCGGGGGATTACTCAAAATTTGGACAGAATTTCAAGCCTATTATTAATAAAAATAGCAATGATCACAGCAAAGTAAATGGCAATGATGTAATCGCAGCCACACGATTTTATATGCTGTGATATGCCCTTTAACCAAATTTTATTTTCTCTTATTTGTTAAATAAACTTTTTGTTCTTCTAAAAGTGTGAGTTGTAATGATATATCTTCTGTATCATATTTTTTCGACCGCAATTTATATCTTTCTTCTATTTTGCCTTTGTTTAATCTCTCCATTATCATTTTATGATATTTTTCATCGATTTCAGCAGAAATATATTGTCTCTTTAATATCTTACATACTTCTATTTCTGAACCACTTCCACCAAAAAGAATTAAAACAATATCACCTTCCATAGTACAACTTTTTATCAGCATTTCAGAAAGTTTTTGAGGTATCTGGCAGGAGTGAAAGGTTTTTTCTTTACTTACGTTTTTTACCAAATTATAATAAAACCAGCTGTATGGCATTCTTCCTTTTGAACCATTGGCTATATTTCCTAATATTCTTTTGTCAGTTGGATTCTGATAGGGTACTGCTACATTTTCTTTATAAAAATTATTATCCTTTGTTTTGCGACAGTGTAAAATATTTCTATGTGCAGTTGTAAATCGTTTGGGGCTATGTCCAACATTTGTATTATATACCCATACATAATCAGAAACTTCATAACACACTTTATCTAAATATTTGACCCGCAGATAAGAATTTTGTTTTGGGTAATTTATCAAAAACATATTTCCAGTGTCTTTTAGAACCCTTAAAGATTCTTTTGCTAATTCTATATACCACTCAATATATTCGTCAAAAGTTTTTGTATATGTTTTGTCTCCATATTTTATACCCACATTATAATCAGGGTCTCCGTAAATCACATCGACACTGTTATTTGGCAGTTCTTTCAAAAGTTCCAGTATATCTTTTAAAAACACTTTATTTGAATACTCTTTTATATTTGCTTTGTTATTCATTTGTCACTTTCCAACTAAATTATATTGGGCATTTTTCAATAATTTTATCGAGCAAACATTGTTTTCATCTTTAAAAGTATAATTATAAAGTCGTAGATGAGAATTATTATTTTCTCTGTATCGCAAAACATAACAAGCAGTTATTTGTCTTATTGGCAACTTATTTTCTTTTTTAATATCAGCAAAATATTTAAAAGGATGAAATAGCTGATAGATTGCAAAATTTTCTGGCAAGCCATTCTTACCTTCGAAAACGGTAACCATACCGTTATATTCCATAGTTAAATCAATTTCCATTTGTATATTTTCCATTACTATTTTTTCATCATCAAAATAATATTCGAAACTTGTTTTTGTTCTTCTAGGGAAATAAATCTTTGGACAAACATCAGTATTTCCATATAAAAAGTGATGAAATATTTTTAGATTACTTCCAACAGAAAGCATATTTGACTCGCTGGTATCATATTCGTTTAAAATGCTCTTTTTATATTCCCTATCAATGACATTCTTAGAAGGGATTATCTCAAATTTATGAAAAGCTTTATCAATGCCTTTGATAAATTTGTGATAACCTTTACCTTGATGAATAATAAAATAATCATTCTTAATTAAAATGCCGGGGAATTTATCAAGATTATCAAGTTTTGTAGCATCAAAAGGATTTCCAAATTTATATTTCTTACTTACTTTTTTTACCAATTCGTTATGAAAAATGAAGTTAACTTTTTCTTTACAAATTTTAAATATTTCCGTTATTACTTTCTGCTTTTTATTTTCCATAACTCAATTCCTTGTTTAAATTTTAATAGGCACGGCATTGCGCCTAATTTAAAATAACCGAAGCATTTTGTTTATGCTCCCTAATTAGCATATTTTGCGAACCACTTCGTTTATGCACGACTCTTTGTGAAGACTTAAGTTGTAATTTTTTGTTATCATTTTATCACAGAATCCACGACCGTTTTATATCTCCGGTCCAAAATTTAAGCAATCACAATTATTTAAAAAGGAGCGAACTGTGAATCCCATCGCGGACGAAAATTTTCTCCTGAGTCAGGGAAATCAGCCCCTTTATTATGGCTCGCTCTTTAAGCCGGGGCTCAAGAAAACGGGTGGTGCTGAAACCCGCCGGTATGTGTTTGTAAAAATATTCCTCAATCCTTGCCGCCATGTCATAACCGTCATGAGAAGGGTTTATATAAATCATAACACAGCCGGGGTCCAGAAATGCCACAACCTCGCCCATGAATTTGCCCAGATGTGAGGCAATCTCGTCCGCAGCGGCTCTTGATTCGGGGTTGTTATTCGCGGCGGATTCCAGAAGATAGCCCAGTGTTCTTTTCTTCATTTCATGTGTGCGGGACATCTTATCCCGCCACTTCTTTATCATACCGGTGAGAAAGAGGCTATTGAGCGTATCAGCGACCTCTCCCGCAAAGAAATTGGTGCCATGCCAGAGCTTGCCGTTGAATATGATTGCCCCTCCGACGCCCAGTATCTGCTCGCTTTCAGGAGGCGATTCCCGAATGAGCAGATATAAAAGACCCCTGTTGTTAGATTCAGCATGCTGGCTCAGTTCTCCCACGGCAGCCGCATTGGCGTCATTCTCAATAAAAACGAATTTCCTGTATTTTTTCCCTATGGGAGCGACAATATCCACATCGCGCCATTGATGATATTCGCAGAACCTGACGACCCCTTTTTCCACGTCAATAATGCCCGGGGAACTTATTCCGATAACAATGCTGTTTTTGAATTCCTTTCTGGCGGTTGTCTCAATTTCGTGAATGATATCCCTCAGGATATCCAGCAGTGGTTCGCCGCGCCTGGTTTTTCTCCGCCAGCGCCTGATTTCATCGCCCCTGAGATTGACCATGACCGCATCGCAATTTTCAGTTCCCGCCTCAATGGCGAGAAGGAATCTTCCGTCGTATTGAACTTCGAGGGAAATGGGTCGTCTTCCCCCGCGGGAACTCGCCTTGCCTTTCTCGGCTTCCCGGACAATCTTCTCGTTGAGGAGATATTTGAGAATGTGGGTGATTGTTGAGCGGTCCAGACCTGTCAGGACAGACAATTGGGCTCGCGAAATGAGCGGGTTCTCATGTATCAATGACAGAACCAGCGAGCGGTTTATACGGGATGAAATCTTCGTATTCATCTTATGGATATGAGTCATCTTCCAAAAGCACCATTATGAAGTTGGTCAAAAAAGTTCATTTCATACATTTATATCCAGCGTCAAGATTTTGTTATTATCACGCTGAAGTGGATAAATATAAAATCTTGATTTTACTCGCAGTCGAAGGATTCGAGGACGATTTCCCTGCGGGGGCTGGACTTGATAACCACTTCTGCATCTTCCGCCACTGTGCCCTTGCTGTGCTCACGGAAAAAATGTGCGAGGATTTCCGGATTTATCTCCGCGAGTTCCCCCAGACGCACGTGAACCTTTGTAATTTTCTTCACCTTCAGGGCTTCCGCATGTCTGAGGATATCCTCCATCAAGTCGCGAAGGAGTCTCAACTCATGCATGTCTCTCACCTTTTTCCAGGATTCCGATTATTGCATCCGCCGTCATCTTGACTTCCGCAGTCAGACCCTCGCCCCATGAAACGTCTGCCGGCTGGATGCCCAGAAAGACCACCTCCGAGCCGGTGTCTTCCTCAAGGATTCCGGTGATGATTTTGAGCGGAAATGTGTGGGTGGAGAGCGTGCTGTCGGGGATTTGTTCCTGAGGTATAATGCGCGCCTCTCCTGGCGCTCCGCCGAAGTCTGCGGCATCAATGATGACGGTTTTCACAGGTGCGATGGCAACGGCTTCATCGATGGAATCTTCAGGTCGGTCGGCAACATTCATGAGGCGGATGCGGTCGTGAGTGCGTTGAATGTGGTTAAAAATATAAGGTCCCGCCCCGTCATCGCGCCTCAGCGCATTCCCCACCATGATGATAAGGGTGACACCTTCCGGTGCGGGAAGCAGGGCATCTTTGACATTATCTGTTAACAAATCTGACATTCAAAAAGTGAGTGGAGCAGGAGATGCACGGGTCATAGGCGCGCACCAGCATCTCTAAGGCGAGAGTTATCTCCTCGTCGGTCTTGTTCAAAATCTCCGGCACAAGCTTCTTCATATCATGCTCGATATTATTGAGGTTCTGATTCGTCGGGATGATGCAGTTGGCATTTTGGATGATGCCCTTGTCATCCACCTCGTAATTGTGAAAGAGGACGCCGCGGGGCACTTCAACGGCGCCGACGCCGTTTCCCGCCTTCACCGGTATTACCCCCTTCTCATTCAGCCCCACTGCGAGCTCCTCTTCATATTTGATGCCCTTCTTCTTGAACTCCTCAAGAATTTCAATCCCCTCTTCAAGGCAGTGGACGCACTCCACGAGTTGTGCCGCAGTATTGAGATACGGGTTCGCAACCTCTGGCTTGAGCCCCAGATACTCGGCGGTCTGTTTTGCTTTTGGATGCAGTTTATTATAATTCATATTGAAGCGCGCGAGCGCCCCGACCATGTAAGAATCGCGGCTCAGGCGGGTGTGCTTTGCCGAGGAGTGCGGCACGGTGAATTCATTCGTGACCTGCTTGTAGCCGTGTTTTTCCATGCGGACGCCGTCCGAGGAACCGATATCGCCGGAGAGGAGCGGATAGATTACGTCATCGCTTACAAGACCGACATATTCCGTTTCGCGCTGGAATTCAGGGAATCTGAGCGTTCTGGCAAGTTCGATGGTCGCTTCTATATCCGGTCGCGTCCACATCAGGAGGTCAAGCATGGCATCGAGGTCTTTTTCCCTCGGGAGTTTGGTGAATCCGCCTACAATTGCCGAGATGGGATGCACATGGCGCCCCACGAGAATATCGCAGATGTTGTTGTAAGTCTTTTTTAAACGAAGCGCTCGCCGCACAACCTTGTTATGCGTTGTGATGAGGGGCACAAAACTTGGCACACCAAGTATGTCCGGCGCCACGAGGATGTAAATGTGAAGAACATGGCTGTCCAGAAACTCCATGTGAAGGAGGAACCGCCTGAGAAGGAGCGTTTGCTCGGATGGCGTGAAGCCAATGGCGTCCTCCGCCGCCTGAATGGATGCAAGGCTGTGCCCGCATGAGCAGATGCCGCAGATGCGGCTTGTGATATGCTGAGCCTCAAAAATGGAGCGTCCCCGCAACATCCCTTCAAAAAATCGGGGCGATTCCACAATATCCAGCTGGCACTTTTCCAGCCTTCCCTCACGCACATTGACCACAATATTTCCGTGACCCTCAACACGGGTGAGATATTCCACATTAATCTGGACGTTTCGGTTTGTCATTTCTTGTCCAGCTCCCTGCATTTGTTATACATGTTCATTTTATTGAGAATCAGCTCCATCGAGATACTGTAACGCGCAATCACATCCTGCGCCCCCTTCTCATTGGGGTTCGTCACCATCCCGCGGCAGCCGTAGCAGATGTTGCCGTTGTTCACGCACCACGAATTGCACCCCGCCTTCGTGACCGGTCCCAGACATGTCAGCCCCCGCTCATACATGCACACATTCTCATTCAGCTTGCACTCCACACACACGGCATGGTCGGGGACATCATAAGAAACACCCATGAGGGCGCATTTAAGGACCTTCACGAATTCCGGCGGATACACGGGACACCCGTGGACAAAATAATCCACCTTTACCACCTGATGAACGGCGCGGGTGGGAACGGTGTCATAAATTTTAGCGTCTTCCCCATAGACATATTTTCGGATGTCCTCTATCGGGAAATTATTCTTCATTCCGTTCACACCGCCGATTGTGGCGCAGGAACCGTATGCAATCAGGACTCCGGACTTCTCCCTTATCTTATTGATTCGCTCAACCGCATGAGAATCGGTGATGCTGCCTTCGATAATGGCAACATCGTATTTCTGGTTCCATTTTTCGCTCATGACCTCACGGAACTCCACAATATCAATTACACCCAGGATGTCGAGGAGTTCCTCGCCCATGTTTGCCACCTGCAGTTGACACCCCTCGCAGCAGGCAAAGTCAAAAAAGGCGACTTTCGGTTTGGCGCTCATTTCTCAAATCCTCCAATTCTCC
>Ga0315291_10001963_pt1 | contig 27237 bp, 18 predicted proteins | sample YL17G12_20_MG_FD_203070 | JGI IMG/M metagenome (GOLD analysis project Ga0315291, IMG submission 203070) | Sediment microbial communities from Yellowstone Lake, YNP, Wyoming, USA - YL17G12_20 | ecosystem: Environmental > Aquatic > Freshwater > Lake > Sediment | place: USA: Wyoming | collected...
TCGTAGTTCAGCTTTGGTTAGAACGTCCCGCCTGTGGCGGGAAGGTTGCGGGTTCAAAGAGTGATAGGTAGTTGAGTCGGGGTCGTAGTTCAGCTTTGGTTAGAACGCTGGCCTGTCAAGCCAGAGGTCGCGGGTTCAAATCCCGTCGGCCCCGCTTTGGTATGTTTTCCTTCATGTTTTATCTCTATATTCTCCAAAATGAAAAAGATAAAGGGTTTTATGTAGGACATTCTCAGAATATTAAAGAACGACTAAAAAGACATAATGAAGGAAGGTCGGGTTATACCAAGGGTAAAGGAAATTGGAAATTAGTTTATCTGGAGGAATATCCTACTAAGGCTGAGGCGATGAGGAGAGAAAAAGAAATCAAAGAGAAGAAAAGTAGAAAATATATAGAGTATTTGGTTAGAACGTCCCGATAGTCATCGGGAAGGTCGTCCCGCTAAAGGCGGGGTCGGCCCCGCTTTTTACGGCAGTTAATAGTTCATGGTTCATAGTTGATGGTTGAAAGATGTATTAATTGATTGGGAGCTATCAACCAATACAGAGAAAGATATAATAACTTTTTTGGTTAGAACGTCCCGCCTGTGGCGGGAAGGTTGTGCATCCTTTAGCGGGATCAGCCCCGCTTTGATTATTTTTCTTCGATGTTTTATCTTCATATCATCCAAGACGAAAAAATCAAGAGTTCTAAACTGAATATACTCAGATAGAGTCAGCCCATTCTCATTTGTCCTCGGTCTGCTTTAATTCCTTGAAAATGAAAAACTTATTGAAACAATTTTATGACGGGTTTAGTCCAAGCTGTTAAGCTTCTATCTGACATTTCAAAATTGAATTGACCATAGGGATTCCAATAGATTACCTTCCCACTCAGGAAGTCAAATCCTGTGTGAAGGCTATTTAACAAATTTTAGGTTTTTTAAAAAAGTATTAAGTATCTTCTAACTAATAAACGATAAGCGTTTAAACAATCTCTTGAGCTGTGGAGAGAAATTTTTAATATTTAACAATTTTTGGTATTTTAATATTGACTTTTAGCAAAACAGTTTTATATTAAAGTTGCATCGAAAAAGAAAGAAGAGTTAATTTTCATTCTAAAAAAGTCAGGAGGTTTTATGCTAAAACCAAAATTTGTTTTATTGGTTTTTTTGAGCTTTTTTATTTTTTCATTTACTAATTTTGCTTTTGCTCAAGATCCGGGAAATCCTGATACAGTCCTGGTAGGTCAGATTTCCTCTTTGAATCCAAGCCAGAAGGTAGTAGTAAGTGTGATCGCTTATACTGATGAGCTTTTGGGTGGCGTTACCATACCTCTTATTTTCTATGACCCGGATAATACTGATATACTTTGTGATTCTATTAAGTGGACAAGTTGGGTGCTCAATGCTAATCCAAACATTGAATCCAGGAGTATTGACACTTTGAACCACAAACTGCTGCTGGGAGCAGTTTGGTTTTCAGGAGGGCTACCTGCTCGTCGTGATACGCTGGGTAAGATTTATTTCCACACCGGACCTAACTGGAAGGCTAATAAAGGCGTGGTGATTGATTCCACTACCTATTATCCCCCTCCTACGGGCACCAGATTCGAGTTTACTGACGCAGCTACAGCTATTGTTTTCACTCCAATCCTGAGTAAGGGTTGTTTGGGAGCGGCGATTAAAGTGACCTCTCCGGATGGAGGAGAGAAATGGTATGTTGGTGAAAGCCACGATATAACCTGGTACACTTTGATATTTAATAGCAATGTCAAAATCGAATATTCCACTAACAGCGGCACCAGCTGGTCAACAATTATCGCCAGCACACCGAATGATGGGATTCATCCCTGGACTATCCCGAATACACCCTCAGCCAATTGCAGGGTAAGGGTTTCAGATGCAGCCGATGGTTCTCCCTGGGACAGAAGCGATTCCAACTTTTATATCCCTGATTTTACCATGTCTGCTCGTCCGGATACCAGCAAAGCCGAGGCTGGATTATCAACCAGCTACTGGGTAAAGACTTCCCCACTTTATGGTTTTGCCAAATCTATAGCTTTAAGCCTTTCTGGTCTCCCCTCCGGGGCAACAGGGACTTTTGTCCCTAATCCGGTTTCTCCAGGGGATAGCTCTCGTCTGAATATATCCACTACCGGAAGTACTCCGGCAGGACATTATACTTTAACTATTACTGGGACTGGAAGTCAACAACATTCCACCACAGTAACTTTTGTGGTGAATGTGGCTCCAGCCTCATTTAATTTGCTTGCTCCAGTAAATGATAGCACAGTTCCAATCTTACGACCCACAGTGTCTTGGCAGGTGGCAACTGATCCTGATCCAAATGATCAAATCACCTATACTCTCTATTACACTTTAGATCCCACATTCACCACTTTCAGCTCTGTGGCTGGACTCACGGCAACTTCTTATATGCTCCCAACATTATTGGATGACACTCTCTATTACTGGAAGGTAGTAGCCATCGACAAGTGGAAAGATAGCACCTGGAGCAACCAGACCTGGCATTTTCATGTTTACTATCCCCAGCCTCCTTTAGTATTCACTTTGATTTCTCCGCCTAATAACGATTCATTGAACCAGACCAGTGTGGAGTTGAAATGGCATAAAACCACTGATCCAGATCCTGGCGATTCGGTTGTTTATGATTTATATTACGATTACCGTTCAGGGTTTCCTTCCCCTACCATTATTTCAAACTTAAAAGATACTACCTACACTATCTCGGTTCTGGATGATAGCACCTACTTCTGGAAGGTTCTGGCAAAGGATACCAATACCTCAGGTAGATGGTCTTCGACTTTCAAATTTAAAATCGGAATACCGAATCCACCTCAACCATTCAGCTTGCTCGCTCCTCTTAATGGTGACACAGTTGTTTTACATCCAACTTTAAGTTGGCAGAAGGCAATTGATCCTGATCCAGGAGATGTGGTTAAGTATATCATTCAGTATTCTTTGGATAATACTTTCGCCTCCTTTGAGGCTGAAACAACGCAAAATCTCAATTTGACCCTACCTGGGTTGATTAATGATACTTTCTACTATTGGAGAGTGAAAGCGGTTGATTTGTTTGGACTGGAAACCTGGAGCACACAACCTTACTTATCTTTCTTTACTCATAATGTATCTCCTGGATTATTCAGTTTGATCGCACCGGATAGTGGGATAACGGTTTCAACCTTACAGCCTACTTTTAGATGGCACAAGTCGATAGATCCTGACCCGTTGGATCCCATCTCCTACACTTTATATTACTCTTTAAATTCTGACTTCACGGGATCGATAGAAGTAAACCGATCTGATACTTTTTATACACCGTCTCCATTATTAGATGATACAGTTTACTTTTGGAAAGTTAAAGCAAAAGATTCCTATGGACTTCTGACCTGGAGTAACCAGCTGAACTGGCACTTCACCATCCACCATCCTGATCCTCCTTTTGCTTTCAGCCTTTTGCTCCCCTTAAATAACTCAACCTTAAGTGATTCGACTGTTTCACTTTACTGGCGGTCAACCACTGATCCGGACCCTGGTGATTCGGTAGTTTTTGATCTTTACTACGACACTCAGTCAGGCTTTGCCCATCCGACTATAGTATCTAACCTTTCAGATACAACCCACACCATAACAGTCAGAGATGACAGCACCTGTTTCTGGAAGGTTCTGGCTAAGGATACTAATACCTCGGGTAGATGGTCAACTGAGGTTTTCAAATTTAGCATCTATGTACCTCAGCCACCCCGTCCATTTAACTTAGTCTCCCCAGCAGATAAAGAGACAACTTCCTCTCTCACTCCCCAGTTGGTTTGGCAACAGACAACAGATCCCGATCCGGGTGATTCTGTTCGTTATAATCTCTATTACACCCATGATCCTGATTCCGGCTTTGTAAATGCTGATTCTGTGGTTAATTTGAAAGCAAACTCTTACACTTTTCCATCTCAATTGGATTTCGGGACTATCTATCTGTGGAAAGTTAAAGCAAAGGATACCAATACTGATGGTAGATGGAGTAATCAGCCACTCTGGAGCTTCTATGTCCCGGCTTGTATTCAGGGAGATGTTGATGGAAATACAAAAATAGATCTTGTTGATGTTATCTATCTATGTAATTATCTACTCAAGGGCGGCCCTGCTCCTAAGCCAATAACGATGTGTGGTGACGTTAACTGCAATGGTCAGGTGGCATTAACAGATGCTATAGTATTATGTAATTATCTTTTCAAGGGCACGCCCCTGCCACCCTGTTAGATTTTGGATTATTAGCTTTTGCGAAAAACCCTCGCCCCAAAAGGCGAGGGTTTTTTTATTGATTTCAGTTAGCCATTTCCCGAGATTTAAGATAACTCGTCCACTGTGGACTCTTTTTTATTGAAGATTGAGAAGTAATTAGTTCCAAATATTTTGTTACTTTTATCTTAGCCCGCTTCTCACTGCACAAAAAACATTAGATAGCTTCATTCTTTCTCTTGACAATTTGGGTTTTTGTTCTTTTTTTATCCTCATAAAAACCGAAAGTTTTCAACCCTTTAAAAAGGAGGTAAAGTTATGTTCAAATCCAAAAGCAAGACCGGGCTTACAGTTTTATTTTTTCTGTCTTTATTGGTTTTCTTTTTAAATGCCTACGCGGAGGAAGTTTTTCATTTTGCTGTTGTCGGGGATAGGACCGGAGGGGCTCAGCCGGGGGTCTATGAGAAGGTTTTGGCTGAAGTTAATCGGTTGAATCCGGACATTATTCTGACGGTAGGGGATTTTATCGAGGGGTATAATCAAGATAGCACCGTTACTAATAAACAGTGGGATGAATATTTTGGATTATTGAAAGAGCTCAAAGCCAATATCTATTTCACCCCGGGCAATCATGATATCTGGGATAAGATCAGTGAGATCAATTACAAAAACCGGATGGGAAGTCCCTATTATTCTTTTGATTTCAAAAATTCCCATTTTGTAATCTTGGATGTATCCCGTTCGGAAAAATATGAGGAGATTCCGAAAGAGCAGATCAATTGGCTGGTTGGTGATTTAGATAAGAATAAAGAAAAAGAAAACATCTATGTTTTCTTCCATAAGCCGTTCTGGTTTCAAACCGCAAGAGATAGCCAACCAGATTCGCTTCATCAGATCTTCAAAAAATATAGAGTGGACGCTGTCTTTTCCGGTCATTTTCATAATTATTTTGCCGGAGAAAAGGAGGGGATAGCTTATACCTGCGTGGGAGCTTCCGGCGCAACGCTCTCTTTTGAAAACAGAGACTTAGGGCAATTCCATCAATTTCTCTGGTGCACGGTAAATGGAAATAAGCTGGATATAGCAGTAGTAGGTCTGGGAAATATCTTAGACAGAAGTCTGGTTACGCTAAAAGAGGAGATGGTCATCGATAAAATAATAGATGGAAAATGCTTTGAGTTTTCTCCGATTTTGATTGCCGAGGGTGCTTCTGGATTTTCCGGTGAAGAAAAGGTTAGCATAGCTAATGCGGGTGAAAAAGTCTTGAAGGATACTCTCAGATGGGAATGCCAGGATAATTGGACAATAGCACCCAGAGTTCAAGCTATGGAGATAGAGCCTTCTCAGACTAAGGATTTAAGCTTTAAGGTTGATTTAAAGGGGGAGACATATCCTCTGCCCAAATATAGCTTCAACTATCCGGTGGGCGAAAAGAAAGTCTATCCCATTGAGGATCGACTCTGGATAAAAAGAATGACGGTTTGTAAAACGATGAAAAAATCTCCAAAGATAGATGGAAAAGTTCTGGATGCTGAATGGAAAGAGATTACCCCGGTAATTTCATTTGGCTCACCTACTGGAGATAAAACCATTGTCGAGCCAACTAAATTTTATTTTGCTTATGACAAGAAAAATCTCTATCTGGCAGTTAAATGCACTGAGAGCAAAAAAGATCAGATAGTAGCTCAGGCTAAAGCCCAGGATGGAACAGTTTATGCTGAGGATTGTGTAGGTTATTTCATCTGCCCGGATACTGTGTTAAAAGACATTTATCAGATCTATTTCAATCCTTTGGGCACACCTTTTGACCAGTTGATCAAATATGACGGCGGCAATTACAATCCTGACAGAAACTGGAACGGAAAGTATGAGGCTAAAACGTTTGTTGGAGATGGGGAATGGAATATCGAGATCAAAATCCCATTTTCCCAATTAAAAGCAAAGCCTAAAAAAGGGGATGTCTGGGAGGTTAACTTCAGAAGAAAACAAAAGAGATTGAATTCCTCTTCAGATTGGCAGTATCCGATAACGTATGATATTAAATATTATGGGTTGATGAGGTTTGAGTAGGAGTAGGTCGGGAGCCCCGTGCTCCCGACACTATTATTTTGTCCGGTGCGCAGGGCACCTGAGCTACGAGGCTGTAATCTCAGCTTCTTCCGTGAGAAGAGTTCTAAAATTGTGCAGTTGGGGGCATTTTTGTATATCAAGGACTTAGGGAAGCCGGGAATTAAAGAAATCAGATATGTGCCCATTTTGTGGCATGCTAAATCAAAATACTCTATCCTCTTTGTGACCAAATTGAGACTATAAGAAGTCTAAAATACTAAGAAATTATCCAAAATAATACAGAAAAAGTCCGTCTAATCTTATGCCTGATAGGCTATTACAAGGAATAGCATGAGCTTTCAAAAATGTCAAGATTGGCTTTTCTGAGGATTCTTTTTTAAGAAATTGCTTGCTTTCCGTAAAAGTCATATTATTATATATTATGATGCAAGGTACATAGGGTTTACAAAAACCTTAGAAGAGGGATAGTATAAGCGATGGGCGTTTCAATAGACAAATATAACATGCAGACTTTAAATTTTCAAAAAATTGCCGACCTTTGATAATAGCGAATGAGGCAAAGTCATAAGTAAAAACATAGAAAAAGGATTTAACGAAGTGGATGCAGCTAATCTTAAGATAAAGAGAGTAATTGTTGAAGTAAGATACAGCGGGGTCTTGACTTATTCAAGGCTGCGGGAAGAGCTATTTGAAAAGTGGGTTAAAGACTTTACAAGGACAGGAGTGAGTGATTCATCCATAGAAATCATTGACACAAGCCGGAGCTTCAAGATTTTTTCTGAGTGGAATCGTTCAGGGTTGTATTTCGAAAATGTCGAAGACCCAAATGACTATATTAAAAAAACCAACGAATATCTAAGGAAATTGCTCGATCATTACAATCGAACTGAGTTGAGCAGAATAGGGAATAGAGTTGAATTTATTTTGCCATATAACGGTACTTTTGAAGAGTTATTCAAAATCCTAAAAACTAACATATACACAGAGGAAATTGATCAACTTGGAGAAATAGTAGACCTTGGTACCTTTGCTCTGACAGCGAGAGAAGGCGAACACAAAATTCACATTTCACTTGGCCCGGTGCGAAAGCATGAGATAACCCGAAAAAACGAATTTGGCTATGAAGAAGATCCAGATGTTGCTTTTCTTCTTGACATCGACTACTACAGCGACACAAAAAAAGAATATGATCTTGAGAAGTTCTTGGGGATCGCTTGGAAATTCGCGGATAAGAGAAGCAAAGAATTTATCCAAAGCATAAAGGAGGAAAAGTAGAATTATGACCCCTGTCCCAGCAATTATAGAAGTGGATAGAACGAGTGGCATTCCTCCGAAAGTCTTATTTAAAGAGGAGTTGACGAATAGCCCAGTGAACCAAAAGGATAAATTGGAGCATTCCGATTTTGGCTTTGACAAAACGCAATTTTCCGCTCAGGCGATTGCAAAGCAAGATTTGACCAACCACGCCAAAACTCAAGAGGATAAGGTTCAGACATCTGAATTACCATCACAGACGCAGAGCTTGATTCAAACCTGGGAGCAACTATTTGTTGCAACCCATCATGAAGAAATAGATGGTTACGTCAAAAAGATCGTTGAGGGTAAAGCATACGTTGTTTTCGAGACAGCTGGAGGCCCTTTAGAGAGAGCAGTGAAGTTGTCAAAACTCGAGGCGATACAGGCAGACCACCAGGGAGCACTGATTAGATTAGTAGTTGAGGAAAGAGGTGCTTCCATGAATGTAAAGTTTGAGAACTTAGAGGCGAAAGGAATTGCCACCTGGCGGGATAAGATAAAAGACGAGGATTTGGAAAAATATAATCTTTTAGGGGAATCTGCTTTTCCCCGAAAACCTTCTAAATTTCAGTAGATGTCTTCTTTCTGCATCCACGTACTTAATGTAGGTCATGGTGATAGTATAATTCTTGAGTTGCCAGATAATAATTGGGGGCTTGTCGACTGCTTCAAGACAAACACCGAAATTGAACCACCTGCGTTGACGTTCCTGAAAGCCAGAAATGTGAGGAAATTGAAATTTGTCTGCTTGACCCATCCACATAAAGACCATTTTCACGGAATGCTTGAAATATTGAAACACTTTACTTCAGATGGAAGGCAGATCGAAGAATTCTGGGATTTTGGGCCGACCATAGATTTAATCCGCGTTTTCCTAGACAGGTGTGGGTCGGAGAAGGAATTCAGCGAGCTACAAGATCTGTATGAGTTCATAACCCAACGAGTTCTAAGCAAGAAAATCGAGTGGGTTGAGGCAAAGGCAAGGGTTAAATGTTTAGAGTTAAGTGACATTAAGATTTCTTCTTTCGCGCCCCTTGGAGGCGATACCATGCGATATATTAGGTCTTGGGCCAGAGATACGACAATAGATGAGAACCTCCTTTCGGTGGTTCTCGTTATTACTTGTGGGGAGACGAATATTGTATTGGGTGGTGATACGAAAAGCTGGGAAGACATACTAAAACTGTGGCGAAAGGAATGCGAGATAACAAACCGAAAAAAGAGTGCGTTTCATTTCGTCAAGGTTAGCCATCACGGCTCAAGGCATGGGAATCACAAGGGCTTATGGGATTTATTTACTGTCAAAGATCAATCTGTCGCAGTGATTTCTACCGGATGCCGGTACGAATCCCCTCATCCGGAAACAGTCAAATCGATAATATCTCGTGATGTCAAGCTGTATAGCACCAATTTCAGGGATTTCCGGAAACCAGTTTCTGGGGATCACATGGACGAATATGTACAAAAGGGGCTGATTAGCCAGTCTTTATTGGACGCATTAGAAGTTTCAACACATCCGGTTGAAGATTTTGAAATAATTGCCCCTTATCATGGAGATTGTTCGATAACCATCGAAGATAATTGCAGATGTTCAGTCCTCACTGAAACCTGTAGAACCCCTATTTCTTGAGTAGTAGGTCAGGAGGAGCCCCATGCTCCTGACACTATTATTTTGTCAGGTGTGCAGGGCACTGCGCTAAGTAGCTGGGCTCGGTATCCCCGCCCTTGCCCTCAAGGCGGGAGAAAATTGACCCACGTTGAGGGCAACATGGGTCTACCGATGAACAAAAAGGATTTTGAAGGAGAAAAAGATGCCAGATAAAACCCAAACCTTAGAGATTTTGAAAAAGGCGATTCAGGTGGAAAGGGATGGTTATCTGTTTTATAAAACTGCAGCGGAGAAGACGGTGGATGCTAAAGGGAAGGAGATGCTCGAATCCTTAGCCCAAGATGAGGTCAAACATATGAACGCCTTGAGGGAGCAATATAAGAATTTCAAAGAGGAGGGGAAATTTGAATTTGAGGAGGAGGATTTGGAAAAAGAATTTAAGATCGATTTCAATTCCAAAAGCCCCATCTTCTCCGAACAGATCAAAGCCAAGATCAAGGAAAGACACTTTGAGATGACCGCTTTGAGCATCGGAATTATGTTAGAGACCAATTCCATCGATTTCTACAAAAAATCAGCAGAGCAAACTGACGATCCTCAAGCTAAGACTTTATATCTTTATTTAGCAGATTGGGAGGGGCAACACTTAAGGGCTTTGATCGCCCAGCAGAACTATCTTAAAGAGGAATACTGGACTGAAGCCCGATTTTATCCAGATATTTAAATTGAAAAAAGTAGTGAAAGAGCGATGTTCTATCTCTCCACTGTTGGAGGTGTGGAAAATCCAGCACGAACAGATAAAGAGATCCAAAAAAGGTTTTTTTAAATGTAGCGGTCCGCCAAAGGCGGATCAGACCTCCATTGGTAAATGGAATAATGAAAAAAAACTGTGGAAGGCTGAAGCCTTCCGCTACATTAGGTATTATTGAACCGGTAGGGACAAAGCAGTGTTCTGTCCCTACAGAAAAGAAGCCCGCCCCAATTACGGGTTCGATATCGTCAAGATGCTCCGCAAATCGACTCCTACAGTGTATCCAGTAAAGAGAAAAAGCGGTGGGAATTTATTCCACCGCATCCGTCTGATACAGCTCTTTTCTTTTCGCCTCTAAAAATTCTGAAGGAATGCCTAAGAACTCGGCGGCATTTAAAATCTTCTTCTGGAGCTTGCGGGCAGATTCTAAGATGGGCAAAATCTTATCTGGATATTTCAGGTCCCTGACTAAATGATGGTCTAAGATTATGGTATGGACTTTGGTCTGGGTCATAATTTTAATCAGATTCCGGTGGCTTTCCTCCATACTTTTCTTAGAAGCTTTGTAACCTAAAAACAAGGTGGGGAAGCCGGATAAAAGTAAAATATCCGGGTTTTGGTCGATGATCCATAAAGTCGCTTTCTTATCTTGAGGACCCTGAACATCAGTGGCATGAATGAACTTCTTCTGCTCATAACTTATGGAGCACATCAGGACAAATCCCAATTTGGAACCTTTAGCTCCATGGGGGACTGCTGGAGAAAAATCGATTTCAGTATTTTTGAACTTAAAACTTTTTCCATCAGCAAATTCCTTTGTTCCCGGATGATTTTTAAGCCAGTCTAAAAATTCGGAAGCCCTTTGTCTCTGGGAAGAATTGATATTATTTTTAGGATCTTTCATCAACAGGATTTTGTCTTTATAAAAGGTGGCTTGAGGAAAATAATGGTCATAATGGTAATGAGAGATGGTCAGAATATCAGAAATTTTAGCATAATCTCCCACCACCTCGGATAGTTTTTCTAATTTCTCTATCTCTTTTATTGAGGGAGGCAATCCATATCTTAATGCTCCTAAGGAGACACCCGGATCTATTAAAATCTTTAAATCGGTCTCTACAAAAGTGGCGGTGGACCTCACCCCCATAGAATCGAAAGCTAAAGGGATAATCTTCATCTAAAGTCAATTTCTTTTTGGGATATAGGATATAAAAGATTCATTCCATTTTGCGAATAGCGCGGATGATCTCATATTCCGAAGTGGCTGAGAGGAGCTCTTCCCTTAAGGAATCATATTGCAAAACCTCAGCTAAGGATTTGAAAACTTTCAGATAGAGATCGTCATCATAGGGAGGGGAGACCATACAGAAGAATAGATGGACCGGCCGACTATCCAAAGCATCGAAATCATATCCAGAGGTAGACCGACCAAATCCCATCACAAATTCTTTAGCCTGCATAGTCCGAACATGGGGAAGGGCAATCCCTTTTCCAATACCGGTGGAGGCTTTTTTCTCTCTATTGAAAAGGTCTGTAAATAATTTCTTTTTGTTACCTATCTTCCCGGACCTGTCCAGAAGATCGGTCAACTCCTCTAATAAAGCGTATTTGATCCGCCACAGTATCCTTTTAGGAGAAATATCCTGTTCTGGATTGAACTGGACTTTTGTCTCCAGCTCTAACTTGATTAAATCCGGCTGTAACAATTTGGAAATGTTCATAACTTTTTCAAAACTCCGCTTTAAGATCCACATCTGATTTGACACTCGAAACTTTTGGATTTTTTAAAGTCAAGCCTTTAGATTGAATCCATTTCCTATATCGACAACTTCTTTGAAGTTAATTATATCATCCCACCTACCAAGTGTCAAGGAGAAAGAGGTTTTTTAGAGTAAAAAAATGGTTTTTTCAAGATGTATTAGGAGGTTTTTATGTGGAGTGCATTGACTATGTCAATGCAGCATCCATATGGATGCACTCCATATCAGATGAAACCACAATGAGTCTCACTCGTAGAATTATCAAATGAACGATAGCATTGACTTATTTTTCGTTTTTGATATATTAGATTAATGAATGGTTTATTATTTTAGGGTTTTTGAGGATTAAGATGAGTTCATTTAAACGCTTTCTTTTAATAACAATCCTTCTGTTTTCTTTGTCCCAAGTTTCAGCCGAGACACCTAAATCAATCGAGCCGGAAAAATATCGGATTGGTGCTACGAAAATTGAAAGTCAAATAAAAATTGATGGAAAGCTGAATGAGAGGGATTGGAGTCTGGCAACACCGGTTTCTGATTTTGTCCAACTGGAGCCGGAGGAAGGTCAACCTGCTACTGAAAAGACCGAAGTGCGGGTCTTATACGATGAGAAAAATCTCTACTTAGGGATTTCTTGTTTTGACCAATCTCCGAAAAAGATTGTGGCTAACCAGATGTGTCGGGATGCCGATCTGGATCAGAATGATTTTGTAGGGATCATCTTAGATACTTTTCATGACCACAGAAATTGCTTTTTTTTCTCCACCAACCCTTTGGGAGCTCAGCTGGATGGTCTGATCACCGATGAGGGTAAAAATAAAAACATCGACTGGGATGGGATCTGGGATTGTGCCACTTCTAAAGATAGTCTGGGCTGGTATGCTGAGATTTCCATCCCTTTTAAGACTTTAAGATTTGAAAAAAAAGAAAAACCGATCTGGGGGATAAACTTCGGTCGGCTCATCCGTCGAAAAAACGAGTTTTGTTTCTGGACTCCGATGTTAAGGGATTATGGGATGAACTCCGTTTTCAAGGTTTCGATGGTGGGGCACTTAGATGGTCTGGAAAATCTGAAAAAGACTAAGAATATTCAATTCAGCCCTTATCTTCTGGGAAAGTTGGAAAGAGATTATGAGGAGAAAAGAACTAAAGGATCGGCTGATTTAGGTCTGGATTTGAAATATGGTATCACCTCAAATTTAATCTTAGATTTTACTTTTAACACCGATTTTGCTCAAATAGAGGCGGATCAATATCAGATAAATCTTTCACGCTTCAGCCTCTTTTTCCCCGAAAAAAGGGATTTCTTTTTGGAAGGGGCAGGGGTTTTCCATTTCGGCGAAAGGATTCCTCCTTATGGAGACCCACCCCAGACCATCTTGTTTTTCTCCCGAAAGATCGGCTTGGCTGAAGAGGAGGCTTTGCCCATTTTTGGTGGATTAAAATTGAGCGGGAAAGTTGGGAAAAGTAATATCGGCTTTTTGAATATGCAGGTGAAAGAAAAGGAGATTGAAGATGAGGGCGTGTATTATATCGTCCCTTCTACGAATTTCAGCGCATTCAGATTAAAAAGGGATTTTTTAAAAGGATCGAATTTCGGATTTATCTTTTTGAACAAAGAAGAAAATATCACCAATACTCAAATGGAGAAGATAGAAAACAATCCAGACACCTACTTTGCTGAGGATTATGGAAAGAGATACAATCGGGTCTTGGGATTCGATGGTAATTTCACCTTTCTCAAGAATCTAAATTTGGGAGGTTTTGTTTCTAAGAGTTTCACTCCGGATTTGAAAAGAAAAGATTGGGCCGGAAGTATTTATACTGAATGGAGAAATGACCTTTTCAGCTTCGATTTATCTTATACTGACATAGCCCCTAATTTCAACTCTGAGATGGGATTTATCTTAAGGGATGATATTAGAAAATCGAAGTTAGAGTTAGGTTATAGTCCTCGACCTAAGATACTTTTCATTCGGCAATCGTTCTTCTTTGTCGATGGTGCATATATCACCGACCAGACCAATCTTATGCTTAATCGGGAAAACTCTTTTGGGGTTTTCAATCTTTTAGAGAATGGGGGGGAAATTATGTTCGGGGTTTACGACAATTTCGAAAGATTGAAAGAAGAGGATGAATTTGATATCAGAGAAGATAAGTGGATTGAGGCTGGGGATTATAAATCCCAAGGATTCTTCTCCGAGATAGGGACAGATCAAAGCAGAAAGCTTTCTTTGAGTCTTGGTATGCATGGGGGAGATTTCTATAATGGAAAAATTTTATCCTTTGATCTTCATCCTAATTTCACCCCCGGACCTAGACTTTCATTTTCTTTTTTCTGGAAATACAATAAGATCAAAGACCTTCCAATCTATAACTCCTTAGAAGATAGAAAGGAGAGAATTGAGTTTGACACCCATATCTTAGGAGGAAGGATAACCTACTCTTTCTCCACCAAGCTTTTTTATCGAGGATTTGTTCAGTGGAATTCAGATGATGAGGAATTATCTGCCAATTTGCTTTTAAGTTATATTTATCGACCCGGAAGCAATTTCTACTTGGTATATAATGAGGTGTGGAATACCCCCTCTGGAGCAAAAAAAGTTGAAGTCAAGGATCGAACCGTTTTGTTTAAGTTAGTTCATCTTTTTAATTTATAGAATGGAGTGCAAAAATTTATTTTTGCATTAGAGAGTCAAACCGTAGGGCAAACCTTTCCCCCGCCTTTGGCGGGGGATCTGCCTTAGGCATGACAGGTTTGCGAAACTCAGTAACACAGATTGTCTCCCTGCCTGGGCAGACTACCTGTGTTATCCGATCACACCTTGAGACAAGGTGTGAAACCAGAATAAGAAGTTAATGAACAGGAGCTGAAGATATGAAACCTCGGAGTCTAATTACTTTAATTGTAGGGACGACCTTGGTCATTTTTGGCGTAATCGCAATTATAATTAGTGGTGTCCTCAGTGGGATAATCCCGTTGGGTATCGGTGGTTCACTCTGTTATTTAGGTTGGTCAGGCAATCGTATTGCACTTCTTATTTTCGGACATACCTGTATTATCCTCGGTTGTTTTATGATCACATGGGGAATATATCTTTTACCCTATTCCAAACCTATTTTATCTCATGTTTTCACTCGTCCCCTTTTTTGGGGTCTAATCTCGTTGTTAGGTGGTGTCTGCGCCAACTATCACGGATTCTGCCAATGTATTCGCAGGTAAAAATAAGTAAACTGGATAACATAAGTTGTCTCAACCTATATTAGCGAATCACACCTTGAGACAAGGTGTGATACCGATTTTGAGCGCAAAATTTTATTTTTGCTAATTCGAATTGTCAAAAAAGTAGGGACCCAAATGGGCCCGGACAGGTCTAAAGATTCGTATGAATGCATACGCACCTGTCCCTACGTTGGCAAATCGATATATCAAAAAAGTTCTATCTGTCCTTCCTCTTTTGCCTTTTCCTCTACCTTTTCCTCTTCCCCAAAAAGGCTGATTTTACCATAGACTCCGTCATATCCGGGAACTATTTTCACATCCCCTTCCCTGGTCTTTTTTATCCCTTCAACTATTTTTGCCGGAGCTTTGCCGGAAAGTTCGGAAATGGGTAAATCGAGGAGTATCAAAAATTCATTTCCAAAGGTCTGGACTAATCTTTTATATTCATTTTCGCAAGCTTTGGTCTCCACCCCTTGATTTAAAGCCCCAGCAACGATCTCGATTAACGGAATCAAATTTTTATAGGAGATGGCATTGGGAGGGATAAATCCTTCTGGTCGGTCCGAAAGCTCTTCCACTCGGCTCATCACCCCAACGGTCAATTTTCTGTGGCAGACCGGACACAAATTCTTGTTCTTCTTGCTCTCCTCCGGAGAGGACAGGACTCCACAGTTTCTGTGCCCATCAAAATGATATTTCCCCTCCTGGGGGAAAAACTCTATGGTGAAAAGAAATCTCTTCTTATCTTTCTTCTTTATGGCATCGATGATTTCATAATAGGACATTTCGCAGTCGAAGACATTGGCTTCTCTGCCGATTTTTGAAGGGGAATGAGCATCGGAATTGGAGATCAAAGTTATCTTATCCAATCGGGAAAGCCTCCAGTTCATAGGTGGATCGGATGAAAGTCCAGTCTCGATAGAAAAAATGTTTTTCGAATACTCATCGAAACATTCCTCAATGGAATCGAAGCCGGAATTGGCTCCAAAGATTGAAAACCAAGGGGTCCAAGCATGGGCAGGAACAATTAAACATTCCTCAGAAATATTAAGAATGATTTTAGCTAATTCCTTAGCAGAAAAAGTGAAAACCGGCCTTCCATCGGAGCTTAAATTCCCTAATTTAGATAATCTCTGATTTATCTTCTCGGCCATCTCAAAGTTAGGGGCAAAGATTATATTGTGGATTTTTCTTAATTTTCCACCCTGATGATAGATGTTATTAACCTCAGTGCTTAAAATAAAATGGACATCTTTTTCACTTTCTGGGGATTTATCCTTTTTCAGGACAAAAAGACCATTTCCACTCGGTTTTAACTTTTCCTTCAGTTCAGCAAAATAAGCCGGATGGGTGAAGTCAGCTGTAGCCAGAAGGTTAATTCCTTTGAGCTCGGCCCAATGGGCTAAAGTATCCACCTCCATATCCTTGGAGGTCGCCCGGCTATATTTGGAGTGGATGTGCAGGTCTGCGATGATGCGCATATTAGATTCTTTTCTCCCATAGATGGAGTAGCGGAGCTTGCTCCGCGTCTCAGTCCACGCAAGACAAGTCTCGCTACTCCTTGTCTTGTTAGGACAGTTTACTTATTCAAGCTATCTCACCAGGTCCAGTTCTTCCACATATCTTTTAATTTCCATTCTTTTGAAGTTTGAATATCTTTAGCCCAGATCTCATTTACAGTGGGAGCTATATTACTTTTTATTTCTTTCAAAAAAACTTCAATTATTTCCCCTTTTAATCTCTGTTTCGATTCTGGAAGGTTTTCAATCTGTTCAATTTTTAATTCATTCAAAGCCACTTTCCAAAATCTGCCTTTACTTTCCACTGCAATTGATTTTCCATCAGGATACCAAAGAGGGTTTTTCCCTTTAGCAATGGATATTCTGGTTAGATTTTTCCCATCTTTATCGATAATGTATAAGGAGCTGTCGTTTTCAAAAAGAATTTCTTTGTCGTCTTTCAACCAATTGGGGTTGGTGCCACCGTCAAAAGTCAATTGGTAGAGTTTATTGGTCGCAGTCTTGAGTATCCAAACATTTCTCCCTTTCTCAAAAGCTAAAAGATTGCCATCGGACGAAAGGGTAAAATTTCTTATAGGTTCGCTTTTCTCTAAGATCACATTTACATCTTTCGAAGCTACATTGACGTTTTTCAAAGTACCGTACGCTTTATCTCTGTGATCTAAGATACCATCTTTATTTGAATCCTCTCTGTAAAAAGTTACGAAAAATATTTTCTTTTGATCCTTAGACCAGATCGCTTCCTGTATGGAGTTGCTATCACAAAAAAGAGGAGTGTAGGTTGAGTCAAAAACACCATATATCCATAACTGTTCTTTGCCCTTGATTAGAATTTTTTCTCCATCTGGTGACCAGTTCAACTTAACGTCATTAAAGGTGCCATCCAAAACCAGATGATCCATCTTCTGAATTACTTCCTTCCCTCCATTTGACCACAAGGACTCGTTTAACTCCTCCTCAGTCCAATCGGGAAGATCGATCACTCTGCAAACTATTCTTTTTTCTCGGGGCAAATACGGTTTCCCCTTTTCTCTGGGTATAAGGGTTGTGATCTTATAAGCATCTTGATATTTGTATAATGTTCTCTCTCCATTAGGGCTGATATGAGGATCATAGCAAGGTTCTTCTGGTAACCCTGAGGCTAAAAGGTCCCAAGTTTTAGTCGAAAAGTTCCAAGTCTGGATTTCGTATCGATCCACAAAAATAAAGGTGTTTCCATCCGGAAGCCATTGGATCGGTCCTCCAAATTCTTGGTTTCCCTCTCTTTTCAGTACTTGTTCTTCATAGGTTTCAGCATCAAAAATTGAAGCTATTTTTTTTCCGTTCCATCCCAAGGCTCTATACAAGAAGAATTTTTTGCTGTCTGGAGACCAACTATACTCATAAATAGGACTTGTATCCCAACTAAGGAAAATCGAAGGAAATCGATTGAAAATCCACTTAGGAGGTTTTCTATTCTGCAAATCTAAGAGGTGTAATCCAAAAAAAGTTTTGACCAAAACTTTGGATTTGTCTGGAGATAACTTGAAATCTTCAGAGGCAAGGGTGATTTGGTTTAATTGCGAATCGCAAATGTCTATTGAAAAAATGTGTTTTTCCAATTCTGAATGTCCCATCGTCTCATACTCCTCAAAAGACAGATGGCATTCAAAAACTAATTTATCCTCATCAGGTGAAAGATTTAGATTGCCGTAAATAGCCCATTCGTTTTCGAAAGAGTGAGCAACAAGGTTAAGAACAAAAAATAAGACGATAAAGATGAAAAAGGGGACTAAAAAGAATTTAATTCTCATTTTTAGAAAAATTGAACTCTACGTCTTAGTTTATCTTGATTTATGGCTCATTTTCACATACGCGAGACAAGTCTCGCTACTCTGTTTTTTACCCAAATTTGCGGATCAGTTCATTTCCATAAATGCGAAACAAGTTTCGCTAATCCCGATCTCTTTTTATTTTCACAATCTCAAATGTAACTTTTCAGGAATAATTTATCATTGTTTTGTTTAATAAGCAACAAATAATTTATTTTCAAAAATAAAAAGCCCTAACAGGTCTATGGACAACCACGAGGGTTGTCCCTACAAATTCTTCTTCTTTTTTACTACCTTTCCAGAGCTCTCTTACGCCATGCTTAATTCTCATTCTATACCTTTTGCCAAGAACAATCATCTGTGGATTCAAAAAGGTTTGAACTCAGAAAAACCTTTAACTACAGAGAAAGGGGTGGGGCTGGATATGGGGAGGAGATAGCTAAGTTATTGAAATTTAATAGATTGTGGCAAAAACTAAGGTTTTTTTAAAAAAGTTCTTGACAAACAGGAATTTGTCTATAACTTTATGCAATTTAAATAGCCAAAGGGAGGGTAGTTTTTTTTTGGGAGTGAGTTGAACGAAGCTTTAAAGAAAGTAAAGGTACAGAGAGATTAAGCAAAGATTTTTCTTAAAACAGATTTTACATACACCAAAAAGAATTCAACTCGGGGTATTTTGACCCAAAGGAGTTGAGAGAAAAATAGCAAAAGCCCATTTAAATTTTCTCGAAATAGACTAATATATATCTTTGTTAAGCTCCCCAATTTGAACCAAGGGCGGAAAAGAAAAGATTTTTAAGGAAGATATTTTAAAAAAGAATTTGGAAAACGATGGATAGATTGCCACCGCCCTCTTTTTTGAACATCTTTTCAGGAGGTAAAAGAAATGTGAGCTACAACGAACCAAACCAAAAGACCTTTTACAATTCTTTGGAAAGGTCTTTCAAATGGAATAGGCCCCCTCCCGGTTAGGGTGAGTATCCGGTCGTTAAAGAACAAAAATATTAACTTTTTTGGAGGTAAAATAAAGATGTTATTAAAAAAATGGTGGGGAATTGGCTTAATGTTTGGTTTAGCACTGTTGGCTGTGATGATTTTAAGTTGTGCTAAAGCCCCAGAGAAGGAGTTACAGGAAGCTTCCGCGGCAATCGAGGCGGCCCGGACTGCTGAAGCAGATTTATATGTGCCCGACCTATTTGCTGAAGCCCAAAGTAATCTAACTGAGGCGGAGACTTTGTCCGTTGCCAAGCAGTACAAACAGGCAAAAGAGTTAGCCTTATCCGCTAAGATGAAGGCTGATTCTGCGGCCGTTTTAGCGGCAAAAAATAAGGAAGAAAAAAGAACTGAGGCTGAAGCCCTTTTAGCTAATGCACAGAAGATGTTGGATGAACTGAACAAATCTATAAATGCGGAGAAGAAAATTGCCAAAGCCAAAATGACCCCGATTAAGAACAATGCCAAAGCCGCGGAAGACCTTTTGGCTCAAACTAAGAAGTCGTATGAAGGTGGCGAGTTCAAAAATGCCTACGATCAAGCTCAGATGGTGCTGAGGAAAGTCAGTGATACGCAGAATGAGTTAGCGGCTCTTAAGGCTCCCAAAGCGCCGGCTCCAAAAGCCAAGACAGGTAAAAAGAAATAAAACCTTTTTGCTATCCAATAGAAGAAAGCTGGATGAGATCTCATCATTCAGCTTTTTTATTTTGTAAAAATATCGATGCGTCCAAAGTTATAGGTATTGACAGGGTTTGAAGTGTGTGCTCGATACCGTAGGGTTTAAGAAATCAAGTGACAAAAGTTTTACATTGTTTTGAATTTTTTTGATTTATTTTTATTCTCTTGTTGTGAGGGTGGGCAACTTATTGATTTTCGAAATATTATTGGACTGCGTAGCCGTCCCGCATTTTGCGGGATGGCTGACCCGCCAGAGGCTTGCCTACGCACTGAAAGGTGATCTGAAATTTTGAGATGAATTTTGGAACAATTAATCATACTGCTTCATTGGACTCAAATAAAAATATTTTTTTATTGCCAAAGGATAAATTTTTTTTATATTTCAAACCCGAAGTTAAATTTTTTTCCAGGAGGTGGTGAAGATGATTGTTATCCCTAAAAGGATTTTCTTGACCAAAGGGGTGGGGAAACACAAGGAGAAGCTCTCCTCTTTTGAGCTGGCTTTACGCAGTGCCGGAGTAGCCCGTTTCAATTTAGTAAGTGTCTCCTCCATTTTTCCCCCGGGATGCAAGCTTATCTCCCGGTCATCGGGACTAAAATTAATGCAGGATGGAGAGGTGATCTTTTCTGTTATGAGCCGTAACTCCACTAATGAACCTAACCGGCTGATCTCCGCCTCAGTGGGTCTGGCCCTTCCGGTAGATAAAAAACAATATGGATACCTTTCAGAACATGAAGCTTTCGGAATGACTGAAAAAAAAGCAGGAGATTATGCGGAGGATTTAGCCGCTACGATGTTAGCCACTACTTTAGGCATAGATTTCAATGTGGACACCTCCTATGATGAGAAAAAGGAGAGCTGGAAAATATCCGGCAAGATAGTCCGAACCGCCAATATCACCCAATCGGCTGAAGGGGATAAAAATGGACTGTGGACCACGGTAGTTGCGGCTGCCATATTCGTTCTGATTTGACCTGAAGTTAAATAACTCTAAAGTGTAAGAGGGTTAAAATGAAAAAATATCTGCATACACCAACTGAGCCTCTTGAAATCAAGGCAAATCTAAAGACAAGTGAGCTACTTAAACGAATGGAAGGTATTTCTTTTCAAGGGAGAAATCTCTCTAAAGCTTTTTCCATATGGAAGGAAATGCTCGAAGGAGAAGTCACCATTTTTCTTGGTTTATCTGGTGCTCTTGTACCTGGTGGAATGCAGGGAATAGTAACTTTCTTAATAAGAAATAGACTTATCGATTGTTTAGTTTCGACCGGTGCAAATCTTTTCCATGATTGCTATGAGAGTTTAGGAAGAGTTCACTGGAAGGGAACACATCAAGTAGATGATGTTGAACTAAAAAAGGCTGGGATAGATAGAATATATGATACCTTCGCCTTAGAAAAGGAATTTCGAAAAACAGATGCATACATAAGGGATTTTGCTTACAATTTAGATTTAACACAACCTTATGGAACTAGAGAGTTCCTTTATCTTTTGGGTGAAAAATTATCAAAAGAAATGAAAAAAGAGGGAATTTTAACTTCAGCTTATAAAGCAAAGGTACCAATTTATTGCCCTGCGATCGGTGATTCCTCAATAGGTATAGCTTTAGCTACTCATTATAAAAAAAATAGATTTGTTTTTGATATTATAAAAGATATTGAGGAAATGGCTTTATTGGTGATGAGATCAAAAGCAACTGGCGTAATTTATATTGGTGGGGGAACGCCCAAAAATTTTATCCAACAAACAGAAATCACAGTCTCCATAATGAAAAATGCAGATGTACCAGGTCATAAATATGCCATCCAGATAACCACCGATGCCCCTCATTGGGGAGGGCTTTCCGGCTGCACTTTTCAGGAGGCTCAATCCTGGGGTAAGATCCACCGAAAAGCCCGAATGGTTACGGTTTACTCCGATGCCACCATAGCATTACCTTTCTTAGTGACAGCTTTAGGCGAGAGCGCTACGGATTTGATTAAGAAAAGAAAGTTCCCTGTTTTTGATTGGAAAGGGAAGTTCAAAATTAAAAGATGAGGTTTTGTTGCTTAAAGAAAAGTTTTTTTTACCTAATAATTTTTTAGGGATCCCAGAAGAATATACCCAATATAAAAGCTCTGAGTTTTTGATACTTCCCATCTCTTACGAACAAACTACCTCTTTTGTAAAAGGGACTAAAGATGGTCCCAAAGCGATCATTGACGCCTCCCAACAGGTGGAGTTTTACGATGGGGAAATAGGTTTTGAGCCTTATAAAGAAGGGATTTATACTTTCCCCGAGTTGGAGCCAACAGTTTCTTATCCCCAAGAGATGGTGCGAAGAATCTATCAGGTAGCAAAGAAAATATCTGGGGAATTTAAGTCGAAACTTTCAGCCCCAGAAAAAATTTTGATCTCTTTGGGTGGGGAGCATACTATAACTTTAGGTTTGGTTAAAGCATTCAAAGAGAAATACAAAAACCTTTCGGTTTTACAATTGGATGCCCATGCGGATCTTAGAGACTCTTATCAGGATTCAAAATATAGCCACGCCTGTGTGATGAGAAGAATTTACCAGTTTTGTTCTTATGTGGGGGTGGGAATTAGGAGCATAAGCTTGGAGGAGAGTCGGTTTGCTCAAAAGAATAAAATAAGATTATTTATGGCAGAAGGAATGAAAGATAACAAAAGTTGGATGGATCAGGTAATCGGTCTCTTATCGGAGGAGGTCTATTTGACATTGGATTTGGATTTTTTTGATCCCTCGATAATGCCGGCAGTAGGGACTCCGGAGCCGGGTGGATTTTTGTGGGACGAGACCTTAAAATTTTTGAAAAAACTATCTCTGAAGAAAAAAATTGTCGGTTTCGATATGGTGGAGCTTTGTCCTTTGCCCGGAAATGTTGTCTCAGATTTCTTAGCGGCTAAACTGATTTATAAGATCATGGGATATATTTTAAGAGGAGAAGAGGAGAGATTTCATGGAACAAAAAAAAGGACGAAAAGGAAAAGAGAGTAAGTGGTGGAAAGATTTTTTCAATGAGCATTATATCAAGACCTACGCCCATCTGGAGGCAACAACCTCTAAGGAGATAGAGGGGGTAATTAAGCTTTTGGATTTGAAGCCTAAAGCTAAAGTCTTGGACCTGTGCTGTGGGTATGGAAGACATTGTATCGAATTGGCTTTAAAGGGATTTAAGGTCACCGGCTATGACCTTTCTAAGTTCTTTATCGAAAGGGCTTGCAAAAGCGCCCAAGCTTTGGGACTGAAAATAGATTTTGTGGAAGGGGATATGAGAAAAATTCCCTTTGAGAATCAATTCGATGCGGCCATAAACATGTTCACCTCCTTCGGATTTTTTGAAAGGGAGGAAGATGACTTAAAGGTTTTGAAGGGGGTGAACAGATCGTTAAAACAAGGTGGTAAATTTTTATTGGATACTATTAATAGAGAATTTTTAATCAGGAATTTTCAGTCGCGCAGATGGGTAAAAAAAAGTGGTTTTGTGATGTTAGAGGAGAGCTTTTTTGATCTTTTTTCCAATCGGATGGAGACCACCCGCACTTTGATCTTCAATGATAATAGAAGAAGAGAGTATTCTATCTCTTTGCGGACCTATACCCTTTCGGAGATGATCGATCTTTTGAATCAATCCAATTTTACCCTGGAAATGGTGTATGGGAATTTCGAATTGAAAGAATATGGTTTAGATTCCCCCCGGATGATTTTGATCTCTACCAAAAGATAACTTAATTGTAAAAGTTTGATGGTGGCGTCAGGAGTTTCCTCCTGACAGAACCGAAGCAATTTTGGTCATCTCTTTAAAAAAAAACTTTCTACCGTAATATAAAAGGGATATAGCACACTACGTTCTGTCTAAAAAGAATTCACAGCAGATGAAATTGATTGAGCAGATTTTGACAGCAGATTATTTGAGAAAGTTTTGTATCTGCTTAATCCTTGCAATCTGCTGTGAGATATTTTATTGGAAAATGCATGTGCAATTTAGTGCCCAATCCTTTATAATTATCTAAATCTTTATGCCTTTGGATTCAATTTTAAAATTAGCAAAAAATTCTTCGAGCTTCCAAAAAGTAAAAGAAAAGATTAAATCGGGGGAAAAGACAATCTTTTTATCCGGGCTTTCAGGTTCAGGGAGGTCTTTGCTTTTAGCTTATCTTTTTGGAGAATTGAATCGGCCCATTTTAGTCCTCACTTCCGATCCCGAGGAATCGATAAGAATAACAGAAGATTTATCCTCTTTTTTAGGGAAAGAAAAAGTCTTTCATTTTCCTGCCTGGGGGACACTACCTTATGACTTCGTCTTTCCTTCCAGCGAGGTCATTGGATCAAGACTTTTGGCTTTATATCATCTTTCTTTCAAAAAAAATGTGATGGTGGTGGCTTCAGCTCGGGGTGCCATGGAGAAAACTTTAAGCCCGGATGATTTTTCAAAAAATTGTCTCAGTTTAAAAGTTGGGGACAATTATGAATTAGAGCTTTTGGTCAAAAAGCTTTTGAATTTGGGTTTTGTTCGCTATCCTTGCGTGGAGGAGGTGGGAAGTTTCAGCCAAAGGGGAGGGATCTTAGACCTTTTCCCCTACACCTCTGAAAACCCTATCCGTATGGAATTTTTTGGAGATAAAGTTGACTCGATCAGAGAGTTCTCAGTTTTAACTCAGAGAACTATTCAGAAAGTCGACCAGGCTTTGATTTTACCCAAAAGGGAGGTATTAATTTCGGATGAAAAGATGGAGGAATATCTTTCCCAACTGGACCCGGAAAAAGCCGACCGATTAAGGGAGAAAATCAATATCTACCAGGAAATCCCTGGATTGGAATGGGTGGGTTCTCTTTTCGAAATACCCCAGGCAATTATTTTCGACTATCTTCCCCAAGATTCCTTAATCTTTTTAGATGATCCCAGAACGATTCAAGAGGAGTTAAGATACATACACCGAGAGACGGAAAATCTTTTTTCCGAGGCTAAAGAAAGAGGGGAGGTGGTTCCCCCTCCTGATTTAGTCTGGGATAGCGCCGAGGCAATCCAAGAAAAAATCTATCAGTTTCAGGTATTAGAGAATATCCATCTAAAAGAGAAAGAAAAAAAGACTTTAGATATCTGGATGAGTGAAGAGGAAGGACTTGGTTCTAATCTTTCCCTTTTGAAGAAAAAGATCAATGAAGGAAGAGAACAAGGGTTTTTAACATATATCCTCTGCGACAATTTGGGTCAAAAGCAAAGGTTAGAAGAGCTTTTAGAAGACTTAGCCGATGAGATCTTTATCGAAGTAGGAAGTCTATCCTCCGGTTTTACCTTTCCCGAGCTAAGACTTTCAATCTTAACCGATCAAAAGATCTTCTCTCGATACTTTCGAAAAGTCAGAAAGAAAAGGTTCAAAGAAGGGATCGCTCTATCCTCATATTCCAGTCTTTCCGAAGGTGATTTTGTAGTTCATATAGACTTTGGTATTGGTAGATATAGCGGGTTGAAACAGCTTTTAGTAGATGGGAGAAGAAGGGATTGTCTTTTGCTTTTGTATCAAGATGATGATAAGCTTTATGTACCCATTGAGGAGTTTGATAGAGTTCACAAATTTGTCGGGAAAGAAGGGGAGCCGACCCTATCTAAATTGGGAGGGATAACCTGGGAAAAGACTAAAGCCAAAACCAAGCAAGCTATCCAGGATATGGCAAAAGAGTTAATAGAACTATATGCGGAAAGAGAAGCCAAGCCCGGTTATGTCTTTTCTTTAGATACCCCCTGGCAAAATGAATTAGAATCATCCTTTATCTATGAGGAGACTTTTGATCAGTTAGAGGCTATCCGAGACATAAAATATGATATGGAAAAACCCAATCCTATGGATAGATTGGTCTGTGGGGATGTGGGCTATGGGAAGACCGAGGTGGGGATAAGAGCTGCTTTCAAGGCTGTGATGGATGGGAAACAAGTGGCGGTTTTAGTTCCCACCACCATTTTAGCCCAACAACATCTTTCCACCTTTTCCGAGAGATTAAAAGATTTTCCCATAAGGGTGGAGATGCTCTCCCGATTTAAAAAGAGAAAAGATCAAAAAAAGATAGTAAAGGAATTAAAAGATGGGAAAGTGGATATAGTTATCGGAACTCATCGCCTCCTTCAAAAGGATATAGAATTTAAAGATTTAGGCCTGGTCATAGTGGATGAGGAGCAAAGATTCGGGGTGGCACATAAGGAGAAATTGAAGAAGCTAAAAAAATTAGTAGATGTCTTAACTTTGACCGCCACCCCCATTCCGCGAACTATGCAGCTTTCTTTGTATGGGATAAGGGATATGTCGGTGATCAATACTCCACCTAAAGACCGGGTTTCGGTTGCAACAGAAATCTCCCAGTTCGATCCGGAGCTGATTGCCGAAGCTATCTTAAGGGAGATGGATCGAGGAGGCCAGGTTTATTTTGTCCATAATCGAGTTGAGTCAATAGAGTCGATCTATCGCTTTTTGAAAAATCTTTTGCCTCAGGCAAGAATCGGTGTGGCGCATGGGCAGATGGATGAAACTCGATTAGAGAAGGTGATGCTGGACTTTTTGGACAGAAAATATGACTGCCTTTTAGCCACCTCAATCATTGAATCGGGATTGGATATTCCTAATGTGAACACCATGATAATAAATCGAGCCGATAAATTCGGCTTAGCCCAACTTTACCAATTAAGGGGGAGGGTAGGAAGGTCCAATCAGAAGGCTTTCTGCTATCTTCTGATCCCTCCAGTTCGGGTTATAACCCCCCAGGCAAAGAAAAGATTAAAAGCGATAAGGCAATATACCGAGTTAGGCTCTGGATTTTATTTGTCCTTAAGGGATTTAGAGATTAGAGGAGCTGGAAATATCTTAGGTCCCCAGCAGCACGGTTTCATCCAGGAGGTAGGATTTGACCTTTATTGTCGCCTTTTGGATGAAGCGATCTGGGAATTAAAAGGGGAGAAGATTGTAAAAAGGCCAGAAGTGAAGATTTCAGTCGATTCAGAGATTTATATTCCCCAGGACTTTATCCCCGAATCGGAGCAGAGGGTGGAGATCTATAAAAAGATCGCTGAGGCTTCTTTTATCGAAACCCTTAACGATATAAAAGAGGAGTTAGTTGACCGATTCGGAAAGGTCCCTTCACAGGTATCTGACCTTTTAACCTTAGCTGAAGCCAAACTTATTGCTCAGGGGAAAATGATCTCCGAAATATATTTTAAAGATAGAAGAATTGATTTTCTATTCTCCTCTGAAAGATCTATAACCCAAAAAGAAATCGAGTTTTTGATTAAAAAAATA
>Ga0315291_10001964_pt1 | contig 27230 bp, 24 predicted proteins | sample YL17G12_20_MG_FD_203070 | JGI IMG/M metagenome (GOLD analysis project Ga0315291, IMG submission 203070) | Sediment microbial communities from Yellowstone Lake, YNP, Wyoming, USA - YL17G12_20 | ecosystem: Environmental > Aquatic > Freshwater > Lake > Sediment | place: USA: Wyoming | collected...
TACCATCCGGATAAGGGCCGACGGAATTTCGATCGAAAACTATTTTATCATTCAAGGAATTTGAATAGAATAAAGCCCTATCAACTGTTTGGCCACCTATTGTGTTATTTTGATTAAACGCATTTCTCGCTTCTTCTCTTAAGTCCGCTTTAAGGATCGAGAATACAGTTCCTTCGCCGTTTGCATCATATTTCAATACTCGATGTTTATCCTTATCAACTACATAACTGCCGTTGTTAATTATTGCAACATCTTCCGGGAGATAATACTGCTCATTGTTTTGTTTTTTAATGCCGCCCCCTGCACTGCCCGAAAAATCAATCCCACGCCAGAAAAGCTGCCAACTGTATGTATCCACATCCCCATAAGCAATATAGGCATCTTTTCCTTTTATCTCTTTTATTAAATTTAAATCAGTATCATATATTAAAACTCTTATGTTATAACTATCCGCTATATAAACCCTATCACCATAGGGAGAAATGGCAAGGCCGAGCGGACAAATCATATCAACTCCGCCGAAACTCTTGGCATTCTTTATTTCCTTTCCATCCGGGCCATATTTAACAATTTTTGCTAATTGTCCATAAAGGACATATTCATTCCCGGAGTTGTCGAATGCGATATCAGATATTTTCGGCCGTTCCGGCCAGGGTGGCGGGGTAGGAAGCACCGGATTATATGCTTCATTTGTTGGAGCGGGAGGATACCCTCCTCCTTTATTCACTGATAAGATTGGCGAATAATATTTCGCGATATTTCCAGCCAGATCTGTCATAATAATCTCAAAATTATAATATCCATCAGGATATGAATAAGCATCCTCCCATTCCACGGTTTCTTCCTGATCTTTTTTCCCCGATGGGCTGGAATACACTCTTTCCTGAACCAAAGAATAATCTCTGTTATTTACTACATTAACTATCATTGAATAAAGATCTTCCGATGGTTTAACGTTTGCCGTAATAATCTGCTCGGAAGTTGAAACACTGTTGTTGACCATGGAAATATATGCCAATGGTTTTGTATTATCAATCGTTATCGAATCAAATGATTCATAAGTTGACACCCCTCCAGTGGTTAAATCCTGGGCAGTAACATTAAAAGAATAATCTCCGGCAGAAACCGAAGGGGACCATTCGTATCTCAACCAATCTTGATTATTTACTGTTTTCTCATCTACTCGAATTCCTGATGAATTAAAAAATCGAATTGTCCAATTGGACTTATTTTTCGTTCGGGATTCAATAACCGCATTTCGCTGGAGATTTTCATCAACATCAAGAATATTATTGGTAACAATATTATTGTTGGCAAAGGCGTAAAAGATTTCCGGTCCTTCAGCCACGGCTGTGGCTCTGATGCCTCCAGCGCCCGCGGCGGCAACCATCGTTCCTCCCCCCACGATATCATCCGGCAGCCAGGCGTAAGAAACATTGGGATCATACCAATCCAGATCCCCTGCATATAAGCCATTCAAGCCCACTGTAATTTCTCTTTCAGCTACCTCTGGCTCAGATAAACGGAACCCAGAATCATCTCGATAGCAAGAGTATATCTTAGCCGTTATCTTGTATTTGCCAGCGGTAGGGGTAAATTTGATCGAATAGTAATCTTCCGTCTTTTTTGCCTTTGTCACATATGGCCTGGAAAAACAATATGGCGGCTCGGACATTTTATTGATGTTGGCAATTGAATCGAATACAATTTCCTTTTTTTGCTTAACAAAATCATTCGTTCCTTTAATCTTCTCAACCTCAAATTCGATCTTATAGGGAGTGGTATATGCCCTGCCCGTATAATGATAAGCGCTTATAACAGCCTTCAGTGGCTGTCCAGGTTTTGGGATATTAATCGTTTCATTCGCGTCGCTCAATATCACATCATTTGTTCCACCAAATGTCCCATCGGTACCGGTCGCCAACAATCTAATTTCAAATCCTTTGGGGCATGCAACTTTCCTGATTTCTCCATATTTTGGTTGTTTCAATCCCGCAAGTATTGGGTTAATTGTATTCGCGGGTTCAACATTACTGCCAATGCTGAAATGCAGATGTTCACCATCAGATGCGCCGGTGTTGCCGGAAAGGCCTAAAACCGTCGATGTGTCCACCCATTGGCCATCTGTTACATCAATCCCGCTTAAATGCGCGTATCTAGTCTGGAATGTCACATGATCAACTATAACGCAGTGGCCCCACCCTTTCTTACTGCCGACCAGCCCCTGTTTCAAAACAAGTTTTGTCCCATCCGTAACAGAACAACTTTCAATGCTTGCCACTGTAGTATTAGGCTTAAATATCAGAGTTTGTTGGCTTGGATCAATGAATAAATGCGTTACTGCATCTAATTCAGTCGCTGGAATTTTTGACCGGGAGACGTTCTTTGTTAAATCGGGGTAGACATGGGCGGTGCCGGAGGAAACTGGGTAGATAGGCATATGTGCCACACGATTTTCCAGCGGAACAAAATAATCCATCCCATCATGATACGTATAACTATTGCCACCTCGATATTCGCCATAATTATGGTTAATATACCTATTCTCTCTGAGTTTAGCACTTTCATAATCCAACGGTAACGATCTTGTTAAAGCATATTCAGCAAATGCTTTACAAGACAAAATATTCAATAAGACACAAATAAATATTAAGTATTTACCTTTCATTGCCTATCTTCATCGTTTTTAATATTGAGATAAATTCATTTGAACCTTTTTCTGAAGTTGCCACTACCACAACAACATCTTGTCCGCGCAAATAAAATATTGCTTGCCATGGATATTTTCCCTCATAATATATTAATACTATTTCAATTCCATTAATTTCCACTCTTTCAATTTTATCTTTTCGATCAGGCTTGTATATATTGTGTTTGTCGGACAAAAACAATATTTTTTCATATTTATTTTCCGGAATGCTGTATTTTTTGTTAATCCCAGACACAGCATCATCATAGAATAAATATTCAATGGCAATCCCTTTGCTTTTAATGCTTTCTTCTGGTTTATCAGGATTAAAGTCACAAATTGTGAATGAAATGTATCCATCCAGCTCTCTTTGAGTCAATTTAATATCCTTTTTCTCTTCCAAATACCAATCAGCCGGATACGATACCGAAAACCCATATTTGCTCACATAGGTTTTCCATTCTTGGGTCGAGGTTGCAGTCGCCTCAACCGAAGCCGACACTTTTTCCTTTTTCCCTGTCTGCTTGCTTTTATCGACACATCCAAATAGCCCAATCAATACGATCCCAATCAATAATGAAACTGAAACAGTTTGCTTGTTCATTTCAACTCGCTCCTTTCATATTATCGACAATTCTTGGCCTAAATTGCGGCCGGTTTCCCCGCTCCCCATCCAGTCCTTAACCAGCCCCGATTAGCAACAGATATCCTGTCCATTATCCCGCCTGAAGCATTTTTGATCTGAACCAACCAGTTCGCCTCCGGCGTTGACCTTCTTTTTGGATGATGGATTGAAGAAAACAACACATTTTTCAATATTATGCGAGATTATGCGCTTATCTGAATCTATAGGAACAATCATAGCCGCTTTAGCATACCTATAATATAAGTCATCATTTTTATAAAATTGCTGACGAAGTCCATGAACAATTGGATTTAAAGTATCTATTGGATTAACAGTCGGCCCAAAAGAAAAATGAAGATGATAACCTGTGGGCCCCGTGGAGATTCCGGTATTTCCTGTTAAGCCTATAACAGCTTCGCTGGATACCGCATCTCCTGTTTTAACATTTATTTGGCTCAAATGAGCATAACGGGTTTGAAAACTTTTCCCTGCTTTTGTTGAATCAATTATTACATATTTTCCCCAGCCACTGCTTTCGCCAGTTGTAACGGTTCCGCCACAAACAGGATAAACATTCAATCCCTTCCGTGCCTGATAATCTATTCCATCATGGTTTGTGTATCCTGATCGGTTTCGAAATTCTCCATAATTGGTATTTATTCCATCGTACACGTTCAAGGGGCAACTTCTCTCAAACTGATATTCATCGGCATAGCAAAAGCCTGAAAGATTTATAATCGCTAAAAACAATAATATTGATCGCCTTACTATCATTTATTAATTATCTCTATGCTCATCAATAGTTTGAAATACTCATCTCGATAGTTGTTTCCCAACCTAAACGGCAAAAACCTAATTACATAATCCCAGTAATTATTTTTAGCATCTTTGATCTTTGGGAGGTAAAGATATGCAAGATCGAACTCTCTTCCCTCCCCAACGGCGCCTAAGCTCTTTTTAATTAAACAAACCCTCCCTCCTTTTATGTTCATCTCTCTAACAAGCCTTGAGGAAGAATAACCGCTAAAATAATCCCTTATCGCTTTTTTATTTTTCAAACCACTATAGGGAAATCTTGTAGCAGAAATAGTAATGTCAACCAACTTGTCCTCAGATATCCCTGCTAATCCAATATCTGGATCAAAATTAGACAACTGACATAACATCGAACCACTGTTAACATCTTCTAAATACCATTCCTTTGGATATTTAAAAGAAAAACCGAGTTCGTCGTTTTTGTAAACCTTATATGTTCCGGGAGCAAAGGTTTCGATTTTTGTATCATTTTTACTTTCTTGAATAGGCTTATTTGACGACATATACCAAATCCCACAACCCACAGTGAGTATTACTACGAGAATAATCAAACTAATTATTATTTTTCTAGACATTTTTGCATCTCCTTTCTATATATCGACACTTTTTCGTGCAAAATTCCAAGCTTATAACCCCCGGACTGCGCGAGGCATCCCACCCTTCACAAAAAGAATTAATGACTCGACAATCAAAGCAATTACTATCTTTTAGGCATTTCATTTTTTCCTTTATACTAGAACATGTATCTCAAACTAACTATCTGGAATGGATAACCAAAACTTAAGGCCATCTCTATATTTTTATTTAATTTATAGCTATATTCCAAAAAGAAAGGCATAAAATAGAATGTTTGCATTTTCAATACTGACAAATTATTTAATCTCCACCTAAAGGCCATGCCGAGATCGAGCATTACATTCTGTCCACTTATAGGATAATAATATTTGTTATAATCTATATAAAAAGCTCCAATATAATAAGAAAAAGCGAATGCGTCTTCCTCCTTACCTATAACCTGTTTATTATAAGTAATTTGAAACAGATTGATCGGAAGTGGGAAGTGGGATACTTTTGGCAGGAAATATATCCCTATACTGCTTTCTTTATCTATTGTTTTTTCAGCAGTAAGATAAAGTCCTGCATACCAGCCTATCCCTATTGAATCATTGGAAAAAGCTATATTAGCATCGCGGAGCCAGGCAGAGGAAGAATCATAACACTCACCCCAAAACACAAGGATTACGGCAAGGACAATCGAACCAATTAATATTTTCTTATTCATTATTGCATCTCCTTTTTATATATCGACATTTTTTGGATAAGATTTCGAAGATAATTAGGATTGAATTTATCGAAAAGCGTTATGATTGAAGAAGTATCAGGGTAACCTATATATTTAGGGACCGTAAAAATTCGCCCCCTCATGAAGGATTTTATTATACCATATTTTAGAAGGAAAAAAGAAGAATCTGACGCATCATTTTGCTTCGCCAGACAACATTTCATTCAGCAATTCCTTGTCTGCGTCCCTATCGGTCTGTTTAATTGCTAATTTTTGCCCCACAAGCTCCTTATCGCCCAAATATTGTTCATATTCCTTTTCAATATCAGTTTTATTAAGCCAGGAATACGCAGCCATGCCGCCGTACAATAAACCAACAACTGAATATGTGCTGCCCATTGTCAAATAAAGCAACCCCGCACCTCCCAAGAGAGCGCTCCCCCACATCCTTCCGTTATATGATTCCTCCGACCTCTTCTTTAACGCATTTTCTGCCAGAAGTTCTCTTTCCTTTTTTCCAGCATCATTATTTTTGTCAACTTTATCAAGATTAATATAATCATTCTCAATGCCGGTTGGTATTAAATATGATGCCGCTCCAGCAGCTAAAAAGACTGCTCCCTCGAGTATACAGAACAACCCAAGCAAAGATGATGACCCGTAAGATCCGCTTTGGTTAGAACCCGATATAAGCCCGACAATGATCATTAATCCACCGCTTCCTCCCATCATCAACCCGGCTGATTTCCTGTCATTTTCGCTTTTTATCGCCAGCCCCCGCACCCTTGATTCCGCGGCAATGAATGCTTTTCTGCCTGAATTCGAGTTCGATGAAAGAACTTCCGCGGCGCTTGCCCCAATAATATTACAAAAGATAAAACAGGATAAGACAAATACTGTCAAACATCTCATTTTATAACCTTTGCCCGAGAGCCAAGCTGATATTGGTTATCGAAAAAGATGTGCCGCCTTGAGCAGCAACAGAATTGCTTGCGACTTCAACAATCAATCCTGTGCTTTCGGAAAACATAAAATTATAACCATTCACCAGTTCAACAGAGGTTAATCGTAAAGCTCCATAAGAATCTATCCAGGAGCCAAAATGATAAAGCGCGGCAATATAAGGAGTTACGACCGGAAACGTTTTGCTCAAAACCACTCCCCCTCCCCAATCCTCCATCATTGTATTATAAGCTGAATTCCCGTACCTGCTGGTTATATTATTAACTTTAAAAGAAACCATGCTCGATAAATTGAATGGCGCATATTCCGTATCTTCTAAAATTCTATATTTAAGAATTAATCCGTATAACGGTCCGTTGATAGATAGATTAGAAATCGTTGATCCTGCATTTGGATAAGCAACGTATCCGGCAACCCCATAAATATCCAGATTTGAGATTATTCCATATCCCAATAAAATGTCATAACCGGTTGTGTTCATAACATTATTCAGGCTGTTGGAGCCGTTTATATAAGAGGATTTAATCCCAAATCTTCCCTGCCCCAAACTATTTGCGGTAAGCAATAATTCAGCCGATGCGCAATTTATCAAAACAAACATGATAAGGAACAAAATTATAAATTTTTTCATTTTTATCCTCCTATTTTTTAAAAGTCACCGCTTCGCTTTACCGGAATCTCTTTTTTCACTTCTTCACTTTTAGATTTACTTGCCTCCTGTTTTTCTTCCGGCACACCGGCCTCATCAGATTTGACCAGCTCTTTATTGACCATGAATTCAACATAATATCCTTCTTTGACTTTTTTGATATTAGGGAATTCCAGCTCAACCAGCGCTCCTCTTTCAATGACCGTTGTCGCCACCCCATCCATGAGCTTCTTTCCCCTGGGGATGATTATAAGATCACCAAGTTTGATCGGTTTGTCCGCCTCATAAAAAGTTACAACATTATCAGATTTTAACCCGTCATTTGCGCCTAAATTGATTGCCAGTTTATCCCCCTTTATTTTTATGATTCGGCCGCGCCTTTTTACAAATTCTTTCTTGAATTCCCAAACTGCCGTTTCGATTAATTTTTCAGCATCAGCCTTGCCGGTTATCTTGAGTTCCTTTCTAAAAATAGATTTTTTTTCTGCAAGATCATAAACATCCAGTTTTACCGTCAGCAGATACTCATCCGATGATCCCTCGCTGAACAATTCCTCAAGTAATTGATCATCACTTTTCTTTTCTCCCTGGATTTTTCCGGATATCAACAAATCAATCCCGTAAAATTCCGAAACTTCTTTGGCTTTATCGTAAGAAGACCCCTTTTTAAGAGCTATCTCATCGGTAATCTTTTTTATTTCACCGGCTGGCACCAAAATAAATATCCCGGAATTTTTTAATGTTTTGATAAGATCATCTTTTATGCTCTTTATCCATTCCTCCTGCTTAATATCTTTGCTTTTTGCCTCCATCTCATATAAACACGCATAAAACTTGTCCCCCGCCGAAGCCGCCCCAACAAGCATCACAAACATGACGACCAACAAAAATGCTTTTTTCATTTTTCCCTCCCGGTGCGCAGCACCAATATTTCCTTCTCCTCAACTTTGCCGTTCTCCCCTTCCGCCTTGATCATTATGCGGTTAAGTCCTATTTTGGGTAATTTTACATTTACATCAAATTTGTCCGTTGTTTTAATGATTTCATCGTTAATAAATATCTTTTCGCCGATAACCTTGCCTTTCAAAGTAATATTATCTTCCGATGTTTTAACGCGCCTGTCGCCGGGCTCTGAAAGTTCAATCTTGGGCTCCCGACTCAGAACCACGAATTTAACCGGAATTTTGACTAAATTCCCCTGAAGATCCTCCGCCTCAATCTCCAATTGATTCTCTCCCAGAGGCAATCCAGCCGGAACAACAAATCTTAAAAGAACCAAGCCCTTATCTCCTGGTTTAAGATCGGATTCATTATATCCCGGCAGTTTTGCTTTTAAATAATTCACGGGCTCGGATACTTTAATGCCAAGCTCAAGATTTGAATCGCGATAGATCTCATCATTAACGAATCTATATTTGATCTCGGGAGGGCTGAAATCGCTCTTTCCCAGATAAGATATTGAAAAGAAATGCGCGTTATTTCCGCTGTAACCGGTGAACGGCCTGTAGGCATAATCAAACATGAATTCGGCATATCTGAAGCCAAGCCCCGCTGACAGCTCGCCCGCGGTGTCCGCCATTTTATCGTTCCCGCCCGGAATTGGCACCTGGTCGATCCCTATTCTCAATGCTATAAGATTTACCGGCCACCACTCCACCCCCGCCCTGCACAGGATGGGGTATTTTTCAAGTAAGGTCTGTTTCTCCAATCCGGCCTCTAGGCCTAAATTACTAAATATTAATCCAACCGCCGCTTTAGTTTTTGTGGGAATTCCTTCTTTTAATCCGGTACTCCAGTTCAACCTTGCTCCCAACGAAGAAGGCAATAGGTTCTCCTGCATTACTGCCATCCTGAGCCAGGGAACCGGCTGATACCGTATACCCAGGTCCATGTCATATCCATTTGCAGATCCCTTTGACAGATCTTCGCCAAACAATTTGAATCTAATCCCCGAACTTAATCCGTATTCCTTTGGGCCAATATCCAAGCCGTAAGAGAGGGAAAGGATATAACTTGAATAATTAATGAAAGAAATATTATCTTGATCAAGAGATCCATCGGCAAGCAAGACCGTTACAGGGATATCGGATATCCGGGAACCAATATATGAAATGCCCAGCGCCCCAACCTTTAAGGGAAGCGCTCCGCTTGCCACAATATAATTAACCTCATCCAGGCATTTCGTATACATGCTTGAAAACTGCCTGCTCTTGATCCTGCTCAATCCGGCCGGATTCAGATAAACAGTATTTATGTCGTCAAACAAGGCGATCCCGTTCTTGCCCATTCCCATCGAAGACGCCCCGATCCCAATAAGATCAAGGTCAGCCGCCAGGCAAAACTCTGTAAACGCAATCAATAACAGGACGGCAAAAAAGAATGTTCTTCTCATTTGAGCACCATCACTTTTCCGCCAAAAAGCACCTGTTTTGACGAGTCATCAAGAACCTTGTAAATATAGATTCCGTTTTTAGCTATTTCTGAATAATCGGTAATGCCGTTCCACTCAACCTCATTCAAGCCGTTCTTCGCCCCATCTGTTCCTGCAATAAAAGACCTTCTCCAGATTATCCGCCCTGAAACATCAAATATTATTATTTGAGCGGCCAGGTCTCGATCCAATCGATACGCAAATTTGGTGGTCTGGAATGCTGGATTAAAGGGATTTGGATAACACAAAGTCGGCCGGACCAACGATATAACATTCGCTCTTTTAGACGCTTCATTATTGCTCAAATCGCTATCGCTATTGCCCAATGAACTAACAATTACATAGAGCAATGGATTTTTTCCCATGCCCTTTGTGTCAATCGTAAAACCAGTTTCCGCAGTAGCAATTGCAGAAACAGAAAGCACATTGGAATCAATAAAATGTGCGGTATCTTTAGCATTATAATAGAGCGACACCACTGCTGTGGCATCCTGTGTTCCTAAATTATGAACCCGGATCCTGGCGCCAAGCATATCTCCTTCCGCGCATTCTGGGGACAAAAAGCTGATGTCAGATTCACTTACGGCCAGATCAATGCCAAATGAACTGGCAACCGTCAGCGTTATCGGTGAACTGTAAGCGCTCAAATTGCCAGCTGCGTCTTTTGCGCGAACCCGGTAAGAATAGTATCCTATATTATTTTTCCCGGTTATTTTATAAGTTGTAGAAGTGAGTGAATCTGATAACAAACTCCAAGCGCCGCCTCCATTGTAATCCAGGGTAAGGTCATCAATATAAATTCCAGAGGAAACAATCGATGAATCGGTTTCATACTTAAACCTGATAAATATTTGCTGTCCGGCATAAGCCGATAAGTCATAGCTCTTTTGCGCCCAATAAAGCTGATTGCCGGTGATTATGCCCAGCGTTCCCCAGACCGATCCATCAGTTGATACCTGTACATATAAATTATCATAGCTATTTTCCAAAGAATAATAACACCAGAACTTTAAAAATCCTCCGCCGCTGATCTGGATTGGGTTTACTAATGTCAAAGAATTGTTTAAATAATTTCCACTTCCTGAATAAAAAGAATGTGAAGCGCCATGGAAGTATGAAGTTGATAAGGAAAAGCCATTATTTGTCCACTTTGAAATGCCGGATTCGCCGTCATCTATAATATCTGCTTCCGGCAATCCCGTAATTTCCTGCAATTCGTAGGCGGCTATTCCGCTTTCATCCTCCGGTTGAGTCCAGGTTAGATCAATATCATCGCCAAGAGCAAAGCTAGAAGAGCCGCACGAGATAGTCGGCGCAGGAGAAGGATAAATATCAGATCCCACTTCAACGCTTGCAACCGCGCTGTAAGCGCCCCATTCCCCCGACGTATTCTTAGCTCGAACATGATAATAATATATCCCATTGGTCTTTCCGGAAAAATCATAAGAGGTTGAAGCCAAAGAATTTGATATGGTTAAAAAATTATACGTTTTTTCAACAGTTATATCATCAATATATACGCCTTCGTATGATACGGTACTATCCGTAACATATTTAAATCGCACATAAATATTTTGTCCGACATAAGAAGACAAACTGTAGGATTTTTTTATAAAAGAACTCTGAGAGCCATAAAATGAGCCCAAATTCGACCAGTTTATATTATCGATTGAAACTTGAACATAAAGATAATCAAAACCGCTTTTCGTATTATATTTTGTCCAAAAAGATAAATTTTCTGTTCCGGATATAGGAATAGGATTTCTTAATGAAATATAATTATTGAGGTTATTTCCCTGTCCTGAATAAAAACTATGGGTTGCGGAGTATGAAGCCACGGTTACAGCTGTAAATCCATTAACTTCCCATAAATCCAATCCGGATTCCGCATTATCAATGATAACATTGCTTTCTGTGGTTGTTGCTTCTTGTATTTCATAATTTGTGATTCCACTTGGATCAACAGCCGCTGACCAGGATAATGTATAAATTCCATCATGATCATGAAGATGAGGATTAATAACCGGTGCCGTAACAGCATAAGTTATATTAAAAAACAGCAAAAAGAAAAATATAGCTGGAACAAATAATTTATTATCCATCTACATCCTCCTGTGTATACTATCGTCAATTATCGGACGAAATTTCGGTTGAAATGAAAATATTTAGGTGTTAAGGCATCAAGGAAAAATAAAAAAAGCCACCTGTCCACAAGTGACTTTCTATAAAACTAGAATTGGGAGAGAAACCATGGTTTTCGCCTCCCGACCGCAATTGATATTATACCATAAATTCAAGCAATTTTAAAAGAAATTATTATGCTCTCTTAATCCCTTTCGGCTCATCCCCGTGACCCGTGGGCTCATAACCCGGATCGACTTCACGCAAACTCATAAGGTCCCGAGCAAACTCTAAAGCGCTTAAATATCTCTTATTTCTATCAGGATGAAGTAATCTACTGAAAATATTCTTTAATTTTTCACTTAAATCGGGCCTCCCGATATCAGAAGCAATATCCGGGAACTTCCCTCTGTCCCAATTTGTCCAGGCATTGTGCAATCGACCCAAAAGTTTTAACCATTCCAGGCTTTCGCTTTTACCTATAAATGGAGACCTTCCGATAAGCATCTCATAGAATATTAGCCCTAAAGCATATAAATCAGTTTGATTATTTACTTCTTTCCCATCCAGTTGCTCCGGAGCCATGTACTCTGGGGTGCCAAAGATACTGCCGGCCTGAGTTAGTTTGGTTACTTCGCGGCCGGTAATTTTTGCAATCCCAAAGTCAATTATTTTGATCTCTCCTTCCTCCGTGATCATTATATTCTGCGGTTTGGCATCCCGATGAATAACGCCTACATTATGCATGGCCGCGAAAACTTCAGCGATCCCGATCATCCAGTATATGGCTTTTAATAAGGGCAGTTTCCCATACTTGCTAATTTCCGCGGCCAGGCTGCTGCCCCTCACATATTCCATAACAATAAAGGGTCCCTCATCTGTCTCTCCGTAACCATAAACCTTCACAATCTTTTCATGATCGCTCAGCGTCGTCATAGTAATATCCGCTTCTCTGAAAACTCTCTTCCTGTGTTTATCATCACCCGAATATTCTCTTTTTGTAATCTTGATGACTTCTAAATGGTTGCCCGCGGATAGATTAATCGCAAACCTTACGGAGGCCGTGCCCCCTTCTCCAATCTTGTCAGATAAAAGATACTTATTTTGAAATTCTTCCTCACCCTTACGAACAGTTAACTCACGAACTTCACTAAAAGTCGTATTATGCTCCGTAAGCTTTGCCCGCAATCCTTCATTTTCCGCTAAAAGACTATCAATTTGTTCCTGAAGAACGCTGGCTTTGCGGCTTGAGATCCAATTAACCAGCCTATATCCCCCCGCTCCGAGCGCAAGGCCGACAGGGACACTAACCAGCAGAGATTCGGGAGTGCTGGTCAAGGTTGTTGAAGCAATCCTGTCCGCAATCGCCAAAGCCGCCCCAACCGTCCCCGCAACCTTCACCGCGGTTCCACTCGGTGTGAAAAAACCTCTATAAATTTCTGTTACTCTTCCTACTCCCATGCACTACTCCTCATTAAATAAGGCAATGGCTCAAAAAGAAGCGGTTTTGGCCCTGTGCCGGCAGAACCATAAACAAACCCTAATCCGCCCTGGAAATTTACTGCGGTTTGACCATTCCCGCTCGCATACTCACAAGGCCCCAAAGTTATTAGAAGATTCGTGTTTTTCGTTAACTTAATGCTTCCTTCCAGTTGAAAGCCAATATTACTTTGTTTTTTCGGATAATTAATTGCATAAGCATTTAATCCTAATCCGAATGCATTTAAATCTAGATTAGCATTAAGGCCTCCTCCATCAATTGCCTGTTTTTCTCCTTTATCAAAAATTACTCCTCCGATCGCAAATGGTGAAAAAGCATATCTCCCAAACTTAAAAGTCAATCCCGCTGTTCCCAGAACATTTAACTGCAAATGTGAATTTGAGGGTTGCGTGTAGTTTGCTACTCCTATCCGGAATGTTTCAGCTGAATCAAAATAGATCCCTTCTTTAAGCAAAAGCTTTATTCCCGCGCTCTCAACCGCCATGTCCTGATTTGGACGAATGACCGTCGGACGGTCGCTCTTATAATGCCGGAGCCCTAGTTGAGCAAAATAACTTTTCCCCACAATTGATGCTCCCAGAAAATTATCATCAAAGGTAAAATCATCCCGGCCAAAATCGTTTGCCGACATGGTATCAAAATTCAATTGGAATCTTTTATTTCCATCAATTTTATAATCTAATGTTCCGCCCCCGGCAAGATTTGCCCCTCTCACCTGGATAAGTTCCGTGTCATTGGGCCCGGAGACAGAATCTCCATAACCAGATCTCAATCTTATTCCCCAGTTCCAGGGTGAGACTTCTTTCGAAACTGGAAGAGGAGGCGTTGGTAAGATGTTGGGTTTTTGTACTGGCGAAATAGGCGGCTTCTGCCCTTCAATTACAAAGCCCTGTCCGCATTTTTGCCTGACCATGCTATTTATTTTTTCTATGCTCAAATCATCAATCCAATTGCCCCTATTATCAATCTTCAGCTTAACTCCCAATTCTTCAATAACTGTCCTTAACGCCGTTAAAGCTCTCTTATGCAGGGGGCCTGCCTCTGCTCCCTCTATTTTGATATAACGATCTTTTACTTCAGGTGATATATGCTGTGCTTCCGGGCCAAACAGGATAAGATACTTATCTCTGATCATTCTCATCTCCGCCAAAAATGAATCAACGACTTTTTTATCTTCGCCTGAGAATTTTTCTTTTTCCAGAGCGTCAACGATGAGGGCGATCGCGTTGCCGGTACAAAGCGATTTTGGAGAACAGCGATTTGCCATTTTTCTCAATACCCCGATCGCGCGAAGCGGAAGCTGATACCTGTCGAAAATGGAATTAAGATCTCTGTATACCTCGAGAAGATGGGCAAGATCATCCATATCCTGAATCTCATTCCTGTTGCTTTCCGTTACAGCTTCAGGTTTATTTAACTTTAATCCGCTTCTATCCCAGCATATTGAAACAACAGAATTCACGCCTCCGCTCATTTCCCGTATTCCTCCCTAACTTCTTTTATTCTCTGTTGACATTGTTTAAGCAGTACAGATAAGCCGCTCAATGCTTTTTTCGCTTTCTCCTCGGATTTACCAGAAGCCGAGGTCAATGCTTCATTTCTCGCGGCTTGCAGTTTCGCCGCTTCTTGATCAAGATTCAGCTCGCGCAATATTTTTCCTATGCCATCCGCTCTTTTCACGGCTTGATTTATTTTGCTTTTTGTCTCTTCGGATACCGGTTGTTCTTTTACCTCTGGAGGAATTACCGGAATCTGGGGAGAGGCATCCGGCTTAATTTCAGGTTTTGTCTCCGGCTTTGTTTGTGCGGCGGGATTGGGCTGCTGAGAAGATTGGCTCTCTACCGGTTTGGTACATTCGGCTAAATTGAATTCCCTTCCCGAGCGCAGGCGGCCCCACCACCTGTCATCAGCATCTCTCGGTGTCTCAGCGTTGGAATTCGCCTGCTTCAAATTTTTCTCGCATGAATCCACCCATGCCTGATCGATGCTTTGACCCTTATTTTCAGACATAACTTTCAAGAAAACAATATATCGAGCGGCGCTCTGCCAGTCTCTGGCATACTCTTTAGGTATATTTATTTTTCCCACATTTAATTATCATCAATAATTCTTGAAAATTTCATATGATTTTTAAATATTTTCCTGCTATAATATAAGTAATAAGAAATGAAGAAAATAATAATGTTTTTAATCACATTTATGGCGTTGGCGGGATGGGTTTCTTCCACCTCCCCTGTCTCTTTGCAACCAAAACTAACCGTATCACCCGAGGCGTGGGATCTGGGAAAAATAAAGGGAGGATCGAGTTATAATTTGACTTATATAGTATACAATTCAGGAAAAGCCCCCCTTAAAATAGATAACGTAAGGGCTTCCTGCGGCTGTACCGACGTCAAGATTTCTTCAAATAAAATATTGCCGCGCCAATACGTCACCCTTAATGCTACTTTCCACAGCGGGTCAATGAGCGGCAAAGTTGAGAAAATAATTTATATTGAAAGCAACGCGCCTGGCCAGGAAATAAACACGGTAAAAATTAAAGCTGAAGTCGTTCCATAAAAAGCGCATGAAAAAGATTATTTTTTCTGCCGCCCTTTTGCTCTCCTTCCTCCAAACCGCCGTTCTGTCGGAAAACTCAGTCCGCGCTTATTATTTTTATTCCCCCGACTGCGAAAAATGCGTAACAGTCAAACAGCTTATCTCCGATCTCCAAAAAAAATATCCGCTTGAAATCAAATACTTCAACATCGATGATAAAAATAATTACGCGTCTCTTATTCAACTTGAAAAGAAATACAAGATCAAAAACAAAGAATTTCCCGAAATATTTATCGGCGATTCCGTATTGGCGGGAAAAAATGAGATAAAATCCAAATTAGAGGGCATAGTCAAAGAAACTTATGGCCGCGGCGGCAGTGATTGGCCGGACAATGTCAAAGTCGACGCGGAAGCAACTATCCTGGAACGGTTTAAATCTTTTGGGCCGCTGGCTGTTATTTTGGCAGGATTGATCGACGGGATAAATCCCTGCGCCTTTGCGACTATCGTGTTTTTTATCTCTTTCCTGACCTTTGCCGGCAAGAGAAAAAGAGAGATTCTTTTGACCGGCATTTTCTTCACCGTCGCGGTATTCATAACCTATCTATTGATCGGGCTGGGAGCATTCAAGCTCATAAGGTCTCTTGAAATATTCGCCTGGATTTCGCGGGCCATCAATTACGGCGTGGGAATATTAGCTCTGGCGCTGGGAACATTAAGCATATATGATTATTATAAATTCAAAAGGGGGAAAACGGCTGAAATCGCACTGCAGCTCCCCAAAAGGATAAAGCAAACGATCCACACGCTGATCAGGCAAAACGCGAATGCTTCAAATTTAGCAATTACCGCGCTGGCGACCGGATTTTTGGTTTCTATCTTAGAGTCGATCTGCACCGGACAGGTGTACCTGCCCACTATCGTTTTTATGCTGAAAACACCCGGACTGCGGGCTCAAAGTTTATCTTACCTTTTGTTATATAACTTTATGTTCATTCTTCCGCTGATGTTGGTTTTCGGCGTCACATTTTTCGGCGCTACCTCGGAGTGGTTCGGGAAAATAATGAATAAAAATCTTGGCCTGATCAAGATCCTGACCGCGCTGTTGTTTTTCGGACTGGCGGCCCTGTTATTTATACAATAAGGTCAATTTATCAATACGGTTTGAGGTGTTTGCATTTTGCGGCCAAAAAGAATTAACTCGCCGTTTAATATTACTTTTTCTCCCTTTTTTGGCATGGGAATGGGAGTAGAAAAGATAAAAATAATTTCTCCGTTAACCGCATTTGTTAAATTCTCAACATGCCCGTCGCCATTTACATCTAAAAATTTAACGGGCATCTGGCAGCCAAGCAATATTCCTTCCGCCCCATTAACCTGCGCCCCTGCTGTGGTGGCTTTGCCAAAAAATACCGCTTCCACGATCTTGAATTGCCCCGTCACATAAAAAATAGAGGTTAAAATTATCGCTACGATTCCAAAACCCAAAAAAATCCCAAGAAAATATTTCTTGCTCATATTATTCCACCTCCGGTTTTATCTATTATACCAAATATTTGATCTTTTTTCCATCTATTCTCCCCTCGCCAGCTTTATTGCCTTAAGCGCATTTATCCTTCCCTTGCCGTAAAAATCATCCCTGCCGGGTTTTTCACAATTCCAGTTGACAACTGCAGGGTTTTCTTCCCCCTCCGGCCAATATATTATCCTGTCAATTGCCGGTCCGACCTGATCGTCGGCAGAATCCAGCAATATTTTTTTAAGCTTTTCTGCAGAAGGCGGCGCGCCATTTTTCCTTTGATAAGATTCAACGGCCAGCGCTGCCACTCCCGCTACAATTGAAGCGGATAATCCTGTCCCGGCGGAAAGCATGTGATAACCAGTATCAAGATACGGAGCACCCCCCTTGCGAAGCAAATAATAACTCACAATTTCCGCGTTAGGCGCCGAGCAGGTAGTGTACAAATAATTATTCGCTTTCTTCATAGCGTATGCCGAGGGCATCGTTTTTGAATCGGACAACGCCCAGTAAAGCAGATCCATTCCGTCGTTATAAGATCCGGCGGGCGATGAAATGTCAATTGAACTGCCGAAAGCACTGCCAAAGACGGGTATCGGCCGGAAAAAAACAAACATGACCCTGTCCAGGTTATACTCCGCGTTTTTATTCCCGCCCGGATGAGGCAGGTATTTATCCAAATCAACCGCAAACGGATCATAATCCCTCGGCCCTGTCCCGGAAACAATCAACAAATTTGGATTAGACAGTTTGGATGCGAAGCTCAAGGTTGTTTCCGGAAATACAAGCAGAATATTTGCTTTGTTAAGCTCGGAAACCGCGTTACTCAGCAATATCAAGTAATTTTGCTCATCATCCTTGTTTGTTTCGGGCTGCCAGGCGTTTAATGAATTACCGCTAACCTGAACCCCGTCAAAAACCGCACGCTTATATGACTTAAGCATTCCGCTCAAAGTATCATTCTTGTAAAATATAAGCTTTGCTTTTGGCGCAAGCCCTCTGATTGCCCCCTTATTATTTTTCCAATATCTTGCTCCAACAAGCCCTCCGGCTTGCGTGCCGTGGTCCTGGGGATAGGAAAATCCGCCCAGTTCCGGATCAATACCCACGGCAAGCCGGTTATAGACATCATAGCCGCCATCCGGCTTCCAGATCAGCGAATCCGGATTTAAAAGACGTTTAAGCTCCTCGACATCAGCATAGTTATAATAGTAATTTTTGTAGTAGTTCCAGGGATCAGATGCATTCGCCGGCGCTTCATATCCTTTAAAAAATGGAAATACGCCTCCATCCGTTGGCGAATACCAGTCAAAATCAGGGTGTAGTCTTATTGATTCCGTATTAACGCAGGGCATTCCAGTATCAAAAAACGCAACTGTAATCCCGTTTCCTTCATAATCATTAAGTAGCCATTTCGGTTTATATTTTGGGAAATACTCCCCTCCCACGCATTTTTCGCCACCTTCTCTTGTAACAGGCTGAGCCGCTCCAATCGCGTAGAGCGCCCACTGGCCATTTTTATCATACACATCTGATCCACCAATAATTGGCGGCGGTTCACATATCCCCTCCGAACTGAATTTCTCCGCCCGCGCGATTGCTGAATAATTTCCAGCATTTTTCAGGGCGTTTCTTATAATTGACGTCATTTGTTCATCAGGTGAAACAAGTTTAATGTCGGGCACCGCGAATTTAACGGTCGAAATCTTTTCACTGGAACTGAAACCGCTTGCCACGGCAATGCCTGCCTCAGGCCAGCTCCATTCGCAGGTCCCGCCAATTGTTATGACGTCAGAAGGATTAAACTGCGGTGTTACAGAAAGGATATATTTTTTTGTTTCCTGCGCATTTACAACAGCAGAACACGCGCCAGATGCCGTAATAATGCCGAAGATCAAAAGGATTGCAATTCTGTTTTTCCCGCCCATTGCCGTTATTTTATCATATTTTTGAAAAAACGCCCATTTTATGATATAATTTTTACAATGAAAAATCGCGTGGAAACAATCTTATCAGGCATCGGACGAACCCAAAAAGTGGCCAATGCCTATCTTTTTTTGGGCGGAGATCCAAAAAATAAAATGGATTCCGCCCTGGCCTTTGCCCGGGCCCTAAATTGTGAATCCGAAAATAATCCTTGTAATGCCTGCTCAAGCTGTAAAAAAGCTCAAAAAGGCGTTCACCCCGATATTATCGTAATTGAAAAAGATAAAGCCAGCTTAAAAATAGACCAGATCAGGCAGTTAAAGGAGATCACCCGCTACGGCCCGGCTGAAGGACGCTACAAAGTCGTTATCGTAAATGATGCTGACACCTTAACCCAAGACGCATCAAACAGCTTTTTAAAAGCGTTGGAGGAGCCGCCGCCAAACGTCAGCTTTATCCTTATCAGCAACCGCGAAGAAGGAATTCTGCCGACCATTGCTTCACGCTGCCAGAAGATCCTTTTTAAAGAGTCAGAAATAAGTCCTCCTTCCGAAGAAATAAATCAGGCCTTTGAGGCCTTAAAAAATAGGCCGTCGGATTTTATTAACAATTCGGACCTTCTTTTAAGATTTGATAATGCGGAAAACCTGCTTGGCGAATTATTTACGCTGTTCGCGCAGGCGCGGATTGCGGGATCCGCCCGCACCATCTTTTCCGCCCTGAAGAACATAAAAAAAAGCGCCAATAAAAAACTGGCGCTGGACTGGATGTGCCTTAAATTATGGAAAGAAAATTAGCAATTAAACTTAGAAGATTTAACCGTCTTTGCCCGATCACCGGATACAAGGAGGAGTCAATCAAGATCGGCGCGCCTGTGATCGTGCTTACCGATCGCGGTGAAGAATTCGGGACCATCGTGTCTTTTAATAAAAAATATCCAGCGAATCCGAATCAGGACGTCCGTCTCAAAAAAGTCATAAGATACGCCACGGAAGAAGACTTGAAAACGATCGCTTCTCTTGGTCCGCGCGAAGAAGAGATAAGAAGCACGGTTTTAGCCAAGGTAGCCGAATATGAACTGCAGTTAAAAATCGTTGACATTGAATATTTATTTGACACAAAAAAGGTGACGATCTATTACAAAATAGGAAAAAACAATAAAACGCCGGATCTCAAAACTTTTAGAAAAGACCTGTCCGGTACGCTTAAGGCGGAAGTCACCCTGCGCAATGTCACCGCACGGGATGAAGCGAAATTCGTCGGCGGGTTGGGCCCCTGCGGCCGGCCTTTATGCTGCTATAAGTGGCTTCAAAAGCCCATGCATGTGACTGTCAAAATGGTCAAAGAGCAGGGATTCCCCATTTCGCCCTCAAAGACATCGGGCATGTGCGGAAGGCTGATGTGCTGTTTTGGATATGAGGAGAGCGGCGGCCCATCCGCCGTATAATATAAAACGAAAGGAGGAGGTACATATGCCTAGGATAGAAGTAAGAAAAGACGAACCAATAGACAAAGCCTTGAGAAAGTTTAAAACCAAGGTGCGCCGCGAAGGCATCATCGAAGAGTTGAAAAAACGCGAATACTATGAAAAGCCCAGCGAGCGCAGGAGGAAAAACCTGGCTCGTGCCGTGCGCCGCGAACAGCGCAGAAGACTAGAAGAAGATTAGTGAAAATCCTCGACCGTTATTTGCTCTTTGAGGTTTTGGCGCCTTTTTTCCTGGGGATTGTCGGGTTTGTCATGGTCATGACGGTTGACCTGCTTTTCACCTTTGTAGATCTGATCATCAATAAAGGGATCCCGTTGGGGGCGGTAGCCCAGCTTTTGCTGTTTAAACTCCCATCCATCATGGTATTGACCTTCCCCGTGGCAACTCTTTTTGGGGTCGCCATGTGCCTTGGTCGTTTGAGCAAAGATAATGAATTGGCCGCCTTAAGGACCAGCGGGGTTTCTTTTGGCCGCATCGCCCTGCCCATTCTGGTTATCGCGTTTTTCATTTCTTTTCTTTCCTTCTTCACCAACGAAAAAGTGGTTCCGTACGCTAATCAGATATCAGAAAAAATCATTCGCACCATAATATTAAAGCAGCCGCTTCCGGAAATAAGGGAAAACGTGTTCTTTAAGGATGCTTATAATAGGTATTTTTATGTGCAAAGGCTCGATGCCAAAAACAAGACAATGGAAAATATCATGATATACGAATTGACCAATGAAAAACTTCCCAGGGTAATGACCGCAAAAAGCGCCAAACTCGATGCTTTAATTCTGACTCTTTCTTCCGGCATAATTCACAAATTTGATGAGATGGGCCGTCTATCCTACGAGGCAAACTTTAAAGACATGACCCTCAATTTAAAAGAGGATCCCTTAACCATGGCAGACCAGAAAACCTCCCAGGAAATGAACAGCGCTGAATTAAAGTCGCAGATTCAATCGCTTGAAAAGATCGGGGTCTCAACCAATTCTCTGCTCACAGATTTATACATGAAATATTCTGTCCCGTTAACGCCTTTAATTTTTGCTTTAATCGGGATACCTCTTTCAGTTCCGGGGCTCAAAAGCAGCCGCACCTGGGGTATAATACTTACCATAGTCATCATGTTTACTTTTTATGTCTTTGCCTCTGTTTTTCGGTCGCTGGGAAGAGGAAGCATCCTCTCCCCTCTGCTTGCCGCCTGGACGCCGCAGATGCTTTTTGGCGTTTTGGGCGGAGGGCTTCTTGTGCTGGAGAAAACAAAATGATCGTTGAAATCGAGAAGCTTAAGAAATCATTAAATAATGAGCCGAAAAACAGCGGCCTTTTGGGGAGGCTTGGCTGGCTTTATTTAAAAGACGGCTGTTACAAACAGGCAAAGGAAGAATATTATCTGGCGTCGCTTTTTAACCCCCGTCTTGTTTCCAAAATATTGATGGACTATGAAAAGATTCTTGAGGGAAAGAGCGATGACCTGCAGGCGCGGCTTTCGATAGTCAGCTTGCTGCTTTCCTGGAGACAAATCGATGCCGCGGCGCTGGAACTTGAGGAGCTGCTTGATGTTTTTCCTGATAACTCCGTCGCTTTCAATCTCCTGGGCAAAATATACATAAAACAGGAACGGACAGACGACGCGCTTGCTCTTTTGACTAAAGCGATCTCATGCGGCATTAAGGATACCCAAATTTCCGAAATGCTGGCTTCCGTGTATCTTGAAAAAGGCTTTTACCGCGAAGCGATCTCGTTTTTTGAAGAATTGCCAAAAAATAAAAACATCTTAAGAACTTTGGCGGAGCTTTACGCGCGAACGGGAGATCATGACCGCTCAGCTGAAAAATATTTTGAGATGTTTCAGGTTGATCCCGAGGTTTCTCACGAGGTAATACGAAAACTTGAAGAGCTTCTTTTAAAAAACGAGAAAAGCCTGCGCTTGCGCGAGATTTTAACGGAAATGTACAGCAGGTGCATTCAGCCGGATAAAGCGGTATCCAAATTAAAAGAAATTTTAAGCGCTTATCCCGAAAAAACCGGTGAAATCATCGATCAGCTTAAAAAATTATTGAAAAATTACCCCTCCCACCCCGAAGCTTCCCTTCTTTTGGCCTCCGCCCTTGCCTCAAAAGGCGGCTACAGCGAGTCCATTGAAGAATACAGCCGACTGGCAAAAGGCGGGACGGCTTTGCTTGCGCAGGCGATTAACGGCTGTCTTCAAATTTTAGTGAAATACCCGGAACAGTTTCTGGCGCGCCAGTTTTTGGTGGAGTCTTATATTGGTTTGGGTAATTTTAAAGAGGCGCTCATCCAGCTTAAAGCAATACTTGATTACTATAAAGAAGGCGCCGAATATGTCATGGGCAAATGCCGTGAAATTTTGAAGAAAGAGCCAAAAGCTAGGGCAATCCTGGGTCATGCCTATCTTATAAAAAATGATTTACCCCGGGCGGCTCTTGAGGCGGAAACTGTTCTTTCACAGGATAAAAATTCCATTCCGGCTCTCCTGCTTCTTGGGGAGGTTTTTATAAGTCAGGGTTTATGCCGCAAATCCGTTGAAACATTTAGCCGCGCTCTGGAGCTTGAGCCCGATAATCTTGAAATCCAGAAAAAATATGCCGAGGCCCGGCAGAAAGAACTGCTGCTTGAAGCCGAATCAATAAAAAAACGGATGGCAGAGGATGAATGGAAATTTTCTCTTCATCTGGATCTGGCAAAAATCTATACAACTATTAATCATCGCGAAGACGCCTTAAGGGAGCTGCAGCTGGCTATGCGCGACACCAAACGGGCGCCGTTCGCCATTTTATTGATGGGAAACATGCACCGGGAGGAAGGCCGTTTTGATCTCGCGACATCCATTTTAAGGCGCGCACTAGAAAACTTAACTCCTGACATGATGGAGGTCGCAAAAAAATTAAAATTCAGCCTGGCCCTGGCCTGCGAGTCGCAGGGATTGATCAAAAAGGGATTAAAGATCCTTGAAGAAATTTTGCAGGAGGATTTTGATTTCCCAAATCTTTCAGAAAAAATTAATTTTTTGAAGGCAAGCAGTCTGGCTTCAATCCAGAACAAAATGCTCACAGCGATTCCGGCTTTCTTTGACCAGGACCAGATAATTGGTTTCTGGGGAAGAGAATCGAAAAACCTGGCAAAAAAACAGACCTTAAGCATTTCATTCGGCCAGAATTACAATGTAAGCGGCTTCGATTATTTTATAAGGGGAATGTACCAGGCGGCGGCCGAAGAATTCACGCTCTGCGCTCAGCTCGACCCTAATTTTGCGGCTGGAGTTAACAACCTGGGAGTGACATATCTGATCAGCAGAAGATTTGAAGAAGCTCTACACCGCTTTAAAGACGCTTTTGAAATTGATCCTTCTTCATCCATTATCTCAAATAATCTTGGTTTAACCTATTATCTATTGGGAAATCTTAACGAAGCGCAAAAATGGCTTGAAAAAGCTATTGCTGTAAACAAAGACCTTTCAGCCGCGAATATTAACCTTGGCGATGTCTCAATCAAGCAAAATCAGGTTCAGAAGGCGCTTGAATGTTATAAGAAGATAACAAACTGCGATGTATTGTCTGAAAACGCGCAAAGGCGGCTTTGGGGAAGGGTTATCTGATTTCCAGTTTTCTTGGCCGGATCACCCGTGAATAATCTTTGGGGGTTCTTATTTGTTTGATTTTATCCTCTTTGCCTAATTTATTTAATCTCTCAAATATCAGATACCAGCCGCAGTCGTAAGCGGGATCAACTTCACATTTTCCCTTGTGAGAGCCGCCGCATGGGCCATTAAGTAATCCTTTTGAACAGCGTGAAACCGGGCAGATGCCTCCGGTATCATCAAGTACGCAATCCCCGCACATAATGCATAACTCGGCAAATTTCCCCAGTCTTTTAGTTTTGCCAAGGAACATTGAATCAAGCGCCGGATGGGTCGGTTTTTCTGAAACATCGGAGACAACCTGAACGCCCGCCCCGCAGGCTAAAACCAAAACCGCCTCAGCAGTTTTGAGTTTTTCCGCCGAAGGCGGATCCCTGCCTGCCGGCAGGCACGGCGCCTCTGGCGGAGAATTTTGATTTTTTAGTTCTTTTACGGCGAGCCGTTCATCGCAGGGCGCCTCAATCACAATTGAGCCGGCGATTTTCTTTCCCTTTCTTAAAAGAAATTCAAGCATTTCCGCAACCTGTTTTTCTCCACCTGTCTCGCAGGATGTCGCGCACCGCCCGCAACCGACCAGGAAGACAGATTTCGCATCTTTTAAGTATTCAAGTATTTGTTCTTTCTTTTTCTTTTCCGTTATTATCATTTTACTCGTTACTAATTACTCGTTACGATTTGTCAAGAATTTCAATTTCCTCGGGACTAACCGTTTGCATCGGCCGCATATGAGGAAAAAAGATAACATCCCTTATGGTCGGCGAATTGGTCAATATCATAACCAGGCGATCAATCCCAATTCCAAGCCCGCCTGCCGGAGGCATTCCGTATTCTAATGCTCTGAGGAAATCCTCATCCATTGACTCCGCTTCCTGATCGCCCGCCGCTTTAAGCTCCGCCTGCTTTTTTAACCGCTCGCGCTGATCCATCGGATCATTTAATTCTGAAAAAGCATTAGCCAGTTCCATCCCGGCGACAATTAATTCAAATCGTTCAACTAATTTTGGATTGTCCCTTTTTTTCTTCGCCAGAGGAGAGGTTTCAATCGGATAATCAATTATAAAAGTGGGCTGACGCAGATTCGGTTCAACCAGTTTATCGTATAAAACATTGATAATTTTTCCGATGCCGATTTCCTCATATCCTTCTATTCCCTTGCTCTTCGCAACTTTACGAATTTCTTCTTCTGATTTTCCCTCAATATCAACACCGCCATATTCGGCTAGCGCGGCAAGCAATGGAATTCTCTTCCAGGGCAAATTAAAATCTATCGTTTCTCCTTTAAACTCGATTTTAAGATCAGCTGATAATTCTTTTATTGCCGAGATAACCATCTCTTCGGTAAGCTTCATCACATCAAAATAATCAGCGTAGGCCTCATAGATCTCAAGTATGGTATATTCAGGATTATGTTTATATGATATGCCTTCATTCCGGAAAACTCTTCCCATTTCAAATATCTTTTCAAAACCGCCGACCAGCAATCTCTTAAGATATAATTCCGGCGCGATGCGCATAAAAAGCGGCATATCCAGCGCATCGTGATAGGATTCAAACGGCTTTGCCGCCGCCCCACCCTGCAACACATGGAGGATTGGCGTTTCAACCTCCAAAAATCCCCTCCCCTCCAAAAATTTCCTTATGGCGCCTACAATCTTTATTCGCCTCAAGAAAATATCTTTTATTTCAGGATTAACCATGAGGTCAACGTATCTTTCCCTGTAGCGCAGTTCTTTATCTTGTAAACCATGCCATTTTTCAGGCAGGGGGTGGAGTGATTTTGAAAGAAGCGTCCAATTGGAGACGCGAACTGTCAGCTCGCCTGTTCTGGTGCGGAAAACTTTACCGACTACGCCTATAAAATCCCCCATATCCAATTTTTCAAATAATTCGTATTTCTCTTTACCCAAAAGATCAAGTTTCGCATAAATCTGTATTCTGCCCGAGCCGTCCATGATGTGCATGAAAAATGCCTTGCCGTGCCCTCTCTTGGCCATCACCCTTCCGGCAAGAGATACTTCTTCAGGGCTTTCTTCCTCGCCAGCTAAATTTTCGTATTTATTGAGGATATCTTTAGCGGTATGAGTCCTTTCGTATTTATACGGAAAAGGCTCAAGTCCAGCTTTCCTGAATTCCTCAAGCTTTTCGCGGCGCACTTTTAATAATTCGCTTAATTCTTCTGCCATATCAGGTTTAATCCTTTTAAAGTCAAGTCAATGTCAATTATATCAATTCCGCTTGCATATTTCGCTATCAATTTAGCATAACCTCCAGTCGCAATCACTTTTGTCTTTTTCCCGGTTTTATCCTTCAAACGCTCGATCATTCCGTCAACCATTGAAGCGTAGCCATAAACCAGGCCCGAGCGCATCGCGTCAACCGTTGAACGGCCAATAATATTTTTGGGTGCTTTTATTTCAATGCGGGGAAGTTTAGCTGTCCTCTCATGCAAAACATCTCTTGAAAGGCCGATCCCCGGCGCGATTGAACCTCCCAGATACTCACCCTTTTTTGAAATAACGTCAAATGTTGTCGCGGTGCCAAAATCCAAAATAATTGCCGGAATCCCATATAAATTAATCGCCGCGTAAGCGTCAACCACCCTGTCAGCTCCGATCTCTGATTTATTCTTCAATTTAATTTTGAGACCTTTTATAGTTCGGGCATCTACAAAGCGCGGCCTGATTAATTTTCGCCTAAGAATTTTACTCGCCGCGGGCACAACCGATGAAATAATGGCAGGTAAAGAAGCTATAGATTTATCCGGCTTCCATTTAAAAAGATTTTTTGTCTCGATTGTCCAATTCTTTTTTAATTTGTTATTGTCGAATATGCCAAATCTGGTTGAGGAATTACCAACATCAATTACTAACAACATTATGAAAAATTATATCATTATAAAGTGAAATTTTAAAGAATACGAATTAAATCATCTAAAATCTAACCGTAATCAGATACGTTAAATCATATAAGTCTAACCGAAAATTGACATGAAGAAACGCGATTTTGAGCGGTTTTTTCGGTTGAGGGAATTGATTAG
>Ga0315291_10001966_pt1 | contig 27223 bp, 20 predicted proteins | sample YL17G12_20_MG_FD_203070 | JGI IMG/M metagenome (GOLD analysis project Ga0315291, IMG submission 203070) | Sediment microbial communities from Yellowstone Lake, YNP, Wyoming, USA - YL17G12_20 | ecosystem: Environmental > Aquatic > Freshwater > Lake > Sediment | place: USA: Wyoming | collected...
GGAGTCAGAGGTCGGCGGCCTGCCGCTGCAAGGCGTGGAGACATCGGGCTGGCTGGACGATCTGCTGAAGCAACTGCAGGCGGGTGACCGCCTTCAAGAAGGGCCGCCGCCGGACGGTTTTGTGGGGCAATTGCGACCCTACCAGGCGCGTGGCTATTCATGGTTGGCGTTTCTGCGGAAGTGGGGGTTGGGCGCGTGTCTCGCGGACGACATGGGCCTGGGCAAGACGATTCAGGCGATTGCCCTGCTGCTGCGCGAGCGGGAAGGCGAGGGGGACGGGGTGGAGCCTGCGCTGGTGCTCTGTCCCACGTCGGTGGTCGGCAACTGGAAGCGCGAGATCCAGCGGTTTGCTCCGGGGCTGCGCGTGATGGCGCACCACGGCGGCGGGCGCGCGAAAGAATCGGAGTTCGTCGCTGCCGCCCGCCAGCACGATGTGGTCATCAGCACCTATGGCCTGGCCCGGCGCGATGTGGAGGATCTGGCCCAGGTGCAGTGGAGCGACGTGATCCTGGACGAGGCGCAGAACATCAAGAATCCTCACGCCAAGCAGACGCAGGCCGTCCGCCAGTTGCGGGCCGGCAACCGCATCGCCATGACCGGCACGCCGGTGGAGAACCGGCTGTCGGAGTTGTGGTCCATCATGCAGTTCCTCAATCCCGGCTTTCTGGGTTCTGAGGACGGCTTCCGACGGACGTATGCGCTGCCGATTGAGAGATACCAGGATCGGGGAGCCTCCGAGCGATTGAAACGACTGGTGGGGCCGTTGATCCTTCGCCGTGTCAAGACCGACGCCACGATCATCCAGGACCTGCCGGAGAAGATGGAGATGAAGGTGTACTGCAACCTGAGCGCCGAGCAGGCCACCTTGTACGAGGCCGTGGTGAAGGAGTCGCTGGAGCGCATTGAATCGGCGGAGGGTATAGAGCGGCGCGGCGTGGTGCTGGGCGCGCTGACGCGGCTCAAGCAGGTGTGCAACCATCCGGCGCAGTTCCTGGGCGACGGCTCGGCGCTGGCGGCGCGTTCGGGCAAATTGGACCGGCTGGGCGAGATGCTGGAGGAAGCGCTTTCCGTCGGCGACCGCGCGCTGGTGTTTACGCAGTTCGCCGAGATGGGCCACATGCTGAAGGCGCATCTGCAAGGGCTGTTTGGCATAGAGGCGCTGTTCCTGCACGGCGGCACGCCGCAGAAGCAGCGCGACCGGATGGTGGCGCGGTTTCAAGACATCCGGGGCGGTCCGCCGATATTCATTCTGTCGCTCAAGGCTGGCGGCACCGGGTTGAACCTCACGGGCGCCAATCGCGTCTTCCACTTTGATCGCTGGTGGAACCCGGCAGTAGAGAACCAGGCCACCGACCGGGCATTCCGCATCGGTCAGACGCGCGACGTGCAGGTGCACAAGTTCGTTTGCGCCGGGACGCTGGAAGAGCGGATTGACGAGTTGATTGAGAGCAAGAAAGCGCTGGCCGAAAGCGTCGTGGGCGCGGGCGAGGGCTGGCTTACGGAACTGAGCACCGACGAACTGCGCGACATCCTGGCGTTGCGGAGGGAGTAGGGGTGGCGAAACGGCGGAGTTACTACGACGACTATTGGCCGCAGTACGAATCCACGCGCCCCAGAGAGGTCAAGGATGGTATCAAGGCGAAAAGCGCGCGCGGCGACTTCGTCAAGAACTGGTGGGCCGATCGGTGGATCAAAGCGCTGTCATCGCTGATGGACGAGGGACGGCTGACGCGAGGGCGCAGTTACGCGCGACGCGGGCAGGTCATGGAAATTGACATAAAGCCTGGGCAAATCGCGGCGCGGGTGCAGGGCTCGCGGCCCAGGCCCTACAAGGTCAACATCTGGTTGAAAGGCCTGGAAGATGCAGAGTGGGACAGTGTGTTAGATGCCCTTTCGGAGCAGGCTATCTTCGCTGCGCAATTGCTGGCGGGCGAGATGCCGGCTGACATAGAACAGGTCTTTGATGGGGTGAAGGTGTCGCTGTTCCCCGCCAGGCGTGGGGATCTAGAGACCGACTGCTCCTGTCCCGACTGGGCCAACCCGTGCAAGCACATCGCCGCGGTGTACTACCTGCTGGGCGAGCGGTTTGACGAGGACCCGTTTCTGCTGTTTGAGTTGCGAGGGCGGAGCAAGGAACAGATTGCCGCAGCGCTGCGGGAGCGTCGGGCCGATGGCCTGGAGTTGCGCGAGGAGTCGCCCTCCTACGAGAGTGAAGGAATGGAGGCCATGGAGGATCCCACGCTGGAGAACTGCTTGGAGCGCTACTGGGAGTTGGGTGCAGAAGCCGAGGGTCTGACTTTGATCATGTCGCGCACGGAAGTGGAAATGGCGCTGCTCAAACGGCTAGGGATGCCGGACTTCCTGAGCGCAAAGGGCGTTTGGTCGCAGATAGAGGGAGCCTATGCAGCCGTAGCGGCCCGTGCGTTGGAGGTGGCGTTTTCCATCTCCGCTGAATGAGGCGGCACTGGAGGCGTTTAGCATTGGCTGGTTCGTTCCCCGTTGCTTCCGCCTCAACCATACGAGATTTGTCACACGGAACCGCGAGTTTGCTCGCGGTTTTTGTGTTTTGTGTGGCAATGGCGAGAGGCCCGATCCAACTCCAACCTGCAAGGGGTATCACGCACATTTCTAGAGCGGATGTGCTTTTCGCCCAGCACAGGTTCACTTTTCAAGCAGTAACAGTTCACTTTTCAACTTTAGCTGACACCCTCGAAAATAGTCTTGACAGGACGGCCAATTCATGGTATAATATTCCTGATAGTAGACAATATGTCCACTATATAGACAACCACATTGTACCGAGAGGAACGCTGTGCGTTTGTCCGTCGCTAGTTCAAATGAGCCGAATCTACTTCCACTGATGAAATACTTCTACAGCAAAAGTCGCCGACCGAACAGTCCCGGCAGAATACGGTGCCCGAAATCTCACTAGGAAGCGAGTGTATGGCCACGAAACTCCTGCTTACGACTCTGCAGAAAGGTCTCCAGGTGTTGGAGGCTATCCCATCGCTGGCGGGTAGCGAGACTGTGACCGCCAAAGAAATCGCTAGACATGTTGGGATGAGAAGGACCAGTGTGTACCGATACCTAGATACGCTGCAGGAAGCAGGCTTCATCGAACAGGCCGGAAACGGCTCAGAATACAAGCTGGCTCCGAAACTGATGCGGCTTGCGGCGTACTATCTAACCAATCTGGACATTAGAACGCAGTCTGGGCCTGTTATGCACGAGCTAGTCAAGCAGACGGGTCTAACAGCTCACTTGGTGGTCTTGGACCACGATTCCATCGTCTACGTGCATAAGGTTGAGCCTGATAGCCCGATACAGATGCGCTCGAGGATTGGCGCGTCCGCGCCCTCCTACTGCACTGCCAGCGGTAAAGCGATGTTGGCTCATTTGCCAGAGAGCCGTCTGGCCGAAGTCCTGAGCGGCGGACTGCCCAAGAGAACAGCTAACACGATCACCGATCCGGAGGCTTTGAAAGCGCACCTCGCCCAGATCCGCGACCAGGGATTCGCGCTGGACAACATTGAGTACGAGGAAGGCATCCGTTGCATTGGCGCTCCCGTTTTCGGATTCGATGGCAGTGTCGTGGCAGCGATCAGTCTCACCGGAGTGGAGACCGATCTCACGCTTGACCGTGTAGCTTCACGCGCCGCACTCATACGAGAGGCCGCAATCGAGATTTCTAGCCGGATGGGCTTGTCCACTCCCACGGGCTCTTAGATGTGGAAGTTCCTGGACTTCTACCCCATCGACGGGCAATTGCTCTTCTACAGGCGGTTTCCTGAAAGGAGGTGATCAGTCACTTCAAGACGGCGTACAAAGGTGACACAAGCCAAACTGAGAAAAGATTGAGGAGGAAAATCGTGAAAAAGTCAAAGTGGTATAGTGCAGTACTGGTGTTGGCGGTGCTAAGCCTTATTCTGACCGCATGCGCACCTAAGGTGGCGCCTACGGCAACAACACTGCCGCCAGTGACCCTGAACATCATGGACAACTGGGGCGACGAGGTGAATGCGAAAGGCCCCCCGCTCAAGGCTGCGTTCGCAGGCTTCATGGCAGCCAACCCGAATATCACAATCAAGGAAGAGGTGTTCGCCGACAAGGACATCCCTACCAAGGTAGTGACCATGTTCACTTCTGGTGACGAGCCTGACCTGGTCTTCCAGAACCTGCAGATGGCGGCCCTGGATTGGCTTGACGATGGCGTAACCGTTGACATGACTCCTTTGGCTAAGCAGTGGGGCATATATGATACCCTCAAGCCTGAAGCCGTTGCTGAGTGGACAGATGCCAAAGGCAGGCTTCGGGGGATCCCGCTGGAAGGCTACAACTGGCCGCTGTGGTTCAACACAGATATCTTGAAGAAGGCGGGCGTCGAGATCCCGAAGACTACCGACGAACTGATCGCTGCCGCCGCGAAAATCCGCGCGGCAGGCTACCAGCCCTTCACGACAGGCGGCTCCGAGTGGACGGGGCAGTTTGTGTTCTTCGGTTTCCTCACAACTATGCTGACTGATGCGGAAATCCGGGAGCTGTACAGCAAGGGCGGATTTGCCAGCAACGCCCACGCCGTTGCGGCCGTCGAGACCTTCGTCAAAATGCGGGACGCAGGCGTGTTCTCCAATGGCGCAGAAGGTTTGACCGTTGCCGCGTCGAATGAGGAATTCTACTCAGGAAAAGCGGCCATCCAGCACGGCGGGCAGTGGTTCTTTGCCGAGTGTCCCGAGGCCATCCGCGCGAACGTGGTTCTCGGCGGGTTCCCGTTACCGCCAGGCTCTCCGCGTTCGAAGCCCGTTGTCTACAAAAGCTTCGAGGGCAAGGCTGTCTGGATCACCCGCAACGGAGCCAAGAAATTGGATGCGGTGGAGAAGTTTATGAAGTTCTTCTTCACCCCCAAGGTTATGGCAATGTTCGTGGAGCAGGCGGCGATGGGATCGCCGTTGAAGGACACTCCAGTGGACTCGAGCAAACTGAACCCGCTCTTCCTCCAAGCCAACTCTAGCGCGTACCAGTCTGCTACCGAGGTCGCATTGATCCACAAGGTCTATGTGCCAACTACAGTAGACGCCAATCTCCGGAGGGTTGCGAATGAGGCGTGGGTGCCAGGCACCTCTGCCGCGACAATCCTCGCCAACATGGATGCTAGTTACAAGTGAGTTAAGTAACACGTGAGACGCTGAGTGAGGGCGGGGCCAAGCCAATCCACGCGAGCAGCTTGGCCCCGTTCCCTCGACACCTGATTGGGAGCGTTCATGCAATCAATACTGAGGTCTCCTCATTCCGGACCTAGAAAGACAGATGCCGTAAGCTATCACCAGCGGAAACGGGCGCGCGATCGCCGCGCATTCCTCCTATTCGTAGCACCTGCCTTGATCGCCTTTGCGATCCTGATGTTGTGGCCTCTGCTCAACATGTTCTACCTGAGTCTCGTGAAGTGGCAAGGCCTTGTCAAGCCAAAGACCTTCGTAGGGCTGGCGAACTTTTCGAAGCTCCTCGGCGACCGTCATTTTCTCCGTGCATTGATGAATACGGGGATTCATCTGCTGGTATCGATGCCTGGAGTCATGCTGCCCGCTTTCATGCTGGGCTTCTTCATGAGCCAGCGGCCTCGCGGCTTTCGCCTCTTGCGCACCATCTTCTTCTCGCCCGCTATGATCTCTGTGACGGCGATTGCAATGCTTTTCGTCGGTGTATATTTGCCCGATGGCATCCTCAACACCTTTCTGCGCGCAGTGGGGCTGGACAGCTGGACACGTATCTGGCTAGGTAATCGCTCAACGGTGCTGGGGGCGATCATTGCCATTGATTTCTTTGGAGGCATTGGCTACTATGCCGTGCTATTCTCTGCTGCGCTTTCCAGCATCCCCTCCGAACTCTACGAATCAGCGCAACTGGATGGCGCCGGGCAGTGGACGGTCATGTGGCGCATGGCCTTTCCTCTGATTCTGGATTTCTTTGGCGTGGCGTCAATGTTGCACCTGATTTGGATTCTGATGGGAGCTGCTCAGAATGTCCTCTTGCTCACCCGAGGCGGGCCGGGCGACTACTCGCTCACGCTCGGCTACTACATGTACGAGCAGGCGTTTGTCAACAATCAGTTTGGTTACAGTCAGGCTGTTGGCGTTGTGATATTTGTCATCGGTGTCTTGGGCACATTGCTTATCCGTTGGGCGACGCATCGGAACTATCAACAGTGAGGATAATGCACATGAGTGCTTTCGCAGAACGCTTTGGTCGAGGATGGCGTGACGGGAGGACGGGTTTCAGGGCAAGTGCGTATTTCCTGTGCATTGTGTATGCGCTAGCTGTCACGATTCCGCTGTACTATGTACTCATCTCGGCCTTCAAGAACAATGCGCAGATATTTGGGATGCCTCTGGCCCTACCCACTAGCCTTGATTTCAAGAACTTCGCCACCGCGGAGGCTTCGGCGCATTTGCTCAGGGCAACGCTCATCTCTCTCGGAGTAACTGCAGGTTCGGAAGTACTTGTTCTGTTGTTAGCCTTTCCCGCAGCCTATGCCATCGCTCGCATTCGCACACGTCTTGCTGTGGTGGTAGAAGGGATTTTCAGCTTGGGGTTTCTGGTTCCGGCCTTTGCCATGCTGGTGCCAGTCCTTCTCCTCATGGCTCAGATAGGCGTGCTCTACGACCCGCTATCTCTCATCCTCTTCTACCCTGCTTGGCGGTTGCCGCTGTCCATCGTAGTGCTGGCCAGCTATCTGCGTACGGTGCCACGCGAGATTGAAGAGAGCGCCGAGATGGATGGAGCCAATCGGCTGCAGATCATCCTACATCTGCTGTTCCCGCTGGCCCGACCTGGGGTAATCACTGTCGTGATCATCAATTTCATCACGTTCTGGAACGAGTTTCTGTTTGCACTCATCCTTTTGAGCCAGCAGAACCGAACGATGCAGGTTGCGCTGTCGATCCTGAAGGGTGAAAGACTGGTTGACTATGGCATGTTGGCGGCTGGCGTTTTGATCAGCATACTACCTGTCTATATCATGTTCCTCATTTTCCAGGAGCAGATCGTTGAGGGTCTCTACGTAGGCGCTGTCAAGGGGTGAACGCCCGACATCAAGCAAGGGTAATAGGTCACACTCGTCGGCTTTGGCGTCTATCGCCTGCGCCACTCGAGTTATGCAATGACATGCAGCGCAATACTGCCAAATAAAGGAGAAAACGAATGGTTGTAGAATCTGGAGATCAGTTCACATTCTTCCTTCCGCCGTACGTCGTTTTCGGTCGAGGGACCAGGAATGCCATCCCCGGTTATGCCAAGAGACTAGGAATCAAGAAAGCCCTATTGGTGGTGGATCCCTTCTTTGCCGAGACCGGCTACTTCACCGAGGTCCGAGATGCCCTCAAAAGCAGCGGCATCGAAGTGACCAGTTGGAGCGGCGTAGTGCCGGACCCAACGGACATCAGCGTTGATAACGCAGTCGAAGCGTACAGACGTGACGGCTGTGATGGAGTGGTTTGTGTCGGTGGCGGAAGTGCGATGGACACTGGCAAGTCAGTGGCGGTGGTGATCGGCAGCGGCTCTCGGAGCATACGCGAGCACACAGCTCCGACCAACAGGTCCGTTGGGGGGATGGCCCCCGTGATCTGTGTGCCCACGACTTCTGGAACCGGGGCCGAGGTCAACCCGTATGCCATGGTCACAAACACGGAGACGGGCCGGAAGGGAGTGGGGTATCCTGGGTGGGAGATGCTTGCCGCGCAAAGGGTGGCTATTGTTGATCCGGACCTGACATCCTCGATGCCAGCCGGGCTTACTGCCGTTACCGGTATGGATGCGCTATGTCAGGCTCTGGAGTGCTACCTCACCAAGACCCCCAATCCGATATCCGATGCCCTTGCACTCCGTGCCATGTACTTGATCGCCCAAAACCTCAAGCGCGCTGTGTACAATGGACAGGATATGAAGGCGCGGACGAACATGAGTCTCGCCGCCATGTTGGCCACCATGGCCTTTCCAAACGCAGGTCTCAGTTATCCCCACTTTCTGAGCGAGCCGATGGCTGATGCATACCATCTGTCGCACGGAGTGGCAGTTGGCTCTGTGCTGATAGCCTCGCTAGAAGCGTTGCTTCCTTTCAGAACGGACCGGCTAGCGGAGGTGGCAAAGCTGTTTGGCGTATTGGAGGACGGCCGAAGCCAAAGAGAGATTGCCGAGGCGGGAATCAAAGAGATCCAACAGCTTCTGAAAGACATTAGGTTTCCATCCCTGTCGGAAGCGGCAGGCGGGACCGACAAAGTGGATATCGAGGTCTTTCTTAAGGATGCAGTGGACAAGAAGCCACAGGTTCTGGGAGCCGCGGCTGACCAGCAGCGAGTACGGCAAATACTGCGACGTTCCCTGGAACTCTAGTCGGCACGGGATCAGTTCATGAGGGGTTTCTTTGCAGGAGATGGACGAAAGTGAATAGCCAGTATGTTCTCTACGAGAAGCAAGGTCACATTGCCTACGTGACTCTCAACCGACCCGAAGTGATGAATGCTATCCATCCGCCCGCCCTTGAGGAACTAAACGACATCTGGGCCGACTACATTGCAGACGATGATCTGTGGGTAGCCATTTTCACCGGTGCTGGTGAGCGTGCCTTCTGCGTCGGCGCCGACTTGAAGCATCGTGTGGAAAAGCAGTATGAGCAGGAACTCAGGCAGCCCGGCAGGCGGAAGGGCCATGTCCTGGACGAATGTGGGAAACCAGTCATCGCTGCGGTGAACGGATATGCGGTGGGTGGGGGGTTGGAGATGGCGCTTCGTTGCGACATCATCATCGCCGCTGATCATGCTCAGTTCGGACTCCCCGAGGCACGGCGAGGGCTGCTCCCGGACACCGGGGGTGTGACGAAGTTGCCTAGGCGAATACCCTACCATCTTGCCATGGGATTGATACTCACTGGCAAGCTGGTTTCCGCTGCGGAAGCGTATCGCATTGGACTTGTTAACGAAGTCGTACCAATGAGCGAGCTAATGGCAGCCTCCGAGCGCTGGGCCACGGAGATACTGGAGTGCGCCCCATTGTCATTGCGCGCGGCTAAGCAGTTCATCATGAGAACGGGGGACCTCCCTGTGGAAGTAGCTGCGAGCAGCATGGAGAGTTTGGACGCTGTGCGGAGGCTTCGCGATTCTGAGGATTATGTGGAGGGTCCCAGAGCCTTTGCAGAGAAGCGGAAGCCTGTATGGAAGGGCAGATAGACAACTCTGCGGGCACACAAGGCTTATTCGATGAGTAGCCCGATTTGAATGAGGAAGAATGGTCAGTCGGAAGGGAGAGGAACAACAAAGGATGAGTGAAAGCAACGGCGCGCTTCATGGAATTCGCATCATCGACTTTACGCACGTTTATCAAGGGCCTGTGGGCACTCAGATTCTCGCGGACTGCGGCGCTGACGTGATCAAGATAGAGCGACCTGGAGAAGGAGACTGGAGCAGGACTTGGGGGCCATATATCGATGGTATGAGCACCCCATTTGCCAGCCTCAATCGGAACAAGCGCAGTTTGGCTGTGAACCTGAAAGCGGAAGCGGGCAAAAAGATCGTGTTGCAGCTCGTCGAAACGGCGGACGTCCTCGTGCACAATTTTCGCCCCGGGGCGATGGAGAGACTCGGACTGGGCTACGACCACCTGAAAGAGCTGAACCCGCGACTCATTTATGCCCGTTCGAGCGGCTGGGGGGACGAAGGACCGTACGTTGAGCGTGGGCGAGCCGGTCACGATATGCTTGCCCGCGCCGCGGCCGGCTGGTTTGTGACTGTGGTTCCGGGCAAGATGCCCATTCCTGTGGGCCCGTCCGCAGACTACCACGCTGGACTGATGTTGGCGATAACGATACTGACAGCTATCGTGGCTCGCGAACGGACTGGCCGTGGGCAATTGGTGACCACGGATCTCTTTAGTGTTGCGTTTCATGCGCACGCGTGGGAATCCGGGGCTATGTTGAACAAAGAACGTGTTCACGACGCACCGGGGGTAGGCGTTACCGAGAAGGCCATTGACAAGGCCTTCAGGACCAAGGATGGCATGATAGAGCTGTCACCCGTTTTCTCGTCAAATGCACTTCGGGATATCTCGGTCGCCATGGGTTTGGGTGATCTGTCAGTAGATCCTCGCTTTTCAACCGGGGAGAACCAGCTGGCGCGCAGAGACGAATTGAACGGCATTCTGGCTCAGCGCTTCCTTGAGAAGACCACTGAGGAGTGGATAGCTAGCCTCGAGCCTCAGGGCGTGTTGTGTGGACACATTCATTCTTTTGAAGAGGCTGCCAGCGATCCCCAGATCGCAGCAAACAAGATGATAGTAGAGAGCCAGCATCCCAGGTTGGGAAAGCTTCGCCTCCTGGGCACACCGTTCAGACTCTACGGCACGCCTGTGTCCTACCGCATCTCGCCACCTGACTTGGGTGAGCATACCAGGGACGTGCTCGCCGAGCTTGGATACTCTGAAGAGGAGATTACAAGACTTGAAGCGGAGGGCGTGCTTGGATAGGTGTTAGGGAGCGATGTTTGGCTCCAGGCTACCGAGATGCGCATGGCCATTTCGGTTGACGGCACCGGTGTCTAGCCGTCCATCAAGATCTACGGAAGTTTCAGGGGCGGATGAGGCAGATAGGTCTTATGTCCGAACGAATGACACGTTTCTTCGGCTCGTACAAAGGCATTGTCGTGGTGGGGGCCCTGCTGGGGTTGCTGTCTTCCCTCCTGCAGAGATTTGGCAACCCGCCTAACATGGGCATCTGCGTCGCCAGCTTTGTCGGGGACATTGCAGGGGCACTGGGATTGTACCACACCAAAGCAGCCCTTCAGGTACCCTCCGGAATAGCGGGGACTTGTTTTGAGCGCTATGTGGTTGCAGAACTACAGCGCCAGCAGGTCTCAATCGCTCACTACATACGCCCGGAGCTGGTCGGTTTCGTCTTGGGTTCAACTGTGGCAGCCCTTCTGTTTCACGAGTTCAGACCTCGTATGGGCTCATCCCCGGCAGTGCGCTTCCTGTTGGGCATGGTAGGGATGATCGGCGCGCTTACCTTCATCGGCTGTCCTTGGCGAGCGCTTCTCCGGCTGGCGGGGGGTGACCTGAATGCAGTTCCGGGCCTGGCAGGACTGATCGTTGGTATTGGGATCGCGACACAGATGCTCAATCGGGGGTTCAGACTGGGGAAGTCGCAAAGAACGCGCGCTTGGGTTGGATGGATCATGCCGGCCACGATGCTTGGTCTCCTGCTTCTACTCATTCTGCGCCCTTTGGTGACGGAAGGGCGCGTCACTCTTCTTGGCAGCAGTGCTTCAACCTGGCTTGGCGCGCCTTTGCCTGTCTCCTTAGCAGTTGGGCTGATCATCGGCTTCTTGGCTCAACGGACGTCCTTCTGCACGATCGGACCAATCTGCAATACCATGATTGTTGGGAATATTCGCTTGCTCGGCGGCGTGGGCGCGCTCGTCGCAGGCGCCTTTGCCACCAATCTGATCCTGCGACAAGTGCACATCGGATTCGCGGGTCAACCCGCAGCGCATAGCAACTACCTTTGGAACTTCATGGGGATGGTTCTTTCGGGCCTGGCCTTCATGCTGGCTGGTGGGTGTCCTGCCCGCCAGCTCTTCTTGGCAGGCGAGGGTGATGTAGACGCAGTGGTCTTTGTGCTAGGCATGTTCACTGGAGCTGCCCTTGCCTACAACTTCGGATTGGTCGCGGCTACCGACACGATTGTGGCAGGTGCAGTCAAAGTGGGTGGGCCGGCAACAAATGGAATCATCGCGGTTCTGGCAGGACTGTTGGTCAGTCTCATGATCGGCATAGGCGTAGTCAAGGGCAAGCGGGGTCGGTCTATTCTGACGGCACCGCTAGATTGTGAACGAAACGATCGTATTGGCGCATGACAGGGCAGTATCCACATGGCGGCTTCGTGAAAGGGGGTGATAGGCGGGGTTAGACAAGGGGTCTGTTGGAATATCGTAGTTTTTAGGAACGCATTCGGAAGGAGAGAAAGGTGATGAAACACCAAAGAATTTGGACAATCGTGTTGCTTGTCGTCGTCATTTCAATGCTGGGCGCGTGCGGCCCTACTCCTACGCCCGAGAAAGTGACGGTCAGAGAGACAGTGGTCGTGAAGGAGACCGTCGCGGTGAAGGAGACAGTGACGGTGAAGGAGACCGTTATCGTGCCCGTCGCCTCTGGTCTCAAGGATGTCCCGCGCGAGCGCACCTTCGTGACGAGCTTCCACGGCTTTGCTGGTGCCTGGCCTGATGCGGGGGTCTGCAATCCCTATGGCATTGGCTATCACTACCAGTATGGCCTGAACACTCTGCTCGAGCCGCTCGAGTACTACTCAGCCTTTGCTGACAAGTACATCCCTTGGCTGGCCACAGGACACGAGTACAACAGCGACTACACCGAGCTGACTATCCATATCCGAGACGGCGCGGAATGGAGCGACGGCGTAGCCTTTACTGCCGAGGATGTGGCTTTCACCATAAACATGCTCAAGCAGTACGCGCCGGCGCTGCAGTACTCAGCCGAGATGAAGAATTTCGTTAAAGAAGCCAAGGCAGCGGATCCGCTCACTGTCAAGATCACGTTCAATATGCCGTCACCCCGCTTCTACTTCCAGTACCTCACCTATCGGTACGACATGGGAATCCATCTCGTTCCGGCGCACATCTTCAAGGACGTCAAAGATGTCTCCACCTTCGCGTTCTTTGATGTCGAGAAGGGCTGGCCCGTGGTTACAGGTCCGTTCAAGGTCGTTTCCTATACCCACACCCAGCTTGTTCTCGACCGTCGCGACGATTGGTGGGGCGCTAAAACCGGATTCGCCAGCCTGCCTGAGGTTGAGCGCATCATTGGCATCCCCGAAAGCGGCAACGACAAGCTGGTTCAGCTTCTGATCAACAACCAGCTGGATTCCTCCAGAGACCTACACCCTGGCGAGATACTGGCAGTCATGAAGGGGAACCCGAAGGTTATCACCCACACGAGCAAACCACCCTACGGGTACATTTGCCACTGGGCCGTCGACATCAGTTTCAATGACATGGAAGAGCCATGGAGCAATCCAGATGTCCGCTGGGCGGTCAGCTACGCCATTGACCGCCAGCAGGCCATTGATGTTGCCTACGGCGGTGCGGGGCTCGCTAGCAAGCTGCCACTGCCCGACTACCCAGGGCTCAAACCGTACGTGGATGCCATTGCCGATCTCCTTGCGAAGTACGATACAAGCGAGTTCAACCTGCAGAAGAGCGCTGCCCTGATGCAGAAGAGTGGCTTCGTCAAGGACAGCGAGGGATTCTGGAGCAAGGGTGGCAAGCGGCTTGAGATGATTCTGGGAGGTGACTTGGATCTCTTTGGTGACATCGGCCCCGTAGTGTCCGAGCAGCTGCTCCGTGCAGGCTTCTACAACAACTACATACAGCCGCCCGATCACTGGAACAGGATTGGGCTCGGTCAGCCAACGAACTACGTCTACCCCGTCGGACATGGGGGCAGCGTCGGTGAAGACCCATACGCCACGCTGCTGCTGTACCACAAGCTACTAACCAAGCCCACGGGCGAGCAAGGCTGGCCCAACGTGTGGCGCTGGGTGAATGATGATTACAGCGCCATTGTCGACGAGATGGGCAAGCTGCCTGCCGGCGATCCCAAAGTGATGGGCCTGTGGCGCAGTGCCATGGAGATCTGGTTGAAGGAACTACCCAGCGTTCCATTTATCCAGTGGATTCATCGCATGCCGATGAACACCACATACTGGACAGGCTGGCCTACGGAGGACAACCCGTACGTGAATGGTGCAGTTTGGCAACTCACATTCCCGATAACCCTGCGTACTCTCAAGGCCGTTCAGCCTGACCCGCGAACGAAGTAGTCTGCGTGGCTCCCTGGTAGGAACCTCAGGTTGGGGTTCCTACCAGGAGTCTTGAGAACTGGTCTGTGGTTCCACTGGGGATCCGCTGAGCCGTTGTGTAAAGCGTTTGACACTCTCAGAGCCTCGTAGGATTGTGGAGCTCGGGATGGAGCATTGATTTGAGAATCCGGTACGTTCTGAAAAGGCTCGCCGTGCTGCTGCTCGTGCTGTGGACAGCGGCCACTTTGAACTTTCTGGTACCCAGGCTTAGTGGCCGCAATCCTGTCCTGGAAAAGATCCTGTCCATGACCGCAGGCGGCGGGGCTTATGCCATGGGTATCAACGAGATGGCGGATGCCTGGGAGAAGAGGTTCGGGCTAGACCAGCCGTTGTGGAAGCAGTACGTGGCCTATCTGTCGGACATTGCTCACCTCGACTTCGGATACTCTCTTGCTCAGTTCCCCAAGAGAGTCAGTGACCAGATTGCAGAGGCTCTGCCATGGACTCTTGGGCTGGTCGGCACTTCAACCCTGATGTCCTTTATTCTCGGGTCGCTTCTGGGTGCAGTAATGGCCTGGCGCAAGTCCTCTCGTCTTCTGAACTTGTTTGTACCGCCCCTTATTGCGGTTTCTGCTGTGCCATACTACATTTTGGGACTAGTGTTCATCTATCTCTTCGCAGTTCGTTTCAAGATCTTTCCCCTGTACGGAGGGCATACCATAGGCAGTATTCCGTCTCACAGCCTCTCCTGGTACATCGACATCGCGTACCACTCGATACTGCCCGCACTGTCTATTGTCTTCGCAAGCATTGGCAACTGGGCTTTGGCCATGCGCGGCATGATGACCACCATAGGAGGTGAGGACTATATGGTGCTTGCGGAGGCCAAGGGACTCAAACAGAGGCGTATCTTCTGGCGCTATGGCGTGCGCAACACGCTGCTGCCCCAAGCAACCAACCTGGCCGTGTCTCTCAGCCTTGTGGTCTCAGGGTCGGTACTGGTGGAGAAGGTCTTCAGCTATCCCGGCATCGGTGGGCTGTTGTTCACGTCTGTCGTATACTCCGACTACAACACAATTTCTGGAATTGTCTTTTTGATGATCCTGGCAATTGGCCTGGCAACGCTCGTGCTGGACCTGACTTACCCATTGCTAGACCCTCGGATTACCTACGGGGGAGGATGACATGGCAGGGATCTCCGGTGTGTTGACCTATGCTCGACGGAACAAGAATCTTGTCGTGGGCCTGGCTCTTCTCCTCTCGCTGTTTCTCTTCTCCGCCATCGGCCACCTTCTGGTAGACGTGGAGAAGGCCTACCCTTTAGGTGCGCCCTCCAGCAAACCCCCGTCCTCCGAATTCCCCTTTGGCACTGATCCCCAGGGCAGAGAGTTGCTTGCGGTGGCAGTCAGGGGGACCTACCTGACGCTCAGAATTGGCTTTATCGCGGGGGGGCTTGGCCTCCTCGTCGGTACGATCCTCGGTTTCACCGCCGCGTACTACGGCGGACTCTACGATACTGTCGTCAAATGGGTCGTGGACGTGTTGCTCACCGTGCCAGCACTCCTCATACTCGTGGTCATCGCAGCAACCCTCACAAAGGGCATGTCGCTGGATAGCATGGCTCTGGTGATAGCCCTCCTGGCCTGGATGTGGCCCACCCGCACCATCAGGGCCCAAGTGCTCACTCTGCGCGAGCGAGCCTTTGTCCGCGTTGCCAAGTTGTCTGGCGCAACCAGCCTAGAGATCATCTTCAAAGAACTGATGCCGAACCTCCTTCCACTGCTGGGGGCCATGCTCATCAATTCGGTGATTGGTGCCGTTTTCGCTTCCATCGGGCTGGAGGCTCTCGGTCTTGGTGCGCTGCGGCAACCTACATTGGGCATGACGATCTATTGGACCATGCAGCAGTCCGCTTTTGCGCGTGGCTTGTGGTGGTGGATCATCACACCCATTGTCATCATCATCATTCTATTCGTCGGACTCTTCCAGTTGGCGATTGGCCTTGACGAGCTGGCTAACCCCAGGCTTCGGAGGAAGGTATGAGTGAGCCAATCCTGCAAGTGAGGGATATGCGCTTCTACTACCACACCGAGGCCGGGTCAGTGAAGGCCGTCGACGGGGTGACCTTCGACCTTGATCGAGGAACACGGTTGGGGTTGGTCGGCGAGTCTGGTTGTGGCAAGTCTACACTGGCGATGGCGATTATGCGCCTGCTCAAACCACCTGGTCGCCTGGAGTCGGGGCAAATTCTGTTGGATGGGGTTGATCTGGCGCGACTGTCAGAAGAAGAGATGCGCAAGGTGCGCTTGGGCCAGATCAGTCTGATCCCTCAAGGTGCGATGAACTCCCTGAATCCCGTCATCAAAGTGAGCGACCAGATTCTTGACGGAATGGAGGACCACGGCATCCCCTTGGCTCGCGGCCAGGCAATGACCACGGTGGAGCAGCTTCTGGATGCTGTGGATATGGACCGTGGCGTGGCCGATATGTACCCTCACGAGTTGAGCGGAGGGATGAAACAACGAGTCTGTATCGCCATTGCCATCTCCATGAGGCCAAAGGTGATCTTGGCTGATGAACCCACCAGCGCCCTGGATGTTGTGGTCCAGAGGCAGATTATGGAGACCCTTGAGCGCCTGAGGCAGAATATGGGAATCTCGATGATTCTGATCGGACACGATATGGGACTGATGGCCCAATCAGTGGATCGGCTGGCCATCATGTATGCAGGGCGACTCGCGGAGATCAGCGATGTACAGAGCATCTTTGCCGAACCCCGTCATCCCTACACTCGCTTGTTGATTGATACTCTGCCTACCCTTGAGAGACGGGGAGAGTTCAGGGGGATCCCGGGCATCACCCCATCACTGCTTAACGCGCCGGAAGGGTGCCTTTTCGCTCCGAGGTGTCCGGAGGCGAAGGATGCATGCGCGGAGGTCACACCCAATCTGACCGAGGTTGCCCCAGGCCGCTGGGTAGCCTGTCACACTGATTAAGGAGAGCCCATGTCAGGGTTATTGGAACTTAGAAACGTGACAAAGGTCTACAGCGGTGGCCTCTTTCGCAGGCGATCCACAGTTGCTTTGCGCGAGAGCTGCATTTCCATCGGGGAAGATCATCCCAGCATCATTACGATTGCGGGCGAGAGCGGCAGTGGAAAGACTACCATGGGCATGCTGATGTTAGGGTTCATCGCTCCCACCAGCGGGGAAGTCTTGTACAGAGGCCAGAATCTTTGGAAGTCTTCCAAGCCTGTATGGCGCCAGTTCCGCCGCGAGGTTCAGGCGATCTTCCAGGATCCGTTCGAGGTCTACAACCCGTTCTACAGGGTTGACCACGTGTTGACTTTGCCGATTTCCAAGTTCAAGCTGGCTAAATCCAAGGCCGCGAGACAGCAAATGATGGAGGAAGCGTTGACGCGCGTGGGCTTGCGACCCAGCGACACCCTCGGTCGGTACCCGCACGAGTTGAGCGGCGGCCAGCGCCAGCGCATTGCTATAGCGCGTGCGCTTCTTCTGGATCCCAAGGTCATCATCGCCGACGAGCCCGTCTCTATGGTCGACGCCTCACTTCGAGCCACCATCCTAAAAAGCCTCCAGCGGCTGCGCGACGAGATGGGCATCTCCATCTTGTACATCACTCACGATCTTGCCACGGCCTACCACATTGGCGAACGCATTGTCGTGCTGTACCAAGGTCAGGTGGCAGAGGCCGGCGATGTGCAAAGCGTCATCACAAACCCCCAGCACCCATACACCCAGCTGCTGGTCAGCTCCATTCCGTGGCCTGATCCCAACCGCAGATGGGGATGGATTGAAACGTCTGCCAGTACTGGGATGTTTTTATCTACTGAGGGCTGTGCGTTCGCTCCTCGATGTCCCCACGTGATGGACATATGCCGCAAGGAGCGGCCCTCTCTTTTTCGAACGGGGGACACCTGTGCCGCCGCTTGCTTTCTGTACCAGGGCAGTCCTGTGGCTGAGGGTTAGGAATTGACCGTTGTTCCGGGGCCGGGCGAGATATGCCGACCAGATGGCGCTTAAACCGAGCGTCGCTGACTGGCAGATACATAGACGGATTCAGGTCGCCGCCCTGCGCTCGGGTTACGCACGTGACTTCGGTGTCTTCCACCGAAACCGGTGGATCGAATATTTCTCGGACGCGTTCGGTGATTGAGAAAAATCAGGAAGGAGGCGAAATGTTTGTAGAGAGTGGAGACAGTTTCAGTTTTTTCCTACCCCCCTATGTGGTGTTTGGGAGAGGCAAAAGGGCCACGATCCCAGACTACGCCAACAGACTTGGTCTGAAGAAGGTTCTGTTGGTGGTGGACCCCTTCTTTGCTGGGACCAAGTATCTCCCCGAGCTCCAGAAAGGACTCAATGATGTCGGCATTGAGAGTACGGTGTGGAGCGGCGTGGTTCCCGACCCCACGGATGTGAGCGTGGACGACGCAGCCGGAGTATACAAGAATGCGGGCTGCCATGGAGTGATATGCATCGGCGGTGGAAGCGCGATGGACACCGGCAAGTCAGTGGGAATCTTGATCGCCAGCGGGGCCAAAAGCATTCGCGAGCATCTGCCGCCGACGTATCGCTCCGTCAATGGTATGGCGCCAGTCATCTGCGTGCCTACCACCGGTGGTACAGGCGCAGAGGTGAATCCTTACGCCATCGTCACCAATACCGAGACACACAAGAAAGGGTTGGCCTACGCCGGATGGGAACTCCTGGCTGCCCAGCGCGTGGCGGTCGTTGATCCAGACCTGACAGCCTCCATGCCGCCCACGCTCACGGCCATTACCGGTGTGGATGCGCTATGCCATGCGCTGGAATGCTACATCACCGGCGCACCGTTGGGAGCCCCCAACCCGATATCGGATGACCTTGCCCTTCGCGCCATTCACCTCGTGGCAACCAATCTGAGGCGGGCGGTGTTTGACGGCCAAGATATGAAGGCGCGAACGAACATGAGCCTTGCGGCGATGCTCGCCACCATGGCATTCCCAAACGCAGGCCTGACCCATTGCCATTGCCTGAACGAGGTCTTGGTAGAGAGCTTTGGAATATCGCACGGCGAAGCCGTTGGGTCCGTTCTGGTGGCGACCTTGGAGGTATTTTTGCCGTTCAGGACTGAGAGACTGGCCGAGGTAGCTCAATCGTTCGGGGTGCCGACCGCAGGTAAGAGTCAGCGAGAGACTGCTGAGGCCGGCATCGGGGAGATTCGCCAGTTGATGAGGGAGGTTGGATTCCCGTCACTCTCGGAGGCGGTGCGCGGGAAGAAAGTGGATATCGATGCCTTGATGCAGGATTTCCTGGGAAGATACCCACAGTTCAACCCCCCGAATCAGGCGAAGCGGATTCGCTACACTTTGGAGCGGTCTCTGGAGCTGTAATGGCATAGGCGCCTCATAATGTGATCAAGCGATGGAGGTCGAGAAACCTGCCTAGAGCTCCTGCTATGCCTGGGCGGTAGGCCTTGTCCTGGTCTGCCGTTTCTCGCTCGACCTGCACAAAGCTGTGTCAAAGGGTTCTCATGTAGTGGCCGTGAAAGGAATGGAATCTGCATCTAATAGAGGAGGTGCTCATGCCACGCTCGTTTCTGAACAAGATTCTACGAGTCAATCTGACCGACGGAACCATCCACGTTGAGGAACCTGGGCCTACGTACTATCGGCGGTACCTTGGGGGATGGAACATTATCGCTGACACCCTCTTGCGTGAGGTGCCGCCGGGGGCAGACCCCCTGGGCCCGGAGAACAAGCTCATCTTTGCTACGGGGGTACTGACTGGTCTGCCCATCTCCGGAGCTGCACGGCATGCGGTGGGAGCCAAGTCGCCTCTCACCGGAGGCTTCGGGGCCGCCGAGGCCGGTGGTTTCTGGGGCACTGAACTGAAACAGGCGGGCTTCGACGCGATCATCATAGAAGGTAAGTCTCTCAAGCCCGTGTATCTCTGGATTAAGGATGGCGAGGTAGAGCTACGCGATGCATCACATCTGTGGGGAAAGCCAACCAAGGAAACCCAGGAGGCCATCCAAAGGGAACTCGGGGATGACCACATCCACTGTTCGCTGATCGGGCCCGCTGGTGAGAACCTGGTGGCATTCGCCAACATCATGAGTGGTCTTCACGACGCTGCGGGGAGGGCTGGTCTGGGCGGGGTGATGGGATCCAAGAAGCTGAAAGCCATTGCGGTACGCGGGACATCCAGGCTGGAAGCCGCTGATCCTGACAAGGTTCGCCAGATCGCTCATGACCTGACCCCGCTCGCGAAGAATATCTCCTGGCTGAGGGTGGGCACAGGGGACGGCATAACATTCATGGTGGGTCTGGGCAACCTGCCCATCCGGAACTTCCGCGATGGCGAGTTCCCTGCGGACAAGATCGACGCAGGAAACTGGATGAAGGAACTGGGCATCGGCATGCGTGGGTGCTACGCCTGCGCTGTGCGCTGCAAGAAAGTCGTTCAGTGCGAAGCGCCCTACTCGGTCGACCCAGCATACGGCGGCCCCGAGTATGAGACGATTGCTAGCCTAGGGTCGTGCTGTGGCGTAGACGACCCCGTGGCTATAGTCAAAGCCGCGGAGTTGTGCAATGCCTATTCGATGGACACGATCAGTACAGGAGTTACTATCGCGCTTGCCATGGAGTGTTTCGAGAATGGTTTGCTGAGTCTAGAAGACACCAATGGCATCGACCTGCGTTTTGGAAACGGAGCTGCCCTGGTGCAGATGGTGGAGAAGATCGCGCGCCGCGAGGGTATCGGAGACCTGCTCGCCGAAGGCACAGGACGCGCCGCAGAGCGCATCGGTGGAGGGGCACAGAAATACGCCATGCAGGTGAAGAATCAAGCGTTCCCTGCCCACGAGCCGCGCTTCCGCCGCGCTTTGGCGCTCGGCTACGCGGTATCGCCAACCGGTCCGGATCACATCTACGGTTTTCAGGATGATTCAGCCGCATCTGCTGGCTCCGATGGGTTTATCCTGAACGCACGGCTTAGAAGTATGGGCGTTCTGGAGCCCATGATGCTCAACAGCCTCGGTCCCGAGAAGGTTCGTGCCAGCGTCTACCACTCGATGACGACGGGTGCGCTGAACTGCATGCCCTTCTGCCTGTTCGTGGTGCTGGGGACGGGCATGAGTCTGGATCAACAGGCGGAGATGGTACGAGCAGCGACAGGCTGGGATGTCAATGTTTTTGAGTTGCTCAAAGTGGGCGAACGAGCTCATACCCTGGCGCAACTCTTCAACGTGCGCGAAGGATTCACCCCTGACGACGATCACCTCCCAGAGCGAAGCTACGGCCCGACAACAGGGGGGCCAATCTCCAAAGGCGGGATCGATCCCGATGCGCTGCGACAGGCAGTGCGCATGTACTATGGTATGATGGGGTGGAATCGGGATACGGGTGCGCCACTGCCCGAGAAACTGCACGAACTCGACGTGTCATGGGCTTTGGACTATCTGCCTGAGTAATCGGTTAGCCGTGGGGGAAGGTAGGCAGGCGCAGACTCTGATTGGCTGAAGAGGTATGCTTCTGCGCGAGATACTGAACTGTCTGGCACCGCACCTGTTTCGCGGCTCAACCACCTTCAGAGAGGCCTCTGGCTGTCTTCCTCTGCGTTGAATGTGGGAAGGCAGTGGTAGTCCACTCTGATTCTGGGAACTCCGATGTGGAGGTTTGACATGACCAAGAAGGTTGTGACCTTTGGTGAGATCATGATGCGTCTTTCCCCGCCGGGGTTCCTGCGCCTGTGCCAGGCAAGGTCATTTGACGTGACCTATGGTGGCGGTGAAGCCAATGTAGCGGCTTCGCTGGCGAACTATGGAGTACCTGTTGACTTCGTCACGCGTCTCCCCAAGAATGATACAGGCGAAGCTTGCGTTCGCTTCTTGCGCGATCAAGGTATCGGAGTCGACAAGATACTCTGGGGAGGCGATCGGCTCGGCATCTATTTCCTTGAAATGGGGGCAGTGGCGCGCGGCTCGAAAGTGCTCTATGATCGTGCCGCCTCAGCCTTTGCCACCATTGAGCCGGGCATGATCGATTGGAGATCTGCGTTCTCGGACGCCCACTGGTTTCACTGCACGGGCATCACGCCAGCGGTATCCAAGGGAGCTGCCACGGCGTGTTTGGAGGGCATCAGGACAGCCAAGGAGATGGGGCTGACTGTGTCTTGTGATCTGAACTATCGCAGCAACCTTTGGAAGTGGGGCGGAGAGCCTAGTGAGGTAATGGGTGACTTGGTCGAATACTGCGATGTCGCCATCGGCAACGAGGAGGACGCTGCGAAAGTCTTCGGCGTACACGCGCCGGACACCGATGTGACTTCGGGAGCGCTCTGTGCAGAGAAATATCGCTTTGTGTGTGACGAGCTGGGAAGGCGGTTCACCAACCTCAAAACAGTTGCCATTACGCTGCGAGGGTCGATCTCCGCGAGTCACAACACCTGGTCGGGCATCCTTTGGGATGGCGGCAGTATGTACGAGGGCCCCACTTTCCAGATCACCCACATTGTGGATCGTGTCGGTGCAGGGGATGCTTTCACGGGCGGTCTTATCTATGGCCTGTTGACCTACGGAGAAGACAAGCGGGCTGCACTAAACTTTGCCCTGGCCGCTTCATGCCTGAAACACACGATCTTCGGGGACTTCAACCTCGCGACGACTGCTGAGGTGGAAGCCCTCGCGCGAGGCGATGGGTCTGGTCGGGTCTCTCGATAGGTGGTCTGGACGACACTGTCGTGGCGTGACACATACGAACGGGAAGGGGGCATTGTAGATGGCGCGTTTCTCGAGAGTTCAGGTGTGGAGCACTATGGAGGATCTGGGCCTTGTGCCTCTATTCTACCATGATGACATTAGAACCTCGCAGAAGATCGTGGAGGCCCTCTCACGGGGGGGAGCTAAGGTCATAGAGTTCACGAATCGAGGCGACCGAGCCTTTGAGGTCTTTCGGGAGCTCATTGTGCATGTGGAGAAGACTGACCCGGGCATCGTGCTGGGAGTAGGTTCAGTGTTGGACGTCGCCACAGCGGGTCTCTATATCAACCTCGGAGCCAACTTCGTAGTAGGGTCGGTCCTCAATCCAGAGGTGGCTAAACTGTGCAATAGGCGCAAAGTCGTTTACTGCCCTGGTTGCGCTACACCTTCCGAAGTGTCGGCAGCAGAGGAACTGGGGGTCGAGATCTGCAAACTTTTTCCCGGTAGCCAGCTCGGAGGGCCTGGATTCGTCAAAGCCATCAAAGCTCCGTGTCCTTGGTCAAAGGTCATGCCAACGGGCGGCGTGAGCGCAACACGGGAGAATCTCAAGAGTTGGTTTGATGCTGGCGTCACCTGTGTGGGAATAGGCTCCGACCTGATTCGCACTGAATGGTTGGAGACTGAGGATTGGGAAGCGCTCTCGGCCCTTACATCTCAGTGCCTAGCCTGGATACAGGAAGCCCGCCCTGAGGTGGTTTGACCGGGCAGTGTGCAGGAATTGCAGGATGGAATAGGGCTGTGATCAGAACGAACACGGGTATCGAAGATAGGGGCGTTGACATAATAGTAGATACGGACGTGCTGGTGATCGGTGGCGGAGGCGCAGCGTGCCGCGCAGCGATCGCATCCCATGAGGCCGGCGCCAGAACTACGGTGGTATTGAAGGGAAAGTTTGGTAGATCCGGCGCCACTGTCGCTCCAGGCATGGGGGTTGCGTGGCAGGCAGCGGATGCGTGTTCCAGCGGCGAAGATAGCCCCGAGGTGCATTTTGCCAACATCATTGACGCAGGGCTTGGAATGGCTGACCCGCGACTCGCACGGATCCTCGCCTACGAGGTGCTTGAGCGGATGGAAGAGTTGGAGAGGTGGGGACTCCAGTTTGTGCCCGACCCGCAGGGCATCAATCCTCACTACACCGGCTACTCGTGTTTTGGTGACCAGCCGAGAGCCCACGGCATCCTGAACTCTGGGCACGGCCATGCCGGGGACATTGTAGTAGTGCTTCGTCGTCAGATGCAGGCCCGTGGTATCTCGGTACAGGAAGACATCTTCGTCACAGACCTTGTCGTGGAAGATGGTCAGTGTGTAGGTGCTCTGGCACTTGGACCCGATGGCCAAGTTGTGCTCTATCGCGCAGGGGCCGTTGTGTTGGCCGCAGGCGGGGCCAGGCAGGTGTTCCCACATGAGAAAGAGAGACCTCTGGTAGACACCACTGGGGACGGTTACGCCATGGCCCTGCGGGCGGGTGCCGAACTCACCAACATGGAGTACACTCAGTTCATGCTGCACGCAGTGCCGCCATTCCCGGTGACTGTGCCCGGATCGCACTGGGCTCTGTTTCCGAAATTGAGGAATCGATACGGGGAAGACGCTCTTCAGCCTTATCTCCCCGCGGGCCTTGGTGTTGAGGAAGTGCTGTACGAGCGGACACTGCACTATCCATTCTCGAGCCGGGACTCTTCCAAGTGGTTGGACATCGCATTCGCCAGAGAAATCAGCGAAGGGAGAGGCACTGATGAGGGTGGTCTCTACGTGGATTTCTCTGCGGTGGACATGGGCGCTTTCAAACCCTCTCGGCCTCAGCATCTTCCTAGCGACCCTGATGTGCAGGTGGCGCTACCGCAGTGTCCAGTACAGGTTCGCCCTGCCGCTCATGCGGTCAATGGCGGTGTCAGGATAGACGAGAGGGCTGCGTCCACGGTACCGGGTCTCTTTGCAGCAGGAGAAGTGGCTGCCGGGCCTCATGGTGCAGACCGGCTCGGCGGTGGCATGGTGACGAACTGCCAAGTCTTCGGAGCCAGAGCTGGCAGGTTCGCTGCCGAATACGCTTTGGGATCCGGGAGGCGTAGTCCATCGCCCGACGGCTTGGCGTTTGGGCTTTCCAGGCTGGGGAAGTATGGTGGAGGGCAGAAAGAGACCGGTGACGTACTGGCCGCCCTGCAAGAGGCGACAGCGACCAAATTGATGGTTCTGCGGAGCGGGAAGGGGCTAAAGACACTGGTTGCGAGAATCCAAGAACTGACCTCAGACTGGCTTCCGGCGATTGCGGTTCACGATGTGCAGGCGCTTCGGCGAGCGATTGAGGTTGACAACTCTCTGTGTACAGCCGAGCTTATGGCCCATGCGGCCTTGATGCGTTGCGAGAGTCGAGGGAGTCACTTCCGAGAGGACTACCCACTCCTGGACGACAACAACTGGCGAGTCAACATCCTGCTGTTTCAGAGGGACGGAAGACTGAACCAGATCACGGGTACCTTGGGATAGAGGACGTCCCTGGGCGAACTCATCCAGCGGGGAGGAGAGATGGATCAGATACCCAAGTCAGCATCTTCGCAGACATCCACGTCGGAGCGTTCTGCTCGCATCGGGCGCATTCTCAGCTGCGGCGTGGAGAGGGCTGAGCAGGCACATGCCGCGGGCCAGTACCTGGAGGAGTATGGTCACAAAGTCATGGACCGCGTTGTCCTTGGCCAGCCATTGACTCTGGCGCATGCGCTTCTGGGCCGTGGAGATCCCCATTCGGCGGGCCGTGCAGCCGAGATTATCGCATCGATCCTGGATCTGCAGGAAAAGCATCCTCGGCACCCGCATCGAGGGAACTGGCCAAGATGGGGGGATGATGACGAGATTACGGACCTGAACTCGGCTCCGTTCATTCTGAGATGGCTCCTACCTCTTCTCCGGGTCCATCAACGCCAGCTTCCGCACGACCTGCAGATGCGATGTCTTGAGTCCCTTCGGTTGGCTCTTGAGGAACTGGAGCGCATGAATGTCTCCATTACGTACACCAACATCCATATCAAGACGCTTTTTGCTCTGATCGTTGGCGGACAACTTCTTGAGGATTCGCACTTTCAGCAGGTGGGCAGAGAGCGATGGGCTCGATGGGTTCGGTTCACGGTGGAGTCTGGCGCGCCGCGCGAATACAACAGTATCACGTACATGGGAATGAACCTCTCCATGTTGGCCAAAATCCATGAGATGGCCGAGGACCCGGCAGTGCGGCTGCAGGCACGGCTACTCTACGAGCGGTTCTGGCTGCACGCGGCGCTGCACCTTCATCGTCCAACTCGCCAGCTCGCTGGTCCCCATGCCCGCTGCTATTGGACGCCCATGATCACTGGCCGTGAGCGTTTGACTGAAATTTTGTGGCGGGAGACAGGTTGGTCGTGGTTGCTCCAGCCGGGCCCCTACGGGGGAGAACCGGCCAATGTCCTTCCCGGGAACATCGAGTTGGCTCTTACTGACCACTGGCTTCCGCCATTTGTCGCGGGCTGGGTGTTGAACCAGGCCTCTGCCATGCCTTACGAGGTGCGGGAGACGGCGAGCAAGGCGGAGGGTCATGATCTCACCACCTACTTCTCACCGAGCTACGCTCTGGGAACGGCGAGCCGTACCTACAGCACCGACACGGACTGTATGGCCATAGAGCTCATGGCGAACTACCTTATGCTCTACTACGTACGTCCGGATAAGCCAGGTGGATGGGGGATGATGTACTCGCGCTATGTGGTGAACGACCAGCATTGGGGCACCCTTGGTTCGTTCTCATTCCGTCCAACAACTAACTTCTTCGACCAGGGGAATTTTGCGGGCGTGCAGCTGCGCAACAAGGCAATAGGTTTGCATACGCTCATGCCGCAGCACAACAGCGAGATATTCTCCCTCAAGACTGTTGTCGCGTTCCAATCCGGCGCTGACCTCGATCGCATCTGGGTCAATGAGGACCGAATTCAGCTCGAAGACATCCCTCAATCGCTGAATCTGGGAGACTGGCTCATCGTGGAGGATGGCGCTGTGTACATAGGGATTCGTCCCCTTGAACCGAGTTGCCTGGGCCGAGACACGCCAATCATGCTGGAGCGCGGGCCCCTCGGAGAACTCTGGCTAACGATCTACAACTATCGCGGGGCCGCCAAGCGGTTCTGGGACTACGGCTCACTCGGGGGCGCCTACTGGCAGGGGAACCTCAAAGCGGGCTTCGTTGTGGAGGTAGCCGAGCGCGCTGAATACGAATCGGCTGGGCAGTTCCTGGCCCACCTTCGCAGGGCCGAGATTGACGACGCTGTGGATGACGAGAGGATACGGACGGTCAAGTACCGGAGCTGTGGTGATGAGATTGCCATCCGCTACGACCTTTGGAACACACAGCCCATGGAACGGTTTCTGAACGGCGTCCTGTATGAGCCCCCGAACCTGGGTTCTCCGCTCGCCGTACAGGGAGACAGCGGTGAGCTGAAAGTGGGACACGCGAAGTTGCTCACCAACCCGCAAATGGTGTGGCTAATAGCTCACGAGAGTGAGCCAGATTGCCAGGCGTGGATTGCCGTCAATCCGCTGGACGTGCCCACTCCTCTACAACTAGAGACGCCGCATGGGGTCATAAGA
>Ga0315291_10001967_pt1 | contig 27220 bp, 21 predicted proteins | sample YL17G12_20_MG_FD_203070 | JGI IMG/M metagenome (GOLD analysis project Ga0315291, IMG submission 203070) | Sediment microbial communities from Yellowstone Lake, YNP, Wyoming, USA - YL17G12_20 | ecosystem: Environmental > Aquatic > Freshwater > Lake > Sediment | place: USA: Wyoming | collected...
GGACGATGGCTTCTTACCGAGCCAAAACATATCGTATCCAGGACAATTAGGTGCGGCTATATTCCATATATAAGGGCTGACGTGTATCTTGCCACCCGGACGTTCCCAATCAATGAAGGAGGCCCCGAAATATGGTGGTTCCTGGAATAGTCCGAGTTTGAGATCAGCATTCGGAAGTTGCGTTTTCAAAGTTGCTAGGAAATCCTTCCATTTGTGAGCATACTCTGTGACAAGTTTAGCGGTGGCTTGAGGCTCAGTCAAATGTAGCGTCGCATATATTTCGGGAGCAGGCATGAATACCCAAAGACGTTTTAGATGTTTTGAGAATTTGATTTTGCCTTCGTTGAAGTTCGATATGAACCTATCTCCAGTGAGTTGGATTAAAGCAACGTGAGTTGCTTGTTCAATCTGCTCACTGAACGAACCGACTACCTCCTTCGGTAAAGAAGTTAAAGTTACCAGCATCAAGTGTTTCGCAATTGGGTCATCGTTCGACCAGAAAGATTGTGGCGGTTCAAGTACCAGTTTGTAAACGAGTATTTGAAGACCATGTTTTGCGTATACCTCTATAGGTCCATGAAACTCAGCTCTCAAGTCTTCAGAGAAGGGTGGTGTTACGCACACGGGCGATTCAGTTCCAACATATTCTCTGAACGCTGCTTCTGAAAAGAGCGTTTGACGTGGACTAGCTGCATCCATCACTCTTTGTGCATAATTGATTGTGTCACCACATACGTTAGCTTTGCCGTTAATATCAGTAACGAGTTCCACGGCGCCGACATGAACTCCAACTCTAAGATTTACTGCATTGCGAGGTGAGGACTGATCAGATGCCCATTGATGCATCCTAAGAATAATGCGCAATATAGTGGTGCTATCCCAAGGCTGGTTGGGTCTATGAAGAAATGCCAATGCAACACCATCACCAGTTGGTAATGCAACAAGACTTGGCGTATCCAACGGGGGAATCAACAGCGTACGCAATTCATGTAAAACCTCGGATGTCAGGGCTTCAACAAGTCGCCGCTGTTCCGCTGTTGGTTTCTTAGAAAAGCTTACTATGTCTGTGAATAAAATGGTTGCTGCGGACATAAACATCTTCTCCTTATTCTTCAGAATCTAAATCTAACCACTTATCAAGTGTATCTGGGTCCCACACTAGTACTTTCGTTGATTGTTTAACCAGAGCACTCGGGATCACAGCTTTGTCAGAACCTTTGAGAGTCATTCCTCGAATTCTTTTCCAAGTATTCTCACCTGAAAGTTCCTTTTTCATTTTAAAGAAGCTGTTAATCTCCCAGTCGACCCATTCGCTCTCGTGCGTATCATCACCTATTAGGACAACAAGTTTTGAACACTTCTCAAATTTCTTGAGAATTTCGTCACGAACTGGTTTTGATCGAGGGTCACTTGGAGAGTACTTGATAGGCTTTCCACTTATGTCTGTCACCGGTTCTTTTAAAGAATGGTCATGAAAGTCCAAAGGGTGTTTTGGGTTGCTCTTAAGCAACTTGAATCCTCCAACCTGTTTTTGATCATCGTGATCATAGCTAACAAATACGTTTGCTGCCATAGCTTATACTCCTTTCAGTCTATTAATGATATTGCCTCTCGTATACCTAAACATTCCGGGCGCAATTTATATAAATCAACACATAATAAAATACTAAACAGGTAACATTGTTTATATTGATCCGGATAATACCCCAAACTCCATTTCACGTGCCGTATAACACGCCTGCGTAAAATGCATCGTTTTGGTCTTTGCGTTGTGCCAGGACCCAGTCCTGACGCAACCTTTAACACACCGTAGCGCATCGAGGTCTGGTTATAACTTCACCAATTCCACCCGCCGATTGTTTGCCTTTCCCTCGGGGGTATTGTTCTTGTCGATCGGCTTCGATTCGCCCCAGCCTTTGGATTCAAGACGCTCAGGAGCAATCTTGTAGTTTGCGATAAGATAGTTTTTCACCGATGCCGCTCGTTTTTGCGACAAGGTCATGTTGTATTCGTCCGCTCCGTCGGAATCAGTATGCCCCTCGATGGACAAACGCAGAGTGGGATTATCGGTCAAAAGCGCGCCGATATCCGCCAGCGTCTTGTATGACTCACCCTTGATCTTGTCCGAGCCCGAATCGAAGAGGATGCCGTGGGTGACAATCCGTCCCGCTTCATCTAACTGCTGCTTTAGCGTTTTACCTCCCTCAGCATAGCGGAACGTGCCGATCAGCATCGGATTGTTGGGCTCGTCCAGCCAGGGATCCATATAAACCCCGAAGTCCACCGGTTTGAAGCCTTCGACCGCCGGTACGTTGGCTACCCGCTCGTTGTCGATGTAGCACTTCATCGTGCTCTGCGTAGCCATGATGCGCATGGTGTGGATACCCCCCGAAAGCGGCGCGCTCAGCTCTTTGGAGGCAATGTCCTTATCCAAGAGCCTGAGGTTGGTTCTGAACTTATCCTGTATGTAGAAGTTGCCGATCTCCTGATCCTTACCGTCGTACCACTTGATGAAGAACCAATGACCCCTTGTATCCCCCCCTTTAACGTAGAATTCCATTTCGATGGTGTATTTGGGCGGAAGCGGTCCGGTTGCGATCTTGGGGCGGATGGAACCCCGGTCCGTGCACAGGATGTAGTTCTTGCCCCCCTGCTTGGCAACCTCGAAAACCCCCTCATCCAGCCTCCACCGGGAGGGGAACTCGCCCATTTCCTCGCTGGAGAAGTCGTCGTAGAAGATGACCTTGTCCCCGGGGACGAAGTCGAACTTAGTATAAAGCGACATGTCTTCCGAAGCTCCGGGAGTAGCCGACTGTGCTTTCGCAGTATCGGAGCCGGACTTTTCTGTGGACGTGTCCGAAGCTGTTTTTTCCTCCCCCTCGATTGTCTTCTCAACCTTCTTCTCCGCTTTTTCTTTTACTTTGTCCTTGAGCTTTTTAAGCTGTGCCGAGGTCGGGGACGACACAGCTATGAGAGCAAGGCATAACAGGACAATGAAAATCAATTTTGATCTCATGGAACTCTCCTTTCTTCATTAAACCTAATGGGAAGTTACTTCTCTACCCATTAAGACGTTTAGTTTTTTTACTCATGGCTCAAAGCGAGCAGGTTGTTAGCTTTCTTTTTTCTAACTTTTAGTAGTTTGTTTCCCATTTCGGGGCCATATAGAAAATCATATAAAAAGATATACCAAGTTTTAACTCTGTCAAGCTTTTTTTTGTAGACTGTCAATGCAAGTTAAAAATGTCAGCTAATATAAGTAAGATAAACAAGGGAAACTCAAGAATCAAAAAACGGAGAGACTGGGATTCGAACTGGGTGGTTTTTGTAACCTGCTCTCTAACACCAAATTAGGGGCTAACAACTTGATAGGAAAAAAATTATCTATTATAGTTGTTTTGAATTAGTTTTAGTTATTTTGAGTTATTTTGACTTGAAAATGGCACAAATTTGGCACAGACTTCTGTGCGGATTTTTCGAAGATAAGCCTGCATCGTAGTTGGTGCTCATCTAAATTCGTGCTTGCCGACGGATCTAATCCATGACCATGCGGTTCCTATTTACAAAAATTCACACCCTTTGAATATTACCTTTTCTGTACCGAAACATCCTTCCAAGACTTTGGAACAATTCCTCAGGAAGCTGGGGTTAGAAAAGGGGCTTAAGCTAAGACAGTTGGCAAACAACATTCATAGAAACACCGTCTATAGTAAACAAATGACGGAAAAATTTGATTATTAAAAACTGTGATGCAATTCTAAAAGGAAAAATGACACGATTAAGGCATTTTTTATTTTTGCTGGTATTCTTATACCTTTTAATTGGCGCTTGCAAAAGCGGAAAAAGCTCTCTTCCCAGGCGCGAATCCGGTATATCAGGAGTACGGATACCTGTCAATGCGATGGTGATCCAGCCACAACTTCTCGACAACAGGATATTTACCACCGGAACCCTCCTTGCCAATGAGGAGGTTGAGCTGCGGCTTGAAGTCCCTGGAAGAGTTACCGGCATCTTCTTTGCAGAAGGAAGTAAGGTAAAAAAGGGTGATTTACTGCTAAAAATCGATGATCGCGAATTAAAGGCACAGCTAAGGGGGAAAGAGATTGAAGAAAAGCAGGCCTCCGATGAAGAGTCCCGTAAGCATCGGCTATTCGAGATTAAGGGAATAAGCCAGGAGGAATACGACAAAGCGGCCAACGCCCTCGGGATGATTAAAGCTGAAAAGGAAGTCATCCAGTCTCAGCTTGCCAAAAGGGAAATAGTTGCTCCTTTTGACGGGATAATTGGGTTAAGATATATCAGCGAAGGAAGTTTTGTTTCCGCAAATATGCTGGTTGCGACTATGCAAGATATTGACCCTATAAAGGTCGAATTTTCTGTACCGGAAAAATATGTGAAGCAGATAAAGAAAGGCACCGAAATCACGGTTCTGGTGGGTGATTCCAAGGAAAAGTATAAGGGTTCAGTCTATGCGGTGGAATCAAAGATAGACCTGGCAACACGAACTATAAAGGCACGAGCCAAAATCCCCAATCCCAATGGAGATTTGATTCCCGGTTCTTTCGCCAAGGTCGATATTACGCTCGAACAATTACCCAATGCAATAGTGATTCCTTCTGAATCGGTCATCCCGGAATTGAATGGAGAAAAGGTCTTTATCTGCATCAATGGGAAGGTTCGTTCAGTCCCGGTCAAAACCGGCATCCGAACCGAAAACAGCATTCAAATAGTTGAAGGATTAAATCCGCAGGATACTCTTATCATCACCGGCTTGCTTCAGTTGGCTGATGGCAAAGCGGTTGAGATAAGGGACCTCAAAAACGCTCAGAAATAGCCCTGAATGAACCTACCCTCTATATGTATTAATCGCCCCGTTCTTTCAATAGTATTATCTCTGCTGATACTCCTATTTGGGGTAATCGGTTACTCTTATCTGGGGGTGCGCGAGTATCCCAATGTCGATCCTCCGGTCGTTACCGTCAGCACCAGTTATGCTGGTGCCAACGCCGACATCATCGAGTCGCAGGTCACTGAGCCGCTCGAGCAGTCGATCAATGGCATTGCGGGCATTCGCTCGCTCACCTCCTCGAGTAGTGACGGCAGAAGCAGGATCACCGTCGAATTTGAGCTGGGCATCGACATGGAAGCGGCAGCGAACGACGTGCGCGATCGGGTCTCCAGAGCCATACACGATCTTCCCCCGGACATCGATCCTCCCACTATCTCCAAGGCTGATGCTGATGCAAACCCGATCGTCTCGTTAACCATCCAGAGCGACAAGCGCAGCCTGCTGGAGCTTTCGGCTCTGGCCAACGACATATTCAAAGAGCGCTTGCAGACGATACCCGGGGTCAGCGATGTTGGTATCTGGGGTGAAAAAAGATACGCCATGAAATTGCTGATCGATCCGGCACGCCTGGCGTCGCAGGGATTGACGCCGCTGGACATAAAGAATGCGCTAGATCGGGAAAACATCGAGTTGCCATCGGGTCGTATCGAAGGCTATAATACTGAGTTACCCATCCGCACTTTCGGCCGGCTGTCGACACCGGAAGAATTCAACGATCTTATCATCAAAGAAGCAAACGGATCGGTGGTCAGGCTTAGAGACGTGGGCCAAGCCGTTCTGGCTGCTGAGAATGAGCGCTCCATCATGCTCGGCAACGGTGGAATTCCGATGGTAGCAGTTGTCCTTGTTCCCCAATCCGGATCAAACCAAATTGCCATCGCCGATGCGTTCTATAGTCGTTTAGAGCAAATAAAGAAAGATCTGCCGGAAGATATAAAAATTACCGTGGCTATGGACGCTACGGCAAACATCCGTAAAGCCATAACCGAAGTGGTTGAAACCCTCCTGATCGCATTCCTTCTGGTATTGCTGGTGATTTTCATTTTCCTGCGCCATTGGCGGACCACCATCATCCCCATGCTGGCTATTCCCATTTCGCTCATCGGCGCCTTCTTCATCATGTATATTGCCGGCTTCTCGATCAACATCCTTACTTTGCTCGCAATCGTGTTGTCCACCGGTATCGTAGTAGACGACGCTATCGTGGTGCTGGAAAACATTTACAAGAAAATTGAGAACGGCATGAATCCGATTGAGGCTGGGTACAAGGGATCGAAGGAGATTTACTTTGCGATCATCTCGACCACCATTACGCTGGCTTCTGTGTTCCTCCCCATCATGTTCCTGCAGGGTCTTACCGGACGCCTGTTCAGGGAATTCGGGGTGGTGGTGGCCGGCTCGGTATTGATTTCCGCATTCGTATCCCTTACGCTGACTCCGATGATGAGCGCGCGGATTCTGCATAAGACCGAGCATGAGAACAAGCTGTTTGCCTTGAGCGAGAAGTGGTTCAATCGGCTGATCTCGGGTTATCACCGGACATTGCGGCTGTTCATCAACAGGAGATGGTTAGCGCCGGTGATAATGGCTGCTTCAGTGGCGATCATTCTTGGATTGGGATCACTGCTCCGCTCGGAGTTGGCGCCAATGGAAGACAAGAGTCGGCTGATGGTCAATTCCACCGCTCCCGAGGGGACCTCGTATGAGGCGATGTACGACTACATGGGAAAGATCATGGCTATCGTTGACACGCTGCCGGAGAAGGACGTGATCGTTTCGGTAACCGGTGGTGGAATGGGTGGAGGCGGCGCGAACAGCGGCTTTGTCAGGGTTAGCCTGGTGCCCCCGGCTGCCCGAAAGCGAAGTCAGCAGGAAATTGCCGATGCACTTACCAGGGAATTCAAGAACTATACCTTTGCGAGAACCTACGTGACTCAGGAACAGACCATCGGAGGTAGTCGCGGGAGAGGGTTGCCAGTGCAGTATGTCATCCAGGCGCCGACGCTTGAGAAGCTAAAAAATGTATTGCCAAGTTTTATGGATAAGGTTCAGACGGATCCGGTGTTTCAGGTCGCGGATTTGGATATGAAATTTAATAAGCCGGAATTGACCATCGAAATTGACCGAGATCGAGCCCGGGCACTGGGTGTCACGGTCAGGGATATTGCTCAGACGCTGCAACTTTATTTCAGCGGACAACAATACGGGAACTTTATCATGAATGGCAAACAGTATTCCGTGATTGCGCAAGCGGATCGGACGGATCGCGATGAGCCACTGGATTTAAGTTCCCTCTATGTCCGCAATAGCCGCGGAGAATTGGTTCAACTCGACAACATGGTGAAGTTGTCCTATCGCAGCAGCCCACCGCAGCTCTATCATTTCAACCGTTACGTGGCTGCGACGGTGTTAGCGTCTCCGGCGAAGGGGTACACTCTCGGTGACGGAATCAAGGAGATGGACAAAATCGCCTCCGGCACACTGGACGAGTCATTCTCGACCAGCCTAGCCGGCACTGCCAAGGAATATGCGGAAAGCTCGAACACTTTGATCTTCGCATTTGTGCTGGCGTTGATTCTAGTATATCTGATTCTGTCAGCGCAGTTTGAGAGTTTTCGTGATCCGTTGACCATCATGTTCACAGTGCCGCTGGCGCTCGCCGGGGCAATTCTGTCGCTCTGGCTGTTCGGTCAAACATTAAATATCTTTAGCCAGATAGGTATTATCGCTCTGGTGGGCATCGTGACGAAGAACGGCATCCTGATCGTTGAATTCGCCAATCAACGCAAAGCTAAAGGATTATCGATTAAGGAAGCGGTGATCGACGCTGCGTCCCAACGATTCCGTCCGATCTTGATGACCAGTCTCGCGACGGTCTTTGGTGTCCTACCGATCGCTCTGTCGCTTGGTGCTGCTGCCAAAAGCCGTGTATCGATGGGAATTGTAATCATCGGTGGGCTTCTGTTTTCTCTTGGTTTGACACTGTTTATTATACCTGCACTTTATACGTATCTCTCGAGCCAAAAAAGTCATATTGAAGTTTCGGAAGTAGGGGCGTTTGAGCCAGAAAGTTCCAAAGCAATCTAAATAAACTCCCAGCAGAACGGGGACATCCCATTGATCAATGCTCAATTTACTTCGAATATGATCAAGAACCGAGAGCATTATGAAAACATTTATATAATGCTAATAGATTGTAATCAACAGATATAAATAAAAACTGCCCCGACCTCACTCTCCGCAAACTTTTATAGGCTTTGAGATTGTAACCCGAGATAAATTTGGCACAAGCCGGTAAGCATGCCTCGTAACTTCTTGCCAAGAAATAAGTTAAGAAATTAACGGAGAGACTGGGAGTCTAATATAAGCGCCCTCGTAAGCCGTTCTATACCATGAAATTAGTAGTAGCTCAGGAGCCCCGTGCTCCTACCACTATTCATTTGACAGGTGCGAAGGGCACCTGACCTACGAGGCTTTGGCTATCGATATCTGACTTTTATGCTATCAAGCGTTACACCCATCGTCTCTTTAGTAAAATTAAGGAAGACCAAAACAGGAGTAGAAAATGGAGCTTCTACAAGGATAGATTGAAAAGGGCGACAATCAAAACTGATTGCTACGGAATGTGACTTGCCTGTCATGTCTGCAATATCATTATTTATTCTTGTTATTGTCACAGAATCAAGGGGGATGGGGTAAAATGTAAAAAAACCATTATTTCTTATGGCATAGTTCAGGCTATCAATGTAAAGATTTAATTTTTCTTCTAAACCTGCCCCTTTTTCTATAGGGGTGATTTTTGACAAAATATCCTCAAACACACCAAAGCGGTTAGTTGAGACAGAACCCACTCTATATCCCTTGTTCTTCAAGCGCGAGGTCAGCGAGTCTACTCGTCGAGATTCTTCGTAAACCAGAAGAATGAAATACCTACAATTCTCATACTGCAATCTAAAAGATTCATTTCTTTTGGCTGGATCGAAAGTATAGTGTATAAACTCTATAACATTGCTGAAATCCTGGTTCAAGGTTGTTCCAAGCAAATTATATTCGTCATAATCCTTTATATCACTAAATACACTATATGGAAAAAGAGTGGGCTTTGAGAATCCAGTGTCTGAGGCTAAAAAACCAATGTAGATTCCTCCATATTTTCGACGAAATGCTGGGATGTAGGAAAGCCAAGAAATTCTTTTCTTCTGAAATATCCTTCTTGCAAACTCTTTCTCATTAAAATCTAATAAGCCAGTCTGATTTGTAAATACTTTTCTCTTTCGGAGTCTTACACCTTGCTTGCCTGTTAATGTATCTGTAAAAAATATGTCTATTGACATTTCAAGAACTGCTGCACCAACGTAAAATGCTTCTTTCTCAGAATTAAATATAGGCCTTTGCCAGTATGTGCACTTAATAACATCGTCATCAGAAAACCTTAGGGTCTCGATAGAATTCCTTGACACATCCCTATAACTCAATTCGACCACGGCAGAGACTGAATCTTGGGGTATCTTCAAAGCAGATTCAAACACTTTATCTCTAACAACTATATGCTCAGTTATTAAATCCTTAGGCTCAACCCTTATAATCGATTGAGCTCTCGAAAAATGATAATTTATGTCTTTCCGGAAGAGTTTTAGTTCCTTTAATTCCACTGTTATTTTCTTATCTGAAGGATTATGTGCAAAGATATCTATCTCACAAATAGGAAAGTTATGGAAATCTGTTCGATATATGAAACATTTGCTCAAAGTTAGTTCGAGTTTTGGTTGATAAAGGAGCTCTTTCACTGAGGTATAAACCAATGAAATTATTCCACTAGTAATTTCTGTTATTACTGCCGTAATAATTATTACTAATAATAAGGCTAAAGTTATAACCCTCTTTTTTTTCTTCTTTTTCATAAAATTAAACAACCGACTTTTTTCTAAATCAGAAGCTGTAAATCAACTTTTCCTAATTAAGTATCTCTAAATCATATTATTAATACAGTTGAACTTCAGGAGTCCCATGCTCCTGACATAACAGAAAAGCTTGTTGTCGAGCATAATTTGAAATCTAAAAGCGGAGAGACTGGGATTCGAACCCAGGAGCCCGTTTTAGGGGCTACACGCTCTCCAGGCGTGCTCCTTAGACCAACTCGGACATCTCTCCGGAAAAAGTTTAGAGTTTGGAGTTTGTTAGAGACATCAGTGAACTCTAAACTTATACTTACCATTGTTGAAATATTTACATAATATATTTTCACAGAGCAACTTAGATCTCTTTATGTAAGCTATATCATTATAATAATCAGATGAAGTATTCGCAATACTAATCTATCTATTTTTTACAATGAAGACGTAGGGACAGACCTTCAGGTCTGCCCAGGACCCATATGGGTCCCTACGGGACTATCAACAGATTTATTTCGATAGATCCTTTCACAAAATAAATAACTCAAAAAACCGACTAAAAGCCCGACTACTACATCTGACAAATAATGGAATCGACCATAGATGGTGGAGACGAAAAGGCTGATGATCAAAGGACCTAAAATCCAGGCAAGCCTTTTTTGATATTTGATGGAATAGATTAAAACCACCAAAGCTACTGCTACGTGGGAGCTGGGCATACACCCTCCGTGAAGTCCCCCTACCTTGACCACAAACTGAGTCAAAGGGACAAAGATTATTCCTACTAATTTCAGATAATAAAAATCTACTAATTGGTATCGGGGACCCTGCACTGGAAGGAATATGAAACCCAAATAGGAAATATAAAAAGCTATAGCCAAGGCAAAGATCATCTTGTCAAATTCTTTGATCTTTCCGCTGAAATATAAAGATGCTCCTGTTATGGGCATAAGAAAATAGTAAAAAAAATAGGAGAACATCATATATTCATTTAAAGGGATAGAGGCTATTTTCTGAAACCAGATAGTCGGACAGGTGCCAAATAACTTAAATTCAACTGAATTTATCCAGGGGTCGAACCAATGGTCAAAAATCAGATGGATCAAATACCTGGTTTGCTCATAAAGAATGGGAAGAAGAAAGACCGGATACCAGTGCCGGAAAAATGCTGGCCAGCTCTTGGGTTTGTCCTCAAAGAACCTGACAATCAAAAAGATCAAAACAGCAACTAAGAAATTGAAAAGAAGATACCATCTCCAATCTGCTTGATTTTTCCAAAAGATAATTATGATTAGAGATAAACTTGTTAGGTAACCCCAAGTAGCCAAATCGACAGGGAAAAGAACAGTTCTCTTGTTGTCCGGCATTGAAGATCTCTCACCAAGATAGCATCAACTTTTTGTTTTAGTTACCCCAGCCAAAAGAATTACAATCTCCCCTTTCACCCTTTTCTTCAGAAAATATTCTTTGACATCTGATACTTCCCCCCTTTTGATCTCCTCGAACTTTTTGGTTAATTCCCGTGCCACCACAATTTTCCTATCACCAAAAACATTGGAAATCTCTTCCAAGGTATGGTTTAAACGATGAGGGGATTCATAGAAAATCATAGTCCTCTGTTCAGAGATAAGACTTTCCAACTTCTTCTTTCTTTTGGTAGATTTGGGTGGCAAAAATCCCTCGAAGGAAAATCTATCCGTAGGGAGTCCGGAAACAACCAGCCCAGCCAGAATAGCGGATACACCTGGAATAGGAACCACCTCTATCCTTTCCTGGATAGCCAATTTTATCAATAAATAGCCCGGGTCGGAAATTCCCGGAGTCCCAGCATCAGATACTAAAGCCAAAGATTCCCCAGACTTAAGCAGGTCAATAAGCTCTGGCGCTTTTTTCTCTTTATTGAAATCGTGGTAGCTGGTGAGTTTATTATCTATCTTATGATGCGCAAGCAGAAGTCCGGTTCGTCTGGTGTCCTCTGCGGCAACTAAATTGACCTCTTTTAGAATCCTCAAAGCCCTCAAAGTAATATCTTCTAAGTTTCCGATGGGGGTGGATACTACATACAAAACCCCATTTTTTCCCCCCTCAAAAGGTGCAGAAGAAAAGTCCGGTGGGACCATATCAAACTGTCGCTTTTATCGGTTTCCAATCCCCATTGACCCTGATGAGAGGAACTTTCTTATTATTTCTATATCCTAAGAGAAGCTCATAAAGAAAAGGTAAACCGGTAGTTAAAAAAGCTTTGGGCCGAAGATAAAATGAGGCATGGGCTTTGATGATCCAGCTTTTCATCTCCTGAGGACTAATTTTAGCTAACTTCATTACCGGAGCCCCACCCCAAAAAGCTTCCCAGTTTTTAGTGATGATCTTATCTTTGACCTTTTCATAAAGCCGACTGCCCGGATAGGGAACTAATATAGAAAACTGAGCGATATGCGGGTTTAATTTTTTGGCAAATCGGATCGTCTCCTTGATCATCTCCTTGGTCTCATTAAAAGCCCCGATGATAAAGCTCCCCCAGACCTCGATTTTGTGCTTCTTCAAAATCTCCACCGCTTTAAAGGCGCTTTCCACCTCAGTTTTTTTCCCATAGCTGTCTAAAACCTCCTGGCTTCCACTTTCGAATCCAACAAAAACCTGACGCAACCCCGCCTTTTTTGCCAGCTCAATCATCTTCTCATTTTTAATCACCGTATCCACCCGGGTTAAAGCGAACCACACAAAATCCAGACCTTTTTTCAAGATCTCCTCAGAGATCTTTATTACCCGAGAAGGGCTTAAGGTGAAATTATCGTCCAAAAATGATATGGACCGGTAACCATATTTGTGGTAGAGCAGCTCTATTTCCTCCATAATACTTTCCACCGACCTGGTTCGCCATCTTTTTCCGGAGAATTCAGAACAAGAACAGAACTCGCAGTCATAGGGACAGCCCCGGGAGGTGATCATAGTTGTGGCTATCCTTCTTCTAAATGAAGAGGTATATCGATCCAAAGGCAAAAGTTCTCTGGCCGGAAAAGGAAGGGTGTCTAAGTCTTGAACTAAAGGGGCTGAAGGGTTTCTTTCCACCATCCCGTCTCGAAGGTAAGAGATACCTTGAACCCCATCTAAAGGGAGATTTTCCTCTAAGTGCTGGACCAAATCTGACATAATGTATTCCCCCTCCCCTCTCACCACATAATCGAAAAAGCCGCTTTCCAAAGCCTCTTGATCCATAAAGGTGACATGGAAACCACCACCGACTACTTTTGTTCCTCTTTCCTTGGCACATTTGGCTATTTCTAAGGATACTGGAAATCGAGTGGTGTCGGTCGATAACCCCACTAAGTCGAATTTTTCGTAAGGGAAAGTCCGGTAATTGATCTTGTCCACATTGAAATCTATCATCTTAACTTGATGACCATTTTTCTTCAAAAAAGAAGCCACATAAGCCAAACCCAAAGGTGCCAACCTCAAACCCACCCGGTAATATAAATTAATAGCCGGCGGATTTATCAAAAGAATATTCATTATTTTCTCCTTATTGCTTACCCAGGCAAATCCAAAAGAATTGACCTTGGTAGCGAACAAATTATTAAACTTTTCTATTCAGCAAAAAACTTCCTTCAAAAGCTGAACCCAGCCAATCCCATAGAGACAATCACCATATTCCTTATTAAGATTTTTCATCGTCTTTCTTCAAGTTACCGAAATTGTAAGATCCTTCTAACAATAGCCGTAGGGGCACGGCACGCCGTGCCCCTACCCTAAAAAGTGGATCTAATTATCCACACTTTCCATTTTTTGAGCCCGATATTTCTCCTCAGCCAAAAGATAACATCTTTTGCCAGCCCATTCCTCCTCCCAGATTTTATCAGCAATCTGGTGATAGGTTGAAGAATATTCGTCCAGATCGTCAGCTAAAGTGGTAACTACAGTCTCAGCTCCCGGATGGGTAGGATAAGCGTTGAATTTATTCACCACTTCCCTTAAGACAGAAGGCTCGTCTATGATCATACAGGGGGTTAAAAGATTTCTGCTATAAGGCTGTTTAGCCCGGATAGCTCTGAAAAAGGGTGAGTTGGATACTTGTTTCAGGCTTTTTTGCTTAATATTATCCACAGCAAAGTGAGTGAAAACGCACGGCTCCACATCTCCGTTAGCGTTGATATGTAAGTATTTCCTACCCCCAGCAATACATCCATCCACATGCGGACCATCGTTCCAGAAATCGCCGATGAAAATCGGCTTGATCGCTCGCAGGTAATTTATTCTTTTTCTCAGTTCATCCCTTTGCTGGGGAGTGGGCATAAGCTGGATTTGGGGTTCTCTTCCGATGGGGATATATTGAAAATACCAGATGAGCATCGCCCCTTTTTCGATCAATAAATCGATCATCTTTTCTGAGGAGACTGTTTCGATATTCTCTTTGGTGACAGTTATCGAGCCACCAAAGATCACCCCCTCCTCATTGAGAAAGTCCATAGCCTCCATAGTTTTTCTGAATACTCCCTTTCCCCTCCTTTTATCCGTCTCCTCTTCAAATCCTTCGATGCTTATCACTGGCGCCACATTCCCCAGCCGGGCTAATCTTTTAGCCATTTGCTGGTCGATCAGAGTTCCATTAGTATAAATTTGAAAGAAGATGTCATTATGTTTTTCATATAGATCCAAGAGGTCTTTACGCACAAATGGTTCCCCACCACTTATGGTTACAAAATAGATAGCTAACTCTTTGGCGTCGGTCAATATCCGATCCACCGTCTCAAATTCCAGACCGAAACTATGTTCATATTCTCCGGCATAGCAGCCATAACAGTTAAGATTACATCGCATGGTGGGGCTGATTACGATGAAATAAGGGGGCTCAAACCCTTCCTCTTGACAGATCTTAGCCCGGAGAGTAGATCCCAATAGCGATTCATTCAGAAAAAAGTTCTGAATAAATCGGTCCCGGCATTGGGGAGAAAGTCTTTTGATGATATTTTTGGCTAAAAGAACTGAAGGGTGACCGGTAGCGAAAAACTCTCTCATCCCCCGCGCTTTTCTTTTCAAATCCTCATCCGTGGTTATCTTCTCTGCCAGAGTGGCCATCTTAACCAAGTTCTCAGTGGAAAACTTAGGTAAGATCTTCATTATCTCCTTTACCATTTTCATCTTCCAAGGAGAATCGACCAGCTTGGAACTCATAAGCTCCCTCCTCCTTTTTATTTATGAAAATTATGAAAATCTAACATTTTTTTCATATCCGAGACTATTTTCTGAACACTTCAGGCATTTTGAGCTTGTGCTGTGTTTTTTGAACCATCTTCTTTACTTTGGCCGTTTTTTTGCCAAAAGTTTTTTTTCCTTTCTCCAAAGCGATAAGAATTTTCTCTAACTCCGGATAGGTGATCCCCATCTCACCTTCATCGGTCTGCCCTTTCCATAACCCGGCAGAAGGGACTTTATTGACTATATGTTTAGGAACACCTACTAAAGCAGCTAATTTTTTAACCTCCGATTTATAAAGATCCCCCAAAGGCAGAATATCAGCGGCACCATCTCCATATTTGGTGAAATAGCCAACTGAAATCTCAGATTTATTCCCGGTGCCGGCAACTAAATAGTTCAACATATTAGCATAGTAATATAAAATCATCATTCGCAGGCGAGGTTTCAAATTCGCCTGGGAGATTAGATCCCCTTTGGGTAAAATCTTGAGCAAATTAGTATAGATAGGGGATAGATCCAAAAGCCTGGTTTGTATCTTTAATTTTTTTGCCACCATCTCTGCATCGATCAAATCTTTAGGATCACTGTTACAGGGCAGAAAAAGGCCCAACACGTTCTCTTTACCTAAGGCTTCCACTACCAAAGTAGCCACCAATGATGAGTCCAACCCCCCGGAAAGACCCAAAACCATCCCCTGGGCTTTGGCTTGAAGGACTTTTTCCTCAATCCACTTCACCAATCGCTGGCGAACCTTATTTATCTCCTCTGGCATAAAAAAAATCTAACTTTGCTTTTACTAAAAAACCGAGACTATTGGTTTTTTCTGAATTTGCCGCTGCTCCCAATTTACTAAAATTTATTCCTAAGATTTTAAAAGCGCGAAGTCAAATCCCTTTAAAATTTTTTAATTATAACAACTCTTTTCTTTTTTAGCAAGTAAAATTTTACTTTTTTGTAATTTACCAGTAGAGGATCTGTGAACAAAAAATTTGATATACAACTTGCCGATAATTCCTGCCAGTCAAATTTCTTGGTGCAAGAAAAAAGCCCACAGTATCGAAATGGGTGAGCTTTCTTGGTAAGCGAGTTCTGGTGGGCTACAAAATTAACGGAGTTGTTGCTCAACCCCATTGTGTCATTCTGACCCCGCCTTTGGCAGGGGAAGAATCTCATTTTTCAGACGACATAAAAGACCCTTCACTTCGTTCAGGATGACATTTGTGGACTTAGACAACAACCCTAACGTTGTGTCAGGAGCTTTTCTCCTACCCAAATTGACCGTCAGCAGTAACTCATGACGGAACTTGAAAATGCCGGGTAGCTTCGCAACCCGACCTACTTTGACTATTAACTATGAACCAAAAACTATCTACCGAAAAATTTATTCTCAAGGATAAATTTTTCTGGCGGAGAGGCCGGGATTCGAACCCGGGGTAGAGTTTTACCCCTACAACTGCTTAGCAGGCAGCTGCCTTCAGCCAACTCGGCCACCTCTCCGAAAAATTCAGTCAATAGTCAAAAGGCATTAGTCAATAGTAAAAACAAATCATAAAAACCGTTAGAATGGACTATTCACATTAAGCAACGCAATACCCAGTAATTATACCGAGAATTTTTGGAAAAGGCAAGTCTTTTCGAAGGTTTTTTCAAATTTTTGGATTAGAAAGTGCTCAAAAAAGTCAAAAAAATCTCTTGATAACGGGGTATAAATTGATAAATTAGTTCTACAATAGGATAGATAAGGTATTAAAATGGCAAAAAGAATTAGTTCCCTCTAACTGGGGAAAAGAAATAAGCGAAGCTTTTCGAATCATCATCATAAATCCTAATTATGAAGAAAAGAAAAAAGACAAATGAACAGATTTTTTCCGGCATTTTGCTCACCGCTATTCAGAAAGAGGTAGCCGCCTTTAACTACTATTATAAGGCCAGCCAAAAATCACCTACTCAAGAAGCAAAGTCTCTTTTAATTCAGTTAGCTGAGGAGGAGAGAAAGCATCGGATGATTTTGCTTCAGGAGCTTCATACTTTGAAAGCTTTACTCCCTGTCAAAAAAGGAGAAAAAGAGTTTATTAAAAAAGAAGAGGTCAGCTATAAAATTCCAGATAAACTCCCTTTCAGAAGGGTTCAGAGCGTTGATAATCTTGATTTAGCTTGTGTATCTCTGCCTACCCAATTGGTGGGAGGGGATTATTTTGAGAGCTTTCCCCTTTTTGAAAAAAGGTATCAGGTTCTTTTGATGTTCGATGTTTTCGGGCATGGATTGAGTGCCACTGAGGTTAAGGCTGAAGCTTGTTCTGTATTCGAGAAGTTTAAAGAAAGCTATATCGGGCTTTCCTCCAGCCCGGATCTTTTCCGTCCCTCTAATGTGGTCACTTTTATGAACCAAAAACTTTCAGATGTCTGCACAAGAAAGGCAATCTTTTTGGGTTTTTTTTATGCTCTCATAGATCCGAGAACCGGAGAATTTAGCTATATTTCAGCAGGGCACGAGCCTCCATTACTAGTAAGAGAGAAAGAGAAGGAGTCCTCCCTTTTTGACTCAGACCTTCTTTTAGGAGTGGATAAAAGTAAAGTCTACTCTGACAAAAAGATAAAACTTACATCCGGAGATATTTTTATCCTATTCACCGATGGTGTAGCGGAGACCTTTGGTGCAAGAGGGAAAAGTTTTAAGAGGGAGGATATAGTTACAATCGTAAGGGATAATCACAATTTAGACTCCTCGGGGATTGTTCGAAAGATATTTGATTTCATAAAAAGGTCTTTAAGAAATAAAACCTTAACCGATGAGTTCAGCTTAGCAGTTTTGAAAACAAAATTTTGAAAAAGGAGGTTTATGCCCAAAGGAAGGAAAAAGATTCATACTGAGGCATCTGGAAAGCTATCTAAGGATATAGTTCCCCTGGAAGTCTTAAGTCTGGGGATTTATAATGAGATCTCTGCTTATGATTTTTATATCCGGGTCTCCCAAAGTATATCCAACCCCTCAGGCCAGAAGAAATTCAGATTCTTAGCTTCCGATGAGAAAAGGCACAGAGAGACCTTAGAAAAATGGTATGAGAAAGAAAGTGGTAAGAAATTTAGCCTGGATTCTTCTAAAGTTAAAAAGATAGATGTGCAAATAAAAGACACCACCTCCGCCTTTGAAGCTATAGATGTCGCCTTGGAGGCGGAAAGACAGGCTTATCTTTTCTATACAGATGCTGGCAATAAAACCAAAAATGAGGATGCCAAAAAGATGCTACAGGTATTAGCCAAAGAGGAAGATGGACATTATCAGAAGCTTTCCGCGGAAAGGAATGCTTTGTCCGGAGGATTTTACTGGTTCGACATTGAGGGTTCAGGATTTGTGGAAGATTAAAAAGGTTTTTAAAAGAATTTTACTAATTTTATTTGCTTTTGGAATACTTTTTTGTATTTTAATCCAACTTTTGAAAATGGAGTGTAAAGCTTGAGGGACTGTTTAAAAAGTTCAAAAGACCGTCATTGTGACCCCGCCTTTGGCGGGGGAAGCAATCTCTAAATAGTTGGAGTTGTAGAGATTGCTTCGTCGTCCCCGCCTCTGGCGGGGACTTCCTCGCAATGACATTAAAGGGGTTTTTCAACACGCCCGTGAGCTTTACTGAATAAAAAAAGGAAAAGTATGTTTTTCCAGAATCAACAAACCCCAGCAATCAAAAGGAGGTGATTGTGCCTTTAAAGTTAGGACAACCTGCTCCGAACTTTACTTTGAATAGCACCAAAGGAAAAATCTCCCTTTCCGACTACAAGGGCAAGTGGGTAGTTTTATTTACCCATCCAGCCGATTTCACCCCCATCTGCTCCACCGAAATCCCTGAGTTTGCCAGAAGATCTAAGGAATTTGAGGAGCTTAATGCCCAACTCATTGGCGCCAGTGTCGATTCGGTCTTCTCCCATATTGCCTGGATAAAAAATTTGGAGAACTCTACCGGGGTGAAGATTAACTTCCCCATCATAGCGGATACAAACAAAGATTTAGCTAAAAAATATGAGGTCTATGATGAGGAATCAGGCTTGACCTATAGAGGGGTATTCATCATCGATCCAGAGGGAAAACTGCAATATGCTTTATATCATCCCATGCAGATGGGGAGAAGCGTTGCGGAGATTTTAAGGGTGCTAAAGGCTTTACAAACTGGAGGCTTAACCCCGGTTGAATGGAAGCCAGGAGAGCCTTTATTGGAACCACCTAAAACAAAAATTTAACCTAAAATAAAAAGGAGGAGAAATGAGCAAAAAGCTCAACGATATGCTAAATGATGCCATCTCTCGAGAGATCCAGGTATCCATCCAGTATATGTGGCAACATATAATGGCAGTGGGCATAGAGAGCGCCTCGGTGGGAGAGATTTTCAAAAGTTTCGCCATCACCGAGATGAAGCATGCCGAAGCCATAGCGGAAAGATTGGACTATCTGGGAGGGGTTCCCACCACCCAGCCAGCGCCGATTAAAGTGGGGAAGACTTTAACCGAGATGCTGAAGCTGGATTTAAACGCGGAGACGGACGCTATCACTCTATATAAAGAGATCATAAAGGTAGCGCGAGAAGAAGGGGACGAGACTACTAAAAAGCTCTTTTTAGATATTTTATCCGATGAGGAGGACCATCATAACCAATTTAGGACTCTTTTGGAGAAGTGAAGATTTTAAGGAATTAGGGTTGAATAGAACGGATCGTGATTTCGATTGTTCGCATTAATCGATTTTTTTTGGGAGTGTGTTTTTTAGACCAGCATCGATTGATAAAAAAGGTGGTTATAACTTTTGATAAAAAGAATTAAATTTGAAAGGAGGTGAGTTATGCCAGCAAAGAAGAAAACTGTGAAGAAGGCTGCTCCCAAGGCGAAAAAGGTTTTTGTCTGTGTTCCCTGTGGGACCGAGGTGACAGTGACCAAGGAGGGGATGGGAGTCACCCGGCTTTTGTGCTGTGGTGAGGCGATGAAGCAGAAGACGGTAGCTAAAGGGAGATAGAAACAAGCTTTAAAGACTGGAGAGGATTAGTCCTCTCCAGCCGTCTCAAAAATTAGTTATAAATATTTTTGGTGATTGTAAAACATTTGGCACCAATTTATATTGGTGTAAATGGATATAAAGTCGTTTCATCTCATTGCTAGGACTGAGGATACAGCCAGGCGGTTTTTAGCAAAGCGGTTGTGGAATCCCGCCAAAGGCGGGACTGCATAAGGTGCAAAAGCTATAAACTTTATCGACTTTCGGATGGTCGTTTTCGTTGTAAGAGGTGTGGTTACACCTTTTTTGAATGGACGGGGCGATGGTTGGGCAAGCTGAGGATAAGTGCCATTGACTGGCTTTGGATCATAAAGTTGTTTGAGTTGGAGCTTTCGGCCCACAAGATTGCTAAGCAGGTTAAGATAAGTTATCCTACTGTGCTCAAGGCAGTGGATTTGATCAGACGGAGTATAGTAGCTGGAAGTGAAGGAGGCTATGGTTTGATCAGTGGTGAAGTGGAGATGGACAAGGCATATTTTGGAGGTAAGCGAAAAGGCAAACGGGGGCGAGGTGCTCTCCACAAAACCCCTGTTTTCGGCATCCTGGAGAGGAAGAAAATAATCCAGGTGGAGGTCCTGCCAAACGTTAGTGCCGAATCTCTTTTGAATCTGGCAGTTAAAAAGGTGCGGAGAGGGAGCATAGTCTATACCGACAAATTCCGAGGATATGATGCTCTGATGTTTTGTGGTTATCGCCATCTCCACCGATGCCCACAAGGATAGTCATCTGGATTGGATTTTTTTCGGAGTCGCCACTATCAAGAGGGGTTGGCTGGAGCCCAAGGATGTAATAAACACATTACCATTGGAGAAACTCTTAAAATATTTGAAGAAGTAGTTATCTTGCAGGTGGTTTTTTAAGCCGGTAACACAAGTTGTCTTCCCGCTAAAAGCGGGATTACCACAGGTTGGGACAACCTGTGATACCTTATATACTGATCTTTACAACTTTTAAACTTTCTATGAACACTTCCAAAACCACCCTCACCCTTCAGACTCTTGCTTTACCCTTTTTAGCCTTAGCCGCCTTTACCGCCTTCTGCTATTACGCTTCACCCATCGCCATTCCTATAGTGATCTCCATCTCTTTGGCTTATATCTTAAGTCCCTTTGTCCTCCTTTTAAAAAAGCTGAAAATCCCTCATATTATCGCAGTTTTAACCGTCCTTGTCGTGGCTTTATTAGTGGTTGGAGCCATAGGTTATCTTTTATTTATTCAAGCCAATTACCTTTTAGCCGACCTCCCCTCCTATTGGCAAGGATTTTTGAATTTCTTGGAAAACTTAAAAGCAAAATTAGATTCTCAAACCATCTTTTCCACAGAAGCTTTTGATTTGAAAAGCTTAGAGTTTAAAGATTTTTCCGGAATAACTCAATATCTGGTCAAGGGAATTGGCTCTTTTTTCTCCCTGATTTTAGAGAGCATCCTGATATTCTTTCTGGTTTTGCTTATTTTAAATGACCAGGATATGATAAGAGCCAAACTGATCTCAGCTTTTGATCGATCCGAGTCTCCGGAAAGGGGAAAGATATTAAATGAGATAAATCAACAGATAAAAAACTTCATCTGGATTAAATTTCTGTTGACTTTAGGGTTAGGTATAGCCTTAACTATAGGACTCTTGATTATTGGAGTAAACTACGCCTATATCTGGGGACCTTTAGCCGCCCTGGCGGATTTGGTTCCCTTTATTGGTCCCGTAATGGGGGCAATTCCTCCCTTGATAGTTGCTGGAATTCAGTTCCAAGCCTTTATGCCGGTTTTATGGGTCTTGATACTTTTTATTGTAATTCAAAATATTCAGAGCAACCTCATCCAACCAAAAATCATAGGAGAAAGTGTCAATTTGCGCCCTCTGGCGGTCTTAATCTCCTCGATGTATTGGGGCTGGCTCTGGGGAGCTATCGGAGTGGTCTTAGCTGTCCCCATAACTGCCAGTGTCAAGGTTATCTGCGACCATATAGATTCTTTGGAACCGATAGGGATACTTCTTGGTGGGAAAAAAGACTTGCCCAAAAGATGATTTGTGTAGGGGCACGTTGCAGCGTGCCCCTACTAAACGATTTAGAAATTCATAGATGAAATTCAACTTCGATTTCTATTTCAAGCGATTAAAGGATACTCTTAATTTCTTAATAATCTGGTTTAAAAAAACCTATATTCAAACCTTTATCCAAGACAACTGTTCGGTCTTGGCCGCCGCCATCTCATTCTATCTAATCCTCTCCTTTTTCCCTTTTCTTTTATTCTCCATCTCTATCTTAGGATTTGTTCTTCATTCTTCAGATAAAGCCGGATTTTATCTTTTGAACCTGATGACCAAAACTTTGCCCACTTCCACTCTGGATGCATTTAAAATTTTGGCAGAGGTTGTAAGAAGAAAAGAATTTTTTGGTGTAATTGGTGTAGGAGGGCTTTTGCTTTTAGCATCCCGAATTTTTACCGTGGTGGAAACATCGATGAACAAAATCTGGAGGGTAGAAAAGGGTAGGTCTTGGTGGCACAGCAAAACTTTATCTTTGATCTTGGTCCCTCTCTCGATAGTGATTTTATTTTTATCCTTAGGTCTGACCGCATTCTACTCTGCCGCCAAAGTTTTTATTATCCCTTATCTAAATTTCTCCATCGTTAAAGCCCCAGTCTTAACTCATATCTTGGCGTTGATACTTACTACCCTAACCGGATTTATCTTCTTTTTTGTCATATACAAATTTTTACCTTACCGAAAAATTCCCACTTTTTATGCCATCTTAGGTGCTCTCTTTTCCGCTATCTTCTGGGAGATCGCCAAATATCTATTTGACTTTTATATTTTGAACTTCGCCCATTACCGAAAATTCTATGGCTCTTTCGGCGCAGTTTTGATAATGTTTCTATGGATCTATTATTCCGCCTTCATCTTACTTTTAGGCGCCGAGATCGGCTCCAACTTAGAATCGGCGGCCAGAAATGGTAGGCAGTAGCCAGTAGGTCGAAACCCCTGCAGTTCGACAAGCTCACTGCCCTGTCTTCGACCCTGAGGCTCAGACCCGAAGGGAGCGAAGTCGAAGGGCGGTTTCGACATAATCCCTGGAGTAATCCCGCCGATGGCGGGATTTCGCGCCTGATTTTCAGAGACGCAGAGCCCCCCGCCTCTGGCGGGGGATCTTCACTTCGTTTCGACAAGCTCTGCTACTCCCAGAAACTAAACGACCGACATAAAAGTCGGGCGCTACGATGTCCAAAAAAAACATTGGGTAGCCCTGGGTCCCTGAACCCAGGGTTATATATTATCTTAGGCGTCAGGAGGAAACTCCTGACGCCACTATTAATAATCCGTTGTCAAAATCCGTTAAATCCGCTTCATCCGCTGAGAATTACAACTTCTTTGCCACCTCCCCGGCTACATCCAAAGTGGATGAGCTTCCCCCCATATCGTAGGTTCTTACTTTTCCTTCTTTGATCACCTCGGCAATAGCAGATTCGAGACTCACTGCTTTAAAAGTCTCCCCCAACCAGTCCAACATCAATTTCACAGCTAAAAGCATGGCCATAGGATTGACTTTATAAAGACCGGCATATTTAGGGGCGGAACCGTGAGTGGGCTCAAAAACTGCGTAATCATCCCCGATATTTCCGGATGATGCGAAGCCTAATCCACCCACAAGTTGGGCACATAAATCTGATATTATATCCCCGAACATATTGGAGGTGACTAAGACATCGTAATCTAAGGGATTTTTCAATAGCCACATACACATCGCATCGATATTTGCCTCATAAAGCTTTATCTCCGGATAATCACCTGCGATCTTTCTTGCCTCTCGAATAAACAGCCCTGAGGTTTCCCGAATCACATTCGGTTTTTCAACCACAGTTACAGATTTCCTCTTATATTTTTTAGCATATTCGAATGCATCTTTCACAATATTCTGCGATGCTTTTCTGGTGATTATCCTCAAGCTAACCGCAATATCATCTAATTGACTCTTTTCAAATCTTTTCATCTTTGGGTGATTTTTAACTAAAACATCCATAACTTCCTTAGGCAAAGGATGAAATTCTACACCGGCATATAAATCCTCAGTGTTCTCTCTGAAAACAACTAAGTCGATATCATCTCTATAATTCAAAGGGTTCCCTGGATAGGCTTTGCAAGGCCTTAAATTGGTCCGTAAGTTAAATTCCTGTCTTAATCTCACAATGGGACTAAAGTAAACATAACCTTTCCCCTTTAAGCTGGGATCCAATTCCGCTTCCGCCTCCTCCTTGGGTTTTGAAGTTATGGCTCCAAAAAGAGAGCAATCGGTATTCTTCAACAATTGAATAGTTCTGTCCGGCAAGGCATTCCCCTCTTTCCTCCAGAACTCCCATCCTACATCTCCTGGAAAGTATTCCGCATCCAATTTGATCTTATCCAAGACAATTTTTGCCGCATCCATCACATCCTTACCGATCCCGTCACCTGAAAGCCAGGCGATCTTATACTTTGCCATAAAGATTCCTCCAGGCTATAACTTTAAACTAAAGGAGATTCTATGGGTGCTCCCTAAATCAGAACTAAAGGGAACAAAGGCATAATCGATTCTATATCTTTGCGAAGCATCTTGACGATTTATTCTCAACCCAAACCCTAAAGAATAGCTTTTCTCATCATAACCGAACTGATACCCACCTCTTAAAGAGAAACTGTTTTGATAGGTATATTCTACTCCTGAATGGATTTTCCAATCCGCATCTTTAAGTTTCACCAGATCCAAAGTCACTAAAAAATCTCCATTCAGTCTTTTTTCCTCTCGAAGGTAAGAAGCACCCAATTTATAATAGGTAGGTAAAGAGAACTTCTGCACATCAAATTTTATTTTAGGTCCTAAGTTCAAAATTGCCGCACCTAAATTTAAGTTTTTTCTTATGTGAAAAATCCCGCCACCATCAAAACCCCAACCAGAAGCCGAACTCAAATCTATCTTCTCATAGACCCATTTAGCCGATAAACCAAAATCTATAAGCGGGGAAAAACTTCTTGCCCAGGTAATTCCCCCGGAGAACTGATGGGCATCGAAAGTCCCCAATGGCTCAGATGAAGCTGAAACTCTTCTTTCTATATCCGGAACCTTATTTAAGGTGAAACTTATACCGAAAACATTTTTCTTTATTTTTAAAACTGTCCCGAAATATTCTGTGGAAATATCCTGAAACCAGAGATTGTGTAGAAAAGTAGCTTCAAATCCTTCGATTTTGGATAGACCCGCCGGATTCCAATACAGAGAGTAAATATCACCGGAGATGGAGGTGAAAACCTCCCCCATTCCGCAGGGACGAGCTCCCATCCCCAATTTCAAAAAGCTCATCCCTGGATTTTTAGCTTCTCCCGGAACCTGTGCAAATAGATTTTGCCACCCGAGAATTGAAGAAAGAACTATAATTAAAAAGAGCTTTTTCATTAGATTCTGTCTGGAGTGTCAACCTTCAGGTTGACCAAAGGTAAAGCTACAGCTTTACACTCCAATTAAAATTCTATTTTCATAGAAACTATATGGTCACCATCTGTCTCCACCTGGGAGGAAACAAAAGCATAATCTAAACCCATAATAAATTTTTTGAAATCATAATTGACACCGAAACCAAAGGAGAAGGAGCCATCATTATATCCTATCCTTCCAGCTAATTCTTTGATTATCTGATACTCTGCCCCTCCAAAAAATCTTTGTTTTTGTTTGTTATTTTTATCCATCTCCAAAGTGACCAGAAGTTTGTCCTTTAAGAGAAGATAAGAGCCACCCACTTTGAAATTCAAAGGAAATTGGTCCTTGGATTCGGTTCCCGTCCCTCCGAATTGTTTCCAGTATTCTCCGGTGGTCCATCGATATTTCAATCCTATATTATCCACCACTAAACCCAGTCTCAGATTCTGAATCGGTTTTATCATTGTACCAAAATCAAAACCTATACCATAAGTTGAAATGTTAGCTAAATTGAACTGGCTATATTTCATATTTAGACCCAGATAGAATCTATCGGTCATTCTTCTGGCAAAGGTGAAGGAGACAAAATTTTCATAATTGGATATATTTTCAGTCGGCTCCCCTCGATCATCCCTCCCCAGCACCTCTCCTACGCCGGCATTGATCCAGCTTAAACCCAAGACCGCCTCCTCCCTTACCGGTTGAAAATAAGAGAGCCAGCCCATCTTTCGATCTAAAGACATCTTTCGATAGGATGCAGAAAAAGTATTTTTTTGAATTTGAATTGCGCCAGCAGGATTAAAAAGCCCGCAAGAAGGATTATCCGCCACCCCCACAAAAGCACCACCCATACCTAAAGCCCTTGCTTCCATTCCTAAAAGGAGAAAAGAACCTGCATATCCTCCTTCTCCGGTCTCGCTTTTGGCTGGAATGGAAAAAAAGAAAGGAAAAAGGAAAAGTAAAAGAAAAAATATTTTGGAGTGTAAACCTTTAGGTTTACTATCAAAGATTCTTTTAAAAGCAGTGCGGGAAAACCAATTCCCGCACGAACGAAAAATCCTGGAGTGTAAATCTTTAGATTTACCTATCGTAGGGGCGTATTGCAATGCGCCCCTACAATTTCCATCATCCAACAAATTCGATTTTTTTATCATCAAAAACTCCTATATCTTTCTTGGTTGCATTGAGGTAACAACTTAGGATCTATTTAATCACCACTACTTTTCCCCATTCAGTCTGACCTTTTGTTTCCAATTTAAAAAAGTAAACCCCATTGGCTACCAAATCCCCTTTATCATTTTTCCCGTCCCAGAATGTATCATACTCCTGTCCGCCTATTTTAGACTCTTTATCTAATACCGTGGTGACCAAATTCATCGCGAAATCATAGATTTTAATAGTAACCTCTCCATCCTGTTTAGGCTTAAAATGAATTCGGATCAGACCGGTCATTTCCGGAGAAAAGGGGTTAGGATAGGCATAGGCTTCTTTAGCATCTTTGGAACCAATTTGAACATATGCTCTGAAAACATTTCCCAAAGTATCAACTGGTGTATTTTTATGAAATTTGACCAGTCCATCTCCTTTCCCGGCCCAGACAGTATCCCCTACTACTTTAACAGCATAAGATTCCAGAGTAAAGACCTTCTGATCCGGTTTTTGGACATCGGTCATATAGGTGAAAGTATCCCATTTTTCTCCGTAGTCATAAGACCTTTTCAAGCCAGAGCTGGTCGCGGCCCAGACTACCGAGTCGTCGAAATCGAAATTCCAGACCTTATCTCCTGGTAAAAATATTTCCCAGGTT
>Ga0315291_10001968_pt1 | contig 27204 bp, 22 predicted proteins | sample YL17G12_20_MG_FD_203070 | JGI IMG/M metagenome (GOLD analysis project Ga0315291, IMG submission 203070) | Sediment microbial communities from Yellowstone Lake, YNP, Wyoming, USA - YL17G12_20 | ecosystem: Environmental > Aquatic > Freshwater > Lake > Sediment | place: USA: Wyoming | collected...
GCGTGGCTTGCCCAGGGCAAGAGGATTGCGGCCAAGAACATGCCCACGCACTTCGGCGCGGTGGGATACGAGATCCTTTCGGACGTGGACCACGGCCGGATCACCGCCAGCGTCGAGTTGCCTTCCCGCAGGCCGCCCAAGGCCGTGCTGCTGCGGTTCCGCCATCCCAAGACGGCACCGATCAAGGGCGTGACGGTCGACGGCAGGCCGTGGACCGACTTCGACGCGGCCAACGAGGTCGTCCGGCTGCACGGCGTGCAAGGAACGATCAACGTGGAAGCCGGTTACTGAACCTCCACCCAATGGGGTCTCCTCCAGCCCCGATGTGGCAAGCTGGGGTTACGGGCGGACCGTAGAGGTGAGGCGCCGATAGTGGTACTTTCTGGGGGTTGTATCCCGCCGGTATATGTAACCACATCGGGTGGATTGCCGCAAAATCGGACTGTCCAACGTAGTCCGCCACACGCCGCAGCGAAACACCTCTTCCTTTCCCGGGCGGACGTGCTATGATATCCCTAGGATTGGTGAGAAGTTGATGTGAGCCCCGACTCTTTACGAGTGCTCTCGTTCTAGTCACCCAGCGATTCGCGTAGCGGCAAATCCTCACTGAGGCTGCCGTCCTCCAATTGCGGTTGATTTTCTCCCTCTACCGTGCGGCCGCGATCTTCCTTAACGGGAAGGGGCTCTGGGTGAAGAGATGGCGGCCGGTGTGTGTTGTTTCACTTTTTTTCTGAAGGAGTGGCAGTATGCCGCAGGGAACGATCAAGAAGCTGGTCGTTGACAGAGGGTTTGGGTTTATTGAGGGAGAACGCGGTGAGTTGTTCTTCCACCACAGCGCCGTCGAGGGCACAAGCATCGAGTCGCTGCGGGTCGGACAGGAGGTGACCTACGAAGAAGGGCGCGGACCGAAGGGACCCCGCGCTGAAAACGTTACCCCCCTGTAACCGACGGGATCGTGGAAGGGCAATTCAATGACAAGTATCTACGTAGGCAATTTGCCGCAGAACGCCACCGAAGACGATCTCCGGCAGGCGTTCGGGCAATACGGGACGGTGTCGGCTGTGAACATCGTCAAGGATCGCGAGACGGGCCGCCCCCGTGGTTTCGCCTTCGTCGAAATGGCGGACGGCAACGAGGCCGCCAACGCGATCAAACAGTTGAACCTCAGCGAGATTGGCGGCCGGTCGATCACTGTCGATCAGGCCCGGCCCAAGGCCGATCGACCTCGCCGCAGCGGCGGTCGCCCACGCAGTCACTAAACGGCGCGCGACCGGCCGCAATGTGCGGACCTTCTCTACTCCCGGTTGAGCCGTCACCTGGCCGACTGGGAGTAGAGTCTTTCCGGGAGCCGCAGCATGCACACCGTCGGCAGAAGGTCGCTGTGAAATCTGCTCCTGGTTCTGGTGGTGGTCGCCTTGGTGGCGGTCTTGGCGCAGGGCTTGTGGATGTTAGGCCCGACCCTGTTCGGGCGTCCCAAGGCGGAACCCCGACCCGTTACGCCACGGGGAGACCTGGCAGCCGACGAGAAATCCACCATCGAGCTTTTCCGCCAGGCGTCTGCCTGCGTGGTGTACATCACCACGCAGGTGGTCCGCCGCGACGCCTTTAGCCTCAATCTGCTGGAGATTCCTCGGGGGACCGGATCGGGCATCGTATGGGATCAGCAGGGACACATCGTCACCAACTTCCACGTCATCGAGGGTGCCGATCGGGCACAGGTCACGCTCAGCGACAACTCCTCTTGGGATGCCACGCTGGTGGGTAGCGCACCGGAACAGGACCTGGTGGTCCTCCAGATTGGCTGTCCTTCCTCCCAATTGCACCCCATTCCGATCGGCACCTCGCACGATCTGGAGGTGGGCCAGAAGGTCTTTGCCATCGGCAACCCCTTCGGCCTGGACCGCACCCTGACCACGGGCGTGATCAGCGGCCTCGGGCGGCAGATCCGGTCCCAGACCGGGCAGCCGATCGAGGACGTGATTCAGACCGACGCGGCCATCAATCCCGGCAATTCCGGCGGCCCCCTGCTCGACAGCGCCGGCAGACTCGTCGGCGTCAACACCGCCATCTACAGTCCATCGGGAGTGTACGCCGGAGTCGGCTTCGCCGTCCCCGTCGACACGGTCAACCAGATCATCCCCGAGCTGATCGCCCACGGTAAGGTAGTACGTCCGGGGCTCGGCGCGGGAATCGCGCCGCCGCAGATCGCCGAGCAGTTGGGCATCAGCGGCGCGCTGGTCCTCGGCGTCAAAAAAGGAAGCGCGGCCGAGAAGGCGGGGATCCAGCCCACCACACGCGATGCCAACGGGCAGATCCGCCTGGGAGACGTCATCGTCGCCGTGGACGGCAATCCCGTCAGCGGCGCCGACGACCTCTTCAAGCTGCTTCGCAAACACGAGGTCGGCGACGAGGTCACGGTAACCGTCCAGAGGCAAGACGGAAAACACGACCTTAGCGTCCGGCTTCAGGCCCTCTGACTTGCCGCTCCGGCACCCAGCGCCTCAGGAAGCTGAGCACCTCGCTGGAGTCCATGGACCTCGCGGTGGCCAGCTCCCCCTGCTTGGTCGTCACCAGCACCTTGCCGGTGCCGTCGAGAATCACCACCGCCGGAATCCCCCCGGCGATCGGGTTGTCGTATTGCGCCACGATGTCCAGATGGCGATCCCGTCTTCCCACGTCGATCTGCACCACGTGGTATGCGGACTGGAGAACCGCCAGAACGGGCTGCTGGGCGAACATGCCATCCAACGCGCGGCAATCCGGGCACCAGTCGGCACCAAACTCCAGCAGCACCCGCTTGCCGTCGTGCTGTGCGGCGGCCAGGGCAGCCTGAATCTGATCCGCCACGCTTGCCCCCTGGTCGTCCGGGATCGGACCCTTCCTGCGGGCCGCCTCCTCGTCGCGGATCGCATTCTCAGCGCCGGCCCCTTCGTCCTCCACAGCCGACTGGCGACTCCCGCCGCGTCCACATCCCACGCAGATCACCAGCAGTGCCACCAGCCACGAAGTCGTCCATTGACGTCTGCGGGCCGCAGAGCATAGTTGGAGCGCGCTCTCCCACATAGGTTCCTACCCTTCCTTGATCGTCCCCTTTTTCGGCGCGAGCTACACCAAGGCCTCCTCGGGCACGGGCTCCTGGCATTGCACCTGGTTGCGACCCAGGCGTTTCGATTTGTACAGCGCGTGGTCGGCGCGGCGCAAGACTGATTCGGTGGTATCCTCTTCCCAGGGCGCGGCGACGCCGATGCTCAGCGACACGGAGACCTGCTCGCCCCGCAACGCCACCCGTGAGGCCTGGTCGGCCACTCGGCAGCGGATGGCTTCGGCCAGCTCCATGCCCACGCTCAGTTCCGTCCGGGGAAGCAGAATGGCGAATTCGTCCCCGCCATACCGGCCGACGAAATCCCCTTCGCGGACCCACTCCTTCAGCCAGTTCCCCACCTTGCTCAGCACGCGGTCTCCCCCCAGATGGCCATGCGAGTCGTTGATCCGCTTGAACTGATCGAGGTCCAACAGCATCAGCACAAAAGGCTCCTCCTCCCGCAGCCAGGTGGCCAGCAGCAAGTGCAGCTTCTCATCAAATGCCTTCCGATTGGCGACTGTCGTCAGCGTATCGGTACGTGCCTCTCGCCGCGCGTCGTCGATCTCCTGGGCCTGCTCTTCCAGGCGGTAGCGGGTACAAACGACGTCCTCCTGCAACCGCTTGTTCGACGTCAGCAGGGCCGCCATGTGCCCCAGCAGGGCCTGCTTGACGGTCTCCATTTCGCCGGTGACCTGCAGGCTTCCCACATGCTCGGCGCTCTCTTGGATCTCCGTGTTGTGGCATTGCACGTCGCAGTCGAGGCGTTCGGCGGCCTTGAGCAACTCGACCAGGACCTTCAGAGCGGCCTGGCGCTCGTTCTGCGCGGAGTTGCCCTCTTGGGCCTTGAACCTACTATGGCTCAGGAAGAAACCTGCCACCACACCGATACATACGCTGCCCAGAACCCAGGGCGCAATATAGGCGAGTGAGTCCATGTCGGCTCCCCAATTCTCCGGCCTCTGACCGCCTGCGCTAGATAGCCTTGCGTGATTCCGGGAAAAAGGGGACAGGTCCAATTTGCCGGAACGGCCCGAAGGCGGGCACCATGCTTGCATGGTCGTCGCACAAATTGGACCTGTCCCCTTTTTTCCTCCCTAATATAGGATAGCTTGTGGGAAAGTGAACGTCGCCCCCTCAGAGCGGGGTGGGCGGGATCGCCGTGGGCCTCAAGTTGCGCAGACCGGCAGCACCCATTGGTGGTGTTTACAGCGTATCCGTCCCGTGCCGCCCGATGCCCCGGTCGTTTCCCGGCCGCGTCTTTCCCCCGGGGCGTCAGCCGGCGTATTCCGTGAGATCCCGCAATAGAGTGCCCGGCTACTTGTCGACCTCCCTGACGGTCAACTCGATCGACGACTGGCCGACCTTGTGGCTCTTCAGGTCTTCGATCGTCAACTGCAGGGTGTGCTTGCCCGGGTAAATCCGCTTCGGCAAGCGGAGGTAGTAGCCGATGAAGAAATCGCGGCGGGGATTCTGGCAGTGCTCTTCGGTCGTAGTGAACTGGTGGTCGGCCACACGCTGGCCGCGACTGTCGAAAAGCTGGTAGCTGCTCCGCAGCGACGTGTGGAAGCCCTTGGCCGTCTCCTCGCTGGTGAAGTTCTCCACCTCGGCGTAGAGCACGATCTCCTGCTCGGGGGCAAACTCGTAGGTCCTGAACCGCTTGATGCAGCCGTAGCTCTGCACCTCGGTACAGAACGCCAGGTTGCGGACCACCAGGGGGGCCGACTCTCCCAGCCGAGAGATCGCCTGCTCCAGGATCTGCTTCGTTTCGGCCGCCCCACGCCCTGCGTCCGCAGTCCGTTGCGCCTCCAGCCACGTCGCCAGGCCGTAGAGCTGCTTCGACCAGAATTCCTGGTCCGCCGGAGGAATCGAGGGGATCGGCCGCACGGCGTCGTCGCGCCGCCCGGCCAGCAGGTAGAGCATCCGCAACTGGGCGTGCTGGGCAACGTTGCCGGCCACCGCAGAGGTCCCCTGAAGCTGCGATTCCAGCCCCCGGATCGCCCCGCCGAGTTGGGCCTGCCAATCGCCGGGCCCCGCCGCCTCCCCCGACGCGAGGGTCACATTCCCGACCGGGTACCCACTGGGTGCGGCAGCCTGCCTGACGTCTCCCGCTGGCGTAGCCGGGGGCGGGGTCGTTTCGCGGTATGGGGTGGCCGGATAATCGCCCCCCGGGGCCTTCGAGGGCGTCAGCGCCGCCTCCTCGGCAGCCGGCAGGCGTGCGACGTGTTCGGCAGGTCGTCCGCTAGGTGGCGTTGCCACCAGCGGCGGATACACCGGACCAGAACCTGACGGACCCTGGTGCCCGTCGACTGGCCCCTCCAGAGGCATCGTTCCCGAGACAGTCCGCACCGGTGAGGACTCATTGGTATCCGCGAGCGTTGGCCGGTGTCCTTCGACCCGGCGGCGATACGCCACCGCAGCTCGAAACTGCTCGACGACCATTGGCCACCAGGCCGGATCGGTCTGCCTCAAATCCGCCATCAGTGCTGCCTGGGCCGCCGGATCCAATGCACCCAGCCCCTGCAATTCGGCCATCACCCGTTGCATCCTCTCGGCGTCCGGTTTGGCCGCCGTCGCGCTGCCCGCCGCCTGCGGTCCGGCTGCGGCGGTCGACTGTGCTCCGGCCGTCGGCCCTGCAACCCCACTCTGCGCCGGCCGGCTGGCCGACCACGGCGACGAGGAGCAGCCGGTCGCAAGAATCAAGGCGACTGCCGCCAGGCTGAGGGTGCAAGACGATCCACCCATGGAAACCAGCACAGAATTGAGGGATTCCCGCAGAAGAGGGGGCGGATGATACTCAAAACTTCCGCCTCGTGCAAGGCAGATAGTGAATCGCGGGCAGTGGGTTAATGGGTAGTTGGGAGGGGAGAAGGGAGAGGGGCAAGCCTCTCCTTCAAACCCGCCGCCTCGCCGGCAGCCCCCCAACCCCGGACCGCAAGCCCTCGCCACCTTGCCCTGGCCCGAGCCCCCCGGACCCTGCCCCCTCCGCACCGGCCGCTGCCCCCCTGCCTGGCGCCATCGGTGCCGGAGCCGCCAGCCGGAGGATGAGCCGTTCCAGGATCAGCCGTGGGGGTAGGGCACTGCCGCCCTTCAGGTCCAGGTCGGCCTCCAGCAGCCAGCGGTAAAGCTGGCCGCCCCGCTGGCGCCCCAAGTGGCGGAGCTGCCCCTCGGTCTTCCGGAGCGTGAACGAGGGGACGCCCGCCCGTTCCAGTGCGGTTCTCAGTGTGATCCGGCGGCCGGCCGTTTCCGCCTGTCGGACCAGCCGCGTGGCAGCCGCCAGCCGGCGGAGCGACGCCGAAACCTGGGCCAGCATCCCGACCGGACTCTCGCCCGCGGCCAACAGACGGTCAAGCTGCGTGATTGCCTGGCGGGTCTGGCCGGCCAGCACGGCATCGAGCAGATCCCAGGCGGTCCTCGCCCGCCATCCTCCCGCCAGCCGGCCCACCATCTCCGGAGTGATCTTCTGTCCCGATCCGGTCAGCAGGGCCAACTTGGCCAGTTCCTGGTCGAGCAGTCCCAGTTCGGTCCCGATCATCTCGACCAGCATTTCGGCGGCCGCCTGGGACACTTGCACGCGATGGGTCTGCACGGCCCAACTCCCCAGCCAGCGGACCACTCCTGCCGCGGCAGGGCACTTGCAGTCGATTGCCAGCCCCTCGGCCACCACCGCCTTGTAGAGCCGCGTGTTGCCCGGAAACGCCTTGACGTCCAGCACGAGCACGCCCCAGCCGGTGGTGTACCCACTTGTGGGTCGGGCGACGTAGTCCTCCAATTCTGTGCGGTAGTGGCTGACGAACTCGTCGGCCCCCTCGACCACCACCAGCCGCTGCCCGGGACCGAACATGGCCACCGTGGCCAGCTCCCCCAGCACGTCGGCCAGTTCGGCCGTGGAGCCGTCGAAGGTCGAAAGCGAGAACTCCCCCTCGTCGCCCCCCAGCACTACCCGCCGAATCGCCCGCAGCGCCTGCCGCCTCAGGAACAGCTCGTCCCCAAACACCACGCACACCGCCCGCGGGACGTGCTTCTGCGGTTGGGCAAGGTAGTCAAAGGCGGATACGGTTTTCCCGGCCATGCCGTCAGTATACGCCGGAAGGCGGAAGGCGGAAGGGGGAGAACACATGCCGGGCTCTCCCCAGAAAGATGCTATGTGAGAGAATCCCTCGTCACGCCGGCGCTTCCCGCGCTTGTTCCAACGCGGCCTGGGCTCTCCTGCCGCTGACCAGTTGCGCGCTGTGGGTGGGCGCGAATACCGCCAAGGGCTCGAACTGCGTCCGCTCCAGTGCCATGCGGACCAAATCCTCCGCCGAGAGCGTCAGCCGGCCTGCACGCCGCGTCAGCTCGAACCGCATCCCGCCGATCCCGTCGTAAGACCGGTACACCACCTCCGTGCACACCAGCCGGTCGGCGCGGGTGAAATCGAAATCGAAGTCGTACGGTTTTCCCTCGTGGAACATGCCGCGGGCAATCGCGGCGGCGATGTCGTCCCGCGAGAGGCGAGGGCGGATCGCCACCACCGCGTCGGCCAACAGGGGTGAGGCCAACGAGCGGATCCACACCCCGTCCTTCATCGCCTCCAACACCCGGCGCGGCTGGCGCTCCTCCGGCGAGAGCAGCCGCGACCAGCGTGGCCGCACGTTCTCGTGATCGGCGATCCCCAGCCGCCGCAGTGCTGCCGGTGTTCCCAGGTACAACGCCGCGTGCTTCCAGTAGCCCGGCAGAAAGTAGTTCGTGGCCGCGTGTTCCTTCCGCGTAATCAGCACGTCACCGGGCCTAAGCAGCCGGCGCAGGCGGTCGATGACCGCCTGGGGCAGGTGGGGATGGTGCCCCGGCCGCGTGTAGATTCCCGCGGCCATCGAGGCCACCAGCTTCTGCATCCCGTAGAGTGCCTGGCCCAACGCCCGTAACGCAGCCGGCCCAGCGCCCCTCGGGTCCGCACCCGCAGACGCGCCTTCAAGTACCCCGCCGCCGGCACCTCCAACCGAGACTTCAGCCGCTCGATCACCGCCAGCACTCCCGCCATCAGCGGGTGGGCGGCCCGAGCCCGCAACTCCGCCGCGTGATCCTCGAAGTACCGCATGGCATGGTACAGGTGCCAGGCGTGCAGCGGGCTGGTCAATGACTGCTGCACCGCGTCGTACGTCCCCGCGGGGATCCCAAAGCAAGGCTCCGGCTCGTTCAGCTTCTCCCGCACCAGCGGCAGCGGCTCAAACGCCTCGCGGAGAAACCGTGCCGCGTCGACCAGCAGCACCGCCGCCCCGAAGGCCACCAGGAAGGCGTCCGGCCGAAGCTCCTCAGAAAGCTCGGTGTCCTGGCGGAACGAGCCCACCACCTCGAACAGCGCCGCCCGCGACTTCCAATACGAGATTTGCAGCCGGCGGACCGCCTCCTCTTCGCCGGGCGTGAAATATCCCCGCCCGCTGGCCCGCGCCCCCGCGATCAGCTCCCGGGCGGCCTGTTTCAGTTCCTCGAAATACTCCGCCAGGTGACAAACCGTTCGCGCCCCGGCGGTGATCTCTTCAGGCTTCATTGCTGCCCAACTCCCCAATTGCCCGACAACCGATTCTACCACGGTTCGATGAATAATCCGGGCTTGGCGGGCGGGCTTGCCGGCCGCTTCACGCTCACCGCTGACCAAGACGCACCGGCCCCATCCCCCGCCCGTGGCACACCGGCCAGCGAGCCACCCCCCCGGCTGCCGGTTACCCGCCGGGCAGGAATCTTGCCACGAATCCTGGGTTGCCCTGCCGCCGATTTCTGGTAGATTGACCTGTTGGCCCGGCACCGGTGCAGACGAGTGCCCCGGCTGCCGGCAAGTTCACCGCAGGACTGTTGACCAGGGAAACCCATGGCAAGGCGACTCCAGTTTAACAAAGTCAGCAAGCGGCGGGCCAAGGCGAAGGTCCGCACCAAGAAGAAGGACCCCATCTTCGTCGACGGCCAGCGTCCCCGCCCGATGTACGTCGACTACAAGGACGTGGAACTGCTGAAGAAGCTCACCAATCGCCAAGGCAAGATCATCGGACGCCGAAAAAGCGGCTGCACCGCCGTCAGCCAGCACGCCGTAACCAGGGCGATCAAGCGGGCACGTTTCATGGCGCTGCTGCCCTACGCCGGCGAGTAATCTGAAGATTCGCCCCAGTCGCGTCCGAAACCAAGATCGGGCTGTGACTTATACGCGCCGCGCGCGGATGTTTCACGTAAACACTTACGATGACACCGTTTAGCCGGCTGGCTTACCCGCCGGTCGGCGGAGTCTGTCAAACGGGGGTTGCGGGAACAATGGTCCTCAGCCGACGGCGAACTTCGTCCCCCGAGACCCCGCAGGTCCGCAGCCCCGCCCAGACCTGGCTCGATGCGTTCGTCGGGTATGCGGCCGGCGAATGCCACCTGGCCGAGAATACCGTGGCGGCCTACCGGCGGGACCTGGCGCGGTTCTTCGAGTGGCTCGCCGGGCGGGACGTGGTGAGACTCTCCATCCGCGACCTGGCCGATTACGCCGGCTGGCTGCACGCCAGGAAGCTCGCCCCGGCAAGCATCGCCCGGCACATCGTCTCCCTGAGAGTCTTCTTCCGCTACTTGCAGTTGGAAGGCGTCGTGCAAGACAACCTGGCCGAGCTGCTGGGCAGCCAAAAACTCTGGCAGCGAGTCCCCTCCGTGCTCAGCCCCCAACAGGTCGATCACCTCTTCAAGGCCCCTCACCAGACCGATCCTTGTTGGCGCAGGGACCGGGCCTTGTTGGAGCTGCTCTACGCCACCGGTTGCCGGGCCTCCGAGCTGTCGAGCCTGCGGCTCTGCGACCTCCACCTTGACGAAGGCTTCTGCGCCTGCCGCGGCAAGGGCAACAAGGAGCGGCTGGTGCCGGTGGGTGCCCGTGCGGCGGAGGCAGTCCGGGCGTACCTGGACCAGGAACGGCCCAAGCTGGCCGCGACGTCTCCCCCGCCTGCCGACTGGCTGCTGTTGTCGTATCGCGGACGCAAGCTCCGCCGGGAACGGATCTGGGAGCTACTGAAGAAGTACGCTCATCGCGTGGGCGCCCCCCCGCAGGTCAGCCCGCACACGCTCCGCCACAGCTTCGCCACCCATCTGCTGGCCGGCGGCGCCGATCTCCGCCAGGTGCAAGAGATGCTCGGACATGCGAGCATCGCCACCACGCAGATCTACACCCACGTCGACCCCTCGCGTCTGAAAGCGGTCCACAAGAAGTTCCATCCGCGTGCGTGAGGGGAAAGCGGAAGGGGGAAAGGCGGAAGGGGGAAGGGAGAATCGCAATGAGGAACGCAGGAGTTTATTGAGTGTCAGGGAAGTAATGGCGCTAGCCGGCGGCTAACAGCCGCCGGGATTTCCCGCGTTTCCGCCCGGCGGCTGTTAGCCGCCGGCTATTGCAGTACGACATGGCATTTCTGAGGATCAACAGCGCGAATTGCTGAGTGGTGGCCAAGAGAAGTCTACCCCCAACCACTTCCCCGCCATCACCTACTGCCGGACCCGCGGCGGACTGAACTTGATCTTCTCGATGAGCTTGACGATCCTTCCGTCCTCGGTGACGTAGCCGGAAATGTCGGTGATCGCGTCGATCACGTACTCGAAGCGGAGCTGGTATTCGCAGTCCAGTTCCACTTCCGCGGCCAATGCCCCCGGCGAACCCGGCCCGCCGGCGTCGTTGACCATGGCGCGGATCTCCCGGCGGAGTTCGCCGCGGCCCTTGATCGGCCGATTGCCCAGGAGCATGCCGGTCAGCACGCCGTTGTCGTCGGAGCGGAGCGTGATCTTGGTGGGCGGGAGCTGGCTCTCATCGGGAACACCTTGGCTAGGGGCCGCCAACGGCATCTTGATGTTGAAGTCCCCCTCCGGAGCAGCGATCTTGAAGGTCATCACGAAGAACGCGAGCAACTGGAAGACGACGTCGATCATCGGCGTCATCTGCAGCTCGACCCCCTCGTCGCTGTAGCGCTGGACGTTGCGCACTCTCATCGGTCAGTTTCTCTCCGGCTGCTTGGTCGTAAGCCTCGTCTCCTGCTTGGCGCGGAGCTTGAACTTCTGGAAGCCAATCGCCCGCTCCTGGCAAAGCTGCATCAGCTCCTGCACCCTTCCGGTCTTGGCGCCACGGTCGGCCCGGATGATGATCGTGGCCTCGGCCACGCTGCGTCCGGGGGTGCGGGCGATGATCTGCCGCTCCACCAGCAGCTTCGGCCTAAGCCACTGTAGCGCGTCTTGGTCGGGAGGGTTCTCCTGGCCCCCGAAGATCACGTTTCCCTGGCTGGTCAGTTGCAGGGTCAGCGGCGACTCGGGCGGGGCCTGGGGTGGTTTGGCCAGTTCGCTGGCGGGCAGGCGGATCGCCTCGTTCTGCTCGGCCCCGCTGAAGCTGAGCACAAACAGGAAGAAAGACATCAACTGAAAGACGACGTCGATCATGGGGGTCATGTCGACCTTGGGGAGCTCGCTTGCGGCTTTGGCGGCATACTTCATGCGTCAACTCTCGCCTGGGATGGGGCTGGTGCCGATCAGCGATTCACTTTCTTCGCCCCCCCGGCGCCCCCTCCCGGAGCGACGGTGGAGAACCGGCTCATCAGCCCCTCGCTGAGGATCCCCACTTCCAGCACCAGCCGTTGCACGCGGTTGCGGAGGATGCCGTAGACCCCGATGGCCGGGATGGCGATCCACAGGCCGACTAGTGTGGTAATCAACGCCTTCGAGATTCCCTCGGCCAACTCCGCCGGTTTGGGGGTCGCCCCGGCAATGGCGATCAGGGAAAACGAGTCCACCATCCCGTCCACGGTTCCCAGCAGTCCGACCATCGGGCTGATCGTGCCGATCAGGCCCATGTAGCCCAGCCGGTGCTCCAGCTTCATGGTTTCCTCTTCGCCGACCTCCTGCATGGCCTCGATCGCCTGGTCGTAGCCGGCCGAGAGCTTGGCCAGGCCGGCCGAGAGGACCTGGCCCAAGAACGACTCGTCGCTCTTGGCCATCTCGTAGGCCTCCTGGTAGCGTTTTTCGTTCAAGTGTGCCTCGAAGGCCTCGACCAGGGCCACCGGCACCACGTTTTGCCGTCGGGCAGCCAGGAGGTTCATCACGATCAGGGCCACCAGCGTGAACGACAGACCGAGAAACGCGATGGTGTAGAACCACCCCAGCGACTCGAAATACCATTGCAGGATACTCTTCCTGGGAGGGCCGGCCTCCGAGGTTGCCTCGTCGGTCGTGTCCTTCGGCGGCAATTGGTCCTTCTGGACGCTGCCCTCCTCGGCGGCGGCCAACGGGTTCTCCAGCAGCCTGGCATCTGAGAACAGCAGCGCCGCCCCGCACAACATCCAATAACAGAGGAGACTCGCCCCCAACCATCCCAACGAAAAACGATGCCGCATAGTAACCTCCGCACCAGGGTAATGGTTCTACTGTCTCGTTTGCCGCTGCCCAGACCGCGGACGGCTACGAGGAAACCGGTTTCTCACCCCTTGACCAACAGGGGCTTCTCCCACCTGCAACCCGTCCGGGAAAAAGGGGACAGGTCCAATTTGCCGGAACGGCCCGAAGGGTGCTTCGCACAAATTGGACCTGTCCCCTTTTTTCCCCCTGGGATCGTGCAAGTCCATTTAGTTTACTCTCATGCCCAGGGGGCCGTAAAGCGCCGTCGGGCAACGTGTGTGGCAAGTTCTTCTGGCAACTTGCTGCTCGGGGTGGCTGGGGTCGAGCGGAGCGAGCCCCCAGAAAAGCCCGCTGGGGGCAGCCTACGGCTGACCACCAGAAAAGCCCGCTGGGGGCAGCCTACGGCTGACCACCAGCCACCCGCTTATCCGCGGGAAAACTTGCCAGACACCGGGCAATTCGCGGCAGGAGTCGTGTCTTCGGCCGTCCCCACACACCCCCTATTTTGCCCAAGGACTGTTCTTGTATCGTTCTTCGAGCATCCGTCGGGCGCGGTCCGCCCGCTCCGGTTTGCGGGCCTTCTCCCACAGCCCGGCCAAGTTGGCCAGGGCCTCGGCGTGCTGCTCGGGCACGGTGAAATACAGCACGTCCACGTGCAGGAAGGCCAACAGCGCCTCCTTCACCCGACCCGCGTCCTTCAGGGCCGTGCCCAGTGCGTTGTACGCCCGCGCGTTCAGCTCGACCTGTTCCGGGTTGACCTTGGCGATCACGTCGTTGAGCGTCTTGATCGCCTCGTCGTATTGCTTGTTGTCGGTCTGGCAACGTGCCTTGCCCACCATGGCGGCCAGCCGCTCAAGCTGCATCAGCTCGCCTGTGGCGTCGATCTTCAGCACGCCCTCAAAGGCCTCCAGCGCCTCGGCGGTCTTCTTCTGCGCCAGTCGGGCCCGACCCACCGCCACGCCGGCCCGCATCTTGTAATCCGGCCAGGGGGCCTTGCCCAATTCGGCGTAGTATTTCTCGGCCTGGTCGTGCCGCCCGTTGGCCACCAGCAGGTCGCCCACCACCTCGTTGGCTTTCAACCAGTGGTAGCTGCCTCTGTGCGTTTTGACGAAGGCGTCCATCAGCCGTCCGGCGGCGATCACGTCTCCGCTGCCGCCCAGGGCCAGCTCGGCGCGGCAGAGGGCCGCGTAGAATTCGATGTCCTGCTTGATTTCCGGGCGATTCTGCTCTTCTGCATTAACCTTCTCCAGCGAGGCCAAGGCGTCTTCGTAACGGCCGGCCAACAGGGCGGTCCGGACAGTCTTCAGCCCGGCCGGTTCACGGTCGTAGGAGATGAACACGATCTCGTTGACCGCGACTTTCTTGCCTGTTTTCAATTCCACCTCCAGCGGGGTCATCAGCTTGATCTCGCCGGGAAGCGGCACCCGGTCCGTGGTGGTCTTGATCATATCAAGTGCCCGACCCACGCCGCCGGCGGCAAGCCACACCGCGGCCGCAAGAATTACCCCACGCCTGTTCATGCAGTCCTCCTTCGAGGTCAAGGTTGCCTTGGTTCGCGTTGTCAAGCCGCGTTTTTTCTGGCCGCCTCCAGCCCTTTCAGTCCGTCCACCTTCTTGCCGAGGACTCCCTGGATCTTTTTGAGCAGATCGTCGTACTTCTGCCTCCAGTCCTCGGCCCCCGGTTCGAGGTACAGTCCTTGGCCCATCTTGGGATAGAGCCTGTAGACCACGCGGACGTCGGTTTCGGCCTGCCGCAGCATCTCGGTTCTTTCCTCAGCCCGCTTGCCCAGCGCCATGTTGAACCGGCAGAAGGCCAGGTTATAGCGGGCTTCGTGGAAGGTCGATTCGTGTTTTTGGCTCCGCGCGACCAGGGCGGCGATCTTGCCCCAGCCCCAAACCAGATTGAGTTCCGTGCCGCCGCTCTTCTTGATCCGCTTGCCGCCGTTGATGGCGAAGGGGTAATACCTGGCGTCCTGCTCACCCCGCCATTGATACACGTAGGCCGCCTCGACCTGGGCGTCGATCATCATGTTGCGCTGCTGGAGGATTCCCACCAACAGGTCCATCGCCTGGTCGTACTTGGCCTGGTCGTCTCGGCCCAAGCGGCGGAGGCACCTGGCCAGGCGAATCTTGATGCTGGCGGCGGCGCCCTCCGGCGCAGCGAAATCGGCCTGCCCGCACCGCTCGAGGATCTTCTGGTAGGTGTCGGCCGCCTTCTGGTAGTAGTCTTTGGCCTTGGGGGCCAAGGTCTTCCCGCCCGGATCGAACCCCGCACCCAGACTGACGAACGTCTCCGCCACCCAGTTGAGCGAGCTGAAGGTGTTCCCCTCGCCTTCACGGATGCGGTCCAGGAAGCTCGTGAAGGCCTCGGAGACCTTCGCCAGTTGGTCGGTCTTCTGCTGGCTGCGAAGTCGCTCCAGTTGCTGCTGCAATTCGCGTCCCAGGCTGATGTAGATCCGCGTGAGTTTCTTGCCGGCCTCGGCGTCGCTTCCTTCCTTGGTCAACTGCTCCAGGTGCTTCATCGCCTCCTTGGCCTTGTCGACTTGCTGTACGGCCACGTCCGCCCGCAAGGCCGCCTTGTACGTCTCCTCCCGGAAGTTGCCCTCGGTCGTCGCCGGGTGCTTGGCGGCCACCAGCGTCAGGGCCCCGATCTTGGGATCTTCCAGCCAGACGATGGCCTTCTCCGGCTCACCGGCGCCGATGTAAATCTGCGCCAGCGAGAGCACCGCGGCGGCCAGCGTCGGGCTGATCTCGCCTCCGCTGTCGACCGATTTTTGCATCCGCGCGATCCCGTCCTCCAGGGTCTTTTTCGCCTGCTCGACCATCTTCTCCAGCAGTTGCTGACTGGGCCGCTCAGCCTCCGCCTTCCGCGAACCCTCCAGGTACGCCGCCCAAAACCTCTGGCCCGTCATCACCTCGATCTCACCGCGCCGGGGCGAATCGGCCGGGACCTTCTGGAGATACGCCTGCGCCTTCTCCAGATCGTTGCTGGCTAAGGCCGTGCGGATCAGCGTCATCCACGCCTCGGCCGCCACGGCTTCACCCTGCCACTGCTGCGCAATGTACTCGGCAATGCCGTTCATCCGGTCGGTCTCGAACTGGCGGTCTTCCAGCGGTGCTGCGTTGAACAGCGTCACGTAGGCCGCCAGCGCAATCCGGGCTCCCTGGCGGGCTCCCGCGCCGTTGGGATAGCGGCGGGCCAAGAACTCACCCACCACCCCCGCATCGTAAAGATCCCCGGACATGTAGTACAGCCATGCCAAGTAATACCGGATCACGTTCATCTCATCTGCCGTGACCTCGGCAGTCCGCATCCCCATCGCCATACGATAATACTTGATCGCCTCCTCGCGGGCACGGGCAATCTCTTCCTCCTTCAGGTTCGGACCCTGCATCCGGTCCAGTGCGTCCCTGGCGCGGTCGCGTGCCTCGGCAAAGCCGCCCGGCTCCGGCGGCACAAAGTCCTTGCCCACCAGCTCCGGACGCCGGGCCGCCTCCCTGGCCATCTTCTGGTGCTCGCCGGCAAAGCTGGCCACGAAATCGAAAGACTGTCTGGCCTCCGCCAGGAGCTGCTTCCGCGTGGCCGCCTCTTTCTTGTCCGTGAGCGTCTTGGCGTACTCCACAGCCGTTTGTCCCGCGAGGTACTTGATCGCCAGGCCCTCGACGCTCGACTCCTCGCTTCCGCGGGCGGCCTTCTCCCACTTCTGCGCCTCGTCGAGGGCCTTCTTGTAGGCCTTCACCTTCGGCAAGAGCGCGGTCTCCAGCAGGAGGATCAAGGCCCTGTTTGTCAGCACCCGGAACGCTTCGGGCTCGCTCGGCTGCAACAGTAACTCCTCAAAAGCCTTGAAGGCAGCATCCGTCTCCCCCAGCTCCTTGTAACAACGTCCTTCCCAGAGGCGGGCGTAGAGGCCGGCCAATAAATCTTCGTATTTTGCGTAGAATTCATGGTACTGCTTCGCGGCCGCTTTGAGATTCTCAGTGTTTTCCCGGCTGCCCGGCTCGTACGTCTTGGCCACCTCCTCGACCACCTGCGCCAACGCCAGCCGCGCTTGAAGCAGATCGCGCCGCACCTGGTCCCGCTGTTCGATCTTCTTGGTCTCCTTCGGATCGATCACCTTGGGAAACTTCTGGTGTTCCGCGAGAAGCTGCTTCTCCAGCTCGGCAAGGACCTTCTGGGCCTCGCCGTAGAGGTTGCGGGCTTCTGCCGGCAACTGCGCCTTCTCTGCCGCCGATGTCGCAGGCCGCGCAGCCTGTTCCGTCTTCAACCTTCCCCGCTCCACGAGCAGATTGGCCAACTGCGTCTTCGCGCTGGAAACCAGCGGATGTCCGGCATGCTCCGCCAGGAATCTCTTGAACTTCTGCTCCGCCTGGTCCAGGTGCTGCTGCCGAACCGACGTCTCCCCCGCCGTCTTCGACGCGGCAATCAACGTCACCCCCGCCTCGTAGTCGATCACGTCCTTCAGCGCCTGATCCACCAGAGGATTGGACCGTATCGCCTCCAGGTATTCCAACGCCGTGTCGTAATACCCGAATCTGTCCCGATCGCGCAGCCCTTCCAGGAACTTGCGGGCGTCCTCTACCGCCTCCACCGGTCGAGCTGCTAGCCAAAGGCAGCCGGTCGCCAGAGCTCCGACCAGCAGCCATCGGCACCGTGTGGAACGTCTCATCGCGGTATTCCTCGCAAGCTCTCCTCCTCCCCTCGCCCCGTTTGCGGGGAGAGGGGCCGGGGGTGAGGGGCCTTAGCGGCCGTCCAACAATAACTTCCCATTTTCGCCCGCCACTTCCCTCACCCCCTGCCCCTCTCCCGCGCGCGGGAGAGGGGAGTAATTGTGGGACGGCGAAAGTGTCTTGGCCTCTCGTGGACCCCGTCCTCCAAATGGACCACACTCTGCCGGAAGCCGGCTCAACGTCGCCACCTGAAAACGGACGGCACCGCCGACCCTATTGGCTGTCGAAAGCAGCGAAGCAGCCAGGCGGGTTCCGGAGCCGCCTGGCAGCGTGGGTGGCCTGCTAACAGATTATACCTCTTACCTGCTCCTCCGCCGGCAGACAAGGGGGACCACCTGCACCACTCGCCTGCGCCCAATTATCGCCAGGATCGTTTGCGGTTCCCCCATGGCGTGTGGTGGGCTTACCCTACCGCCGAAGACCCTGGCCGCCTCTCCTGAACGCCTCGTACACCCCCAGCGCTCACCTCCCCCGGTACGGCCTTGCCCTCGTCGCCTGTTCGACCAGCACGACGAAATCGACGAAGCTGGGCCGCTGGTACAGCCGCGTGTCTGCCTGCCCGGCCAGTTGCAGCACCCGCGTCAACCCCAGCGAAGGCGAATCCCCGAAGCTCACCGCATACGGCGACTGCCGCAGCACCTCGGCCGCTTCGGCCACCAGGGCGGCCTCTTGCAGCGACAACGGGGCCCCAACAAACGAGGAGCCGAACTGGCCGCGGCGGACTCGGCTGCTAGCCATCTGCGGCTTGCCCCGGCCGGGTTCCCGCCAGGTCAGCTCGACCGCGGCCACTTCTTGCGGCCCGCCCGGCCCCAACCGGATCTCGTACAGGGCCGTGGCCGACTGGCCGGCGTGGAAATCGGCCTCTGGATGGGCCGGCATCAGGCCCGCCATCGCCTTGGCCTCGTGCCCCAGCAGCCGGTATTCGAGCACCGCCCGCGGGTTGAACGCGACCTTCAGGCGGGCGTCGGCCGCCACCAACTGCGACTGGCCCGACACGATCTCCCAAAGCGCCCAGCGGAGCTGCTCTGCATTGGAGGCTCGGTGCACTCTCCCGCCACCCGATCTGGCAAAATCGGCCCACTGCGAATCGGCTTCCCGCTCTTGTCCCAGGTCGATCACGTCCAGCAGGATTCCCCGCTGCACGGCATCGTCCAGTTGCTGCTCGATCTTCTCGGCCGTGCCGGCGCCAAACTCCGCCAGGCCGTCGGTCAGCAGGACGACTCGGGTGACGGCCTCTTTCCACGAAGTTCTGCGCGCGGCCACGGTGTAGGCCTCGCGCAGCCCCGCCCCCACGTTCGTGGAGCTGCGCGGGGCGAGCAGTTTGATCACCGTCGAAAGCTGGTCCGCCTCATCCGGCCCTGCCTCTTCGGCTAGTGTCTCGGCATCCTCGCTGAAGGTGATCAGCGACACCCGGTCCTCAGGGCCCAGCCGACGCACCAGCCCGCTCAGCTCTCGGCTGATCATCTCCAGCCGCCCCCCCCAACGCATGCTGGCCGAGAGGTCGACGGCCAGCACCAGGTACGTCGGCTGGTGTTTGCCGGCCGGCAACTGGCCGGCTTGCACGCCGATTTGCATCAGCCACAGGCCGGGACCACCAAAGGGAGAAGGGCCGGCCGCGGTCGACAGTCCCAGGGCCTGCCGGCTCGCCACCGGAAACCCGTAGTCAACCGCCGCCAGGAACTCCTCCGTGCGCACTACTTCCGGGGGCGGCAACCGCCCGTCTTCCAGGTACCGGCGAGTCAGCTCGTAGCTCGACGCATCCACGCCCAGAGGCACCAGACCGCTTTGCAGCCGCAGATGCGCCGCCGGCGAGACGAACGGGTGTACGCCAAATCGCAGCAAAATGTGCGGGTTGGAGCCCGGCACCAACGGCCAGTCGATGCCGCGGGGAATCAGCCCCGCCACCAGTTTCAACTCCGGCAGATCGTCAAACGGCCGATGCGCGGTCAACACTCCCCAGCGGTGCAGCCCCACGTCCAGGAACAAGTCGTCGCCGACCACGGCTCCGCCGCGGTGCCCGCCACCCGCAAACAACTCGCCCAACCCAGCCGCCGACGCCCGACCAGGGGTATCCGGGCGGACCAGTTCCACGTCCGGGACCGGTGTCGGCAAACTGCCGGACGGCCCCTGCTGCGGCTGGCTGCTGCTGAGTGGAATCGCCACGCTGAAGTCCGGCTCCGGCTGCCCGGGCTGGCCGCGATACCACGCCCCCAGCAGCGAAATCGACTTCGCCGGCAAGACCTCGCCCGGGTATGAATAGGCCGAGATCAGGAAACCGATCATGGCCCCGAAATAGGACAGTCCGATGACCGTCAGCAGCGAGGCGGCCGCCACCCATTCGGTCCACCGCGCCCACCGGATCCAGTTCCTCTGCACCTGCCGCAATCGGCCGTACAATTCCGCCGGAACGGGCACGTCCCGCAGGGCTGCGTCCAGCCCTTCATCGGTATCCAGGGCCGGCTGCCGCAACCGCCTCAACAGCCTCGGCGACGTCGGCACGTGGCGAACCGCTGCATCCAAACCCTCATCGTCGGCCAGCGCTGCCCACCGCAGCCGCTCCAAGAGCATCTCCGGGATGCGGACGGCTCGCAGTTCGGCGTCTTGCCGGGCCTCGGGATTGAAACCAGGTAAGGGCATCTTAGAAACTGCAAATCTTACACGGGCGGTGGCGCCTTCAATCCGCTCGACTGCTGGCAACCATCAACTGCAAGTACTCTCGGAGTTGCCTTCGCGCACGGCTCACCCGCGAAAGCACGGTGCCCAGCGGGATCCCCAGCAGGTCGGCGGCCTCCTGGTGGGTCAGCTCGGCCACCACCACCAGCAGCAAGGTCTCTCGCAGGACTCGCGGGAGCCTCTCTAGGGCGTGCTGCATGTCGTCGGTCAACTCGTTTCGCAGGGGATCTTCGCCGGAGTGGCCGACTTCGACGTTACCTTCGCCGCCGAGTGCCGTCGGGGGCCGGGGACGCCGCCAGTGATCGGCCACACGCCGCCGCAGGATCGACGCCAGCCACGCCCGCTCGCCCCCACCCGGCTCAAACAGCCGCCGGCTCCTCCACGCCGACCGGAACGCCTCCTGCACGAGATCCTCCGCCTCGTGCTGGTCACCGACCATCCGGTAGGCCATCCGATACAACGTGGGGCCGTGTTCTAACACCATCCGGTTGAATTCGGCCAGCGATAGCGCCAAGGTTGCTGCTCCTTTCCGCACCTTAACGCCCCGGCCGCAACGCCTTCCTTCCGACGCCGCAACCCCGGCCCTCGGGCCCTTGGGAGGTTCGACTCGGAGCGTAAGGAATATTCCCCGATGGGTGCCCTTTCCTTCTTCCTATTGTAGCGATTGTAGACGGAATCTGCGCGGTGGCGGAAATAAGGGCATTCGCAATACGGTCGGGTGCTGCATAGGCCATAATGTGTAGATCCAGACTGCAATACCAACGGCTACTCCGCACGATTCCACCACTGCTGGGCAGCACCAGTTTAGAGGCAATACCGTTGAATCAAGTGCAATGCCAAGGAGGATCAAGTGGCACCGGCGTCTCGCCGGTGTGACATAAGTGAACGCGTTGCCATGGGTTGCGTCACACCGGCGAGACGCCGGTGCCACTGTGTTGACGCGAGGTTCACCATCAATTCAGCGGTATTGCGTTTAGAAGGCTGGGGTTCGGCGGCCCAGCGTCGGACCTCAGCTTGTTGCCCCTCAGCGGGGCGGATACAATTCCCGTGCAGTCCTGAATCGACTGAATCGGGCGGCTACCCAAGACCCTCTCCCCTCGCCCCGCTTGTGGGGAGAGGGGCCGGGAGGGAGGGGTTTTGGGTTACGCTCTAAGTCATTTTCCATGTTAAATTTCCGCCGACGCACGCCGCCTCGGAACTACCTCTCGCGCCGCGAGCAATGGCGATTGCTGTTGCTGGTGATGTCGCTGGGACTGGTGGCGGTTCTGATGGGCAAGGCCCGCGACCCCAGGAACTGGGCATGGCTCGTCGCCTTCGGCGACCGCGGAAAAGCTCCGTCCCCGACCTCCCTTCCCAGCGATGACGCCGCACTGAAGGACGCGACGCGGCAGAAACCGTCCAAAGAAGATACGCCGGGTACGTCCCCGTCACCTGCCCAGACAAAGACTGAGGGGGAGACCACCGGCCGCTACTTTCCGCGCGTGGAGTCCAAGTATCTTGCCGCGGTCCGCGACGACGCGACCTTCCGCTCCGAGGAGCAAGACGCCTGGTTCCAATTGCTCGAGATCCTCAACCACACCGACGAGGCCCGGCTGCGGCGAGGTTCCACCGGCCGCGTGACCTACAGCCAACTGTTCCGGCAGTCTGAGCAGTACCGCGGGCAACTGGTTACCATCTGCGGCACCATCCGCCGCACGTCGCTGCAGCACCCCGGCGAAAACGACCGCCGGATCGACCAATACTACCAGACCGTGCTCCAGCCGGCCGACGATCGCTCGCAGTTGGTCTTCGTCTATTGCCTGTCCCTCCCGGAGGGCTTCCCCACGGGCATGAACGTTTCGGCGGAAGTGGAGGTGACCGGATTCTACTTCAAGCGTTGGGCCTACGCGGCCCAAGACACGGTGCGGACCGCACCGGTCCTGCTGGCGCGGACGGTCGACTGGCGAAAGCCGCCGCCCGACGTCGAGAGACCGCCCGCCGGTGTCGGGAGCGTGTTGGCGTCGATTGCCGTGGCGCTCGGTGCGAGCGTGCTGCTGGTAACCTACGTGTATATGCGAACGCGACGTGGCCGGCGGCGCGAGCCGGACTTGCCGCCGCAGCTCGAGGCGTTGCGCGACGCCCCGATCGCTCCCGGCCCAGGACTGCCTTGGGAACCGGCGGATCACCAGGGGCCGGGGGCGTAGCGGTCCGCCGTCTCGCAGGGCCGCCCGATCAGGAACCAGCATGGTAGTCTCCTCACGAAGGTCAAGCACGACAAAGCACGCCCGCTTGGCCGTCGTTCTCGTTCTGGCGATTGTTGTCTTGGCCCGCGGTGGGAACACGTTGGGCGGCGCGCCGCCCCGTGAAAAGGCGGCATTGCCGCCGATCTCCGGCCCGCGCGAGCTGCTCCGCATACACGGCGTCGACGACAGCAGCTTCGACAGCCTAACCGACGGCCAACCTCTCAGTGACAACGAGAGCGAGACCTTGCTGAAGGTGATGTTCTGGATGCGGCGCGATTTCCGCAGGCAGGACGTCGAGCGCTGGGCACGTCACGAGCTGAACCTGGCCCGACTCGCCCGGGATCCCCAGGCGGATCGCGGCCAGCTTTTCCTGCTCTCGGGCCGGGTCACACGAGTCGAGGTTCGCCGGCCTCCACCGGAGACGGCCGAGCGATTCGAGCTGGAACGATACTTCCGCTGCGAGTTCGTCTTGGACGACCGCCGGCAACCGGCGGTGATCTTCGCCGCCGATGTCCCCAGGCAGTGGCAGGAGGGCAAACCGATCGACGAGCGGGCAGGGGCCTTCGGCCTGTTCCTGAAGTTGACCGGCAAGGATCCCACCCGCCCCGTGCCCCTGTTCGTCGCGCAGCACATGGCCTGGTACCCACCCAGTCTTCTGGCAAAGCTCGGCATGGACGTGGCCCTGCTCGACGACGTCGTAGACCGCACGGGCTTGGGATACGGCAGCCGTCTGGACGAATCAGAGGTCTCACGGGCCGCGCGCGAGCGGGAGGCCTTCTACGCCATGCTCGACGCGGTGGCTCGGGCCAAGCCCGGCCAGTTGCTCCGCGAGGCCGACGAGCAACTCAAACAAGCCGACGCAAAACTCAAGCGCACCGACCGGCAAGGCAACGAATACTACTCTGTGGTCCCCCTGTTTATGGAGCCGCAGGGGCAGCGCGGGCGGCTGGTGGCCCTTTCGGGCTGGACACGTCGTGTGGTGCCCATTCGCGTCGAGGATCCGGACGTCGTGGCCCGCTTCGGCATCGACCACTACTACGAAATCTCCCTCTTCACCGACGACTCGGAGGACAACCCGGTCGTCTTCTGTGTCCGCGACCTGCCCTACGGTATGCCCACCGGCGACGGCTCGGGGTACGTCGAGCAGGTCCGCGTGGCGGGTTTCTTTTTCAAGTTGTGGAGCTACCATGTAGCGCCGTCGGGCGAGGTGCCCGAGAACGACCGCAGCCGCGGCGGCTTCCGCCAGCCGGCCCCGCTGTTGATCGGCCTTCAGCCCGTCTGGTATCCGCCGGAGCCGTTGCACGTCAGCCCCGTCGCCGGGGCGATCGCCGGGGGATTGTTCTTGCTGGCGCTGTTGGGTGTCTGGCTCGCCTTGTGGCAGTCAGGACGTCGCGACAAACGCTTCCGCGACCAGACCATCGCCAAGACCTTCGCCATCGGCCCACACGTCGCGCTGGACGAACTCGCTCTTGGCGCCGCCAGCCCCGCGGACTCTGGCAAGTCGGACGCGAGGGACGGAGAAGGCAGTGTAGAAAACGATGGCTGACGGTCGGCCCCAATACCGTCGAATTGAGGGCGAACCCACCCCATACACAGTGGCACCGGCGTCTCGCCGGTGTGGCGGAAACCATGGCGGCGCTTTCGCTTGCATCACACCGGCGAGACGCCGGTGCCACTTGATCCTCCTTGACGTTGCATTTAACCCAGCGACATCGCGGCGGGAGAACAACCAGCTATGAAGCGTGCAAAAGTCACCATCGTCGGGGCCGGAAACGTGGGGGCCACCACCGCCCATTGGTGCGCAGCCGCCGAGTTGGGCGACGTCGTCCTGCTGGATATTCCCCAGACCGAAGGCATGCCCCAGGGCAAGGCGCTGGACCTGATGCAGGCCTCGCCCGTGGCAGGCTTCGACGCCCGCGTTACCGGCACCACCCGCTACGAAGACACCGCGGAGAGCGACGTGGTAGTGATCACTGCCGGGTTCCCGCGGAAACCGGGCATGAGCCGCGACGATCTGCTGCTGACCAACGCCCGAATCGTCGGCTCCGTCGCCGAGCAGATCCGTCAGACCAGCCCCCGGGCCGTGGTGATCGTGGTCAGCAACCCCCTGGATGCGATGGTGCACCGCGCCTGGCAGGTCACCGGCTTTCCGCCGCAGCGAGTGATGGGCCAGGCTGGGGCGCTCGATGCCGCCCGCTTTCGGACCTTCCTGGCCCTGGAGTTGGGCGTCAGTGTCAAGGACGTCTCGGCCATGCTCTTGGGCGGACACGGCGACACCATGGTCCCACTGCCCAGTTGTACCTCGGTCGCCGGCATTCCGGTCGCCCAGTTGCTCCCGCCGGCGCGACTGGAAGAGATCGTCCAGCGGGTCCGAAACGGCGGCGCAGAGATCCTCTCCCTGCTGAAGACCAGCAGCGCCTACTCCGCTCCCGCCGCCGCCACTGCCCAAATGGTCGAGGCCGTCGTCCGCGACCAACATCGCCTGATCCCCTGCGCCGCCTACTGCGACCAGCATTACGGAGTCGGCGGCTACTACGTGGGGGTCCCTGCGGTTTTGGGAGCCCGTGGGGTGGAGCGGATCATCGAAATCAACCTGACCGACTCCGAACGCGCCGCCTTCCAGAAAAGCGTCGAGGCTGTCAAGGCCCTGGTGCAGACCATGGCCAGGTTGACAGACTGACTTCACGCCGGGACCGTGCGGGTCTCCGCTGAATTCCGTGGACGTCCACAAACACACCGTTCACTCTGCGCGATTGAGTTACCTGGGGACATCCGGGGGAACTTGGTAAGAATCGGGCGATTCCTGACGAGCATCGTTCACTATCAGCCCCCGGGCAGTCATCTCCAGCCGACGGGACGAGCCAACGCAGCGTTTGAGGTAACCCTTTTCAGGGCCGGGGCTTCTGGCCTCGTTCTTAAGAACAAGGTTTGCCGGTCGCACCGGATCGTTCGACAGGCAAACTGCTCTGCCGTTCGCCCGCTATTCATCTCAACGCAAGTCATCTATGGCTCGCGTGACCGCTTGAGGTGGTATCCGTAAACCCCCCTCGGGAATCCACGCTCCCGCCGCCTTGCGGCCACTCGGCTGCGCACCCGCCGTGTAACCTGTCGAGCGGTTTTCACTCCGTTTCCACTTCTCGGGTGCGGGTGCGGTTGACAACTCGCAGGCGAATGCGTAGAGTCCCGGTATTCAGACTTCGGGGAGGAAAAAGGGGACAGGTCCAACTCGTGCGAAGCCGGGCACCGACCGAAGGTTGGTCGCGGGCCGTTCCGGCAAATTGGACCTGTCCCCTTTTTCCCGGAATCACTTCGGCCGATTGCCGTGCGTGCGGACTCATTAACGTCATTCGCCATCATCCCATCCCCAGAGAATCTCACGGCCATGAACCGCATTAAACAGTCTGTCAAGGCCCATCCGCAATCCTCCGAGGACCAGCCCTTCCGCCTCGAATCGCCGCCGTTTTCGGCGTCTTGGCAGAAGACGATCTGCGCGCTGTTCGCCCCACTGCACTATGAACCCGGCTACGCATACCCTCTGCTGGTGTGGTTGCACGGGTGGGGCACCGACGAAGGTCAACTGATGCAGATCATGCCCCAGGTGAGCATCAGAAACTACGTGGCGGTGGCCCCCCGTGGTCCCCGCCTCTGCGGAACGGAGGGATCGGACCGGGGGAGCTACGGCTGGCAGCAGTCCGCAGATCACATCCAGCACGCCGAGCAACGTATCTTCGACTCGATCGAAACCGCCCGGCGGAGATTCCACGTCGCCCGCCAGCGAGTCTTCCTGGCCGGCTTCGACTGCGGAGGAACCATGGCCTTTCGCGTGGCGATGAACCATCCCGCGCGGTTTGCCGGCGTCTTGTCGCTGTGCGGCGCCTTTCCCAGCGGCAGCGCGCCGTTCGGCAACCTGCTCCAGGCCCGCCGCTTGCCGCTGTTCCTGGCCTGTGGCCGCGACAGCCGTGAATACGCGTCGGCGGAAGTCTGCCGGAACCTCCGCCTGTTCCACGCTGCCGGCCTGTCGATCACGTTACGGCAGTACCCCTGCGGCCACCAGCTTGCGCCCCAGATGCTCTCCGACGTCAACCGCTGGGTGATGGAACAGACCGTGCCCCCCGAAGCGTCTGGTAGCCAGGTCGACCACCACTGGTCCCGAGAGACGGACTGACTGCCTATCTGGTTTTACTGTCGTATTGGACTTGAGGTAACGTAACTGTTCAGCCGTCTGAAGTGAGGTGTAAGAAGAGGGAAAATGGAAAAGGGGGAAAAGGGGGAAGCAGGCGATTTCAAAGCTTGACGAGGGCATAGTCATACCATCTTACCTTTTCCATTTCTCCCCTTTCCCCTTTCTCCTCATTACACATGCCGTCACTTCATTTGGACTTCGCCCACTCTCCATAGACTCCATCGTCTACGATGGATTGCCACCAGTTCTGTGACAGTTCTCTGACAAGCTGGCCCGGGTCTTCAACCCTTGGTGCCAGCAGACACCACTGCTTCGGGCCTGACCGGGTTACTATGATCTGCCGGAAAACCCTTGGCCGCAGTTCAGCCTCCCGGAGTTAGTCGGTTGTAAAGAGGCTTCGACGGGATACACACTCGGTCTTCCCCATGGACCTTCAGCCGGGCCTCAACTCGAATCGTCCCCCGATACGATTTCGGGATGGGCCGGATCCCGGGCGCACCGGTAACGCCGGCACGTCCGAATCTTGCCGATATTTTTTGGGTACGCCCCAACCGCGCCGATCGACATGGCGATCAGGAACACCAGATAGGAGCCCTGCATCGTTTCGGTTCGCATGCACAAGAGGCCGAGGCTGGCGACCGAAAGCGTCGCCGCGACACTGCAACAAACGTGTTGCACGACACTCCCCGCGTCGGGCGGGGCTTGGGCCGCATCGGGCTCGGTGGACGCTGCCCGGGCGTTACACGCACGCACACGAATCCAGATTCGCACGGCTGTACTTAGCCGTCGGTCCCCCCGGCTTGGCGGGCGCCTGCTCGCCGGCCGGGGCCGCTGCTCGCTGCTGTGCGACAACTGTAGCATCGTTATCGGGTCGGTGTGCCACGGCTGTGTCAGCCGTGCCCGGGAATCGCAGTAGTTTCCCCGGCAACCTTTCGCGCACGGCTGACACAGCCGTGG
>Ga0315291_10001970_pt1 | contig 27175 bp, 20 predicted proteins | sample YL17G12_20_MG_FD_203070 | JGI IMG/M metagenome (GOLD analysis project Ga0315291, IMG submission 203070) | Sediment microbial communities from Yellowstone Lake, YNP, Wyoming, USA - YL17G12_20 | ecosystem: Environmental > Aquatic > Freshwater > Lake > Sediment | place: USA: Wyoming | collected...
CGGCCCACGCCGCGGCGCGGGCCGAAGCAGGAGAGGGAGTCCCGCGTTCCCGGCGCTGAAGCGCCGGGCTATCGAAAGAATTGAATGCCGGTCAACTTATTTGGTTGATGACCATAAGCGCTTGGCTCTCAGGCTCAACCTTAAATTAGCGCCATTCGGGTCAGACCCCATGAACTGCGAGGTTGAGGCCAGACCCCTGCACTGCCTGAACGCCTGCCCGGTGGGCAAGTGATTCCAGTCAGTCGGCGCTCCACTGACCACTTTACCCGGCAGGAATGAAAAAAATGTCAGGGTTTGATCCCGGATAGTGGGAAAAACGCGGGATTAGTGATAAATTTAATATCAGTCGCATGGCGTGGCGCAGGACCAGATCAATTTGGCTTGTAATCTTTGCGCTCCCGGTTTTATTCCTGGTGCTGGAACTGGTTGCCCGGCATTTTGATCCCTATGTTGCGAGCCGTCGCGGGAGGCGGAACCCGTTCTGGCAAAAGCATCCGACGCGCGGGCGCTGCCTGAAGCCCGGAAATTTCGGCAGCATCTGGAACGTGCCGTTCCATGTGAACTCGCTGGGGTTCCGCAGCCCGGAGATTTCAAAGTCCAAGCCCCGGGGGGTTTCCCGGGTTTTCTGCATGGGGGATTCCATCACCATGGGTTCGGGCCTTCCGGAATACGCGCTCTATCCCGCGGTGCTGCAGAAAATCCTGTCGGAAAGATACCCCCGGAAAAAATTTGAGGTGGTCAACGCGGGAGTTTCGGGATACATGATCGACCAGGAGCTCCTGCAATTGAAGGAAGAGGGTCTTGGGCTTTCCCCGGACTTGGTGGTCCTGCAGTTTACGCTTTACGACCCGCCGGGGACGAGCTTTTTCGACCACATCAGCCCCCGCCGCGAACTCTCCATACCGGGCAGGCAATTCCTGTATGACCATTCTGCGCTGGCGAGGCACGTGGCCATGCGCTACTACCTGATCGGGCTGAACCATAATTGGCTGGGCCTGGGCGATTACCTGGCCATGCCCGAGGACTCCGCCAAGGCCCGGCGGATTGAGGCCGCCTGGGAAGAATATTATGCCAAGCTTTTAGAGCTGGACAAAATTTGCCAGTCGCGCAAAATCCCGCTGGTGGTTGTGATCGCGCCGCACCGCTGGCAGTTCAAAGACCGCAAACGCGAGTTCCGTCCCCAGAAAAAAATGCTGGCCTTCGGCAAGGCAAACGAGGTCGCCATCATCGACCCCAGCCCGGAATTCGAAGCACAGAAAATGTTTGCCTACGCCTCGGCTCATCCCGGCGCGGAAGGCCACGCGATCATGGCCGAACTGCTCGCGGACTGGATCTCCCGGAACTTTTTCCCGGGAAAGCCGTTGTGAACGCTCAGGGTGCTCCCGCGGGTTATTTCCAGCTCACGAACACCGGGTTGGTGAAAAGCAGGTTGGCGTTGGCAATCTCCACCGGTCCCTGTCCGACCACCTCCACGCGGTAATAGCAGCGGAGCTTCTTTTCTCCCGCGACCTTGTCCGTGTATTCGAAGCTGGTTGATTTGGAGGTATGGATTACCCTCCCGTTCCGGATCAGGCTCACCTGGGCCACGGGCAGGTCAGAACTGAGCGAAAACCTCACCACCGGCGCCGCGTCAAGTTTGACCTCCTCCCCCAGCATGATCTTCTTCCCGGAGGGCTTGCCGTTGCCCACGGAAAATTCGCTGACGTAAACTTCCTGGAATTCATTGCCCATAAGCCCGACCATGCGGCCTCTTTTGATGGCATCGATCACCCCGTCGTGCGAGAGGTCTGTTAAATAGAAAAGCGTGGTGCCCATCCTCAGCCCGGGCGAATCGCCGGCCTTGTTCTGGCAATGGTAGTCTGCCTCTCCCCACGCCCAAAAGGGTTGGTCGCGAAAGCCCGCGAGGTACTGCATCAATCCCTGGTCCCATTTGCCGCCGGCCGCTCCGGCGTTGAAGCCTTCGGGCAGGAGCGCCACCAGGTTGAGTTCGGGCATCTGGTCGGTCATGAACAGGGGATAGGGCGACTCGGCCCTGACGGTCAGGGTCCAGCCGTTGCCCAGCCACTGCGGGTGGGCCTGGGCCACAATTGCGCCGTGCTCGCGCATGTATTTGACCCACTTGTCAAAAGGCGCGATGTTATTAAACGGGTCCAGCACCGCGCTCTTCAAGCCTTTGATGGTCACCATCCGGAACGCGGGCATATTCTCGTAAACCGCCTGGTCGTCGATGTTATAGACCGTGAAGTGCCAGCTTGACCCGCGCAGCACCGCGAACGGGAACCTCCGCTCGTTCCAGACGTAGGGCACAACCTCCAGCCCCGGGATGACAACCGGGCTCTTGCTCTCGGCCGCAACCCTTCTCAGGTCGTTCATGTATTTTTCATAGCCCTCGTTCTTGGACTCCACCCCCCCGGTCTGGATGCAGAACTTCTCGTGCTTGCCCAGGCACTGCCGGCCCTCGCGGTGGTCGGTGATGCCCAGCACCGCCAACCCCTCGTTGCGCGCCTCCTGGACAAGGTCGTCCATGGTCCGGCACCCGTCCGAGTAAATGGTGTGGTTGTGCATGGACCCGCGCGCAATGGTCCAGCCGTCATATTGCCGGCTCGGGGTGTGAGCCGGAGTCCCCTTTTTCTCCCCCAGGGGCACCGCCTTCTTGTTGGTGAGCGAACACCCGGCCAGAAAGATCAACGCCAAAAGTATCGCCGCCTTTTTCATTTTCCCTCCTCAAAAATGTACGGGCGAGCTGCGCTCGCCCAATATTATTTATTCCAATCCACGAAAATCGGATTGGTGAACAGCCGGTTGCCCTGCTCGTCCGCCACTTTGCCCCGGCCCATGACCATCACCCGATAATAAACCGGCGCCTTCCTGGCCGCGGCTTCCTCGTCCCGGTATTCGAATTTGGCGGACTTGCTCTCAAAGACCACCTTGCCGTTCCGCACCAGCTTGACCTCCTGCTCCGGCGCGTCCTTGTTCGCGCTGAACCGGATGACCGCAGGGCCGGAAAGCTTCACGCTCCTGCCCAACATGATTTTTTCCTGCGCGGGCCGGCCGTCGCCCACGGAAAATTCCGCGACGTAAATGTCCTGGAAGTCCGGGCCCATGAGCGCAACCATGCTGCCCGTTTCAATGGCGCGGAAAATTTCCTCGCGGCCGAGCTTCGGGAGGTAAAAGAGGGTGGTGCCGTTGCGGAGCGTGTCCGGCGGGCAGTGATAGTCCGCCTCTCCCCAGGCCCAGAGCGGCTCCTGCCTGAACCCGGCCAAATACTCAAACAGGGCCACGTCCCACGGTCCGCCCGGAGCGGCTTCGATCCTTGACCCCGAGGGCGCGACCGCAAAGCCCGTGAGCCGGAACAGGCGGTAAGTGAGGTCCACTGCGGAGGCGCTGTCAATCCTGACCGGGCCGTACCAGTCGTCCCCGCTTGATTCGGGATGGGCCTGGAAGACCATGCCCCCGGCGTCGCGGACGTAATTCACAAAGTCAACCCAGGGCTTGAGCTCCGGATATTTCTCCGGCTTGGCGTTGAGCGCCGTCCGCAGGGGGGCCCTGGAATAAGCCGCGGCGTCCGAAAGACCATAGACCGTGAAATGCCATCCCTCGCCCTTGAGCAGCATCCAGGGGAAAGTCCTTTCGCTCCAGAAATAAGGGACCATTTCCATCCCGGTGATGATCAGCGGGGATTGACTTTCCGCGGCCAGTCTGTTGACGTGTTCAAAATATTTCTGATACCCGACCTCCTTGCTGTCCACCCCGCCCACGTTGGCGCAAATTTTGCCCTGGTCCAGGCAGAGCCGGCCCTCGCGGTGATCCGTGATCGCAAGCACCGCAATGCCCTCGGCCCGGGCCTGACGCACCAGGTCTTCAGGGCTGCGGCAGCCGTCGCTGTAAGTGGTGTGGTTGTGCATGGACGCCCGGGCAATGACCCAGCCCTCGTAATTGTAAACCGGCGTGGTCTCGGGCGCGCCCGGTTTTTCCTCAAACGGAATCCGCTCCTGGTTGATGTACCCGCAACCACCCGCCAGAACCGCCATTACCGCAAACAAAACTACCGCCCTTTTCATGTTTTTTTCTCCTAGATTCGGGGTGCAGACACTCCGGTCTGCACACATTATTTGTTCCAATCCACGAACACCGGATTGGTGAACAGCCGGCTGCCCTTGCCCGTCTCATAAGGCCCCTGCCCTTCCAGCTCCACCCGGTAATAGACCGGCGTCCTTTTGGCCGCGGCCTCTTCATCCTTGAACTCAAAATTCGCGCTCCTGCCCGTGAAAACGATTTTCCCGTTACGGATCAGACGCGCCTCGGTGACGGGGATTTCCTTGTTCAGGGAAAATTTTATAACCGGAGCTCCCGCGATTTTCAGGCTTTGCCCAAACATGATTTTTTCCGGGGCCGGCTTCCGGTCGCCCACGGAAAATTCCGTGACAAACACGTCCTGGAATTCATCGCCCATGAGCGCGACCATCATTCCTTTTTCCATGGCCTTGAATACCTCGGGCTCGGAAAAGCCCTGGAGATAGAAAAGGGTTGTGCCCCGGCGCAGGTCCGTGGGCGGGCAGTGGTAGTCCGCCTCGCCCCAGGCCCAGAGCGGCTTCTGCCGGAGTCCGGCAAGGTATTCGAACAATGACTGGTCCCAGGTGCCTCCTGGCTTGCCCACGCCGGTGAACCCCTCGGGCGTTATAGCCACGCCGGATAAGCGCAGGAGCTTGGGCGGAAAATCGGTTGCCGCGGGCGACCAGGAATGCACGGTGGCGATCCACTGGTTGTCCGCCACGTCCGGGTGGGCCAGGAAAACGAACCCGCCCTTCGACACCATGTAATCAACCCAGTTGATATAAGGCTCCATGCCCGGCTCTTTTTCCTTCCTGGTCGAAATGCCCTTGCGCGCGGGCATCTCTTCATAGACCTCGGTGTCCTCAATGCCGTAGGTCGTGAAATGCCAGTTGCCTCCCCGGCCGAGCGGGAACGGGAAAGCGCGCTCGTTCCAGAGGTAGGGCACGGTCTCCTGGCCGTAGATGATGATCATGCCCTTGTTTTCGTTCGCGAGCCGGTGCACGAGTTCGGAGTATTTTTTATATCCGACCCTGGGGGAATCGACCCCGCCGAGGTCCCCGCAAATATTCTTGGTCAGGCACATCCTTCCTTCCCGGTGGTCGGTGAAGGTGAGCACGGCAATGCCCTCGTTCCTTGCCTGCTGCACCAGTTCCTCGGCCGTGCGGCAGCCGTCGGAATAAATGGTGTGGTTGTGCATGGACCCGCGCGCGATGATAAAGCCCTGGTAATCATAGACCGGGCTGGTCTTGGGAGTTGACAGCCTTTCCTCCAAAGGAACCGGCTTCTGCTTCAACGCCCCGCAGCCGGCAAGAAATAGGACAAGCAAGGAACTGAACAGTAATCGCGAATTCCTGCCCATGACAGCCTCCTGCCTTTTTGCGCATTATAGCACAACCGCTGACCGCGCAAAAAGCCGCAAACGCGGGCGGCGGCGCGAATAGAGATCAATCATTCAGCCGGTAGAGTCCGGTGTAGCCGAAATTCCCGACTTGAGTGTAATGAGCCGCGATGAAGGCGTTGAGTTCGGGGAAATCCTGAACCAGGGCGTCCTTGAAACGGTTGGAGGGCACGTCAGTGGGCAGGCCCAGGTCCTGGTCCGCGAGGATGAAATATCGAGGCCGGGCCTTGATCATGTCCTCGGTGTATTCCTGCCTCCACTCCAGTTGCTTGAGCGTGATCTGGCCGTTCACCGGCATGTAGATCATCTGCTGGATGGAGCAGAACCTCGTGGGCAGGGGTTTTTTGATCAGGAAGGGTATCAAGGGATACATGCCGAAAAAGCCGACGGTGTCCTCCGGCCTCAAAATCCTGGCAATGCCCCTGGCCGCCTGGTACTGCGTCCGGGCGATGAATTTGTCGGCCGGGAAGTCCATTCCTTCCAGATATCCCCGGCCGGGGTCGCGGAAGGCGTAATCGAGCGAGTAGGATATCTGCTGCGGATACTGGAACAGGAAAATGAGCGCGACCAGGGCATAAAAGGCCTTGCGCAGGATGGCCGCGTTCAAACCGGAAGCCGCTCCCCCGATGGCCGCGCCGATTTTCTGCAGGCCCCATCCGCAGAAAACGCATAAGAGCCCGATGAACGGGATCAGGTGATAACGTGAATACTTGTCCTGGAAAAAGTAGAGCGCGAGCGAAAGCGCCATGATGGAAACCAGGACTGCCAACAGCTTGCGCTCGCGGGAGCCACCTGCCAGGCCATAGAAGACCCCGAAAATACCGGGCAGCAGCACCAGCGGCTGGTCGGCCAGGAAATGCCAGGGCACGACCACTGACCAGAAATGCGGCTCCATATAGCGGGTCGGGTATTTCAGCTTGGCGTAGACCGCGTAGTTATACCAGATGTTGGCCTGGTAAAGCTCGGTCAGGGCGCCAGCTTGCTCGTAAACAGCGGCAACGAGGGCCGTGGGGATGACCAGCGCGGCGCAGAAGGCGGCGAGTTCGATCCACACCCGTTTCGGCCTTTGCCGGAATCCTTCCAGCAAATACCAGGCAAAAAAGATCACCCATACCGCTCCCATGACCGTCTTCACCAGAAACGCAAACCCCAGGATCAGCCCGCATAAAATTGCCCGCAGCCAGACGCGGTCCTTCCAGGCCAGAGACCAAACCACCGCAAGCAGGATGAAGAAGAGCGCAAAGCCCTCGCGCTGCGCGCTGTCAATTACGCCCAGGCCGAAATAGTAAATGCTGTAGGAGAGCCCGGCCAGGTAGCCCGCGGTCCTGGCCCTTGAGAGCCGCAGGGCGAGGTAATAGATCATGATGATGTTCCCTAGCTGGAAAATGAGGTCCAGCAAACGCAGCGCGAAGATGGACTCCCCGAAAAGATAGAGCGCCGCGGCGTGGATGATGTAAATCCCGGGCGAGGCGTGGTCCCAGGTCCCGGAATAGGGCAGCGTGCCGTAATGCTTGAACAGGAATGCGCCGTAGCTGAAAAAGGACTGGTCCATCCCGAAGCCGTACCAGACGGTCAGGAGCAGGATGAACCCGCCGGTCAGGAGCAGGGCCCAGAGATGCTTGTCCTTCCAAAGACCGCCCGGCGATTCTTGGTTGTCAGCCATCCACCTCCAATTATAACGGAATCCAACTGCCGGGAAAACCCGGGAGAGGCCGGGCATCGCCGGCCATGACCGACTTTATGGTTTGGGCCTGAACCAGCCCGTCCCCAATTGATTGAATGGCCCAAGCACGGCTATAATCAAATGAGTGGAAATCAAATGCACCCAGTGCGGGGCCGGGGTTGAAATCAAAGAAGACAGCGGGTTCCTCGCCTGCCCCTATTGCGATTCCCGGCTCTACCTTGAGTCCGACCGCACCGTAAGACACTTTTTTCTCCAACCCGAGATCAGGCCCGAGCAGGTCTCCGGAGCGGTCTCGCGCGAGCTGTTCACCCGCGAACTCAAAGGCCCGGTGCAGGTCGGCGCCGCGGAGCCGTTTTTCATTCCCTTCTGGCTGCTGCGCATGAAGGACGGGGCGCTCCGGTTCCCGGCCGCGGAACTGGAGAACCTGGAGCTGCAGAAATTCGCCATCCCCGCGGGAAAACTGGTCCCGTACGATTCTTCCGCCGAGAGCCAATACCGGATCGAGACGCCGGACTTGAGCCTGGACCAACTCATGCAAAAACCGGCGCTGGAAGAAGCCAAGGACCGGATTGAGCGCTCGGACCTGATCCACGTCCCGTTTTACAAGGTTGCCTACTCATACCAGGGCGCGAGCTACCAGGCCATGGTTGACGCGGTCGAGGGCGGGGTTTACGCGGAGCAGATGCCGGCCGGCATTTCGGGCGAGAAGGACGCCTATTTCATGACTCTGTTCGTCATCCTGAGCCTGGTGTTTGTGGCGGAGGCGTTTATCCTCCGAGGCTTCTGGCTGACCCTGCTGGGCTATGCGATCACCTCGGCCGCGGCATGGCAAGTGGTCAGCAGGCTCCTGGACCGGAAAGGTTATTAGGTGGCCAAGACTTATCACGTCAAGTGTCCGAACTGCGGCGGGTTGCTTTCCGCCCGGGACGAGCGCGTGCTCAAGTGCAAGTTCTGCGGGGAGAGGAGTCTGGTGACCGTCCCGGACTGGATCCCTTCCTATTACCTCGCGCCCCGGCTGGACCTGCCCGCGGCCAGGAGGGCAATGGTCAACCTGTTCAAGCATGAGGCGGTGGAGACCGGCATGCTCAAGACCGCCCGGTTCGAGGCCGCGGAAATGTTCTTCGTGCCGCTCTACCACCTCAAGGCCCGCCGGGTCGGGACCATCATGGTCAAGCCGGCCCCGGTCCCACTCAAGCAGATAGCGCGCCAGGGAATGAAAACCTTTAGCTCCGCGCTTTTCCAGGAGAACTATAGCGAGATCGCGGCCGCGGCGGAAAGGATGGCCAACCAGAAGCCGGACACCAAGATCATCCTGAGCGACGTGCTGCGGTCGATTCCCGCGGTCAGGCTTTCGGACTGGGGCGCGGATTTTCTGGACCCGGAAAAGGCCGTGACCGATGCCGGCGCGCAATATCAGTCCTGCAACCGGGAGCAGGTGGACCGGCTGGGGACCGTGCTGGAGCCCTCGCTCTCGACCCAGGAGAGCGTAAACCGGGTTTTCAACACCCGCGATTTCGTTAACACCGACAACACCGAGATCGTTGACCAGAGGATCGACCTGGTCTATTACCCGGTCTGGCGGGTGCGCTGGAAATACCAGGGCCGGACCTTCCATGCCTCGCTCGACGCGGTCAGCGGCGAAATCCTTTTCGCGCGCGCGCCCGCCAGGCAAAGGGCCAGGGTCGGGTGGCTGCTCCTGGTCACGGCCTCAGTCGGGATCAGTGTCGGAAAAATGCTCGGGTTCCTCAAACTGCTGTTCCTGACCGGGAGCTTCGCCATGTGGTTCATGTTCATTTTCACCACCGCCATGATCTCGTTCGTGGCGTTCGGCTGGAACATGTTCAGGTACAGCGGCGAGATCATCGTGCAGCCGGACGGCGCGAGGTTTGAATGGGTCGGCCGCCCGCCCGAGACCGTGTTCGATAAGATGGCCTCCGCCATGGGGGACTTGCTGGCGCAGGCGTTCCGCGCAAGGACGCGCGGGTTCAGGGGGTGAGATGGCGGTAAGCGTGATCGCGCTCAAGTGCCCGGAATGTTCGTCCCGGCTTTGCGGGTTCGATAAAGACCGGGTATTCTTCTGCCCGTCTTGCCGGGCGGGCTGGGAGCCGGGCGAGCCGGGCCGGTTTGAAAAAATCGAACTCAGTTATGCCCGGCCCATGAAGCCGCCGGAAAAGTTCCGGTTGCGTTTCTACCTGCCTTTTTACCTCTACCGCTTGAGCGCCGGTTGCGGCCAGTCGCCGATCTCCGCGCGGGTGGCCGAACTGCTCAGCCGGATGGACAAGGTCTACGTGGCCGGATACCGGATGACGCGCGAAAGCTATTTCGGGGAAATGGCTTTGATCTACACCGAGGCCGGGGTTATTTTGGAGGAAGATAAAAACTTGGGCGACTCTGACCGGGCCAGGATCGGCGCCGGAACCCGCGCCAGGGACGAGACTCAGCCATACCTTAGATACTACCCCCTGCTGATTATTGACAAGCGGCAGGACGTCACGGACATGGAGTTATGCTTTGAAACCGCGTTTGATAAGATCTGGGCCGTGCCGTTTTTCGATCTGGGCGATCAAATCCAGGAAGGCATTTTAGGCCGAACTTTCCCGGCCATCGCCCTTGACACTATTGCGGATTTCCGGAAGGTCAGACCCTAGCTTTTAGTCGGCGTTCCGGCGCCTATTTTTAGTTTGGTCCCGGGGTTAGATGTGATAGAATTGGCCGAGAGAGATGAAACGAGCCTCTATTGTCATAAAAAATGTTTTGTTTTCCATTTTCGTCTGCGCCTTTTTTTTCGGGATGCTGGAAGCGGCTCTGCGGATAATAAAACCCGGATTTGTTTATAGAGCCAAGGCCGCGAATCTCTTTTACCGGTTGAATTACGCCAAACCGCCGCGCCAGTTTCAAGCTGAAAAATACATCAATGCGATTCTCAACACCAAAGAAATCCCCCATATCAAAAATTTGAGCGCAAATTGGAGCCAATACAGGGAGCCGGTCAATTCCCGAGGCTTCCGTGGTCCGGAGTTCAGCGAGGACAAGGACGACAAGTTCCGCATCATCTGCCTGGGTGATTCGATCACCTGGGACGGATGGTATTTGGATGCGATGAAGGAAGAATTGCGGGCGAGATCTGGGATGGGGAATGTGGAAGTTCTGAATTTCGGTCTTCCGGGCAGGCCGAGCCTGGCAGGTCTAAATCTCTTTCAGAACGAGGCTTTGCCCCTGGAGCCGGATGTTGTCACCATTGAATACGCCATCAATGATGACTACCTCCGGCAGATGGAAATCCGGATGAAGCAGCCTCAACCGCCCCGGGCGCTGCGATGGCTGCTGAAAGGTCTTGAGCAATCCGATCTCTGTGTTGCGACGCAGGTTCTGGTCAATATGCTCCGGGACCGGATTTTTGAACCCCTGCACCCGCCGGACTGCAAGGAAAACTCGCGTTTTTCTCTTTGCGCTTATCGCGACCACCTGGAAAAAATGGCCGCAACCGCTCGCTCCCGGAACATCAAGATGGTGTTCATCACCTCGCACTGCCCCTTTTATAATCCGCGCCTGGAAAAATACAAGCGGGTGATGAAAGCGGTCGGGGCTGAGCAAGGAATACCGGTGCTCGATGTGCAAAAAGTAATGCTCGCCTCTCCGATCGCGGAACAACAGCGTCAGTTGCTGCAAGCTTATGCCGACCGGAACTTTATCGCTTACTTTAATAAGATATGGAAATATCCCGAGCTCCAAAATAAAATTTTTGACCCGACCAGCATTTATTATATGGATATCGCCCACCCTAATCGACAGGGGCATCAATTGATTGGCAAAGGTCTGGCCGAGTTGATCGCCGGCGCCCTGAAACCAAATCAGTGAATCAAGCCCGGCGCCGGAATCTGCCATATGCCTGAATATTCGCGCAGCCGGGTTGCGACAAGACTTGCCGGCTCAAATGCACGCTGAACAGCAAGGTTGATCGATATTTTAGCATGGTAATTCGCTCTTCGTAAAATGATTAAATGGTGACCGGAGAAATTTGCGTCAGGCATGCCATTGGCGGGATTGACCAGCCTGCGATTCTCACTCGCCTAAAATCTGCACGATGACTTTCCGGTTGCGGGGCCGGTTGTCAAAATCGAGCAGCACCACCTGCTGCCAGGTCCCGAGCAGGAGCTTGGAATCCGCGAACGGCACGGTCAGGCTGGTCTTGATCAGCGCGGACCTCAGGTGGGAAAAACCGTTGCCGTCGTGCCACTTCTCATTGTGCCGGTATTCGGCGTCTTCCGGGGCGAGCCTGGCCAGCGCCTGCTGAAGGTCCGCGATTGCGCCCGGCTCGTATTCAATGGTGGTGACCCCCGCGGTGGACCCGCAGATGAACACGGTGGCGATGCCCTTTTCCATTCCCGACTCCCGGAGCGCGTCCTGGACCCGGTCGGTCAGGTCAATCACGTCGCAGAAGCCCCTGGTCTTAACCGTCAGAGTATGGGTTGATACCGCCGTGCCGGACTCCTTTGCCCATATTCTAGAAGAGGGCAAAATCTTTGCAAACCCGCCATTTTTAATCACCATATATCTGGGAGGCCGACGGGTTTGATGTTACGGCTGGGTTATGATAGACTTGAAACTCAGCGTGCTGTGCTGTGAGGAGGTGTGGGATATGCCGGAGTTGAGGAAGGATCCTGTTGTTGGGCGGTGGGTGATCATCTCGACCGAGCGGGCCAAAAGGCCTTCTGATTTCAAACCCGAAATAGAACCAGCGGAAAATGCGTCTGACTGTCCGTTTTGCGAGGGCAAGGAAGGAAGCACTCCTCCCGAAATCATGGCTTACCGCCAAAACGGGACCAGCCCGAACGAACCCGGCTGGAGGATAAGGTGCGTGCCCAATAAATTCCCGGCGCTGAGGATCGAGGGGGAGTTGGACCGGACCGGGGAAGGCATGTTCGACCGGATGAACGGGGTGGGCGCGCACGAGGTCATCATCGAGACTCCCAAGCATTACAAGAACATCACCCAGCTCTCGGTGCAGGAGGTTGAGGAAGTGATCTGGGTCTATCATGACCGCTGCATCGATTTGAAGAAAGACCCCCGGTTCCGCTACATCATGATCTTCAAAAACAAGGGCTTGGCCGCGGGCGCAAGCCTGCACCACACCCATTCCCAGTTGATCGCGCTGCCGGTCGTCCCCAAGCGCGTGAGCGAGGAGATGATCAGCGGCCGGGAATACTTTTCCTTCAAGGAGCGCTGCGTTTTTTGCGACATTGTGCGCCAGGAGGTCCGCGAGGGCAGCCGGCTGATCGCGGAGAACAACAGCTTCGTGGCCATCTCGCCTTACGCCCCCAGGACGCCGTTTGAAACCTGGATTCTGCCAAAGTCCCATAACCCTAATTTCGAAAACGCCCAGAAGACCGAGTACGAGAACCTCGCCCGCATCCTCCTGACCACGCTCAAGAAAATTGAGGTCGCGCTCGGAGACCCGCCTTATAATTACATGATCCACACCACCCCCTTCCACCACGAGGAAATACCTTATTATCACTGGCACCTGGAGATCATGCCCAAGCTGGTCAAGTTCGCCGGCTTCGAACTCGGCGCCGGGTTCTACATCAACCCCACCCCGCCCGAACAGGCCGCGGAATTCCTGAGAGACGCAAAGGTCGACTGAAGAATCGAGCAATAAGAGGTTGTCCAATGTGCGAGGGGCTTTAGCCCCGATTCCTTTAATCCTTCTTCTTCCCTCTCATTCAGGGCACACCCCTCCCGTTAAATTTTCGGCGCAACAAAATTCGGGAGAAAAATAAAAGGCGAAAAAGGCATGGGTTGATAAGGAAAGAATTCGCCCTTCGGCGAGCTCAGGGCAGGGGAATCAGGGATGGATTCCTTTCAACTCTTTGACCTTTTTACCTTTCTACGTCTTACCTGTCAGGGCAGAGCAATAGCATCCTCGAAATTCAACATCTGCAAAAAGTGCGTTGCGTAGTCAGGGCGCCGAAGAACTCAATCCCAGTTAAGGCCGGAACGCCTCCGCGGATCAGGCGGATTTGCCCCGACTCGGCCCCTCCGCTTTCGCAAAGTTGCAAGGTCCCAAGGTTTCAAAGTTTCAAGGCCAGGTTTTTGGGATTCGTCCTCTCAACCTTTCAGCCAAGTCGCAATCAAACCTCAACACCCGCCTAACCTCGCGCCAGCGGATCGAACAATGAAAAACCATGACCGTCCGGAAGAGAGCTCTCACCACAGAGAGACACGGAGAATTCATGGGCAGAAAAAGAGCATAAAGAGGCCCTCTTTTTTAAGACCATCATGGCGTAACGATGCGCTGTCAAAGAACGGTCATGAATCGCTGTCATCCGATGTGCAGGCACGCGGCGTCGCGCACCAGGGGTCTGGCCGGTCAGGAATTCTCGGGGTCAGGCCTTAACGACGAAGCTCGAACTCCGAAGTTAAGGCCTGACCCCACCTGACCGGCCTGACCCCATGAATTCGGGCCTGACCCCACCTGACCGGCCTGACCCCATGATTTAGGGCGCGGCGCTGCGGCGCGGATGCGGCATGGAGCGCGCCTGCGGTCTTGGTTGCGAGGACTGCGGAGCGCAAGGGGTCTGGCCTTATCATCGCAGTTCAAACTCCTGCGAAAAGGCCTGACCCCATCTCGATCCTGGCCCGGGAACGGCTGCGCATCCTCTCGATTGCGTCTGATCAGTGCGGAGCTGTTCCATCCAGCGAAGCGGACCGGGGGGTCTGGCCTCAGCATCATTGCTTGCTCTCCGGCGTAGAGGCCTGACCCCAGAATTTTAGGTCCGCGTAGCAGGAGACCGCTTCCGGAAAGTCGCAAGGTTTCAAAGCTCAAAGGTTGAGAGGCCGTTTTTTCCCCGACCTTTTTACCTTTTTACCTTTCCACCTTTTTACCTTCCCTCAGCCGGCTCTCTGCACTGAAGGCTGGTGCGGACGGCTCTTTTGCGACTCGCCCTGTCGCAAACGCGGCGCGTGTTCGCGCTTCCTGCTCCGCCGCCCCTGGGACTCCGGTTTTTCAGGCCGGGGTCGGACAGATCAATCTGGCCGTTGGACGGTAAGGCGCAGGCCCGGATAAATTCCGGCTCCGCACACTCTCCATGCCTCTATTAATAGCAAAAAAAGTACGCCCAAATCGCGATTGAAATCGCTCGCACAGAATTGAATTTGAAAGGGAATCTCCGTTTTCGCGCAAGTTGACCGAATTTCAATCCGGCTAAACACTTTTATCCGCCTTTATTTTCAGCAGCTTACAAGCAGTTTAAAGCGGTTTTCGACAGACCCAAACAGGCAAGTCGCAGGGGGCTGGAAAATAGCGGGGCGGGTGATTAGACTTCGAAAACTTTGAGCACCTCGTCCCCGTAATGGTTAATAACCTTGACCGCGATCTTGCCGGATTCGGGCTTGGCAAAGGCACGGCTGACCGTGCGGTAGAGACTGCTCCAGGCGGCTTCGTCGATCTCGGCCCTGAGCGCGCGTTTGAGCTTGTCGTAAGGTTCTTCGGCCCCGGTGAAATAAGCGTGACGCACAAAAAAGCTCTCGCCGTTATAGTCGGTGTCTATGAACCAACAGGCGATGTCGTCGGTGGATGAACTGCGGACCTGCCCGGTGGTAGGGTCGTAAACGTCCACGCCCTTGATCTCCACAACTATTTGCCCGTCCTTCTGCTTCTTGATCTCCACGTCCGGCTCGCCAAAAACCATGAATAAATTGCCGGCGCCGGTCTTCTTGAGCAGTTCATCGCCCATAGCCAGGTCCGGGTTCATATTGGCCGGGAGCACAATCAACTTGCCGTAGCGCTTTGCTTCTTCGGCCACGTGCGGATCAAAAGCAAAACCCAGGACCACCAGCATGTCAAAGCCCACGCCCTGCACCGCTTCCTTGGCGGCTTCCTTTACCTGCTGCGGACCCACTGTTCCGTGCTCAGGCCCGATGGAGACGGCAACGCGCCGAGTCTTGCCTCCGGCGTCTTTGTATTCTCCGGCCGCGTTAATCCACTTTCCCGCGTAGGAGTCCAGCCGCTCGAAAGTTAACCGCTCGCTCTTGCGGGTGTTCTGCACTCCGGCTTTCCTCAAATTGTCCAAAATCATGGTTGCAAAGTCCTGGGACTTTTTGGCTTCCCTCTCGCTGACCGCGCCGTCATAGTCATCGTCAGCAGTTGACAGCACGCGATGAGGCGAAAGACTCTCAACCGAAAACGGCCCAGCCACCCGCACCCGCTTGTTGTCCTCATAAGGCCGGTCAAAAAGCATTTCGGTGTCGGCGTGGCGGGCAATGGCCGCGTCTATTTGCTCGCGAGTCATGCCCTCTTTGATCTCAGGGTTGTTGGCAATGGACTTGAGAGTGACATGCGGGACTCTTTTATAAACAAATCCCCTCTTGATGTCATTTTCAGTTTTGCCTTCGGAGGGCAGAACCCCGGTCAATTCCGATTCCTTCCTAACACCCTCGGGCGAATCGGCCAGCAAATAGTATGGATACCTGGCCGACATCAAACGCGTGCGCGCCAAAGCCAAAGCCACCCGACTGGTATCGCAGGTGATCCACCGTCTTCCCCACTCCTCGGCCACATAAGCCGTGGTCCCCGAGCCGCAGGTCGGGTCAAGCACCAAATCACCTGGATCAGTCGTCATTAGAATGCATCTTTCTACAACCTTCACATTTGTCTGCACAACGTAACGCTTTTTATCGCCGAATCCGCTAGTACCCATATCTATCCAAATATTATTTGTTGGCAATGCTGGAAAATCATCTAGATATCTTTTATACCTTATGGAATTGCCTAGCGCGAATAATCTTTTTGCGGCTATTAGGCGCTTTACTCCATCTGGAGTTGTTTTCCAATGTGAACTATTAGGACATTGGAAAAGTTTTCCATTAAAAGATATTGGTTCTGGCAATTCTGCTCCAACACCTTGCGAGGATAAGCCCTGATGCGCCATTACTCGGCTACCTGTACGTAGAATTTCAAGATTTTCTAATTCCTCATCCTCCAACTGACGAACTGTTCCATCAGGTAGGTCTACCCAGTCATATTGGCCTGCATCATGGGCAGCATATTTTTCTGTATAAATAGGGCGATATTTAACATTATTCTTCTTGTCCTTTGCGTACCAAATTAAGGTATCGGTGACCAGAGCAAGAAGATCTCCCACAAATCCGCCAGTCTTATTGAATTGAATCATTCCTGAAAAATTTTCACTCCCAAACACCTCATCCATGACACAACGGACAAGGTGGACATTTTCATCTCCGATCTGCACGAAGATGCTTCCGGTCTCGGTTAGCAGTTCTCGGGCGACCACCAGCCGGTCGCGGAGGTAGGCCAGGTAGGAATGGATGCCGAGCTTCCAGGTGTCGCGGAATGCTCGGATTTGTTCGGGCTGGCGGGTTGCGTCTTCGGCTTTGCCGTCTTTGACGTCGCGTTTCCTGGTGCTGACCTGCCAGTTGGACCCGAACTTGATGCCGTAGGGCGGGTCAATGTATATGGTCTGGACCTTGCCTTTTAGTCCTTCTTTTTCAGCCAAAGAGGTCATAACCAGCAGGGAATCTCCCAAAATCATCCGGTTGGACCAGTTGCCCTCATGATGGTAGAATTCCACGCGGTCGGAGAATTCCGCGGGCAGTCCGTTGAAGTCCGCGAACATCTCGAGCTGCAGTTCATCCGGGCTGACCTTGTTGGCAGAGGCCTTGAAGTCCTCGATGATGGCCTGGGGATGAATCTTCTCCTGGATATAGACCGGCACCACCGGCACAGCCAGGTCTTCTTGATCCTGCTCGTCCTTGCCCTTCCAGACCAGTTGCGGGTCAAGGGACGGGTCGCGGGGGTAAGCAATGGTCTTGGGCGAGAGTTCATCTTCGGCCACAAAGTCGCGCAGTTCCTCGGTCGGGATGTTGGCGCGCTTGTCCTTGTGGCGAATGGTTTCAACCTTGGTCTTAATTCCGTTCTTCTTAGCCATGAGTGCTTTCCTTTTTCGATTCTGCGGTCCCCTGTTTGAGGAATCCGCGGATAAAGTTTTGCGCGTCCCAGGGGTCTTTTACCTCAAAGAACGCCCATCGGCCGAAAGCCGCGTGGTTGTTTATAGCCGGGACCCACAACTTGCCCGCGGTTTCAACCTTGGCTTCCTTGTCTTTCTTCTTCTCGCCGGTGACTTCGATGATGAGGTTCAAGAGGTCATTTTCTCCGTGGCCGTCGTCAATGCAGGCGATAAAGTCCGGGACATATCTTTTTTCTTCGCCGTTCAGAGTATAGGGGATGGTGAAGTCGAGGTTATGGTTCTTGACGTAGCGGACCACCTCGGGCATGTCTTCCAACGCCTGCGCCATCTTCTGCTCCCATGAATCAGTGTCAGCGACCACGTGGGAGATATGGCACTTGTTCTCCCTGGTGGCGAAGACCGGGTGGCCGGTGTCAAAGTCAACGTAGCGGGTGGAGCCTATGGTGTCATAGGGCTGCAAAATGGGCTTGAGCGTTGCGGTATTGTCGGTGGATTGCACGATGGCTTTGTAGATGCGGTCCGCGGCGTCGTGGCCGCGTTCAATCAGGAGCAGCATTTGCGGGAAGGTGTTGTCCTTGAGGGTGACGCATTGGGCAAGCCAGCGCTTAGTGATGCCGAGCAGTTGCGGAAAGAGCCATAACTTGTAATTGCCCTGATCATCTCGGAAGTATTTTTCCAGGATCAGCTTGGCCAGCCGGAAGGCGACTTCGTTGCTCCGATGCCGCTTCAGGTCGTCAAGGTTGTGGATGCTCTGTTCTCCGACTATGGGCTCATTCTCGGTCTTGGTGGGGATATCGATGGTGGAAAGCGACAAGCGGGATTCCTCGGTAAAATTCGCGGTGATCCGGTCGCCGGAAATATCGTAACGGTATCCGAGCAGCCGGGGAAAGGTTATCTCGCAGGCTTTGCGGATTTCCAGGGCGCGCACGTGGGTTATTATGTGCCCGGCTGTTGGTTCCTTGGTTGCGCCGCTGCAAGGTATGAAGGAAAACGGCACGCCGTAAACCTCGGCGTATTCCGGGGTAAAAAACCCTTGGCTGTTTGCTGCGTAACTTTTGCGGCGGAGCGCGCGGCCCACCACCTGCTCGCAAAGCAATTGCGTGCCGAACGCGCGCACGCCCAGGATGTGGGTTACGGTCTGCGCGTCCCAACCCTCGGTGAGCATGGAAACGCTGACCACGCACTTGACATGTTCTCCGAGTTTTCCGGCCTTGCCCACGGTGTTCATGACTTCCCGGAGCAGATCTTCGTCGGTGAGGTCCTCGGCGTCGCGGCCAGGGAAGCGGGCGCGGTATTCGGCCTTGAATTTTTCAATTTCACGGGCCGCGATCTTTTTGAAGTCGTCGCTCATGGCTGCGCCTGTTTCCAACTCCTGGCTGTCAACCAGGATGGTGTTCGGGCGGTGGAGCCATGCGCCGTGGTCGTCGTCATTTCGGAAGATGGGCATTTGTCCAGCCTGGACGATGGTTTCTCCCTTGATCTCCTTTTCCCACCCGGCAATGTAGTCGTACACCAGCTTGGAGACGTTGGTGTTATTGCATACCACAATGAAGACCGGCGGGGTCTGGCCGCGGTCGCGAGCCTCGGTGTTATCTTCCCAAAGCCGGTAATATTTTTCGTAGTTGCCATAGAGACTGTGCAGCGCTCCCTGCAGTTCTTGCGGGAGTTTCGGTTCTCCCGTAACCGCCTCGGTTTTGCGGCCTTTCCTGGGAAGGTGCTCGCGTATGCGCAGCCAGATATCGCGGTAAGTGGGCAGGTCTCCGGTCATGGAGTCGTCGGAGACCGGCACCCGAGGCACCTTGACGATCCCCGCTTCAATTGCGTCGATCAGCGAAAAATCCGACACCACCCAGGGAAAGAGCGTCCCTTCGGGGTATCCGGACCCGCGCAGAAAAAAGGGCGTGGCCGAAAGGTCGTAGATGGCCTTTACGCCGATCTTGTTTTTGACCGCCTCAATGCCGGTGATCCATACCCGGGCTTCTTCTTCGCGCCGCTTGGCCTCGATGCGTTCATCGCCGGTCAGAGCTTCTTCCTCGGCATCGGGTTTGCGGCGGTAGCAGTGATGGGCCTCGTCGTTGATGACGAGAATGTTTTTCTTTCCGCCCAATTCTCGGCATACCCGGCGCACCATCTGGTCCGGTGTTTCCGTAAATGCGCTTGAATCGCCTTCTTTCAAAATCGATTTTGTGATCTTGCCTGCCGGCACCTTCTCGCGCGGGTTCAAGCCATGGTAGTTGGTGATGATGATTTTGGCCTGACCAAGCTGTTCCATTTGCTGCGCCGGGACTGTGTCGCGCTGGCGGTAGTAATTATCCGGGTCGTTGGGCAGGAGCACGCGTAGCCGGTCGCGGATGGTGATGCCGGGCGTGATGATAAGAAAAGCGTCTGAAAACCGGGCGTCCTGCGGACTGGCAATCTTGTTGAGCGTGTGCCATGCGATCATCATGGCCATGACCACGGTCTTGCCCGAGCCGGTGGCCATCTTGAACGCCGTGCGCGGCAGGCCGGGGTTGGAGGAATCGTTGCCATCGCGGATCTTGTTTCCGATCCAGGCATCCCCGGACTTACCGGCGACCTCGGTAATATAAATCAGCGTTTCGAGGGCCTCGATCTGGCAAAAGAAAAGTTTCTTGTCGCTTTTGGGATTAGTCCAGTATTCAAGCAAGCGCGCTGTGGTGGGCGTAACGTAGAGGTGGCCGCCTTTTCGCCACTTGGCGACTTGCCGCCGGATTTCGTTAACCAGCTTGTTTTCTTCGATGCGGTCTTTGGTCCACTCAGTGTCAAAATAAGGCTGTTTGGAGCCTTTCTTCTTCGGTTTGGCAATAGGGACAAAATAGGCGCTTGTGCGGCGACCTTCAACTTTTTCGTTCGTGATCCCCTCATCGCTGAACCGGAAATGCTTGGTCGGCTCGTCAAAAGGCGAGTTGATTATCGGATTCTCAATAATGACTTGACTCATGTCGGCTCATCCCCTCCAGCATTTCACTGTATAATTTGTTATATCTCTTTCCTGAAAAATTGTCAAAACAGTATCCGGCGCTAAGTAGTATACAACGACTCAATGACAGCTCCGGTCAGAGATCTGAATTCATTGTTCCTTGTTTCTGGTTTCTAGTTGCTGGTTCCTGATTCGTGCAGGGCGAGCCACCGGCATCGCCCGTACACTATCCGGTAGCCAGGGTGCGCGCTTTTGCGGGTTTAATCGGTCCTTACGGGCACACCGCGTTGGGCGAGGAATTGCTTGCACTGGCGGACGGTGAATTCGCGGTAGTGGAAAATGGATGCGGCGAGCGCTGCGGAGGCCTGGCCCGAGGTCAGTCCCTCGTAGATGTGCTCGAGGCTCCCGACCCCGCCGGAGGCGATCACCGGGATGTTCACGGCCCGGGAGATGGTCCTGGTGAGTTCTATATCGAACCCGAGTTTGGTCCCGTCTCGGTCCATGCTGGTGAGCAGGATTTCTCCGGCGCCCAACTCCTCCACCCGCCGCGCCCATTCCACGGCATCGATCCCCGCGGGTGTCCGGCCGCCGTGGGTGTAAACCTCAAACCGCAGCGGGTCCGAATTCGGGACGCGCCGGGCGTCAATCGCAACCACCATGCACTGGCTCCCGAACTTCTCCGCGGCCTCGCGCACGAATGCCGGAGTCTTTACCGCCGCGGTGTTCACGCTCACCTTGTCCGCGCCAGCCTTGAGCAGCCGCCGGATGTCCTCAAGGGTGCGGATGCCGCCCCCGACCGTGACCGGCATGAACACCTGCTCCGCGGTCCGGGCAACCACATCAATAATTATGTCGCGCTCCTCAAAGCTGGCGGTGATGTCGAGAAAGGCGAGCTCGTCCGCGCCCTGGCGGTCATATTCGATGGCGGCCTCAACCGGATCGCCCGCATCGCGCAGGTCTTGGAACTTGACCCCTTTGACCACCCGGCCCGCGTTCACGTCCAGGCAGGGTATGATGCGCTTGGCAAGCATTCCAAGAAAAGATTTTAGCACATGGTTGATGGTTTATCGTTTATGGTTCCGGATTCGAAACCATAAACCATGAACCAAAGACCCTGAACGGTTTTATTCCTTGGGACCTTTGATGCACTCCTGCGGACAAACTTCCTTGCAACTCCCGCAGTCGTTGCAGAGTTCGGCTTTAATCACATAGGTCTCGGACTGCTCTATGATCGCCTCGGTCGGGCATTCGCTCTGGCAGGAACCGCAATTAATGCACTCGCCACCGACAATCCTGTGAGCCATAACTTCCCCTTCCCTTTCTTTCAACTTCAATCCCCGTCCCCAATCGCCAGTTTATCCGCGATTGCTTTGCTGTCAAGCCTTTTGGGTCAGGCCGGTCAGGAATTCTCGGGGGCTGGCCGAAATCCCATGGGGTCAGGCCCTATCGTCGCAGTTCGGACTTCGATGTTAGGGCCTGACCCCGCGAATTCGGGATTTCGGCCTGACCCCACCCTGACCGGCCTGACCCAAAAGGGCCCTGGCCGGACAGTCGAGAAATGAGAAACGAGAAACGAGGAACGGTCAAGTCCTCAGTCTCAGTTCCCAATTCCCGATTCCCAATCAATACTGTCCGGGGAAAAATCAAGAGATTTTTAACCAGCGCTTGGCGTAGGCCCATTTGACGGCGCCGGGACGAGTTGCAATTGCCAAATCCTGTCAATTGGACAATGATCCACGCGTCTTAGCCTGCGGTTGAAATTCGATTTCGATAGCCCGGCCATTCATGGCTTGGACTGCGATTGAAATTGCTTTTCGATAGCCCGGCCATTCATGGCCGGGAAGCGGAAGCGCCCCTCCCCTTGCTGCGGCCCACGCCGCAGCGTGGGCCGCAGCAATACGGAGAGAGCCCCGGCTCCCCGGCGCTGAAGCGCCGGGCTATCGAAAACCTGGCCTACCGGTCAAATTATTTAGTTGATGACCATCGCCGGGCTATCGAATCCGGCAATGAGCGGAAAAATTTTCCCCGGACAGTAGTGATTCCCAATTCTCAATTCCCAATCCCCCCCCTGGTTACGAACCGCGGTCCACCGCTCCAAAATTGACACTTGCCCTTTCTTCTGCTTAGCTAGATGCAAATGCCTGGCCTGCGAGACCCCATATTCTTCCTGCTGTTCCTGCCGGTGATGCTTTTCTCGCTAAGCTTCCACGAATGTGCCCATGCGATGATGGCTTTGCGGCGGGGGGACGACACCGCCTCGCTTTTGGGCAGGGTGAGCCTCAACCCGTTCCGGCACATAGACCCGATCGGGCTGATCGCGTTTTTTGTCATCGGTCTGGGCTGGGCCAAGCCCGTGCCGATCAACCCCAACCGGATGAAGAACATCCGGCGCGACCCTGCCCTGGTCGGACTGGCCGGACCGCTATCCAACGTCGTGCTCGCCGCGGTCTTCGCGATCCTGCTCCGGCTCCTGTGGGGGACTATTGAAGGCATGGACCTGGAAACCCGGAAAATCCTGGTCCGCTTTTTCGTGATCGGCGCGCAACTCAACGCGGCGCTCGCATTCTTCAACCTGCTGCCGGTCCCTCCGCTGGACGGCTCCCACCTCCTGGCCGCGTTTTTGCCCAACTGGGCGCTCGAGAAGTATGAGCGGTTTGCAAGATTCGGTTTATTGTTTATCCTGTTATTCTTGTTTTTCGGCAATTTCCTGTCGCTCCTGATCGGGGCGCCTTCGCAGTTCCTGCTCCGGCTGTTCTGGGGACAGGAGTTGACGAGCAAGATCTGGATGATGTTTCATCTGTTCTGAGGGAGAGGGTAATGGCGGAACAAAAGCGAATCCTGAGCGGCATCCGTCCAACCGGGCCGCTTCACCTGGGCAACCTGCTCGGAGCGCTCAAGAACTGGGTCAAGCTCCAGGACGAATACAAGTGCTACTTCTTCATCGCCGACTGGCACGCGCTCACCACCGAGTTTGAAAACACCTCCATCATCAGGCCCGCGGAAGCAGACATCCTCAAGGACTGGCTCGCCGCAGGAATCGACCCCAAAAAAAGCGTCATCTTCATCCAGTCCAGGATCAAGGAACACGCCGAACTTTTCCTCCTGCTGGGAATGCTCGTCACCGTCTCCAGGCTCGAGCGAGTGCCGTCCTACAAGGACTTCCAGGAAGCCACCGGCAAGGACATCGCCAATTTCGGATTCCTGGGATACCCCGTGCTCCAGTCCGCGGACATTTTGATGTACCGCGCGCACGGCGTGCCGGTTGGCGAGGACCAGGTGCCGCACATTGAACTCACGCGCGAGATCGCCCGGCGCTTCAACGCGCTCTACGGCGAGGTTTTTCCCGAACCCAGGCCCCTGCTCACCCCGGTGCCGCGCGTGCCCGGCACCGACGGCCGAAAAATGAGCAAGAGCTACGGCAACGCCATCTACCTCTCGGACCCGCCGGAAGTGATCACACAGAAAATGAAAACCATGATCACCGACCCCGCGCGCAAACGCCGCCCGGACAAGGGCGATCCTGAAAAATGCCCGGTCTGGGACTTCCATAAAATCTACAGCGACGAGGAAACCCGCAAATGGGTGATCTGGGGATGCACCACCGCGGGCATCGGGTGCCTGGAGTGCAAGGGCAAGGTCATCCCGCTGGTGATCAACGAGCTCAAGCCCATCCGCGAGAAGCGGCTTTACTTTGACGAGCACCCCGGCGAGGTGGAAAGCATTGTTGACCAGGGCTGCAACCAGGCGCGCGCGTTCGCGCAGGAAACCATGCGCCTGGTCCGGGAGGCGATTAAAATATGATGCTGCCCCCTGATCAGGAGAACTGGCGGGTCCAGCTCGAAATTTTCGAAGGACCGCTCGACCTCCTGCTCTACCTGATCCGCAAAAACGAGATCGACATCTACGACATCCCGATCAACACCATCGTGGAGCAATACCAGCAATACCTGGAGGTCATGCGCACGCTCAACCTCGAAATCGCCGGCGAATTCCTGGTCATGGCCGCGACCCTTTCCGTGATCAAAAGCAAAATGCTCCTGCCCAAGCAGGAGGGCGACGAGGAGGAAGACGACCCCCGGCAGGAACTGGTTGACCGGCTGCTGGAGTACCAGAAGTACAAGGAGGCCGCGGGCGAGCTTGTGGGCCGGGCGCATCTGGGCCGGGAGGTGTTTGTCCGGGAGTTTGACGAGGAAACCCTGAAGAAGGTCTCGGGCGAGGTTGCCCGCGAGAAGCTGGAGTTTGAGGAGGTTGACCTTTTCCAGTTGGTGGATGCGTTCCAGGACCTGCTCAAGAGCCGTCAGCTTGAAGACATCCGGCGGGTGGTGGTGGAGCGGGTGCGGGTGGTGGACAAGATTTCCAGCATCCTGGAGCGGCTGCGTACCGAGGAAGTGGTTGAGTTCACCGCATTGTTCAGCGAGAGCAGGACTCGGACCGAACTGATCGTGACTTTCCTGGCTTTGCTCGAACTGATCAGGCTCCAGGTGATCAAGGCCTTCCAGACCGGAAACTTCGCGCCTATCCAGATCAAACGCGCGGTCCCGCTCGATGACGAAAAAATGAACCCGGAATACTTGACCTCAATGGTCTCGGACAAGGAGGCTGAAGGTGGAACGGGAGAGACTCCGCTCAATAATTGAAAGCCTGCTCTTCATCTCCGGCGAGCCCCTGGCTCTGGAGAGAATGGTCCAGGCGATCGGCAAAATCGATAAAAAAGACGTGCGCATGGCCGTGGACGAACTGGCCGGGGAGTACATGAAGCAGGGCCGCGGGCTGCGCGTCTCCGAGATCGCCGGAGGGTTCCAGCTCGAGACCGCCAGGGAAAACGCCGAGTACCTGGCCCGGCTGGTCAAGACCCGGCCCATCCGGCTGACCAGGCCCTCGCTCGAAACCATGGCCATCATCGCCTACCGCCAGCCCGTGACCAGGGTTGAAGTGGACCAGATCCGGGGCGTGGACTCATCCGGAGTGATCAAGACCCTGCTCGAGTTCGGATTCATTCAGATCGTCGGACGCAAAGACGTCCCCGGAAGACCGCTGCTCTACGGCTCTTCCAAAAAATTCCTGGAATTCTTCCGGCTCAAAAATCTCGCCGACCTCCCGTCCCTCGACGAGTTCTTCGCGCAAATCGAAGAGCAACAGGCCCAGAACCCCAACCTCTTTGAAAACCGCTACCAGGAAAACACCGAGCCAAAGCCTTCCGAACCGGACAAGCCCGACGCATCCTCAGCAAAGCCGGGCGACAACTCGGAATGCGAGCCAGCCGCCGCCAAAAAACCTGAACCCGATCGCGAATAGGTTTTTCTGCGCGAGCGACTTTCTAGTCCGCCGACTTGCCGGCGGGGTCAGAGCGTGACTTGTGACTTATGAGCGCTGGTTAGTTAATGAGCAGGCGTTTGATTTGTGCTTGTCAGTTCTCCAACCGCTGCGCTTTGAATCTTTGCGTGCTTTGACTTCGGCGAGCTCCATTCGGCTTGAGCTCATGGCCGAAAGCAGCCGAGCCGCGGCTTTGCGGTTAATCAGAAGATGAGGATGGAGATGATAGCCCCTGCGATGACGACGAAGATGATCTCGATGTTGATTCTCATGGCGAGGAACGCGGCGGAAGCGAGGAGTATGGTGGTGAGGTTCCAATGGACCTGGGTTGCGAAGCGGTAGGCCACGGACAGGAACAGTCCGACGAACGAGCACAGGATTCCTCCAACGGCCTTGTTGAAATACTTGGACCCGGTGAGCTTGTCAAAATAGGGCACCACGGCCACGGTGAGCAGGAGCGTGGGATAGAAGATGGCTATGGTCGCCGCGGTCGCGCCTGCGTATCCGGCCACTTTGTAGCCGATGAAGGTTGCGGTGATGGAGATGGGCCCGGGAGTGATCTGCCCGAGGGCGATGCCGTTCAAGAGCGTGGGGGCGTCCAGCCATTTATATTTCTCCACCGCGTCGTGGAACATGAGGGGGATGGCGCCAAAGCCGCCTCCGAATGAGAACAACCCGATCCGGAACATTGACGCCGAGAGCGTGAACAGTCTGCGGTCGATGATGAAAAGCGCGGCCAGGGCGAGGATTGGAATGGTTACCAGCGCAATCACCGCCCGGTAGGGATAGCGGCTGCCGGTCGGTCCCAGGCGGATGTCCTTGAATGGCTCCTGGTCGTAGATCAACAGGCCGATGGCGGTTGCGGCCAGGATCACGAAAATGGGGTTGAGCCGGGTCAGGAACAGACCCGCGGAGATAAGTGCGATCAGGGCCTGTCGCCAGGTGCGGGTGGAGGTCTTTCCGATCCGGAAGATGGCGTCCACCACCACCGCCAGGATCACCACCTGCAGGCCTTGAAAAATCGCCCGGGTCACGTGAGCCTGATACACCCGCTCATAAAGCGCGGACAGCGCCACCATCAGGACAAAGGTCGGGATGATGTAACTGATGATGACCGCGGCGGCTCCGGCCGGGCCCCGGGCGCGGAGCCCGATGTAGGTCGCCATCTTGGCGGTGGGCGGGCCGGGAATGGCCTGGGAAATGGCCACGCCGTAGTTGAAGGTCGGCTCGTCAATCCAGCGGCGCCTCAGGCTGGTTGCCCGCCGGAAATACTCGATCACCGCCAGCCCGCCGAACGCGGTGGCGCCCAGCCCGAGGAACGTGACAAACAACTCCAACAGACCGGGCGTCGGGACTCTCTGCTCAGACCTTTTCATCGCGCAAATATATTATTGAGCAAAACAGACTTAAAGCAATGGCCGATTCAGCGATTCCCGGTTAAGAAAACTTCGTTTGCGGCGCTCGCAAAACAGACGCGGCTGCAAAACCATTTCTCAACGCACAGAACCGGAAAAATCTTATATGAAATTTGAAATCTGCTGTTTAGCGCCTGGCGCTGACAAGTGCGCATGTCCGCCGACTTGTCCGACGAAGTCCCGCCTTGCGGGACGAAGGCGGAAGCCTTGGCAGAGGCGGAAGCGAATTCATTCGCGAAAACTGACGACTGGCTGGACTAAAAACAGTTAAGCTACAAGTAAAGCTCTGATAGTATGAAAGACGGGCGCTCCTGTAAAATAGGAAAAAACCCAAAAAAGGAGGCCCGTCATGGAAAGTACTCAAGGCGTATCGAGCTTTGTGGGCAT
>Ga0315291_10001972_pt1 | contig 27167 bp, 24 predicted proteins | sample YL17G12_20_MG_FD_203070 | JGI IMG/M metagenome (GOLD analysis project Ga0315291, IMG submission 203070) | Sediment microbial communities from Yellowstone Lake, YNP, Wyoming, USA - YL17G12_20 | ecosystem: Environmental > Aquatic > Freshwater > Lake > Sediment | place: USA: Wyoming | collected...
TTCGTAGTCTAGCGATGCATAGCCACGGGAACGACTTTTCAGTTGATCGTAGAAGTCCAGCAGGATCTCCGCCAAAGGCAACTCGTAGGTCAGGATCACCCGATACCCTTCCACGTACTCCATGTTTCTGAAAATCCCTCGCCGTCCCTGACAGAGCTCCATCATCGGTCCGACGGAATCCTGCGGGACGATCACCATCGCTTTTACAAAAGGTTCCTTGATGTAGTCGATTTGGTTGTCGGGCGGAAACTTGGCCGGATTGTCGATTTCGATTTCCTCCCCATTATGTAGAAAGACTTTGTAGCCCACCGAAGGTGCTGTAGCTACCAGGTCCTGCCCGTATTCCCTTTCCAAGCGCTGCTGGGCGATATCCATATGCAGCAGTCCGAGAAAACCACAGCGAAACCCGAATCCTAGCGCGGGAGAGGATTCCGGTTCAAAGACGATGGAAGCGTCGTTGAGTGCCAATTTCTGCAAGGCCTCGCGCAGTTCGGGATAGTCTTCGTTGCGGCTCGGATACAGGCCACAAAAAACCATCGGCTGCGCATGACGAAAGCCAGGCAGGGGGGTTACCGCCGACCTATCTGCATCGGTGATGGTATCACCGACCTTAGTTTCGGAGAGGCTTTTTATGGTGGCGGCCAAATAGCCGACTTCCCCAGTATTCAGCTCGGGCTGAGGTACGAGTCCGAGTCGGAGGTGGCCTACCTCCATCACTTCAAAGACCTGCCCGGTCGCCATCATCTTGATACTCTGTCCGATTCGCAGAGACCCATCGACCACCCGGACGTAGGCGATCACGCCCTTGTAGGGATCGTAGTACGAATCGAAGATCAAGGCGCGCAGGGGGGCCTGTGAATTCCCCCCGGGGGGGCGGATGCGATGGAGGATCGCCTCCAGGATCTCCGGCACACCTACTCCTTCCTTTGCGGAAGCCAGGATCGCTTCCCCAGCGTCCAACAGCAAGATCTCCTCGATCTCCCGCCGAGTGCGTTCCGGATCGGCCACCTGCAAATCAATTTTGTTGATTACCGGCACGATGTCTAAACCTAGATCAATTGCCAGGTAAGCGTTGGCTAGCGTTTGTGCCTCCACCCCTTGGGTGGCATCAATCACCAGTAGAGCACCGTCACAGGCGGAAAGCGAGCGTGACACTTCGTAGGTGAAATCGACATGGCCGGGCGTATCAATCAGGTTCAAGATGTAGTTCAGGCCATCCCTGGCCTTGTATTCCAACCGGACGGGATGGGCTTTAATTGTGATGCCTTTTTCTCGTTCCAAATCCATGGAGTCCAGGATCTGCTCTTGCTGGTTTCGCTCGGTCATTAGACCGGTGGCCTCCAGCAAGCGATCGGCAAGGGTCGATTTGCCATGATCAATATGGGCAATGATGGAAAAATTCCTGATGCGTTCCTGCATGGGGCTAGTATAACAAGGTATCAAAGGACACAGTGTTAGAGCAGCGACCAGATTGACAGATCATCAATGGCGACCACGACGCCGCCCTCCTCGGAATACCACCACCGACCAGGCCACAAGCTGAAAGGCCCAGCAATCCGCAGAGGAAACAAATAAGAACTGCGCGCTTGCCTTGGTCCGCGTTGATGGTTTTGCACTATTCCAGGTCTAACTGGAGTAAAATAGGTCGTGGACCCAATGCAACCACCGGAAATGAAATATCTATCGCCTGAGGTCCTGGACAACCTGGATCTTTTCGTCTATGCCTGGAACCCAAACGATAAAACCCCACAACTCTCTTACCGCAGCCCGGCTCTTCTTGCATTAACAGGCTACTCTCTTTCTTCGTTCTCTGATCCCGGATTCTGGCTGAGCATCGTTCACCCCGACGATCAACCCCTGGCTAGAAACAACCGGGATCATTTGGAAAAAGGGGAGAAATGCCAGTCAGAGTATCGCATTGTAGCCAAAAATGGCGATGTGATCTGGGTGGCTGATACGGCAGTTCCGATTCGAGATGCAGATGGAACCATCGTTCGGATTGAAGGAGTGTTGACCAATATTACTGAATGGAAAAAGGTACTCGCCTCTATTCGCGAATCGGAAGAGCGGTACCGGCAGTTGGTAGATACCATACCCGAAGCGATCATCATTCATCAGCAGGGTACGATTGTTTTCTTAAACTCAGCAGCCATCGCATTATTAGGTGCGCAGAATGCGCAAGACCTGGTAGGACACCACCTATTCTCTTTTATCCCCTTTGATCACCTGTCTCCGGTACATCCCGGGACCAAACGAGGGCAAGAAGAACGAAGGATGTCAACCTATATCGAAGAGAAAGCCATTCGCCTGGATGGAACCATCCTTGACATTGAAGTAACATCCCTACCTGTTTCCTTTAGTGTAAAACCTGCCAGGATGTTGGTAGTAAGTGACATCACAGAACGCACGGAACGGAAGCGTGTGGAAAGGGAGTTGCGGCAGGCCGAGGAAAAGTTCCGGTTACTGGTGGAGCAAATCCCAGCCATTACTTATATCGACACCGTCGATGAGGTCAGCTCAACTTTGTACATGAGCCCGCAGGTCGATCCACTCCTGAGGGGAATACCCCAGGAGTGGATCGAGGATCCAAACTTATGGGTGAATCTTCTTCACCCGGAAGACCGTCAGCTTGCGTTAGCCGAACACGCCCGCACCAATGCCACTAGAGACCCCTTCTTGCTGGAATACCGTTTAATCCATAAGGATGGCCATGCTGTTTGGTTTCGCGATCAAGCGATCCTTGTGCCGGATGAGCATGGTCGGCCACAATGCTGGCTTGGATTCCTGCTGGAGATCACGCAGCGAAAAACTGCGGAGGAAGCTCAAAGAGTCGCCAATGCCCAGTGGCACCAATACTTGGAAGCATCTCCTGACCCGATGTGGATTAAAGATTCCTCCAGCCGCTACCTTGCCGTCAACGAGCGTTCCTGGAATGGGAAGGGTTTTCGGCGGAACAATGGTTGGGCAAAACTGATTCAGAGCTGTTCCCACCGACTGAAGCGGAAACTCATCTAGTGGATGATCAAAAAACATTAGCCGAAGGACAGATCGAAAAGGAGATTGAAGAAGTCAAGCGAGGCCAACAGCGCACCTTCCTGATCAAGCAGGTTCCGATCCGCTCGATAAATGGAGAGACCGCTGGGATTCTGGGAATCTCGCGCGATATCACCGAACGCAAAACGGTGATTGAAGCGCTCAAGTCCTCGGAGGCGCTCTACCATTCGTTGATCGACTCCATGCAAGATGCCTTGCATGTGGTAGACCGGGAATTACGGTTGGTTCTGGCGAATCCGGTATGCCTGGAATGGATCGCACAATTCGGACACAACAAGGGAGAGGCTATTGGTCAAAACCTCCACATGCTATTCCCATTCCTTGGGGATGAAGTCTGGCAGCAGTACCAACAAGTGTTTGAAACCGGCCAAATGATCCAAACCGAGGACGTAACCCAATTGGAAGATCGTCAGCTTTGGACCGAAACTCGTAAGATCCCGATTTTAATCGATAAGCAAGTGATTTGGGTTGTGACCATTGTGCATGACATCACCCAACGCAAGCAAACTGAAGATTCTTTGCAGATGCAAGCCAGCATGCTGGGTGCCTTGTCCGAAGGGGTCATGGTCACAGATACCCAAAACCGCATTGTGTATACAAACTCAGCGCTCGATCATACTTTCGGGTATTGGGCGGGAGAGCTATTAGGACAGCCGGTGGCGGTATTGAATGATCTGCCGGAAGGTGAGAGTTCCAAGTTTGCCAAAGAAATCCATCAACAACTGTTGAAGGCAGGTCAATGGCAGGGTGAGATTTGTAACCGCCGCAAGGACGGGACACCGTTCATCAGCGAGGTGCACGGAGTACTGCTGCTGGTTCATGGAGAGCCCCATCAGTTGTCCATTCAAACCGATATTACCGAACGAAAGCGCGCGGAAGCGGAGACGCAGCGATTGGGTTCCTTCTCCGAGCTGAATCCAAATCCGGTGATAGAAGTGGACCAACAGGGGATCATTCATTATGCCAATCCTGCAGCAAGTCGATTGCTAATCGGATTAGAAGACCGCGGTTTTCAGCATCCCTTCTTGATGGGTGTGCCCGCGGTATTTGCCTACATGAAACAGCAGCAACGGGATTCCTACATAAGAGAAATCCCAGTAGAGCAGGTATTGTTCCAACAAGCCATGTACCAAGTGGAGGATGGAACCCGATTAAGGATTTATGCATTGGATATTACCGAGAAAAAGCAAGCGGAGGAAGCGCAGCGTCTTTCCGAACAACGTTATCGGATATTAATTGAACGCAATCTGGCCGGCGTATTCCGTACGACACCGGAAGGGCGAATCCTGGATTGCAATGATGCGTTTGCCCAGATCCTTGGATACGAGAACCGGGAAGAAGTTTTATCGGAACCCGCGTACCAGTTTTATCAAAACGAAAAGGATCGGAAGCAATTCGTTGCCCATTTGCTGGAGGAAGGTTCCATCAGCAACGCCGAGATCTTGATCCAAGGTAGGGATGGTAAAAAAATCTGGATCCTGGAAAATGCCAACCTGATTGTGGGAGAACCTGGCGCGCCGGCGATCATTCAGGGAACAGTGATCGATATCACCGAACGAAAACAATCCCAGCAGTTGGTTGAGCAGAGTCTGCTCAAGTTAAGGCGAACTTTCGACCAAACGGTACAGGCTCTTGTTTCCCTTGCAGAAATGCGAGATCCTTACGCCGCTGGTCACCAAACCCGCGTATCTTTGCTGGCGTCTGCCATTGCTCAGGAGATGTCCTTACCGGAAGAGGAGATTGAAAGCATCCGCGTGGCCGGGGTTTTACACGACATCGGTAAAATCTATGTTCCTGCAGAAATCCTAAGTAAGCCAGGCAGCCTATCTCCCATTGAATATGCATTAGTGCAAAACCATGCCCAGGCTAGCTTCGACATCCTGAAACCGATCGAATTTCCCTGGCCAATTGCTGAAATGGTGTTGCAGCACCATGAGCGGTTGGATGGTTCAGGCTATCCTCAAGGACTTCGCGATGAGGAGATTTACCCGGCAGCTCGGATCCTAGCGGTAGCGGATGTGGTGGAAGCGATGTCCAGCCACCGCCCTTATCGTCCGGCTCACGGTGTCGAGAAGGCCTTGGCCGAAATCGAGGAGAATTGCGGACGACTCTACGACCCAGTCGTGGGGACGGCCTGTTTGCGATTATTCCGCCAAAAACACTTCACGTTCGACTAGGCGAATAAGCAAGGGTAACCTCGCAGTTTCCACTGCCCTCAGTCTTCCCCCAGCCAGCCCTATGGGATTCCAAACATTCCGTTTCGTGGGTCCTCGAAGAGAAAATTATGAGGCGGAACATAGCTGAACACTACAAAAACCACGATCAGCAACAAACAGAGCAGGAAGCCAAACCAAGTAAATGACTTCGACAGAGGCCGTTTTCTCAATACCGTTACGCTGACACCCTGTCCAGCTGCCACTGCCAGCAGACCGATCAACAAGTCCATGATCAGAGAATCTCCCCCTAGAATTGCCAGGGTGCCATAAAACAAAAGGGGGATCAAAAACGGAACAAGGAAGACGGCTAAACCTTTGGCAAAAATGAAATTCGGTCCCCGGATCCCTACCGCAAATTCCACCAACCCGAAGAGCAAAGTGGCCCAGAAAAAAATCTTCATGTGTTCCCAGGTGCTCTCATTGGTGGCGAATACAAACGCTAGGGCCGGGTTGTTTCCACTCCAGGCAAACCCAAAGTGAAACAGGGACGACAGCAGAAAAATCACCACAATGCCGACCAATTCCCAAAGAAGTATCTTGCGTTTCATGCCAGCTAAAACAAGGAATCTGATAGTTTTGTTCCCCGCGAATCTTCCGTTACAATCGAAACCATGGCTGAACCAGTTGTTGTTCCGGGGGACGCACGATCCTCACTGGGCGAGTTCCCACAAGACATCAGCATCACCTTGGGGGAAGATGTCGTCAACTATCCAGAAACGCCTGTCTATTCACTGAAGCGGGTCGTTGCCTTCAATCAGGAAAAACCGTATGCCCTCTCCCGCTTGCACATGAGCACGCATTCGGGCACTCACTTGGATTTCCCTTATCACTTTCTTCCCAGTGGCAAGCGGTTGGAAGACTATCCGATGAAACGGTTTTTCTTGCCAGCAGTAGTGCTTCACCTTCCAGGGGTGCAGGAAATCCGTGCGAAATCCTTAACCAATGAAGACATTCGACAAGGGGATGCCATTCTATTTCGGACCGATAATTCTGATCGGGGAATCCTCCACGGACCATGTTTCCGTTCCGATTTTGTGGGTCTTTCCTTGGAAGCGGCCAGGGTTCTAGCAGACAAAGGCATATTGCTGGTGGGTATCGATGCTCTCAGCCTGGAGGGAACCGAGGACCCAAGCTACCCCGTCCATTGCCTAGTCCTGAACCGCGACATTCTTATTTTAGAGGGGATCGACTTGGCGAACGTCTCAGCGGGCAGATACACGCTGGCAGCATTTCCCCTTAAGTTAAAGGACAGCGAGGCCTCCCCGGTGCGGGCGGTGTTGCTGGCAGAAACGCGTTCAACGGGACGGTAGGTGGCCCCAGGCCAAGTTAGTGTTGGCATAACGCAAGTCTTCCGTAACTTCTATCCACTGAACCGATGAAAAAGGGAAGGGAGGCAATTCCTCGTCCGGATCGGCGAGTTCGACTTCTGCCAGCACCAACCCGGTCAAGGGACCCGCAAACAGGTCAATCTCCCAGGGACCGACTCGGTAGCGCTGTTTCACCAGACCACGATCGCACAGCAGCAACAATTCACCGTATTCCGCTACAGTCAATTCCTTGGTAATCTCTCGCCGACATCGAGTTCCCTGGCCCTTGATCGTCAGTTCGTAGCGATCCCCAAACCGGCGGATCCGGACGCCAAAACTGCCGGCCAGATAATTCTGCTCGATTTCCTGAAAGGGGAAACCAGCCAGCTCATTAGTATCCAGATCCTGCAATAGAAACATACGTTCGATTTCCACTATCAGTCTAAAAGCATGATCAGAATCATCCGAATCGTATCGGTCATACGATATTTAAAACAAGCATCACAAGTGTAAGTCCTATAAGCACGAAAACAGTCACGTAAGCAACGGCATTTTGCAGGGGGCGGTTGATGTATTGACCCATAATCTGCTTCCGATTGATCAAGCGAATCATCGAGAACAGCACCACCGGCAACAAGACCCCATTGAGGATTTGAGCGCCGAGGGTGATTGAAATCAAGGGGGCATTGGGAATCAGGATAATTAGTACAGAAATGACCATGATGGCCGTGAAAATTCCGTAGAAAGCTGGGGCTTCCTTCCAGGTTTTGTTGATTCCGGCTTCGAAACCAAACGCTTCGCAGATATAAAACGCGGTGGCGATGGGTAGAATCGTGGCGGAAAATAGCGAAGCAATGAATAAGCCGGCAGCAAACACATAGGATGCTAAAGCACCTGCTAAAGGCTGCAGGGCGACCGCAGCGTCTTTCGCTTCCATAATTTGAATTCCATTGGGATAAAGAGTAGCACCGCAGGCGACCACGATGAAAAAGGCAACGACCACAGTGGCAGTGCTGCCAATAATTACGTCCCACCGTTCAAAGCGATAGTCCTTCATCGTTAAGCCCTTCTCGATCACCGCAGATTGCATGTAGAACTGCATCCAAGGCGCAATTGTGGTACCTATTGTTCCAACAACCAGGGCCACCGTTCCTGGATTCCAATCCATACTGGGTCGGATCAACGACAGGCCAACCGCACTCCAATCCGGTTTAGCCATTACCGCCGAAATGACATAAGACAAAAGAAACACGCTGAAGATGAGAAAGATTTTTTCCGAAGACTTGTAGGTCCCCTTTACCACCAGGAACCAGACCAGAATTGCTGCCAAGGGCACTGTGATGTATTTCGAAATCCCGAAAATTGCCAAGCTTCCGGCAATCCCCGCAAACTCCGTGGCCGTATTGGCCAAGTTGGCAAACAACAGGGCCAATAGAATGAAAAGTGTGATCCGCAAGCCGAAGTTCTCTCGGATCAGATCCGCCAGACCTTTGCCGGTAACCATACCCATGCGGGCGTTCATCTCCTGGATGATCACCAAGACAACGAACGAAGGAATCAGAATCCAGAGCAGTTGATACCCATGTTGAGCCCCCAATAAGGAATAGGTAGTGATGCCCCCTGCGTCGTTGTCCACCGAACCGGTAACCAAACCTGGCCCCAATACGGCGAAAAACAGCAGGGCGCTGCGCCAGAATGCCTGTAATCGATTCGTGCGCATCGTCAGTTGCCATCTCAAGGGGTATTCTTCGCGTTCGCGGGGACCCTGGCGTACCGTCAACGATTCAATGGGTCGACGAGTCAGGGAAACTCACTACTTTTGGTAGCTTATGCCACGGCCTTCTCTCTGGCAAGAGGAAATCTCCATGGGTTGAAAGGAAATTATTCGAGAGATGGATAGGGCAAAGTGGACCCAGCGTAAGGCATGCAGAGGATTTTGGCATAGCCACCTTGCTGTTTGATCGCTTCCTGCAAGGCTTCTACCGGATTTTGGAATGGTTGGAAAAATAGAGTGCGAACATCCACCGGCGCCATGCCAGATATAAAGTAAACCTGCACGGTTTGCACGATCCGAGCGATACGGGCAGCTAGGTGTCCGCCGAAGACGAAACCACGGTGAAACCTTTCCAGAATAGCTGCAGGACTTTCCGCCTCCTGCAGCCAGCGCGTAAAAACAGGATGGCCGATCCCCTCGGGGCATTCGGCAAGAAATACAATGATCCCTCCGGGTTTCACGGCTTGATGGGCGTTTTCCAAGGCTTTATGTGCTTGATACATGTTAAGGTCCTTGGGAAAACCACCCGCGGAGGCAAGCACGATATCCGCCTGCTGACGGATTGGTAGTTTATACAAGCGATCGGCGATTCGGCAAGCCTGTCGGTGCGCTTCCCGAAAATCCCCGGATACGGCGCCAACGATTTCTTTCCGCTCATTCTGCACCACATTCAAGATGGACACGCGGGAAAGGAAATCCACCGCCTCTTCTAGGTCCTCTCGCACCGGATTCCCGCTGGAGATGCCTGCAGTAGCACCGGGCTCTAGCAGTAAAGCATGGTTTTGACAGATGGAAATCGGCGAAGCAGCACCGGGAAAAATCGCCTTGGCTCCACCTGTATATCCTGCATAATAATGCAGCTCCACATTGCCTGTAGCCAAGCACAAGTCAGCTTCTACGACAGACCGGGCCAGCTCGACCTGGGTACCACGGCGTGTGTTGCCCAATCGAATAAAGCCATCTTCCGGGCTATTGATCGTCCGATACCGTCGCAGGATTTCCGGCCCCAGTAGCACAGTTTTTTCCTGATCCGACTGGTAGCGATGCGTGCCCAAGGCAAACAACAGGGTGATCTGTGAATCGGGAATTCCAACTTTCTCCAGAAGTCGAAGAAGGGGAAGAATGAGCTGTCGGGTGGGAGCAGGTCGGGTGATGTCGCTGCAAAGGATTGAAACCTTCATTGTCTTACCCAGCAGTTCCTCCAATGGTTCCTGTGCGATGGGATTTGCCAGTGCTTTGGTAATGGCGGATGCACCCAATATTGTCTCTTGGCGTGGCTTCAAGCTCGCCAGGACTTGCGCTTCTTCCAAGTCTAGGTCGACAATTCCCCGCCCATAGGGGAGTTCAATCTTCTTCATCTCTGCCAGGTTCCTTGCTCCTCTCGCGGCCTTGGGAATACTCTAAGAAATCTCGTTCCTTCTCCGAATAGGGAAATAACCAAGGAAGGGCCTCAGTTAGCGCGAGATTGCACCCTTCATAGCCTGCTCTACTCGTTGCAAGCCTTCCTGCAAGAGCGTAAGGGGGCACCCGAAGTTCAATCGCTGAAATCCTTCGCCACCCGGGCCAAAGAGCATTCCGTCGTCCAGGGCTACTTTCGCTTCCACCAGTTTTTGGTTGAGCTCCTGCTGGCTTTGCCCTAGAAGGCGGAAATCCAGCCAGGCGAGGTAGGTGGCTTCCGGCGGAATGAATTGAACACCGGGCAGGCGCTCTGCCAGAAACAGCCTGATCGCGTGCAGATTTCCTTCTAGGTAGGAAAGCAACTGATCCAGCCATTGCTCACCATCGCGATAGGCCGCTTCTGCCGCTGCAATTCCTAGTAAATTAGGCATATCCAGGAAAAGCGCCTGCAGGGTTTGCCGGAACTTCGCTCGGAGGTCCGCGTCCGGGATCACGCAAAAGGATATGCTTAACCCGGCTAGGTTGAAAGTCTTGCTGGGAGCCATGCAGGTGATGATCCGGTGACCGGCTCCGGCCAGGGAGGCGGTGGGTATATGGTGATTCCCCGACAGTACAAGATCGCAATGAATTTCATCCGAGAAGAGGAGGACATCGTGTTTGGCGCACAGACGAGCTACCTCGACTAATTCCTCACTCCGCCAAACGCGGCCTACCGGATTGTGCGGACTGCAAAAGATCATCATTGATGCGCCCGGTAGTTTCTGATCTAGGTCTGCAAAATCGATCCGATAACCTTCTCCATCTAGTCGGAGTGAATTGTCCACCACCATCCGTCCGTTGCGTTTCAGCACCTGAAAAAAGGGGTAGTACACCGGCGATTGGATCAAGACCCGGTCGCCTACTTTGGTGTAGGCCAACAGGGCCGTTGCTAGGCTGGCCATCACGCCTGGAGCGAAAACCAACCATTCTGTCTCAATGGCCCAACAATGACGATTTCCTAACCAACTCGCGACAGCGGTAAGCAAGGAGTAGGGGCGAAATGGATAACCGAACACCCCGTGTGCGACCTTTCGTTGCAGAGCCTCCAGCACGCAAGGAGGGGAAGCAAAATCCATATCCGCAACCCACATAGGCAATAGATCAGTCACCGGGAAGAGAATCTGCATGCCATCCCATTTCAAGGATTGGGTGTGGCGTCGATCTAAAACCTGATTAAAATCCACCTCTCTTGATTCGTCCATGTTCGCTATTGTAAGGGATCGGGAACGGAAAGGAACCGTTAGCAGTTGACCAATGAAAGGGATCCGCGTAAGCTCCTTCACCAGTGAGTTGGAAAAACCTAGAATGCCCTGGAAGCTAACAACTTGAAAAATCCTCGTCGGGTTGTCCATGCGAACGGTCTCGTCGCGTTCGCGCTGTTATTCTGTTTCATCTCGTTCTTAATGCTTGGAACTTCTGGATTGGAATTGTTTGGCCTGATCCCTCTTGCGTTTTCCCTGACATCCGCCTTTCTGCTGATCCTGGTTCGCAGCACTATGTGTTTGCACGTGGAACGGGTGGAGGTGAGCCTGCCCGGTGCCAAGGATCAGAAACGGCCTTATCGCATTGCCTTTTTCGCCGATTTGCACTTGGGAAAATTGAAAGGCAGAGCTTGGTTGGAGCACGTCGTAGAGGCGGTAAATACAGAACAACCCGATCTAATTCTGATCGGGGGAGACTTTCTCTACAAGATGGAGCACGCCCACCTGCGCGACACTTTTGAGCCTCTGCGGCAATTGCACGCCACGGATGGCGTTTATGCTGTTTTGGGAAACCACGATTACGGATACCCTGGCCCTAATCTTTCAGCACCATTGGAGTTTACTCTGGGTATCAACGGAGTGCAGCTCTTACGCAACGAACATGTGTTGATTCGGGGGCGGTTTGTTCTGGCTGGCATCGATGATCTCTGGTCCGGTCGCGCCGATTTCCGCCAGACCGTCCAGGGTGTTCCCACGAATCTACCGTTCATCTTCCTTGCCCACAATCCGGGTGTGTTCAAGCCGCGGTACCTGCGACAGCTGGGCTTGGATCAATGCGAGGATTACCTGAAAAAGGCCCTTTGGTTATTCGGTCACACCCACGGTGGTCAATTATTCCCCCGTTTTTTACGGGACTTGTTCTATCGGTTTGATCGAGGTTTTTATCCTCGCCAAGAAGGAACGGTGTTCATTACCCAGGGTGCGGGCGAAGTCGGGCTGAACGGGCGTTTCTCCAGCAGGCCGGAGTTGGCTGTGCTGGAAGTCTCCTTCTAGTTCTTGACCCCTTCTCGTCGTTTTTCGCCAGCTATTCCTATTCTTTCTGGTTGCCATTCTCTCGATATACTCTTAGTTTTCGGTTGCAGAAACGCGATCATTAACTGCGGCCCAATCCCCGATAGCATGAATTAAAAAAGCCCACACTTGTGTGGGCTTTTTTAACTTGAAGGTAGTGCGACTAATAGGGCTCTGTAAATATTTCGTAGTAAGCTTGGGGGTGTTTGCATGCGGGACAAAGCAAGGGTGCTTCCGGTCCTTCGTGCACGTACCCACAATTGCGGCATTTCCACTTGACGACTTTGTCTTTTACAAAAACTGTACCTTGTTGTACGTTCGCGATCAGCTTGTTGTATCGGGTCTCATGTTTTTGCTCTACTTCCGCAATCTGCTTGAATGCGGCATAGACATCGGTAAATCCCTCTTCTCTGGCTTTCTCGGCGAAACCTTGATAGAGTGTGGTCCACTCCATACGCTCCCCCGCCGCAGACACCAATAGGTTTTCTAGGGTGGTTCCCAACTTGCCAGCAGGATAACCGGCCTCGATCACCACCTCGCCTCCATCGAGGAAATCAAAGAAGACTTTAGCGTGTTCCTTCTCGTTGTCAGCGGTTTCCTGAAAAATGCCGCTGATCTGTTCAAATCCTTCCTTCCGAGCCACTGAAGAGAAATAGGTGTAGCGATTTCGTGCTTGGGACTCCCCAGCAAAAGCCTTGAGGAGATTCTTTTCGGTTTCCGAACCCTTAATGCTTTTCAAGACGACTGAGTCCTCCTTCCGTTTTAAAACACAGTAACACAAATCAACCGGGATATTATTCCAAAATTACGCAACATTCGGCATCTGCAGCATGGAAATTTTCTCAATAGCCACCCTTGTTAAAATACTTTAAATCTACTCTAGGAGGAAACGATGGAAAGTTTAAACCCGATCGTCATAGGCAGCCCAGTGCCAGATTTTATCCTGCACGACCAGGACGACCAGGAAGTGCACCTTTCAAATCTGAAAGGAAAAAAGGTTCTACTTTCTTTTCATCCTTTGGCTTGGACGGGAGTCTGTGCCGATCAGATGAAATCGTTGGAGGCTAGCTTCGAACGCTTCTCCGGTTCCAATGCTGTGGCGTTTGGTGTCAGCATCGACTCGGTTCCCTGCAAAAAAGCGTGGGCGAAATCCCTGGCTATCAGCAGGACCCAGTTCCTGGCAGACTTTTGGCCCCATGGGGAAGTAGCCCAGGCCTACGGATTGTTTCGCGAAATCTCTGGTTTTGCCTATCGGGCCAACGTCTGGATCGATGAATCGGGTAATGTAATGTGGGTGAAAACCTATCCGCTTTCGCAATTGCCCGATATAGAAGAAGTGCTGGCTGTGGTCGAATAGGAGCCTGGGATGAGAGATAAGCTGAGAATCCTGGCGTTCGCCGGCAGCCTGCGCCGGGGATCGTTCAACCGGATGCTGTTGCAACAGATGGTGGCTCTGGCTCCGGCGGAAGCAGAGGTCGAGGGGTTCGATTTGGTTTCCCTCCCTTTCTACAACGGAGACCTGGAAGGGGATCTGCCAGAACCGGTGAGGATTTGGAAGGAAAAGATCCGGCGAGCGGATGGCATTTTGATTGCAACTCCGGAGTACAACTATTCCATCCCGGCACTAACCAAGAATGCGATCGATTGGGGTACCCGCCCTCCGACGGAGAATGTTTGGAAGGGAAAGCCGGTCGGGATCATGGGCGCTTCCAATGGTCGTTTCGGTACCGTGCGCTGCCAACAGCACCTGCGCAACGTGTTGTTCGCAGCCAACACGCATGTGATGAATACCCCGGAAGTGATGATTTCCCAAGCGGAAAGCGCTTTCGATATCGAGGGGAATCTTGTAGACGATAAAGCCAAACAACAGCTGCAGAAGTTTTGGTCCTCACTTGTGGTCTGGGTGAGACGATTTTCCGGCTAAAGGTTGAGCTAGAGATGGATGCGCTGGGGGCGATTCGTACCCGTCATCGCGTTTGGAAATAACAACCGCAATTGCTAAGCGAAAAAGACATCGAAAAACTGCTGACTCGTGCAATACCCGCACTCTCCGCAGGCAACCAGCAGTCCTGGCAATTCCTGGTGATCACGGAGTGAGCTCTTCCGGATGAACTACCGAAGCTTTCCGCCAATGCTTAGATGATGAAACAAGCCCCCACAGCGATCCTGGTTTGTTGTGATTTTCAGCAGGGAAGGATCCCGGTTTTCGAGTTCAAGATTGCTCTATAACGGTCCTAAACCTGTTGGTGGCTATCCCACTGCCAACCCACATCGGGCCGCCAGCGATCATGGCCGTGGGCTATCCGACCAAGGATTGGCCAGCGGTGGATCGATGCCAAGAGGAGCTGGTTCACCAAAACCGCTGGCAGGGAATTCAAGTGCACACTCGGTGGACGGCAACCCGAGACAGAGACTGGGGATTCGCTTAGAAGGGGGTATCAGAGCCGAGATAGCAGGCGATCTTCTCTGCTAGAAAAGGAAGCGCTGCTTTTTTCATTTCTTCTGCGGAGGGTGGCAGGGTATCACGGAACGGAAAGGGTAGGCCCAATTGGCTCCACTTGGATGCCCCCAAACGATGGAAAGGCAACAGGTTCACCTCACACAAGCCTAGCTCTCGCAGATACTTAGCAGTAGCTGTTAAGTTGTTTCCGTCGTTGTAGCCGGGGATCAGGGGAACCCGCACGAGCAGGTGTCCTGCCCAGTGGGAGCGAGCCAGAGCGGCCAAGTTGGCCAGGATTCGCTCATTGGTCTTTCCCGTTCCCGCTTGGTGTTGCTCGGGGCTCATGTGCTTGATGTCAATAAAAGCCCAATCAAAATCAGCCAGGACTGACAAGAAGACATCTTCCTCCGCCTGCGCGCTGGTCTCGATGGCCAGGTGTACATAAGCACTTGCCAGTATCTTGGCTGCCTTTTGCACGAATTGATGCTGTAATAACGGCTCCCCTCCGGTGAATGTAATTCCGCCATGCGGCCCCCAGTATTGCCGGTCGCGACGGACGATGGAAACAAGTTCATCCAGGGAAATCCAGCGGCTCGACCGGCGCAGTGCATCCTGCGGACAAGCTTGGGCACAATGATGCGTGACACAGAGCTGACAGAGCTTCCGGTCGAATCGCAAGGGGTTTTCAGGGTCGCCGGTTTCCTGGATTCCGGCCGGGCAAACCGTCAAACAAGCGGTACAACCATCTCCGTGACGGCAACGCAATGCAACGAACAGGGTTTCCTGGTGCGACGCGAAACCTTCCGGGTTAGCGCACCAGCCACATCGAAGCGGGCACCCGGATAAAAAAACCGCTGTGCGGCAGCCGGGTCCGTCGTGAACGGAAAAACCCTGCAGGTCGAAGATCAGGCCACGCAGGCTTCGCTCAGGTTCACTCACTCCGATGCTGCGTACCACTGACAGGTGATCGCCACCAGCTCAGCATAGGTCCACGGTTGATCTTTCTCGGCCTGGCAAAGACCCATGACCGGTTCCGCCGGGTCCGGTTTGAACAAGTGGCAATTCCGGCATTTCGGTAGATGGAGGAAGTTCTCGCAAAGGAGGCTGTCAGTTATCACCAGATCTTTCGTCCGATGGCAAATTCCCTTGGCCACGTCTACCGGAGCGAAATTGCGGCAATCGCTATGTTTGTTGGTCATGACATTCTCCTAGACGGCCTCGTATTCGGTTCGAGCGATCACTTCGTCTTGGATGGCTTTGCCGATCTCCACCCAATACTGGGTAAAACCAGCCACCCGCACCATCATCGTTCGGTAGTTCTCAGGGTGAAGCTGGGCATCTCGTAGCATCTGGGAATCCACGATGTTGTATTGGATGTGAAACGCACCGCGGCGCAAGTAAGCCCGTGTCAGTTCCAACAATTTCTTAGAGCCAGTTAACCCGTGCACGGCGTTGGGGTGGATTTTCAAGTTCATCTGAGAGTTCTGTGATTGGCTATGGTCCCAGACTGTGGCCGACTGGAACAAAGCGTAAGGCCCGCAATGATCGGTGCCTGGGTAGGCAGACATCGAGCCGTCCGCAAACGTGGTACCGGCCAACCGACCATCGGGCGTAGCCAGCGTAGCCGCCCCCTGCGGTCCGTGGGTTGAAACGGAGATCTGGCAGGCATAGAGAGGTTTGGCATAAAGCGACTGGTAATGATGGCAGAGTTGGCAGAAAGCGTCCTCCCACCAACGCAGGAGGGAGTCGGCGAAAAGGTCGTCGTTGCCATATTTCGGCGCGTTCAACAAGTCGCGATGGATTCGATCATACACTTCGCCACCGGGACGCTTTTCCTGGGCGGCCAACGAATAGGAACCGATTTCCTCCGCCGTCTTATAGCCGAAGTTCTCCCGAATCGCCTGGCGGACTTCATCCAGAGTATAGGTTTTTTCCTCGTATACCCACTTCTTCAGGGCGGCCAGTGAGTTGATTAAATTGGCCGTTCCGCAGCTTTCCACGTTGAACGTAGCGTTGTAGCGATAACCCAGGTTGCCGATGTGATACCCCAAGTCAAGACAGTCCGGTTTAAGCAGGGAATGAAGGACTGCCATGTTCTGTTTTCGCCAGATGTCGTGCTGGATATTGTTGCATTTGACTAGCAGGCCGATAGACAGCTCAAGATATTCCCGGAAGGTGGATAACACCTCCTCGAACCGATCCAAACCTCGGTCGTGGGGTGGATAGACCTGGATTTGCCGGCGATGATCGTAGCCGTTGAACAGGATACATTCCAAGATTTTCGGTAAGGAGAGAAAATGCACTCCCACCGAGGTTGGTTGGCCGGAACCACCGGGGATCCAGTAGGTCTTTCCGTTTAGGACCAGTGGTTGCCACGTGCCAGGGGAGGTTTCCAAACAACCGCCCACCGACCAGGCACGTGACTCCTCTACCGTCATTCCCTCCGGCCCATATTGCTGCAAAAGGAAGGTGCGGGCGGTCTCGTCATTCAGCCAGGCCGGGTAGCCGGTGCCAGTTTTGTTGGTCTCGATCGCCTTCAACAGGAACTCTTCCGGCAGCCTTTCGTGGTAGAGCACACCTAGGGTTGGTTGTGGCGTAGCGCACGTGATCCCCGCTTCCAGGATCAACATTTCCAGGGGATTGACTGCGGAAGCTCCGTCCTTGGTTAACCCACCCAGGCAGAGGTGGTTGAAAGTATTGCCGGAAAGAACACCTCCGACCACACCCATAGCCGCGAAGCAGTCGTAACAAGTGAGTTTCACCCGGTAAAGCTCCCACCACTCCAAGACTTGTTGATCGTCGATTCGGCCTGCCTCCCGATCCTGTTCGTACCATGGCCACAGCACTTGACCTAAACGCCCCGGAGAGAGGCCGGAGATACAATCTTCGTTTAGGACGGCGGTATGCAGGAGATACGTCAGCTGCAAGGCCTCGCAGAAAGTGCGAGGTGGGCGGTGAGCGATCCAAGTCAACCGTTCAGTCAACTCGGCGTACTCCTTCTTCTGTGCTGAGTTTTCCTCCCCATCAACCAGGCGGCGAGCTTCTCCAGCATAATGCTCGATCCAAGCTTGCAGGCCGCGCAACATTTCGATCACGGCTTGGTAGAAATAAAGGCGATCCATGCCGCGCAGACCATCTCCGTCAGCATTCCCCGCCACGAGGGACCGCTCTGTCTCAGCGATCTCCAACAGCCCATCGAAACCGTATTGCAGCGGATAGTAGTAGTTGGTTACCTCCCGACCTTGGGGTAAGGTGAAGCCGGACTCGAACATACAAATTACGGATCGCATCAGGTTTTCCTTGATCTGGTAACCAGGCACTAACTCCTCCCAGCGGTGGGAAGTGTCCTCCACCGAGCGACCGGACCAGGCTCGAGCCAGCTTCAGCAGCGGTGAAACTTCCTCCTGGCGGATACCAAACTTGCCTGCGATGGAAACCACCTGGCCGAAGCTGGCAGTGACGTTTCCGCCACCCGCGCCCCACTTGGTCACCTCATCGGCAGCCGCGGAACCATGGGAAAGAGCTTCCTGATACAGCTCATCCTCCTTGGCCATGAAGTAGCTGGCTGAAAGCCAGGGCATCGGAAAGGAACCGCGATAGTAGAGCGTTTTTCCTCCTACCAGCAACTCTCCAGGGAAAATGGTGGGAGTTAGATGCTCAAATGCCGTCCGCAAAGCCTTGGCCCGTCGCATCACCGGTATTTCACCTTCCAACTGGTCCCAGCGCCGGGTATACCAGTAGGGAAACTCCAAGCTGACCGAAGAGAGAGTCTGAAAATAAAGATCACGCAGCTCACGCGCCCGGGGTGTCGGCTCTTTTTTCACTTCCCGCTCCACGGGCAGAGTCGAAATTTGGTTCATTCTGTTCTTCCTTCTGGCTGTGGGTTCAGCCGCGTTTATCTTTCTTGCTCAGGTCGATGGCTGCTTTGGACAGCTTCACAGCGATGTTGCCACCGGGAACCAGCAACCCTACCACATCTGCTCCCAAGTCGAAGAGCATGTTCCAATCCAACTTGGTGCCAGCTTGTTGACGGAAGGTCTTGCCCCCAGTTCGCATTTGACCGGACAGCCCATCGAACTCAGCCACGGCACGCCGGTCCTTGGTGGTCCAATGGTATTCGTAGGCATACATCGGACGGTAATAGAGTTCCAACCGCTCGATGGTAACCTCTTCCTCGAAGATGCTATCTGCCTGTACCGGTTTGATCATCTCCCCAAACAGCTGACGCACGACGAACGATGCCCGGATCTCTGGTGCAACCACCATTGCCTCGGGGTTGAACTCTTCCAACGAGATTTCCTTCTTTGTGAATTGAAGAGTGGGCGAAAAATCCTTTCGTTCCCCGCTAATCCCGTCGAAGAAATCTTGGCGTTGGTTGTCCTCCTGGCAATGCTCGGTGCCAGGGATCAGGAAAACTTGCGCCCCATATTTTTTATCGTCAGCCACTGGATAACTGAGACTGCCTACCGTTACAGATTTGACTTCCGGTCCCGTGGTTTTCACCGGAAACTTAACCTGCCGATCGTAGACATAATGGGCGTGGCAGGCGATAAACCAAAAAGGCTCGTAGCGTTTCTCGCTGTAAGTGATTTGGATGTCTTCCCCTTTTGGGCGAGAAAAAATCCCCGTTAACCCCGAGCTGAAGACACCGATCTTCTTGTCCCAGGCTCGTTCCCTCGCCTGCTCCGATGTGATCACCTCCGGTAGAAAAAAGGCTTTCTGTTCCAAAACTGTGATTTCCATTTTTTCCCCTACCTTTCTATTCAGACACATTCTATAATGAATCGACGTAACCTCCGCACTTTTCCAACGAAAACACCGGCTCAAATCGTTGAGGGAAGAAGGAAAAACCGGATGAACGGGGACCAATTCATTGATGGGAAGGCTGATCTTTACCAATCCATTTTTCAGCACCTGGAAGAACCAATTTTTTTCTTTGACTGCCATGGCACGCTGATCGTCTGGAACCGCGCAGCGGAAGAACTAGCCCGCCCGAAGCCGCTTACTGGATTGGGAGAAGAGTTAAGTGGGTTCCTCCGCTCCCCGGAGATGAGACGAGAGGTGGAGAAGAGCCTGGAAACAGTCCGCGGAATTGCAGATTTTCAGCTGCAGATGAAGAAAATTGGTGCAAATGGCCAAGAGGGAGTGCTGATTCGGCTGCAGGACATCTCCACACGCAAGAAAGCGGAGGCGCGAATCCATTATCTCAGCTATTATGATGCACTAACCGGACTCTACAACCGTTCGTTTTTCGAGGTGGAACTGAAGCGCTTGGACACGAAGCGACAGCTACCCCTGACGGTGATCATGGGGGATTTAAACGGGCTTCGATTGGTGAACGACACATTTGGTCATGAAGCGGGAGACAAGCTGCTCTGTAAACTGGCCCAGGCCATTCGAAAAGCGTTGCGTCGGGAAGATATCGTAGCTCGTTGGGGAGGCGACCAATTTGTGATCCTCTTGCATCGGACTTCCTCGGAGGTGGCTAATCAGCTGTGTCAGCGGATTCGCCAGACCTGTCGCGAACAAGGTCCAGACCCCATCGAATTGAGCATCTCTTTAGGTACAGCGACCAAGGAAGTAGTCGAGGTGGATGTGCAGAGCATCCTGCGCGTGGCGGAAGATCGGATGTATGCCAGCAAGCAACAGGAGAGTCAATCGGTTTCTCAGGGGATCATTTCCTCGTTGGAACGCTCGCTATGGGAAAGCAAAAGCGAAACCGAAGAGCATGCCGAGCGCCTGAAACGGATTTCGCAGCAGTTGGGACGGGTATTGCAGTTACCAGGATATCAAATCGATGAACTGGCCTTGTTGGCCTTGCTACACGATATTGGGAAAGTGGTCATTCCTCCGCAGATTCTGGCGAAGCCAGAACGGCTCTCCCCGGAGGAATGGGAGACAGTCAAACGGCACCCGCAAAACGGGTATCGGATTGCCACTTCTTCCACCGAGATTCTGTTGATCGCCGAAGCGATCCTCGCCCACCATGAACATTGGGATGGCAGTGGGTACCCGCGCGGGCTCAAAGGGGAGGAAATTCCGATTTTGTCCCGCATCCTGGCAATCGTGGATGCCTATGACGTGATGACCGAAGGGCGCCCCTACCAGTCAGCGATCTCTCACCAAGCAGCCCTGACGGAGCTTCAACGCTGCGCCGGTAGCCAATTTGATCCCGGATTAGTCCGAACCTTTTGCCAGATGGCAGAGACTTCCTTCTAACCGGTTGAGCCAATCGTCAAAAGCCACACCGTTATGTGTTAGTCTGGCAGGTGTCGGTGGCAGATTGGCCTGTTTCCGCAATCCTGTCTCCGAAATGCTTCCTTACATTGAGATGGAGCCGGACGACGAATGAACGTGCGAAGAATCAGTGGAACATTATTGAATCACTTGGCGGGCTCAATCGTTCCCAATTTACTTCAATGCTTGCTCCAAACTTCAGTATTCCATGCCCCTCTGTTTCGTGTTCTGGATCGTCGTCTGAATCGCGCTCTTGCTCGTTCACGTCAGCGTATCCAACGGGAGCGACTGTTGATGATGCGGGCTATCGCCTCTAGCGTAAACCGATTGACAACCAACCGCCAAATCTCTTCACACGTATTGCGCGTGATCCTCCGCCTGTGGGGGAGGGTTTTGCTAGATTCCTGGCGGGAACGACCGCAAGCGAAACGATTTCGAGAGAAATTTGGGGCAGCACCACCATGGTTTCTCGTTGTGGCGCCGACACAAGCGTGCAATTTGCACTGTCATGACTGTTATGCCGATACAAATGCTATCTCAAGTTATTTGTCTTGGCCCGTCTTGAATCGGATCCTGGCGGAAGCCCAAGCCCTTTGGGCCGCGCCACTGGTGGTGTTTTCCGGTGGAGAACCACTGGCCTATCGTGACCAAGGAAAGGATATCTGGGACTTGTTGGAGAGCCATCACGATCTCCTCTCTTTGGTATTTACGAACGGCACGTTGATTGACCGCCGGGTTGCCCAACGGATGGCTTCGTTGGGCAACGTCACTCCGGCAGTATCCGTGGAAGGTTTGCAAGAACGGACGGATGCCCGTCGCGGTCCGGGTACTTTCCTGCGGATCTTAGAGGCCATGGCGTTATTGCGGTCATCCGGAGTACCCTTTGGGATTTCTGTGACCGTGACTGCGGAAAATCTGATGGAAGTCACATCGGATGAATTCCTGGAGTTCTTCTTCACCCAACAGGGCGCTTTCTATGGGTTTCTCTTCCACTATATGCCCATCGGTCGTGCTCCCAACTTCAAGTCGATCCCGACTCCGGCTCAACGGCTGGAGCTTTGGTGCCGTACGTGGAAAATCATTGAAGAGAAACGGTTTTTCTTGTTTGACTTCTGGAATCATGGTCCCATCGCTGATGGTTGCCTTTCCGCCGGCCGGGGAGGTGGGTATCTGTACATCAATGGGGATGGAAGGGTGATGCCTTGCGTGTTTGCTCCCTATTCCGCCGCCAACATCTCGGAGATCTATCAAACCGGTGGGAACTTAAACGATGCTTGGCGATCCCCCCTTTTCGCCACGATCCGGCAGTGGCAAAAGGACTATCGGGTTGGACTGGGTCCTCGGAGGGGAGGAAATCTCCTTTCCCCCTGTCCCATTCGCGATCATTACCCGGTCTTCCGTGAATGGATCGATCAGTTGCAGCCCCAGCCGGAAAACCAAGCTGCCCAAAATGCACTGGCTGATTCACAATACACTGCCTGCTTGTCGGCTTATGGCCAGGATCTAGCCTGCTTAAGCACACCTCTGTGGCAAAAGGAATATCTTGGGTGTGATTCCCCTTGACTCGATCACCAGTTCTTTGCCTTCCGTTTTCTCACACGACATCGCAAACGCGATGCACACCTTTTGCTTCTAGAGGCATTTACCCTTCTTAGGGTGAGATAACACCGATGCAACTTTTGCTGTAATCGGAAACAACCCCGACCCAGGAGTGACTGTTTCGAGTGAACCCGACCTTACCTAAAGCTGAAATGGCGTACGAAGTAATCCACGCCGGCCTGCAGACAAGCCACCAAACCATCGCCGCCATAATGGTGGTCCAGGTTAGGCAAGGGTAGGAACTCGAAAGGTTTGTCCGCCGCTTCCAGCGCCTGGATAAAGTTGACGGAGTGCTGCAGGTGGACGTTGGTGTCGACCAGACCGTGCACGATCAGGGGCGAGGCTGTGATTTGGTCCGCGCGGGTAACCAGCTCGGTCAATGCGTAGCCCTCCGGGTTCTCGCTTGGTGTCTTCATGTAGCGTTCGGTGTAAATCGTGTCATAGACCTTCCAGTCCGTCACCCCAGATCCGGCAACACCGCAACGGAAGATCTCCGGGGCATGGATCAGAGCGTATAGGAGGTCATGAAACCGCCGAATGACTTGCCATCCGTGTCAATGCGCCCAGGGTCCACGTAGGGCAATTGCTGGAGATACTCGACCCCTGCCAACTGATCTTTTAGAGCAGCAGGACCCAGCTGCTCGTAGATTGGAATCTCAAAGGTGTGCCCCCGGCCGGAAGATCCGCGGTTATCCAGTCGCCAGACCAGGAATCCTTGCTGGGTGAGAGGACATCTCGCTCGATCTGGTTGAAGAGATTGGTCGCTCCGTACTGATTCGTCAACATTTGCAGCGTTGGTCCTCCATACCAGTGGACCACCACCGGGTAGCGGATGGATGGATTGAAGTTTTCCGGCTTGACCAGCTGGGCATACAACTCGGTCCCATCATGCGCTTTTAAAGTGATGAATTCCCGCTGCAGCTTGGGAAGGTTGAGCGCCGAGCCTGCGCATTGCCGCAACAGAGCCTTGGAGGTCCCGTCGGATTGCAGGATGGAAAACAGCGGTGGCTGATTCACATTGGAAAACTGCTCGACCAGGTAATAGCCATTCGAGGAGAGAATCCCGGCATGAAACCCTGGGTCTTGCGAGAGTTGTTCCAAGCGACCGCTGCTGATCTCCAAACGGAAGAGCTGACGTTCCAGAGGGCTTGTTTTGGTACTGAAAAAATAAGCAAACTGGCCTGCTGGATCGATTTGAACCGCCCGGTTGGGGATGAGCAAATTCCAAGCAACTGACTCCACCAGCCAGTCGCCCGTAGTCAGTTGACGGACGAACTGGCCATTACGTTGGTAGAGGTAGAGGTGCATGAAACCAGACCGCTCAGAGAGCCAGAGAAACTCCGCACCTCCAGGCAAGAAAATGGGAGCAGTCAGGTTATTCTCGTTAATCCAATACGGGTCGGTTTCCTGAAGGACGGTGCAGACCGACTGGGTGTTCGGATTCCATGCTTGCAGCCTCACCAACGAGTGGTCCCGATTTTCCGCTAGAAACCACACCTCTCCAGAACCCGGAGTCCAAGCGAAAAAGGGCAATGTATATTCCGCATCGACGGGGAACGGAATACTCTGTGGTTTTTTCTCGGTACCAATGTGCGCGCACCAGAGAGAAGGTTTCGGATTTGGACTCCCCGCCATAGGGTAGCGGATCCAAGAGACTTCCTCTGGTATTAGCTGAAAATCCGTGGTGGGATGATTTTGTACCGTACTGTCATCCAAACTCAAATAAAGCAGCTGGTGGCTATCCGGTGACCAGGCATAGACCGGTTGTTGTGCCCGCGAGGCCATCTCTTCCGTGTAAACCCAATCCAGGCAGCCGTTAAACGTGTTCTAGTCGCCGTTGGTAGTCAACCGGCTGATGCGGCTACCGACTATTTCTAGCAGGTAGAGGTCGTTTTCTCGGGTGAAGGAGACATAACCCGCCGGAAGGAGAAAATGCGGAGGTGGCGATCGACTTGTCTTGTGATAGCAACTGCAACCCCCCGCTGGCAAGCCGCAGCAGGTAAAGGCCGTCTTCGCCTGGAATCAATAGAGTGCAAGCGTCGGGCGACCATTGGATCAAATCCAGATACAAGTTCTTACCGAGGGTGGATGGTTTTAAGATGATTTGTTTGGTGTCTTTCTCTGGGTCATAGAGCCAGACGACATTTTCCCTATCCTCTAATTCGGTATAGAGCAATTGGGCTCCAACTGGGCTCCATGCCAAATTGGCAGGTCCTCTGCCCATCAAAGCTTCAGGTTCCACAAGCATCCGAGCGGTGATATCAGATTGGGTAGTAGAAATTTGACCGCAGCCGGCGAGTAAAACTAGGACAAGAATACAAAAGAGTAGCCTGCCAATAGCACGGATCATCACTTTGCCCCCTTTGCATGCGCCTGACGACCTCCCTCGATCGTATTGAGTGGACGGTCAGACAAGATGATAGAGCACAGCCGTTTGGAAACAGAACTCTTTGGCATCCATTGAACAACGAATTGCCGAGATTGCCAAATTTTCCTCCCGGGCTAAGATCCAAGGTTGGAGTTCCCTAATCACTTTTCATCAAGCATTGTTCCGAGTTCCCGGAAGGGCTTTCCCCGCTAAGCAATTCCACCTTTCCTTTCTTGTTTTCCTTGTGTTGAGGGGAATTCCTGCCTATGATCAAGCGGACAAGCCGATCGTGGAGGAACAGCGTGCGCGCAATAGATTTCCTAGTGCAGAAAGGCCTTTATCCGATGATCAGCAAAACTGGCAAGTTGTATTTTCTTGGTGCAGAAAAACATCTGCTTACCCAAGAAACCATAAATGACTTGTGCCACGAACTGAGTTTGTTCTCACCGGAATCCTGCGCACGCTTGCGAAAGGAAATCCACGCGCGCCGGCGAGCTCTGCAAGAAACCCACCCGATCAGGGAGTGGATCAAGGAAGAGCGTCCACGGGAGATGCTGGTTTGCCAAGGTGCGGATACTTTGTCTCCTGCAAAATTGCTCGCTATCCTTCTTCGCACTGGCAAAGAAGGAGTAAGCGCAGAGGAATTGGCTCGGCGATTGTTGAATCACTTCGGTTCATTGCGCGCGCTGGATGCAGCTCCAATTTCAAACCTGCAGGATTTCAGTGGGATTGGACTAGCGAAAGCCGCTCAAATCAAAGCGGCTCTGGAGTTGGGTAAACGGCTGGCTCGAGAACGAACGGAGCGCAAGCCTCGAATCAAGAGCCCGCCAGACGTCTTAGCGTATGTAGCCGGAGAGCTCGGATTGGTCTTGCGCGACGCTGTCAAGGAATCGTTCCAGGTCATTTATCTAGACAGCAAAAACCAACCAATCGAGCGGCGGGAAATCAGCCGCGGCACAGTAAATGCCAGCCTGGTGGACCCCAAAGAAGTCCTGAAAGAAGCCTCGCTCTGCTCTGCGGTCTCGGTGATCTTAGCTCACAATCACCCCTCGGGTGACCCTCAACCTTCTACGGAGGATATCCAGCTCACATGTGCGATCAAAGAAGCCTGTAAGCTGGTTGGATTGAAAGTGTTAGATCACATTGTAATCGGGCGAAACACCGAGGATTATTTCAGTTTTTCCGCGGCCGGCCTGCTGGACAAAGCGTGAAAATTGCTACGATGGATGGCAGTATTGTTCGCGCTCCCGACCCAGGATGCCAAGCCGGAGGACAGAGCGCAAAAAAACACGGAAGTTCGTCCAGTTTCGATAAGAACGGAATCCAGGAGCCTTGAACTCTTTCAGGAAAGTGCGCGGTCGATGGTGATAGGCCTTGGGCGCATAGAGTCGCTCCAGGATACACCTGTAACCTTCCAGCAGGATCACCCGATCCATCCGAGGTACGATGTTGGTGGTACCATCTATGTTATCACCCGATCCGGATTTAGATTGCCCTGTCAATAGACGTCCTTCCGCTTTCAACCTCTAGTAAAGAGGTGTTGCGGTCATGGTTTGCAGCAGGCCCACCATCGCCGTGACGATGCCGCTCTTTTGGATGAAATCAATCTGCTGCTGGAAAATGAAGGGCGTGTCGCTATCGAACCCGACAATGAACTCACCATGCACCTCAAGCCCAGCCTGTTGGATGCGTTGCACGGAAACTCCTCCGGTTCCGCGGTAGGCAACGGCCCGCCAGCCACTACTCTTTTGCCGGACTGAGCGGGATTTGTCTTTGTTCGGCGTTGATTCTATTGCGCTGTGAAGCTACTCATACAGTTTTAGGGTATTATGCGGGGTTTCAATGGATTCCTGTTCGACTTCGTACTGGGTTGCAGATATTTTAGTTGACGCGTCCATAGCTGAGAGATACCGTTTGAAAAGGAAGTCAATAGCACGGCGCCCCCTGGAAAAGGAGACGATATGGAACGACCAATTCAGCCATTCGCATCGACGAAACCGGCCAAGGGTGCGCGACCGGTGGTTATCACGATTATTTGCATTCTTGGGTTCATTGGAGTTGGCGCGATCGTACTAATGGCCCTGTTTGCGCTTACAGGAGGTGCTGTATCCGGTACCGGCTTCGGCCTGCCACTGACCTGGGCTGGCATCTTGTTACTAGCGATGTCGCTGGTCCAACTATGGCCACTGTTGGGAATGTGGAACATGAAAAAGTATGGTGTGATTGCTTACACTGTGCTGTTTGTCATCGGCCAACTCTCGGTGATTATCGACGGCCGAATGAATTGGTGGAGTTTCGTGGTTGGTTTGGCCGTGATCGCGATGGGTTTCTCTTACTACAACCAAATGGATTGAGCGCCATGTCCATCGAGCCAAATCCTGATTTCTATCAAGAGCTGCTGGACAACCTCCGCGACGGAGTCTACTTCGTGGACCACCACCGTCGAATCACGTTTTGGAATA
>Ga0315291_10001973_pt1 | contig 27159 bp, 24 predicted proteins | sample YL17G12_20_MG_FD_203070 | JGI IMG/M metagenome (GOLD analysis project Ga0315291, IMG submission 203070) | Sediment microbial communities from Yellowstone Lake, YNP, Wyoming, USA - YL17G12_20 | ecosystem: Environmental > Aquatic > Freshwater > Lake > Sediment | place: USA: Wyoming | collected...
ATATACAGCAAGATGCGGTCCAATAGCTAACCCTATGATATTACTTAGTAAATTAAAATTAAGGTCGGTTTTTTAGGGTTCTTTGGGGTCTAATGGTGGGGTGTCCCCACCCCCCACCTCTTGCGCACGTATATATAATGATATAAGGAAACTCTGTATGAGGCATATCATATTAAAAAGATTCGTGTTTTTGGCCGCTTTGGCCCTTCTGGTTTCCGGCTGCGCCAAGGACGTCATAACAGGCAAAACGACCCTCAACTATTATAAGGTCGAAAGTGAACCCAAGCTCGGGATGCAGGTCCTCTTGATGCAAGAAAAGGCCTTGAAGAAGGAAAAAAAAGAGGTCGATTCCGAAAAAGACAAGGTGGAGCTGGAGATGTTGAGAAAGATCGTCGCAGATATTGCCGCTGTTTCCCACTATCCGCAATTTCCATATGAGGTCCATTTGGCCGACGTCGATATTGTGAACGCGTGGTGCGCGCCGGGCGGAAAGATCATGGTATATGAAGGCCTCTGGGATCCGAAAAAGGGGCTAGTCGAAAAGGGGAACGAGGATCAGCTCGCCGCGGTTTTGGCGCAACGAGATCGCCCATGCGAATGCGCGCCATGTGACGGAGGCGATAAGCAGAAATATGACGATCATGATGGTAGGTGTTGCAGTTTCAACTGCGATCTCCGCAGGCGGATATCAGGAGGGGAGCAATCTCTTCGGAGAAATTTTCACCGAAGGCATGAATATTTTTGTCCCGAGCTATTCCCGGAAGTATGAGTATGAGGCGGATGCGATCGGGCTCATGTATATGGCAAAGGCCGGCTACGATCCCCGCGTGGCAGTGGAATTGTGGAAAAAGGCGGCACAGAAGAAAAAAGATTATGCAAGCATCTATGCATCGCACCCGTCAAGCGGCGCCCGCGCGAAACATCTCGAAGAAATTTTGCCGAAGGCTATGGAGTTTTACGATGAAGCAATGAGAGTCAAAGCGCAGCAGCAGCAGCAGCCGAAAAAACGTCCCCGATGATTTATCTATTTCGTTTTCTGATTTTTGATAGCCGGTCTGATATGATGACAGCCCCGGTTTCACCGAACCGCTTCACAAGCCTTGGGATAAAGGCAAATCTCGACTTCAGCGCCTCGATCCAGTGCGGGACCCACACCGTTTGCGCATCGTCAAATATTGAATATAGAACCGGTGTTAAAAGCAACGTGACGAGCAGGCACAAACTCTGCCCGCCTATGATGACGACCGCCATCGGTGCGCGGGTCGCCGAACCGGGGCCGCTGGCAAGGGCAACCGGAATCATGCCGGCTATCAGCACGAGCGATGTCATGAGAATGGGCCTCAACCTTGTCCGCGACGCTTCAACAAGGGCATCGTAACGCGGCATTCCCCGTCCCCTTAATGTGTTCGTGTAGTCGACCTGCAGAATCGAGTTTTTCTTGACGATGCCAATCAGTAAAAAGAGTCCTAAGATGGAGATGATGTGAAGCGTCTGGTGAAAGATCAAAAGCGAGAGTATCGCGAACGGGAACGCCAGCGGCAGAGATGCAAGAATCGTCAGCGGATGGACCCAGCTTTCAAACAGAGAGGCCAGAATCATATACATGAATATGATCGAGAGAGCGAAGGCCATGATGAAGGAAGTTTGCATCTCCTTCATGTATTTGGTGTGGCCCACAAAGAGAAAATCATATCCGGGGGCGACATTTATTTTATTCGCTTCCTCGAGCACAAACGCCTTCGCGTCGCTCTGGGGCACATCCAGAAGGTTCGCTTCGATCTGTATGGAGCGCTGGCGCTGATACCTGTCGATCTGCGAAGGGCCGGTCGTCTCTTCAAATGACGCGATCGAATCCAGGCGCACAAGACCCTTCGGTATGTGTTCTTTGGCGGAAGGGATGGGCAGCTGATACAAATCGGAGGGCCTGCTCCTGAACTGATCCTGCAAACGGATGCGGACCTCGTAGAGCTCGTCTTCCACTTTATATTTCGTTATGTCCATTTCACCCGACACGAGAAGCTGCATTGCGCGCGAAATGTCGTCGGCGGTGACGCCCAGATCGGCTGCGCGCTGCCTGTCTATATTAATGCGTATCTCCGGTTTTCCAAAGACCAGCGACGTATCGACATCCACAAAGCCCTTCTTTTTTCTCATCGCGTCAGTGATCTGATCGGCATAGACCTTGAGCTGCTCAAGGCTCGGGCCCGTCAGCCTGAACTGGAATTCCGCCTCGCCTCCGCCGGCGCCGCCTGTAAACTGTACGCTTGTGCGAAGAGTCGGATATTCATCGAGCATGGCGCGCGCGTCGTTCATGACGTCAATCTGGCTGTAATGGCGCTTTTTTAGGTCGACGATTTTGACAAAAATATCGCCTTCGTTGACCTTCTGCGTGTCGCCTCCGCCTATGGACGTGAGAAGATGCGTCACACCTTTGGTTTTCCAGAGATTGGTCTCCATATCGTGGGCAATGCGATCCATCTCGGCGATTGATGTTCCTTCCGGAGCCTTTATGTGGATGTTGAATTCACTTCTGTCATCTCTGGGGAGGAAGTCTTTTCCGACAAGCATGATTGATGGAATGGAGCTTAGCATGATAACCACCGCCGTAATCAGAGCGGTTTTTCTGTGCGAAAGCGTCCACTTGAGCATCCTCGTATAGTATGTATCCAGAAAACGGTTGACGAAGGAGTCGCGTGAAGTCTTTCGGGCATGCGTTTCAATCTTGAGGAAACGGGAGCACATCATGGGAGTAAGCACAAAGGCGACGACAAGGGAGACGCCTATCGTGAAGGCCATCGTGAGCCCGAAGCTGAACATGAAGCGCCCGATGATTCCGTGCATGAAAGCGAGCGGCACAAAGATGATCATCAAAGAGAGCGTTGTGGATACGACGGCAAGGGCGATTTCATCCAGGCCCTTTGATGCTGCCGAAAACGAATCTTCTTTTTTCTCTTCAAGGTGGCGGAAAATATTTTCAAAAACGATGATCGCGTCATCGATGACGATGCCGTTTGCGAGCGACAACGCCAGAAGCGTCAGGTTGTTGAGCGTGAAGCCCAAAGCATTCATCATCGTGAATGTTGAAATAAGCGAAACGGGTATCGATACGGCGCATATGATCATTCCGCGCAGGTTTTTGATGAAGAGCAGCACGCACAAAGAGACGAGGATGGCGCCCAGGACCAGATCCTCCTCCAGCGAATGGACCGCCGCCATGATGAATACGGACTGATCCTGAATGATTTCGGCCTTCATGTTCGGGGGAAGGGTGGGGCGAATTTCATCGAGCTTGGCAGCAACTTTTTTGGCGACATCCACAGTGTTTGCGTCCGACTGCTTTCGGATCGAAATGTTGATGCAGGGCATGTCGTCGAAACGTGAAAAGCTCCTCATGACCTCGTCAATGTCTTCCACATCGGCAATGTCGCGAACGAGGACGGGGATGTTCCCGAATGTATCTATTGGAATGGCGCCGAAATCCTTTGAATCGACGATTTTGCCCATGGTGCGGACGACTATCTCGCGGGGCTCTTCCGTGAGATAACCGCCCGGAAGCTCGATGTTCTGGTTTTGAAGCGCGGCTTGGACGTCAAAGATCGAAAGCCCGTAGCCGGCTAGCTTCGCGGGATCAACCTTTATATGGATTTCCCGTTCGCGGGAACCTATCATCCTGATGTCGCCCACGCCGTTGACGGTTTCCAGTATTTCTTTTACGCGCTTGCGAGTGAGTCTGGTCAGCTCGCGGACAGGCATGTCGCCGCTCACCGCAATCTGCACAATCGGGGTGCCTGAAAAATCAAATTTTTCGATGACGGGCTGTTTCGTCCCTTCAGGCAGGTCGTTTATGACACGGTTGACGCGGTCGCGCACGTCCTGTGCCGCAACGTCCGAATCCTTTTCCAGAACGAACTGGGCCCAGATCATTGAGCGGCCTTCAAATGAGAACGACTGCAGCTCGTCTAAACCCGAGATCGTGTTTACCGATTCCTCTATTTTCTTGCTGACCTCTGTCTCAATTTCTTCGGGAGACGCGCCCAGAAGGTCGGTCCTGACCGAAACCACGGGGAAGTCGATTTTGGGGAAGAGGTCGACGCCCAACTGAATGAATGAAAACGCGCCCAGAACCACCATGGCCATGATGATCATGGTGGCGAAGACGGGGCGCTTGATAAATGTATCGACTGCTTTCATAATTGTGTCATTCTGAGGCGAAGCCGAAGAATCCCATGGGATCCTTCGCTATGCTCAGGATGACGATCCTGTTTTAATCGCAACCGGCTCTCCGTCTTTCAAATCGATCAGGTCGCCGACTGCAATCACGTCATTTTCCGCGACACCCTCAAGGATCTCGACATGCACGTCATTGCGCATGCCTATTTTCACCTGCGTGCGGTACACCTTGCCGTCGGTGACCTTGTAGACAAATTGTTTTTCGCCTTCCCATGAAATCGCATTGACGGGGACGATCAGCACGTCGTCATGGCGCTCCACCACGAGGTTCATCCTTCCGAACATGCCGTGGCGCAGGCGGCCGTCCGTGTTCGGGACTTCAATTTCGACATTTGCCGTGCGTGTTTTTTCATCGACGACGGGGCTCGAGGTGATGATAGTTCCTTTGTAGCCGTCTCCATCCAGCGAATCGACCTTCATCGTCACTTCCGTGCCTGGGAGGACGACGCCCAGATACCTTTCCGGTATGTCGAGCTTGACGCGCATAGTTCCGGGCCGCACGACGACGGCGACGGGTTTTTCCGAGAACACCGTGCGGTCGTAGACAAAAGAACCGACGTCGACCAAGATCGAACCGACGTAGCCGTCGATAGGAGAGTCCACCATCAATGGTTTAAATGTGTAGCCGATGTCATCCCTGTCGATTAGTAAAATCCCCTGGCCCTTCTTCACAGGGTCGCCTTCTTTGAGGAGTTTCTTTGCGACCCTTCCGTTCCCGCGGGGGAAAACATTGACGGCATCCTTCGCGACAATGTTGCCGGTGAAGAGGACTTTTCTTTCGATTGTTCCGCCCACCGCCTTGGCCGCTTCAATCTCCTGCGGCTTTAATTCCACTTTATGTTTTTTACAACTCTGAACGCTGAAAATTATCGCAAGTGCAACGAACAGCGCTCCTAACTTTTGAATTTTGAATTTTGAATTTTGAACTCTCACATCGCACCTCCTATAGCCTTCTCAAGCACCGCCTCGGCGGAGAGACAATTGTAAATCGCCTGCGAATACAGTTGCTCCGCCTGTGCCTGCGCGTTGATCGTATCGTTCAATTCAAGCTGGCTCATGAGCCCGGCTCCGAACCGCTCGCTTGCAATTGCCGTCGCCCTCTTTGCAGTTTCGTATGCGCCCTGCTGGCTTCTCAATTCCGCCTGCGCCTTTTGTAGCGACATGATCGCGTCCTGCACATCGCGCACGACCGAATCTTCCAATTGTGAGGTGGCGTACCTTTGCTGCAACAGTTTCGCCTTTGCCTGCTGGACGCGCGACTTCGTCTTGAGTCCGTCGAAGATCGGCCACGACAGGCTGATCATACTATAGAGGGAATCAGCGCGTTCAGTGGGGCCAATGCTCCAATTGTCGGATTGTCCCTGCCACTCGTATGTCGTATTGAAATTAAGGGTTGGCCAGTAGCCCGCCTTTTCGACACCGACGATTTGAACAAGCGATTTCTCACGGAGCCTTTCGGCATTGAGATCGGGTCGTGTTGCTCGCGCCTTTTCGATCATCGCCATCGCATTCGGCAAAGGACGTGATCTATAGGTGAAGTTGCCGGCCGGTTCAATATTTTCTTCCGGACCCACCGCCATCAGAATTTTGAGGCCGTTGACCAAAAGCTCGCGCGTGCGCTCCGCATCTATAAGTTGCGGCTCGATATTTGAGACCTCAACTTGCTGGCGCATGAGAGTGTAATCGCTGTCAAGCCCCTTGTTGAATCGCGTTTGAATGGCGGCAAGATGCGCCTTGAGCTGACTTAGCTGCATCTTTAAGACGTCGATCACCTTATCTGCGTACAGGATCTGGTAGAATGTTTGTTTCACGCTCAAGCGGATTTGGGCTTCGACATCCCGGATATTCTCAAGCCCGCGCGCCTGTTCAGTCTTTGCAGCTTTGATTGCCTTGATGACCTTGCCGCCGTCCCAAAGCAGTTGATCAACTGATGCGCCGGCAACGGTCGTGTTGTCGGAACCGATGGTGAAGATTTGATTGTTGATGAACATCTTGGCCTTTCGCCACGTGCGCATATAACTTCCGGTGCCTGTAAGCTGCGGAAGACCTTGAGCGCGCGCCTCGCCCTTTAAGCCTTCAAGTTCTGAAAGCCGCTCCCTTGCAACCAGTATGTCGCGGTTGGCCGTGATAGCGCGATCGAGCGCTTCGTCCAATGTCACTTTTGTCGCCCCCGTTATCTGCGCGAAGGATGACATCGGTAAAAAAATCATCAAAAATAGTATTAACAAACGAAGTTTCATCTCTTCTTTATCCCGTTCAGATAAATATCCACGTAGTGCTCAATTGCCTCTTCTTTCGTAACCTCGAAATGTTTCGGTATGTCATAGAGCTCATGAACCAATATGAAATGGAAAAACATGCCGACAAAAGATCTTAAAGCGATCGCCGGTTTTATATTCCGGAACGCCCCTTCGGCAATTCGCCTCTTCGCATATTCCAAGAGAAAATCGAACAGGACGCCTGTGCGCTCCCGGAGGAAGACGCTTGCCAGCTCATGGTCCTCAAGGGCGGAGTAGAGCATGAGGCGGAGGAATGTGTTGTCGTTCTCGACCTGTTCCAAAAAATAGCGCGCGACCGACTTGAATACTTCCGCATCATCGCCGACCTTGATGGCGTCGAGATCGAACGCCTCCGGCTTCACATGGATTTTTTGATTTATGATTTCGGTGTAGAGCGCGTCTTTGGTGGGGAAGTGACGGTAGAGGATCGATTCATTCACGCCGGCCTTTTTTGCGATCTCGCGCGTGGTCACACCGTCGAAACCCTTTTTTGCAAAGAGCGTCGCGGCAATTTGAGCTATCTGCGCCCGGCGTTCCCCAGAGGATAATCTTTTGGCTGCCATGAAAGGTCCGTTTGTAAGTGACCGCTTACTTATATATGCGCGACAATTTAGTCAAGTCACAAACGGCAAGGCCTAAAGAGGGCTAACTCGTTGTATTTACACTAATAAAAAGGCGCCACAGATCGGAAACGATCTGTGGCGCCTTATTTTAAAAAACTTAGATATATCAACTACCAGCTGCGCTTACGTCCGCCGCCACCACCTCCACCGCCGCCGCCGAACCCGCCGCGGTCACGCCGGGGCCCGCCCCGGTCGCCGCCGCCGCCGCCTTCACGCTTTTCCATGGGGCGCGCTTCGTTGACGGTCAACGCCCGACCTTCCATCTCTTTGCCATTCAGCTTGCTTATGGCGTCCGCCGCCTCGGCGTCGTTTGTCATCTCCACGAAGCCGAAACCTTTGCTGCGGCCGGAATAGCGGTCCATGATGACCTGCGCTGACTCTACCGCACCGATTTCAGAGAAAAGCGCGCGCAACGAATCGTCGGTGACGGTGTAGGGCAGATTCCCTACGTAGATCTTCTTGCTCATACTGACTCCTTTGACTTAGAGCCGCTAAAGAGGACGTGGGCGAAATGCTTAAGTGCTCCAAAGCAGGCAAATTATATTCTGAAAGCAACTACCCTTTATCGGGCAAGCGTGTCAATCCTTTATTTTTGGATTTTTTGCTTTATAATGCCTCGCAATGGGAAATCCAACCCTTTTATGGGAGGCCAAATATGATAAAAATCAATATATTAATGATAACGGTATTTTTGATTCTCGCCGCCGGATCCGTCTCGTTTGCAGAGGAGCAAAAAGAGGGCCAGCAGCTTGTATTCCCTAAGGATCAGGTTGAGGAGCATCCGTCGGACCTGCACATGGGATCCGATCCCTATTACAAAAAAGAGAAGAGAAATTATGAGGGAAGCGACGAGAAGGGCTATCCGCGCGAGTATGATCCCGGCGTTGAATACCGCGAGTCAACGACCATCAAGAAGAAGAAAACCGATTCTTCCGAAGATCAGCCTTAGAAATTTTTTGCGAGGGTGAGGCCGTAAGTTTTATGCACGGGATCGATTGTCGGCGCAAGGGCATAGCCGCTCTGTCCCCCGAATAGGATCATGAAACTACCGGTCAGGCCGAGGGCCGCGCCGGTCGCGCCGACTATTGTGCCGGCAAGCCTCTTGTCGGTGGCAACTGCGATAGTGCTGCCCGCTATTGCCGCGGCGCCGCCCAGGGCAATAAAGACGTATCCGGCTGTGACAAGGCCGCTGCGGCCGTAACTATAATCGTATTCTTCTCTCGTGACCTGTTGAGGTTCCGATTCTTCGGTTTCCCCCTTCGGGGGCGCTTCTCTTTTGTATGCGAATGCCGGCGAGGCAAAAAGGATTGAAGCGATGAAAGTGGTGATAATGAATTTTCCCATAAATTTCACTCCGCAGGCGGTTTATGATGCACCGCTGCTGTCTTTATATGCTGGTCGACGAGTTTTCTATTCCCGACAATGCCCAGTTTTTTGAACATCATGTCGAAGGTCTTCGCAAGCTCGCTCATGAGTGCGCTCTTTGTATTGTCGGTCAGGGACCACATCTCTTTCTTGAAGGGACCGAATCCCTTTTTGCGCGTCTTGTAATAGAACTGCTCTTCGGTCTGATCGGGCGTTTTTTCCTTGGCGCAATCTTGCTTGAGCCACTTGTAGATATTTTCGCGAAGAGTCGACGGAAGCGCCGTGCTTTCATAAAGCGTGTTCTGGAACGCCGTTGCAAGATGCACTTCCAGCGTCTGGCGTTTCGGGAAATTGTCGAATGCACTCTCGGGGAGAGTTGATGCGCCGTGCTGGACCACACCTCCCAAACCGAATTGTTCTCTTGCGACCTTTCCCAGCTCCTCTAACGTATCGAAGTCGAGCTTCACCTTGGCGATCGAGCCGTCGGCCAACACGACGCCGCCGTGCGTGGTTCCGGTCTGTATTGAAATCTTCGAAAGGCCTGTCGGCGATTTCTTTGTGCCCAGGCTCATGACGCCGTTGAACCCTTCGACGAATGCGGTCAACTCCTCGGTCGTGCTGTTCTTGCCGCCGACCTCGCCGATTTCGCCGCCGACGGAAACTGTAACGCCCTTGGGCTCAAGGGAGCGGATATGCTTTGTGAGCTCCGCGGCAGTCTCAAAGTTTGCGCGCTGCTGGTCGAACACCGTCGGTTTTGAGAGATCGACGAGCGTGGATGTGTCGATGTCGATATTGTAGAATCCGGCTTCGATCGCCTCCTTGATGAGACTCTTGAGCGACGCGATTTCCGAATCGGGGTCCGCCTGGAATTTTTTGGCGTTCGCCTGGAAGTGGTCTCCCTGAATGAAGACGGGCCCGTGCCAGCCCTCGCGGATGGCGGCCGCCAGGATGCATGCCGCGTATTCGGACGGGCGCTGTTTTGTGTAGTCGATCTCGGACTTGGCGATCTCAAAGAGACATGTGCCGGAGTTGATGCGCATGAGCATCTTGAAAATCGTGCGCGCGATATCGTATGTCATGCCGCGCAGGTTTATCGCCGGGACCGTCTGGTCCTTCCATGATTCCTTCGAGCGCGCCATGTAAAAATCATTGATCGAAGACGACGGGCAGCCAAGCGCCTGCGATGCCTCCCATATCGCCCACCGGGACGTCTTTCTCACGGGTTCTTCGCCCGAAAAGACTGCGTTCCATATGAGGCGGTCGACCGTTTCATTTCTGAAACGTTTCTCGTCCGCGATTTTGAAAGCGCCCTTGTCGATCTCAAATGATCCTTTGCAGGCCGTCTTCAATGCTTCGACTGAATTCCAAAGTTCCATCTTAAACCTCCTCTGTGATTTTCCCCTCCTTTGTAAGGAGGGGGAGGGGAGGTAGATCACGATCTACCCCACCTATCCTCCCCTTACAAAGGGGAGGAACTATTTATGTGGATTTTTCGGAGTGGAGCTTTTCTTTGAGCTTTTCCTCCACAATCGGATGGATCATCCCGCAGCCGCTCCCTCCGAAGGTTATGACTTCCTTTATAATGGAAGAACTCAAGTGCGCGTATTGCCCTTCTGTCATCATATATATGAACTCAAGATTCGGGTCCAATGTCTTGTTTGCCAGGACAAGCTGCGATTCGTATTCGTAATCACTCATGTTCCGAATGCCGCGAAGAATCGTCCGCACCCCCCGTTTTTTCGCGTATTCAACAAGCAAACCCTCAAAGGCATCAACTTCTACATGCTTGGAATCCTTGAAGATTTCCTTGAGCATCTCCAGCCGTTCCTGTGGCGTGAAGATGGGATTTTTTGTCACGTTGATAGCGATCGCGACGATCAATTTATCAAAGATTTTGAGGCCCCGCTCAAGGATGTTCAAATGTCCGTTTGTTATGGGGTCAAAGCTGCCGGGGCAGATCGCTATTTTGCACATAACGGCCCCCCTTTGACCACATTTGACGCGTTCGGTCAAGTGGACATCATTATTCGATTTCCCAGCCTTGGGATTTGGCCTCCAGAAGGATTTTCTTCGCGTATTCGGCACCGATGAATCTCTGGTAGGGCAGCCATGACGGGACGAGCTTCGCGAGCGCGCTTGCCCCCGCGGCGGCGATGGAGCTTATGATGATTGTGCGGACTTCCCTCTGGCCGTCGATCTCGACATTTACTGGTATCATCACGCGCATGCCGAAGTTGAACAAAAGGTCGTCGGCCTCATAATCGGTGCCGTCAACGCCAGCGCACGAGCGCCTAAACTGCCATGCGGACCAGCCGCTTCCATGTAATGTTCGCATCGCATACTCGAGCGTGGGGAGTCCGGCAAGAATGAATATCTTGTGGAATGCATCCTGAAATTTTGCTCCTGATGAGCATTCGACCGGCTTGCCGTTTTCCGCGTAGCGCGTATAGAGGGGAGCGGTGGATAGCGCATCGAGATATTCCTGGACTTCATCCGGATGCATCATTGCTGCGTACATACCCGCAGGAGCGCCGCCCTTGCCGACTGCGTCGATGGCGTCCTCGCACTCATCGATGTTGTTGTACACCGGCGAGTTCGCCCAGTCGTAATTTTCAGGGCACACAAATTCCAGCTCTACGCGTTTTGCCGTAACGCCTTTCCCCAATGCATCCTTTTGGGAAAGGCCGCTCCCCTTGTATTTGTTGCGGAGGTCGTTGTGATTTTCGGATGTCGCTCCCGAATTTGCCGTGAGCGCATTGCAGATCGAATCTTGATTGAGCATCGACGCTGAAATTTTGGAGAGCAGGTTTTTCCTGTTGATTGGGAAATCGCCGAATCCATTCTCGATTCCCTTAGTAAGAAATTTCCTTATGCGTTTTTTTATGGCGGCAAGCTGGTCGTCGCCGATTGTGCAGATGGGCCCGCTTCCGTTGTCGTGCGTGATCGTCACGTCTGCGGCATTGTTCTGTTCCGGGGCTTCCGCCGGTGCCTCCGCAGGCGCCAAATCGAACAGGACGTTTTGTAAAATGCTGATTGGATTCATAGTCTGGCGTTTTTAAATTAAAGCGGTTTTCATTTCAATACGCACTGTTCCAAAATTTTATTTCTTTTTCAAAAAAGTGACCAGCGTCTGTCCGTAGCGGCGGCTGTCGGTCACTTCAAGCCCCTCGATCGGCAAAACCGGTTCCTTCGGATGATGCTCCACTATGATGATGGAAGATGGCGTGGCGATCGCGCTTCGGGCCAGGGCCTCAAGCGTGGGGTTCACACAATTTTTGAGGTAAGGGGGGTCTACAAAGATTATATCAAAAGGCTTCCCCTTTTTTGAGAGCCTCCTGATCGCCGCCCTGACCGGCGATTTGATAACCACGGCCTTGTCTGTAAAGCCGCATCTCAAAAGATTTTTTTTGATAAGCAAAACGGCTGACAGGAAGTCATCGACGAATGTCGCGTGCGCCGCACCCCGTGAGAGCGCTTCAATTCCCATCGAGCCGGTGCCCGCAAAAAGATCAAGGACGCGGAGTTCGCTCACGTCGAACAGTATATTGAAGACCGCCTCTTTGACCTGATCCAGCGCCGGCCTGATCCTTTTTGATTTCGGAGTTAATAGGCGCCGGCCCTTGGCCCGGCCTGTGATGACTCTCATATCGAAGTTTTTGATAGTTGGTCAAAAACGCCGGAGGCGCCAAGGGATATTCCAAATGCGACGACGAGGATTCCCACGAGTACAGCCAAAGCGGTGAGTATCGTGCTGACAAGGCCCAGTATCATTCCGACCTTTGTCATTGATTCGCCTTCCCGCGGCGCCTCACCAGCCTTGATTGCCTTGAGCTCGGTTAAACCCAGTATTATAGCGGGGATACCGGTTAAAAAACCGGTGCAAGTTATTGAAAGGATTCCCAAAACAAGGGTGGTTACCGCACGGCTGCTCGCTTTTTGTTGTGTATCTGGTGTCATAGAAGATTAATTAAACCTTTGTTTTTCCGGTTGCAAGCATAATTGAATACCTGATATGGGAAGCGAAAACCAAGGAGGAAGTATGAAAAAACTGATATTCTTTGCGCTGGTTCTGGCACTCTTGCCTGCATCTGCCCTCGCTAAAAAGACGACCTACATAGTGACCAACCACAGGCTAAATTATGTAAAGCTTGTGGAGGTGAAACAGAGCGTTGCCGAAAAGCGCGGCATGAGCCACCCTGCGGAGGTCACCGAAGCGCAGATGCGGGATATGCTCAAGTCCATCAAGCTTTCGCGCGGCCATCTCTGGAGCAAGGAAGTGGACACACAGGATACGTTCAGCGAGTCCTCCATCAATTTTCTGGCGCCGGCTTTTGTCAGGGCATTTCGTGAAGCCACACCTACAGATGAAGTCGTGTTCTCATATCTCATAAAGGATCCGTTTTTTATCATTAGAAACGACAGGCTCAATCTCGGGAAGGCTTGGATACACGATAACCAGCTGTACATAGATTTCCAGAAACTCTACGCGAAGGTCACGGGAAATCTTGATGCGCGTGGTGGTGAGGCGAAGGCTGTCGCATCGGCAAGGGGTTTGAGAATTGATCTTGATCTTCAGCCCGGCCAGCAGATGGATGTCGACGATCCTAAGATTCTGGTTGTCGATATCGGCCACAACTTTGCGGGCGATGCGGCAGCAGTGACAGCGGCGGCGCCGGAGGAGACGAAAGAAACAAAGGGTAAGAAAAAATCGAAGAAGGAAGTGGCAAAGGCCGAAGATGCGGCGGCAGCGGCAACAGCTGCAGCGGCAACAGATAAGCCCGACGACGCGCAGTTGAGGCTCGAGCGCTTAGATCACCTAAGGAAGGACGGCCTCATTTCAGAGAAGGAATACAAAGAGAAGAAAAAGGAGATACTGAAAGACCTTTGAAAAATGTCCGTATAGATAAGCTTTTGGTCGATAGAGAGCTTGTGCCTTCACGTGAGAAGGCACAGGCTCTTTTAATGGCGGGCCAGGTGCTGGTGGATGACGTCCCTGTTACAAAACCCGGACAACTTGTTGAAGAGGATGCGCATATCCGCATCAGGGGTGAGGATCATCCCTATGCGAGCCGCGGCGGCGTGAAGCTTGCGCATGCGATCCGCGAATTCGGCTGCGATATCAGGGGCAAGATTTGCCTCGATGTCGGAGCGTCAACGGGCGGCTTCACCGATTGTCTTTTGCAAAACGGCGCGTCAAAAGTCTATGCGGTCGATGTGGGATACGGCCAGATGGCGCAAAAAATCGCCAATGATCCGCGGGTCGTCGTGATCGATCGTCAAAACATACGCCATCTCAAGCGCGAGCAGATTCCAGAACCGGTGGGTATTGCGACGGTCGATGTGTCGTTCATTTCGCTGAAACTTGTCCTGCCGGTTGTCGACCGGTTTCTTGCCGGTGGCGGGATCGTCATTGCCCTCATAAAACCGCAGTTTGAAGTCACGCGGGAGCTTGTGGAAAAGGGAGGGATACTGAAAGATCCGACAGCCCATGACATGGCGGTCAAAAGTGTCGTCGGGTGCGCAGCCGGTTTGGGCTGGCTCCACGAAGGTCTCACGCCATCGCCTATCTTTGGCGCCAAGGGAAATAAAGAGTTTCTGGCATTGTTTAAAAAAGGATGATATAAAATTCCCCTCCTTTGTAAGGAGGGGTGAGGGGAGGTAGATCTACCCCACCTTTCCTCCCCTTACAAAGGGGAGGACATTTAATACCGTGAAAACACTAATTTCCATCATTTTGGCGCTGGTATTTGTCGCCGGCTGCGGTCCCAAAAAACCCTCCATTGTTCCCAAGGCGCAAGTTTCAAAAAAAGAGAATGCATATTACCAGTTCATGGTCTCCGACTACGAATTGATGAAGGGGGAGACGGAAAAATCCACGGCCGAAATTGAAAAGCTCGTCGCAGCCAATCCCGACATCGGTTTTTTCTATTATGTGCTCGCGCAGGACTACGCAGCCGACCGGCGTTTTGAAGACGCGGAGGGCGCGTGCAAGAAGGCGGTTCAAAAAGATCCGGAGCTGATCGACGCCCGCATATTCCTGGGCAGGTTGTATCTGATTCAGGGGAAAAACAACGACGCGGCGCAGGTCTTTGAGGCGGCAGTGCCCAAAGCGTCCGATCGCGAGGAGGTCTACGCGCTCCTTGCGCGGGCGTATGTCGCGTCGAACCGCCTTGCGCAGGCTGTTGCGACGATGCAGCGGCTGCTCCGCGTAAATCCCGATTCGGTCATAGCGTACTCATATCTCGGCGCGCTTTATGCGGAGATGCGCCAGGACGCCAAAGCGCTTGCCATGTATCAGAAGGCGCTTGAGATAGAGCCGGACGACTTGAACATCCATCGCGCGATCGCGCAGCTGTATCTTGACCGGAAACAATACAAGAAAGCGCTTGTGAAACTGAACGAGATCGAGCGGCAGGCGCCCGATGATCTCGCGGTGAAGCTCCGCATCGCGCTCATCTACTACGAGATGAAGGATTTCAAGAGCGCGACGGAAAAATTTGAGGCGATACTCAAGGAAAATCCGGACGCGGACAAGATTCGCTACTACCTGGGCATCCTCCACGAATCGATGAAGAATTACGCGAAGGCGACCCAAGAGCTCTCCAAGGTCCCGCCGCAATCGTCGTTCTTCAAGGATGCGCAGCTCCACATCGCGTCTTTGCACAGGATGGAGGGGCGCGTTGACGGGGCGATCGATTCGCTCAAGGGCGCGATCGCCGCCAAGAATGATGTTTCAGAGTTTTATGAGTTTCTGGCGGCGCTGCTTGAGGAGCAGAAGCGTTACGATGAAGTCGTCTCCGTGCTTGAGCAGGGGAGGAAAGTCCTGCCGCAAAACGAAAAAATCATATTTTTGCTCGGCATAATATATGAGAAGCTGCGGGAGCGCGGCAAGGCGCTCGATGCGATGCGCGCCGTTCTGGATCTCAATCCGCAGAACGCGTCGGCTTTGAACTACATCGGTTACAGCTACGCGGAGTCGGGCGAACATCTCGACGAGGCGAAGGAGATGATCGAGAAGGCTTTGGTGCTGCGCCCGGGCGACGGCTACATCACGGACAGCCTGGGCTGGGTGTATTTCAAAAAGGGCGATTTGGACAAATCGTTCGAATATCTTATGAAGGCGGATCGTCTCTCGCCGAACGAACCGACGATTTTGAACCACCTGGGCGAGGTTTATCTGAGGCGCGGCGATACGATAAAGGCGCTTGAGTATTTCGAAAGGGCCTACGATATCGGCTCGAAGAAGCCGGAGCCCGACGAGGAAGAGATGGAAGGGATCAAAGAGAAGATAGAGAAGTTGAAAGGCAAATAAATCTCCATGTCATCTAGCCGTTTTTTCCATGTAATTTTTATTTTCACCGCCCTTTTCGCCATGGTTTCATGCCACAAAGTTCCTCCGCGGGCGGCGACGGTGGGCGGTCAAAGGAACGCGCAGGCGATCCTTGTGGAGCGCACGCTCAAGGAAGCGGATTCGCGGATCAAAACGCTGAAGGGATTGGCGGAAGCGGTCTTGGTCGATAAAGAGAATTCGCGCCAGACCGATCTTGCGATTGTGATTTCGCGCCCCAACAAGATCCGCGCGGACGCGGTCGACACGCTGGCGGACGTCTGGGCCGCGGCCGGCACCGACGGGAAAAGGCTCTGGTTGTGGCTGCCGCAGAAGGAGAAGCTCTACCGCGGCGCCGCAACTCCGCGCAATTTGAAAAGGCTCGCCGCGTTCGACTGGGAGATATCGGAGCTCTCATCCATAGTTTCCGGTCTTGTCCCGGGCGCGCGCAATGCGGAGCTGGACGAAGTGGAGGAAAATAAAAAAACTCATTATGTTTTTCGTGACCAGCCCATCCATCTCTTTGTCGATCCGAAGACAAAAAATCCCGTGCGTCTGATCAGATACAAGGAACCTGAAAATACAATTCAGTATGAAGTGGAGTTTGGCGATTACCAGACCATGGGCGACGCGAGTTTTCCTTATGACATAGAAGTCACGTTCCCCGAACGAGATTGTTCGTTTTATCTCCGCTACAAAGAGGTCCGGTTGAACGCGCCGGTGGATGCTTCTCTTTTCAAACCGGAAGAGGTCTGGCGCAAACAGACAGTGGAGATAGATAAGAAGGACTGATGATCCTCCCCGAAGCGGGCGCAAAGATCGGCGGTAAATACAGCCTTCTCGAAAAAATGTCGGAGGGCGGAGGCGGTGTCGTCTGGAGAGCCAAGGACCCGAAAGGGCGGGAATCCGCGCTGAAGATCCTGAAACTTCCGCCGTTGCGGTCCAAGGAGGCGCTCACCGACCGTTTCAAACGCGAGTTCGAACTTTTCAAAAAAGTCTCCCATCCCAACATCGCGAAGATCTACGACTTCGGTTTCGATTCCGACAATGACATCTATTACTTCACCTCGGAACTTTTGACGGGCGGCGATTTGAGAAAGATGATCGGTAAGCCAATCGCCGTGATTGAACAGCTTTTGCTCCAGTCGCTTCGCGCCCTCGAGTATCTTAGGAATTTCGGGATCTTGCATCTCGATATCAAACCGCAGAATTTGCTCCTTCGCACGACCTCAACCGAAGAGAAACCGGACCTTGCCCTTATTGATTTCGGCCTTGCGGGTTTCAATCCCCCGGACCGCCCGGGCGGCACGCCGAACTACATGCCTCCGGAGATCGTGCTCAAAAGGCTCTCGTCGCCGTCGGCGCTCCCCATCGATCACAGAAGCGATCTTTACTCGCTTGGCGTCACTTTCTATTATGTATTGTGCGGCATCCAGCCGTTCGCCGTCTCCGGCAAGGACGGCCATCTCGATACGGACGCCACAATGAAGGGCCACATAAAAGATGAGAGGCCGTCTCCCCCGTCGTTCCATAATCCGGAGGTGCCGCCGTATCTCGACGCCGTCATCATGCGCATGATGGCGAAAAACCCCGATGACCGTTACCAGTCCGCCATTCTTGCGGCGCAGGCCCTGTGTTTCAGGTCGCCCAACCGCCTCGAGCCCGAAAGCCGCGAGACGATAAGCGCGTATCTGCCTGAAGAGGGGATGCTTATAGGCAGGCACGAAGAGAAAAAGATTTTGGAAAAACTCATAACTGAAACTGCGAAGGGCGAGAATCAGGGGCTTCCGGTTGTCTGCATAGTGGGAGCATGGGGAACCGGCAAGACAAGGCTTTTGCAATCGCTGAAACCGTTCGCGCAGCAGCAGGAGATGGAGGTCGTGACCGATCTGCGCAACCGTAATCCGGATCTTAAACGCGCAACCGCGTTTCTCGTCGACGATCCGTTTTTGCCGCAATCGACAATCGACATCGCAAGCCTGCCGGACATTTATGCGCTCCGGCACCTTGTCAGATACATACTGCAGATGCCGAAGGCGCGCTATTTTCTAGCCGTCACGCTCAATCCGGATCTCATGCCTTTAAATGACATGTTAAGGCAGATGGAGATCGACCCGTCGCTTTGCACGATAGTGAATCTCAAAAACTTTACAGTCGCGGAGATAAGTGAATATCTGACGCACCTTCTGGGCGAGGCCCCTTCTCTAAATATCGTGGAAGAGTTGCATCAGGCGACATTCGGAAATCCGAGATTCATCGTGGACTTTTTCAAGCGCATGATGAAGAGGGGCGAATTTTTTTCGTATTTCACGGGAAGGCCCGGCGCCGCGACGCTTGATGAGATGGGATTCTCGTTTTCGCATGTTGCGTCGCCGCCGTCGCTCGCGGAATATATATTGGGCCTTGTAAAGGAGCTCCCGCGGGGCGCAAAGATATTGGCGCACCGCCTCGCCTGCTGGCAAAGGCCCGTCGGCATCGACGAGCTTGAGGATATAGGGAAGGGCGAAACGACGGACAACGATTTCACCACACTTCTCTCTTCAGGGCTCGTGAAACGGAATGAAAAGGGAATGTTTTCGTTTGCAAATCCGGTTGCCTCGAGGGTCATCGAAGGAAGACTCGATTCCGGTGAAAGGTCGTCGATCCACGATTTGATTGCGGCCGTCATTGCGGGCAAAGAGAATCAATCCCCTGAAGAAACACGGTTCGAAATGGACCGCCATCTCGTCTTCGGTTCCGACGCAAAACTTCAGAGGGAGGCTGCGCCCCGCCTTGCGATCGAGTCGCTCAAAAGGCTTCACCCCGCGGAGACGTCGGAGCTCCTCCACACCGTTTTCAATGCCTTGCCCGCAGACGATTGGGAGACACGCGCGGAAGTTCTGGTACGTGAAAGCCAGGCCATGGCCCGCATCGGAAGGTGGGACGATGCAAAGGCGAATTTTGAAAAGTTGCGCACGCTGGTTCCTCCCCTTTGTAAGGGGAGGGAAGGTGGGGTAGATCCTCAATTCGTGCTCAACCTCCGCGCCGACGAGCAGCTTGGCCTTCTGGCCCTTAGGCGGCGTGCACTTACGGAGGCTCGCGAGATTTTTACAAAGGCGCTTAATTCGATGAGGCAAAAAAAATTACCCAAAACTCCCGAATACGATATCCAGATGATTCGCCTCGAGAATTATCTTGCTGGCGTGAATTTAAGGGAGGGCAAATACGAGGCGGCCGCCGACATTTACACGCGCACCGCAAAACTCGTTTCGAAGTTCCCTGAAAATTATCAACTGCAGATCACGAACAATGAGCTGGGCGAGACATATGTCCTTCTGGGGCGAAACAGGGAGGCGATAGAAATACTGGAGCGTGAGCTCGAATGGGCGAAGAAGGCCGACCATCGGGAGAGGATCGTCAACCGGCTTCGCATACTGGGCGATGCCCAAAGGCGTATGGAGAATTTTCCGGTCGCGCTCGAACATTATCAGAGCGCGCTGGATTTTTCGCGAAAGTATAATCTCTTCGAGCATCAGCTGCGCATCAGGAACAGTTTCGCGAACCTCCTTCTCCAGATGGGCAAACTTTCAGAAGCGGTGGAGCAGTACAAGCCGGCGCTCGACCTTGCGATGCAGCTTGAAGGGAAGGCCACGTGCGTCGACATCATGGCCAACATCGGCTCCACATACAATAAGCTCGGCCAGTTTGACGATGCGATAGAATATCTGGAGCTGGCGCTCGATTTCGCGAAGGGGCCCGAGGCGGAAAGCTCGGCGCAGGTCAAAATCATCATGCCGTCCATCCACGTGGCGCTGGGCCACGCGCATTATGAGAGAAAGCAGCTTGATGAAGCGGAGGAGCATTTGAACATCGCCCTCAAGTATGAAAGCGACGGGTCGCTAAATAAGATCATGCTGTATAACCTGCACGGGACGCTTGCCGAAATAGCTCTCGCGCGCGGCGCGCCTGCCGATGCGAAGAAACGTGTCGAAATTCTTGAAAAGCTCGCCGCCGAAATTCCGGAGGCGAAGACGCATCTTGAGGGGCTCAAGAAACAGATAGAGGACGCACTGAAGAAGTCATGAGGCGAGGCCCATCTTTTGTATCTTATCGTAGAGGGTAGTCCGGCCGATCTTCAAAAAATCCGCGGCCCTGATCTTATCGCCGTCACATTGTTTCAGAATGCGGCTGATGTAGTCGCGCTCCGCTTTCTGGATGTAATCTTTGAGCGGCTCTGCGCTCATACCCGAATCCATCGAATCTGAAGGTATCGCCATGAAGCAGCCGTTGAATACCCATTCGGGGAAGTGGTCGGGCTCGATGATTAGGGCGTCCGTCAAAATCATCACGCTCTCGACGACGTTTTTGAGCTCGCGCGCGTTTCCCGGCCAGTGATAGAGCATAAGCTGCCTTGCGGATTCATGCGAAAAAGTTATTTTTCTGTCCGGCGCGAATTTCTCCGCAAAATAATTTGCAAGCGGGAGTATGTCGTCCACCCTTTCCCTCAATGGCGGGATCGTGAGCTGCATAACGCGCAGGCGGTGATAAAGGTCCGTGCGGAAATCGCCCCTTGCCACCTTTGCCTCAAGCGCTTCGTTCGTCGCGGAGATGACTCGGAAATCGGAACGCACCACGCTGTTTCCGCCGACGCGGTAAAATTCCTTTTCTTCAATTGCGCGGAGAATTTTTGCCTGAAGGTCTTTCTTGAGCGTGCCGATCTCGTCTAAAAATATGTCGCCGCCGTCGGCCATCTCGAATCTGCCGGAATGGCGGCCCGTTGCGCCGGTGAACGCGCCGCGTTCGTGCCCGAAAAGTTCGGACTCAAGGAGATTTTCGGGTATCGCCGCGCAATTGACCGCGACAAAAGGCCTTTTCGGATCGCCCTCCTGATTGTGGAGATGTTTTGCTAAAAGTTCTTTTCCGGTGCCCGTTTCACCGGCGATTAAGACATGCACGCGCCGGCCCTTGAGGAGCGAAGCGTCTTTGAGGAGTCTTTTGGACTTGTGGCTGAATTCGAAAAACATGATTCACCTCCACAATCCCCCCGAAATAAAAGATCCGGAAATCCGGACAAATGCTCTTTTAAACGGTGCGGAATCCATAGTCCCGGACCATGGGCGCGGTCAAGCCCAAAAAAATCCCCTCCTTTATGGGGAGGGGAGCGGGTTTATGTCATTGTAAAGTCTTGGTTATTTCCGCTTCTTTATCCTCACCACCACCAAAACTGCAGGTGCCGCGAAGATGAGCCACCAGAGGATGAGGCTTGATGCGAAGGTATTTTCGCCGGATGGTGGAACAATCATCCCGCCGCAGCCGGTTTTCATGGCGACGCCGCTGGGCGCCGCATCAGCTATTTCCACTTCCTGTGCGCCGTTCATATTATCTCCCTCGATTTCGTTCTCCGGAACCGACGGCAGATCAACTGAAGTTCCCCCCGCACCGATGAGGGTTGGTCCGCCGACCAACAATCCGGGAATCGTGAGTGTTGTCGTAAAAGGCGGAGATACTGAATCAACAACAGCTGTAATCCAAACTTGGCCTTCGGTCTTACACTCGGTGTCGGAGAATGTCAGTGAAGGAATTGAATCCAAGCTACAATTTCCGTTTGAATCCGGTCTACATGTTACAATATGTTCCTGTGTTTGCGGCTTCGCGTCGCTGTTCTTATACAATATAGCATTAATGTCTGCAGGAATGTTTTCAAAGTGCACCGATCGCATCGTTCTGCCCGTAGCTCTGTCTTTTTCGCATTTTAAAACTCCACCGACATCGGCCTTCGTTACAGTGACTGCAGGCACTATAATCGGTATCCCCGGAGATGTCTCGACAGAATTATCGATGAGGATGGATTGTTGCGGCCTGTCGTCCAGCATCGTTATTATATTGTATGGGAACCGGTTTGCAGCTCCGTTCCTCCAATAAATGGCAGTATCATTACCGTGAAAAAAGTTCATATCGGAAATCAAAGTATCGTCCAATGGACCGAGGGTAATTGACGAAGCGGGCCTCGTTTCGTCTCCGAGTTTCACGCCGATTTTGCAATTTGTAAAATTGGAAGATTTGATGACATGCCCATGACCATATATAGCAGCGCACGCGGCTTCATCTAGGGCGCCGACACCTTGGAATTCGGAGTCGATGAGTGTGACTGGCGAGTTTGTATTTATTGTGAAGAGGTCGAAGTTTGTTGCGGCAGATGATGACCTTTTTAAATTTAGACCCGAAATTAAAAAGGGTTTGGCTGCAGAATGATTGAAAACAACATTAGCTCTTATGCCAGCAGTCGATGGAGCGCCTTCATAGCTAATATTGAAACAGAGCTTGTATACACCGTCTTTTTCGTATGCCGCATAATTGTCCAAATCATTTTGTATTTCTTGATGAAGTGCAATCGCTAAGGAAACAACGTTTATATTAATCGGTGCAACTCCATCACATGTCATAGCCGGCATTGTGGTAGGTGCTTCTGACGGCGATGGTATGGGCGGTCCGGACGGCCCCGGAGGTATAGGTGTCGGAATGGTTCTTAGTGGAACCGGCGTAGTAATTTTTGGAGTCGGAGTTGGAGTGGGAATATAAGGGATGGGATCAGCCCGTGAAGGCAATGCAAAAATTATTGCAACGAGCATCCCGCACAAGATGCAAAGTGTTTTCTTTTTCATAACTTATCCCCCGTTTCCTGATGAATCCGCACTTAAGTAGAGCAACAAATATGCCACTTTTACCGCTCACTTCGGGAGGTTAATTGCTTAGTAATATCAACTAGTTGGGAGTAATCAGAGAAACCGAATGGGTCTAAAATCACCTGAAAAAAGGGCACTCTGTGTCAAAATGATAAGCGGCGGAAGATATGCGAACCCCGACGACTCTCTTCAACATGCTGCGAAGTGACGTGATGCGGGGCGTTTTCTCGCTACGGTTCCTCGCCTCAAACGCCGTCTCGTCGCCTGCGCCTCTTGCGCCGCAGCATCATATGGCTACTGAAAGCGGCGCAATTCACACGCCGCTCGAAAACACCCCGCATCACGCCTCTTCGCAGTATCTTGAATAACAAGATTCGCGGTTCGCATACCGTTTCTTCGCAACGTGTTTAATATGACAAGGGTAAGAGGCTATCGGCAGTCGCTGTCGGGGTCGTCGACGGGAAGCGAACATGTGCTGACGCTTACCATGTCGACTGGAATCGGTGGCGGTATTGTGGGATGAATCTCCTGATAATATTCAATCACGCGTTGGACGTATGAGTAGTTGACTCCGCCGGAGTAGGATTTGCCGGGGAGCGTCCACTTGCTTGTGTTGTACCCCAAAGCTACTCTTCTGATGCCGTCAGAATCTTTGTAGAATCCAGAACCCGTGTATTCGATTCTCCATTCATCAGGACACATAACGGCGCGGTCGTCGATTCCGTCTCCGTCGAAGTCCGCAAGTGCAGGGCGGCACTCTAGAAGGCCCCATATTTCTCTTCCTTGCGGCGGTGTCTCTACAAGCGAAAATATGTCGCGGTCAAAGATACTCCATGTTCCGCTATTTTTGATGCTCATCATCCGCCAATCATGGCCCTCATTATAAATCAAAGGAACGTAATGATTTCCTCCGAAGACGTGAGGTATAGATGCCGCCAGATCGGTCGACGGATCGGACGCGCCGTATACTACTATTCTTCCTTCATCGGGAAGCCCGTCGGGCACCTTATATGCGATACGGGTTATAATGCCTAAGGTGTAAAATCCCGGTGCTGTCAAATATGCCCATCCCGGTGCCGCTGCCAGACGCGCAGGTGATAGATATTGGAAGTTCTGATCGAAAGTTCCGTAATCAGTTCTATCAGCTCCGCCGTAATCTATCCTCCAGTATCCGTCGGAACATGCAACTGCGATATCCATCCACCCGTCGCCGTCATAATCCCCCGGAGCAGGGCGGCTGTAGTTGCTGTCCCACGGATCCATCTCCAACGTATCAACCCACTCCGATGAATAATCAATCTCCCAATCCCAGCCATCCCATGTACCAGTGCCCAGCAAGTTGCTGTTGGTGAATGCTATATACCACTTGCCATGTTCTTTATCATAAACCGCAAAATCTTCTCTGCCGTCGGAGTTGAAATCCTCAACATACGGCCAGACCCATCTGCCATCGGTTGGCGGATAATTTAATATCAAATCCCATGAGCCGTAGTTGTCTCCACCGGAACCTACACTTGATAGATCTACCTTCCACTGGCCGTTTGTCCATGAAACAAGATCGGCCCTTCTGTCGCCGTCAAAGTCCAACGTATCGGCAATTCTTGTTCCCGGAACGAAGAGCGCATCATCAGGGCATGCGGGATCGCTGTGTGCGGGATCTGAATCTATGCAGATGAGCCCTAAACCTAAAGCACGTAGTGCAATCATTTCAGTGACCATGAGTCTGCCGCCGGACGCAAGTTCAGGATAAGAGCTCCTGACAGTCGACCAGAACGTATCAACTGCAGTTATTGCCCGATCCAATCTCGGTTGTTTTCCAATGTTCCCGCCGCCGCCTGATTGGACAATGCCAGTCGTCGTCAGTATTTCGCGCATCTTAAGGGGCATTAAGTAGCGCGTCGTAGGCTCGCCCATCACGTTCTTTGCGTAGCTTTGCAAGAGTGCCGCGGCACCAGCGACCATTGCAGTGGCCGAAGACGTTCCTCCAAACTTGTTAGTGTAGTATGCGTTCGGATCGTCATTGGGGGGATTTGAGCCCGTACCCGGTGTCCAATCATATAAGCCCGGTGAAACATCATTTGGAGCCGAGGTTGTAACTACCCCTTGTCCCCAAGCATAGGCATCAACCGGAGTGCCGTAGTTGGAATATGAAAACTTCTGATGATTTGAACCTTGGCTGGCGCCAACGATTATGGAGCCAGCGTCGTGCTCATATAAACGGACTTCGTCCGGATAATATGTTGCAGAATCGTCCAAATCCACTGAACCGTTACCACCCGCTTCGATCACCAAAACTCCAAATGCCGTTAGTATTTCTGCGGCAGCAAAATCTTCAGGATCGATAGTAAGGGGAACACAACCGTATGGATCAGGGTAACACGATGACCCCCATGGCGACAACCTACCGGGGGTTTGTGCTTCGTTTAGAAATATCGAGCCTTGCGGCAAGTCATCACTACCCACGCCATCGACATTGTCCAACATGCCGACAAGACTGGAGGCTATTGTTTTTAAATCCACATCGGGGGCGAAGCCTGTTGTCCCATGGCCGTTATCTTGCGCCGCAATTATGCCTGCTACCGCTGTGCCGTGAGCCACAGCATCGATACATACTGTGCCAGCCATATAACAATCCATAGGTGTTGTTAAGCCGATTCCCCACGCATCATCAGGATAATCCAGAGGCAAATCTTCATGGGAAAAATTCCAGCCGTTCTCGTCGTCCATCACGAAAACACCGGCGCCTCTTGCACCTGCGGACCACACTGCCTGCGCATTCAACCCCCCGTAGGACTCATTTGAATATAGATAATTTTGCTGGCCGGTTAGATCGGGTACCGTTGAAAGTGAAGCCGGATAGGATTTTCGTTTAGGATAAACCTTATCCACACCCGCGGTGATATTAAGCTCGCGCATCACGCGGACCGCTTCATCGGGATCCACCACTTCGACATGATAGATCAAATTGAAATCTGTGAGCTGTTTGCCGGAAATTGCTTCGAGGTATCTCCTCCTTGCATCCATCTGCTCCGGGGCAATTGAAACGCTGCGTTTCAAGACGACAGTTGGATGGTTGGCAAGGGCCGGTTGAAGAACGGTTGGGATCTCAATGACGCCATTTGGCGCTTCGACAAGCTCTGCGCGAACGGATTTTATGACTTCTGACTTCTGGTCTCTGACTTCTGGATTGAGATGAACAACCAAATACCCCGCATACGATTCCGTATAGATTGTTTTTTCCAGCGCAGACAGCTCGCCTATGTCTTGGGCAGGGGTGATTCCGTCATTTGGAACCGGATCAGATGAAGATCCGCACCCAAAAAACAAAAATGCGCACGCGATGACTATTAATTTCACCGATGCGCTACGCACCGAATTGAGTTTTCTTCTCCTCATAAATTCCCCGCCTTTTCGAGGAGTTGCCAAATTTCTAGCACCATTGACCCACCGCATCAAGAACATAATTTTATCTCAACCCGTCACCTATATTTGCGTCGTATAATGAGGCGTCCGACGCCTAGAATATGACGAGCTCTTACCCCCTTTTCGGCAATCATTTCAAAAAGTTGCGTGAAAACGTCGGATAATATCGGGGGGACGGTCCCCTAGTAAAAAAGACTTGATTAATCAGGGGGTTACACAGTGATATTTTCGTAGTTAAGCTGCGCGATGGGCTATATTGACCGGCTTGGCCTCGTGGTTGTCTAGGCGGGTATCTATTTTGTCCGATAACCTTGATTCCATGTCCATCATATCTTCTTTCACAGATTTAATTGCTTGTTGGTTGAATTTGACATCCTCTTTTAGCTCCTTCAACTCCTTTGTAACATTATCAATTCTGGCGTTGATAGCTTTTTGCACCCCATGAATCTGCTCGCTTGCATCTTTTCTTGAATATTCGATCCTCGCTTCAAGTGCCTTCCTCGTCTCACCAATTTTTATGCCGAGGGTCTCGATGCCTTTTTCAATGTATTGGCTAAGAATCTTTTCAGTAACGGGGCGGGGATTCGTTTGTGCTTTTTTCTTGGAATTGTTTTTCGTCATACGAATTCGGCTAGCATAAGCCAACCTAGTTACGCAAGCGGATTTTAAATATTCATCTCTATCTTTGTGTCTTGGTGCCTTTGTGGTGAGAAAGGTTTGTAAAAAGTTGCGTGATTTTTGGAGTTTTTTGTGTTTTAAAGGGTTCTAATGAGGACAAGGTTCGTAATATCCACGGTTTTTGTGCTGGTTTTTGCCGTTTCCTGCAGCTTTCGTGTGCCGCGCAACCCCGATGTCCTTGTGATGCATCTTGGATCAGACCCCACGATCCTCAACCCGATCCTTTCGACAGATGCGGCTGCCTCTTCCGTTCTCCGCTACGTTTATGAGAGCCTTTTGGATCGCGACAATAAGACACTGGAGCTTAAACCGCTTCTTGCATCCGGCTGGCAGGTTTCAAGCGACCACCTCACTTATACATTTACGATCCGCGACGGTGTCCGCTGGCAGGACGGCGTTCCCTTCACTGCCGACGACGTCGTGTATTCTTTCGGCAAGATCAGGGATCCGAAGGTCGATACGGCACAACTTCGCTCATATTTTGCAGACGTCGTGAGTGTGAAAAAAATTGACGATAAGACGGTTCAGTTCCAATATCGCAAGCCTTACTTCAAGGCGCTGGAGATCTGCGG
>Ga0315291_10001977_pt1 | contig 27131 bp, 29 predicted proteins | sample YL17G12_20_MG_FD_203070 | JGI IMG/M metagenome (GOLD analysis project Ga0315291, IMG submission 203070) | Sediment microbial communities from Yellowstone Lake, YNP, Wyoming, USA - YL17G12_20 | ecosystem: Environmental > Aquatic > Freshwater > Lake > Sediment | place: USA: Wyoming | collected...
CCGACGATGGCTGGCACATTCTCGGTGCCCGCCCGCCGGCCGGCCTCCTGAACGCCCCCGTCGATGAGGGGCATGATCCGCGTCGCTCTCTTCACGTACAGGGCTCCCGCTCCCTTCGGGCCATAGAACTGGTTGCCCGCCAGGCTCAGCAGATCGACCCCCAACTCCTTGACGTCCACAGGCAAGTTCCCTGCGGTGGCCACAGCGTCGGTGTGGAAGTACGCTTTGCTCTTGCCCTTGACCACCCGACCGATCTCGGCGATGGGCTGGATTGTGCCCACCTCGCTGTTGGCATGCATGATGGACACCAGAGTAGTGTCGTCGCGCAGGGCCTTCTCGACGTCCCCCGGGTCCACCAATCCATATTTGTCCACGGGCACCCGCGTGACCTCGAAGCCCATCTTCTCCATGGTCTGCGCTGCATTGATCACCGACAGGTGTTCCACTGCCGACACCACGAGGTGCTTGCCCTTCTTCTCATTCATCAGGGCCACTCCCTTCACCGCCATGTTGTTGGCCTCGCTGCCACTGGCCGTGAAGTAGATCTCGTTGCCCCGGGCCCCAATGAGCTCTGCAACCTTCTCTCGAGCGTCTTCCACAGCCTGCCGAGGTCCGTCACCATAGCGGTGCAGGCTCAACGGGTTGCCAAACTGCTCCTTGAGATAGGGAAGCATCGCTTCCACCACCTCAGGTCTGACCGGTGTAGTGGCACCATAGTCGAAGTAGACGTCTCTCACAGCCCCTCCTCCCCGGTTGCACCCCCTTCCAACTTCACAGCGGGGGGACAACCGTATCTCGGCAGGATTTCCGGACTTAATAGGTCCTTATTATCATTATACGCCACGGTGCGTTGAAAGTCAAGACTAAGCAAACTTGACAGGCGCGCCTCAATGTCTCTCACCCATGCGCGAGTCGGATGTCAGAACGGGCAGGGGATGTCCAGCTCCACTCCCAAAGCCCGCAGATCGGCGACTACCTTGGGATGAAGGGGGATTCCAAGAAGCAGCCTCTCGTCGGTCGTCTCCCATTCCTTCTCACCATGAATGAAGATCCGCTCCTGGCCCTCGGCCTTGGCCGAACCCCGCAACACACGAACGATGTCATCCATGGAGTCCTTGAACTCCGACAGAGGACGGAAGCCATCGACCTTTAGCGCGCCGAAAAAGTGACCAATGTTGGCAGGGAGCGGATGGCCCGATTCGTCCTTGGAGTACAGGCTCGCGGCGTACCCTGCGCCGGGCAGCACGCCGCACAGGATGTCCACCAGCAAGGCGAGACCATACCCCTTGTGTCCGCCCAGTTCCTCTCCTGCGCCCCCCAGAGGCAGGATTCCCCCGCCCAGGCGACCGGTCAGGTTGCGGAGCACCTCGCTGGCGTCAGAGGTGGGCAGCCCCTTGCTGTCTGTCGCCCAACCCAGAAGGAGAGGCTCCTCGTGCCGGTCGTACTCCTCCAGCTTCCCTCTGGTGACCACGCCGGTCGCCATGTCCAGCACAAAGGGGCGCTCCGAGCCAGCGGGCACGGCCACGCTCAGGGGATTGGTGCCCAAGATGGCGTCCCTTCCGAACGTGGGCACCACCAGGGGGGCAGCATTGGTCATGGAGATGCCTATCAGATCCTCCTCCAACGCCATCATGGAGTAGTACCCCGCGATGCCGTAGTGGTTGCTGTTGCGCACCGCCACGAACCCCGCGCCTGCTACCGCGGCCTTCTCCATGGCCAGTCTCATGGCCCTGACGCCCGCCACCTGCCCCAGCCCTGCTCCGCCATCAAGGAGAGCCGTGACCGCCGTCTCGCGCACCACGCGGATCTCTGGCAGCGCCACCATGACGCCATCTCGCAGTCCCTGTACGTACCTTCTGGTGCGGGCCACCCCGTGGGAATCGATCCCTCGCAGGTCCGCCGAGACCAGCACCTCTGCCGTCACCCGACCGTCCTCTTGGGGAACGCCCAACTTGGCCAAGGCCGCCATGACGAACTCCGTCAACACCGTATGACCTACTCTGTCTCCCATCCTCGATCCTCTCCTCAGCGCCCGGCCGCACATACCAGGCATGTCAGAGCCAAACAGCACCCCGCAACAGGCGCGCGGTCTAGCATTGCCCTACTTGGTGCTTGCATCCCTGGAGCCCGTCTCCGACTCGACCATGCATAGTCTCGTTTCCCAAACATCGCTCGACGGCTCCACCGGGATTCTATCACCATCATAGTGGAGAGCAAAGCAGAGGCACCGTCGCACCGCGAACTTGATGCCAAAACCACGCGGAAGCAAGCATCATGGCAGGGGCTGAGCCAGCTAACGTACCTGGAAGGTGGAACAAAACACGAAGCGCCCCCCGCAGCGCAGGGAGCGCTTTTCATTCGTTCGACAGTCATGGTTCGGACCGCCAGCCTCAGGGCTGCTGGGCTGATCCCGCTGCTGTCAGCACCTGTTCATTCCAGGGTGGACACCCACAAACGGTCCACCGCTCCAGCGTGGATCTGCTACAGCTCCTGGCGCCGTAATCGGCCAGCCAGAACCATGGCCCCCGGCACCAGCACCGCCACGCCCAGCAGTGCCCCGGGGATCAACAGCGCCGGCGCAGAAGAGCCAGAGCGGGATGTCGCCGAGAAGTTGTTCAGAGTCACCGCCGTCGTGTCGTCGCAGTTCAGATCAGGCCCATAGATCAAGTCTTCGTAGGTCGTGGGATCCGTCGGGGCTAGGCTCAGTCCTCTGGTCAGGAGTCCTGAAACCGAGGCTAACAGGCTTGCGCCTCGCATCAGCAGCGCGGACCCCCCACCCGTCTTGATGGCCACCGTGATTCCCCCCTCTTCCACGGCATAGTTGCCCTTGATGGTGAAGTAGTAGTTTCGAGTCTCACCGTCGTTGAAGCTATCATCGAACTTGATGCCGAAGACTTCGGTCGTGGGATCCAGCTGCACCTGAATCTTGGACGTACCCCACCAGGAGACAAATGTCGTGGAGTCCAAAGTGACCCATAGACCGGCGTCAACCTCATCGATGTCGCAGCAGCTGCCGAGCTCGAAGACCAGGTGGCTGATGGCGTGCTCCGCTGACTCACTCGACGTCACGGTGTAGTACCAGGTAGAGTATCCAGGATTGGGATAGTCATACCGCATGGTCACGAAGCTCACGTCGTAGGGTCCCACCGGCTGCGCCAGGGCCGGTGCGGCGGTGAGCAGGACCAGGCCAAACACCATCAATAATGCGACTAGTATCCTTCTACCTTTCATTCTGCTCCTCCCTTCTTCCTCCATGGGTTATCGCTGTCAGCTCTGACCCTGGGCTGCGCCATTCTCATGTGACCAGGGCTGAGACTCACGAACCACCGCGTCAAACAGAAAGCCGGACCGCCCAAATCCTTCGGCAGCCCGGCTATCCGCATACGGAACAAGCCTGCATGCTGGACCCGTTGGCTTTGCGCCCCTCCCCAAGGGAAGGTTGCCCTTCTCGGGATTCTGAACTACGAGACCGGTCTCACTCTGGGAGACACCCGTCCCCTTGAGCCTACACCAGTCACGAAAGAACCGGCCACTGCGCGTAGCCGGTTGCACCACTCGCTCCTCGTCGCTAAGGTGCCCACTCTAGCGCGACGATTCTTGGCCTCTACGTCAGGGACGAGCCAATCGAGATCAACCTCGATCCCATGGAAAGTATACGGGAGGCACCTTCAGAAGGCAAGCCCTGACCACTCTTGCGCGGTTAAGATTCGGTTAAGGGAGATGTATCCTCTTGGTTCCCTTGAGCGTCGCGCTTGAATCTGCGCCGTTCGAACAGATACCCGAAGCCACGTACGTTGAGGATATGTGCCGGCTTCTCAGGGAAGGGTTCAATCTTCTGACGCAGATTGTGGATGTGCACCTTCAACAGTCTACGTGCCTCATCAGGCGAGCAGTCGTACCCCTGAGCTTGCCGCACCAGGCTCCGATAGCTGAGGGCGCGCCCAGAGTTGTTCAAGAGGCAGCGCACGATCTCGAACTCGGTGGGAGTGAGCTCCACTGGTTTGCCACCCACCCTGACCTCTCGTGAGAAGAGATCGATTCCCAGGGTGCCGATGTCATACTTCCCGTCCACGCCAGGTCGGGCCAGCCCCACCCGTCGCAGCAGGGCGTACAGTTGCGACAACACAACCTCTTTGCTGAAAAGGCTGAGAACGTGGGCATCCGCCCCCATGTCCAGGCTGCGGGCCAGAGCCGGCTCGTGGTTCTTGCTTCCCACCACCAGCAGTGGAGCCATACTCCTTTCTCGGATCTGCGCGCACAGCTGCACCTGCCAGTCCCCAGCCTGATCGATGTGCACAAGAATGGCGTCTGGGGCTTGCTTGTCCAGTTTGCGCAGGGCCTCGGCGCCGTCCGTGGCAGTCGAGGTCGTCATCTGCTCAGCCAGCAGAACTGTAGCTAACTGGTCAGACACTTCCTGGTCAGATGACACAAGGAGGATGTTGATCAACGGCAAGGTCCTCTGCTACACTTCTGTCGAAATGAACGCCGAACTCCGCCTCTCAGCGCGGACTCACGGGCGTGCAGAAGGCCCTATGGCTCGCCAGAACCCGCAGGGAGCGCTGCTCGAAGGGGAGGGATGGTGTGAAGCCGAAGCCAGTCGCCATGGATGATCGCCTAGGCCCCGGACCCGACTGCTGCGATCACCTTTCTCAGCCCCATGCGGGCCTGTTTGAGGAGCCTGTATGCCCAGCGCCTGAGACCAAGGAGACGTGCGTGGAGGGGCGCCACATGTCGCGACGTCCAGCTTCTGGGAGCGATGGTACGGCCTCGCCTGTGGATACTCTCAACTCGGCCGAGTACCTGAGACTCCTGCACCTCAGGATCTGCCTTCCCGACGGAGTCCCCTTTGACCAGCAGAGTAACCCTCTTGCCTTGCCCGCCAATACCCACAACTCTGTGCACAACGATTCCGCTGCTGGAGGAGCGGTAGAGGACGATGTCGTCAACGTCTATCGCGGTGTCGCCGACCGGACGCACATCCAGGATATCGCCATCCCGCACCAATGGATACATGCTCGAACCTCGAGCGCGAAAGCGCATAGCGTGTCCGGCTCCCAGGAGCTGCGCGGCGAGCTCCTCGAACTCCCTCCCTTCACAAGACACCGTGTCGCTACTTAGCAGTTTCATGACTAATGCAGAAGCTCTGTCACGCTGGCCATAGCGTGCAGGCTGTATTCCCCCCTGGAAGCCAGACCACAAATATCAAGGGGCGAAGGTCGGTCAGCAAGTCCTGCGTCCTCTCCGCATTTCTTGCCTATCCCTGTCAGTGGACTCATTCGAGTAGGTCCCGTTGCCGGACCACATCCCGCACAAAACTGACTGCGGTTTGATCAGGAAGGAATCCCAACTCGTAGACCGGGACCTCCTGCAGCAGGTCATCGAGGAGCTGCAATCCCAGGTTGACCGCCACAGAATCGTAGTATGCCAGCGAGATGTGAGGGAGAATCGAACTCGCCGCTTGCGAGATCCCCTTGCGCTCGGCATTGTTGTCATTGGCTTGCGACACCAGAAAGATCGCCCCAAGGTTCGACCCCTCCGAGGAGAGCGGGCGCATCTCTCCCATCCCAGCCACCGGGTATGCCCGCCACTGCCCCCCGCTTCTCCTCAGGATGGTGCGATCATCGTTCAGCAGTCTCACCCCCTCGCACCCTTGCCACAGCCGTGCCAGCGTGCTCTTCCCCGCTCCGGAGGGGCCGGCAAAGACGATAGCCTGTCCGCCATCACTGATCCCGCTGGCATGCAGCATCATCCCCCTGTGGAACGGCAGCATCGCGGTGAGTAGCTCAAGCAGGAAAAGGCCGAACTCGAAGGGCCGTCTCTTCGACATTACGTCAGCAGATACGTAGAGGTCACCGGCAGCGAAATCCCGATTGAATAGCAACACTTGGTGGGGCGGACGGCGAGGATAGAGCGTCCTGTCGTCCGGACGGAATTGAAATGCCCACGTGTTCTCGTCCAGATAGACGTTTCGCAAGCCTTCCACACTGCGCACGGGATGCCCCCTGGGAACGTGCTCTTCCGGGGCACCAGCGTGCACCCTGAGGACGACATCAGAGGGACTGTCGCTCACGAAGGCTTCGAAAAGCTCCCTATCCACCCAAACCCAGTCTCTGCTCAGACCAAGGACGGAAAAGGAGATGTCAGCTATCCGTATCTTGGTGCCTGTTGCACCGGACAACGCGAGATACCAACACAAAGGCGATGGTGAACAACTCCATTGCGAGTCCCGACTCCCCGGGCTAACCTGCTCGACGGAGCCAGCGACTCCGAGGGAGGCCTTCCCGAAGGTTTGAAGACCTGTGACTACTCGGCCGGGGTCTTTTGGCAAAAGAGCGTAATGTAGCACGCGATCGGTCCAGAAGCGCCGGTCGGGTTCGGAAGGTTGCTGTGGCACCCCTGCAGTACGCTGTGCTCCACAGTCAGTCTGACCCGCGTAACAGACGGCTTGTCATAGGGTCTTCTGAGAGTTCGCCGTTTCATCTCCGTTGTCCTCCGCTCGATGTCTCTTGCGAAAAGCCTCGGCGCGTAGGTGCGCCACCTCACACAGATACTCCACGGGCGTTTCGAAGTCCTGATGCTCGAGGTACGACCAGGCCGGGCACTGCCCGCACAGCGATATCGCTGGGCACGTCCTGCACTTGACTGCTTGCCCAGCTTGTAGCGAGCGCATAGCCGTAACGAAATCCCACCATGCTACCTTGAAAGAGCCCTGCTTCAGATCATAGGTGTGCGCACGATTGGTCATGCACGGTGCAAAATGCCCGTACGGGTCGATATGGAACGACCGCTCTCCCGCTCCGCACACGTACAGGCTGTCGCTTGAAGGCACGCCCCAGAACTGCTCACAGACTCTCTCCAGTTCGCGACCCCTTCCTTGATCCTGCAGGTCAAGCCCCACCAGCTCCGCCGGGGTCAGGCGGACCGAGTAGGGCTGCTTGGAACCATCCAATCTGGGAATCAACAGCCCATCGAATCTGTAGTCAACCCCCAGGCTCCCCACGTACTCCTTTGTAGCCCAGAGTTCGTGTTTGTTCAGAGTCGTGACCGTGGTCTTCAAGTTGAGGGGTATGGCACGATCCAGCAGGAGTTCAATACCTCTCATGCATTTGTCGTACGACCCTCGTACACGCGTGACGCGCTCGAAAGTCTCCCTGGTCACCCCATGCAGTGTGATCTCAACCTTTCGGGGTGGCCACTCTGCCAGATAATCCACCACGTGGTCAGTCAGAAGGGTGCCATTGGTGAACAGCATCACCAATATGCCCTTCTCCTTGGCGTGGGCGTACACCTCCAGAAAGTCAGATCGCAAGAGGGGCTCGCCGCCCGTCAACAGCAACCACAGACAACCTTCCTCAGCCGCCTGGTCTATGACGTCGCAGACCTCGTCGTGGCTCATCTCCATTGACAGAGCCTTCGCATCACCGGCCGGCAGATTGCAGTAGCACTGCACGCAGTCCAGGTTGCAGCGATAGGTGAGCTCAAGGGTACCCAGAAGAGGAAGCCTCCTAGAGTCCCCATCCGCGAAGACACCCTTGACCCACTGATCAAGGCCTATTTCTGGCACCCCAACGCAGTCCATGGTGTTGTGTCGCACACTAAGGCGCCCACTGCCCGCAACTCAGTGCAGCAGTAGCCGTTTGCCATTTGGTGAGCTTGCTTTGTGTCCCCGCCAGAGACCACGGAGCAAGCGCCCTGCACACAGAGTGGGACACGGGCCTTCGCCCGAAACCAGCGCTATCTACCCTTCTTCCGCAAGACTAGCCCCGCGTACCCACCCAGCGCGGTAAGGCCACTCGTTAGCAGAAGCAAGGCACCGGGCTCAGGCACAAACTCCTCTGGAGGATTGGGATCCAAGGGCGGCTCGTCAGGCGGCCCATCCCCATTCTGGGGAGCGAAGAACTCGCACTCCGAACTGAGCGCAGCCAGATTGTGCAGGTCCAGTCCCTCTATGTACCACCAGTAGTAGCCCGCCGGCAACCTGTCCACCACGTAGTCGGGGGAGGTGCCCGCCTGCCTGCTGAGCACGAACTCTTCCCATTCAGAGTTGCCAGAGGGGTTGTCATTGAGATAGTAGATCCAATCCGTCGGATCCGTGGCGTCGATGATGTGGTAAATCACGTTGTTGTGGCCAGCGGGCGCTTCCACCCGGAACAGAGGGAGAGTGGCGAAGTCATCTGGCGGCTGGCCGACGCCTTTCGCCCCCTCATTCTGAGCGAAAGGCCCGGCCCAACTCGGAGGAGTTGGTGGGGTGTTCGGATCATCGGTGTCTCCGTGGACCGTCGAACCACCCGGACCTCCATTGTCACCATAGTCGAAGTCGCCGTCCCAGAAGGCGAGGGTCTGCTGGGGCTCGTCGCAATAGACGAAGAACTGCCACGTGCCATCATAGGTACGAACACTCGTGTCCTCCCAATTGGGATAGATGATGGGGAGATCATTCATAGTTTGCACCGCCCCCTGGATGGAAAACGCTCCCGGGAGCAGGCTTGCTTGACCGCTGGAGCGCAGCTTGAAGCAAGAGTAGTCCTGGTTGGCATCCGAGGAATCGGTGGTGTCCACTTCGAGGCGATAGAAGTAATGGCCACTGGGCGCTTGGGCCGCCGGCGAGACATTTCTAGTGATATTGTACCAGGCATTGTTGGGCATGTTGTCATCGTTGCCGTACCAGGTTCCGACCGCCGTGGTACCAGTCCCGTCCTTCATGGGATCGGCGTACAGCGTATACTTCAACTGGGTGGTTCCCGTGTCCCAGTTGCCTTGGGTCCAATCTGCCAGGTTGGGCAGTCCTGTATCGCCATCGAAAACGCCTATCTCGAAAGAGGTCTCCCCTACGCTAACACCGATCCACATCCTGATCGGTCGAAAGGCGAAGGTCTCCTGCCCACGACCGACGATGCACAGCATCTTGGCATCGTCCTCCTCGGCGGTGGGGAACACATTGTACCCGCCGACCTGCGCCCTGGCCGCCGGCTGAGGAATCGCCACCAGCACGGAGGACAGAATCAGCACCAACCCTACTGACAACAGCACTCTGCCACCCATCATCCCCCTCCTTTGCCTGCTTGACAGCTCAAGGTGTTGCCCGCTGCCAGATCTGAAGCCACTGACAGACGGACAACCCCCAGCGTCCGAGCCTCGCTAGTCCTCCACCACGACGATGCCGTCTATCCCCTGCAACTCTCGCAAGAACTCGAGCACATCGGTTTCCGCCTCCTCTGGCTCGACTTCGAACTCCTCCACGATCCGGTCGCACAACTCGCGACCCGTCGGCTGGCCATCCATTAACTCCCATATGCGCACGGCAGTCCCACCCAGGGTGAAGACCGACTCCAGGTCGGCCACGTTGCGGCGGATAGGTACCAGAATGAACTCGTCCCCGATCAATCGCGACACCATATCGGGGTTCTTCTGATACTGCTTCTCAAGCCAAGTCGATCGCTCTTCCTCAGGTATCTCGGCCACTACACTCCCCAATCGCAAACATCCATGACAACAGCCGTCCGCGCCAGGCCTCCTGCTCGTTTCGGCGGCCCCAGTCACTTCTCCGTGCGTCGCTGGCTCTCGTTGGAAGTCGCCCCTGCACGTGGAGGAGCCCGCCACGGGACTCAGCAAAAACAAGAGCCAGGCCCGCCCGGATGCCTAGCGGCCTGGCTCTCTCGGACACGAGAGCATCCAGAACCCACCGCTCTGTGGCAGCCCCGGCACGAAACCTTCAGCCCCAGGGGTTTCCTCCTGGCGTCTGCCCTGCGTTGCTGGCGCGCCACTCTATTCTATACGGGAGGCCCCACCCTGTCAAGCTGACTGGCCGTTGATATAGCCAGTCCCCTGGGATGCATCGTCACCCACCTAGACCATAGCCGGTAACGATGCGCTCAACTCCGTGAGTGGCTGAGGGGCAAGAAGACTTCATGCACCAGCGGCGGCCCCAGGTGATAGACATCCGGAGTGTCCCACACCCGGGGTGCCAGCCATCCTCCCGGTCCAAAGAAGCTACCGAGATCGGTGAACTCCTCGACAAGGCCTTGGGCGACCCACACGGTGTCAGGCCCGGGCCTAACCACGATCCAGAGCATCACTTCTTGCCCTTCGACTTCCTTGTTCGTGGTGCCCGCAAGGCTGCGGGCAGCCAATCTGACTGACAGACTCTGCAGCCCTGGCTGTCCAGGATAGGGGACGGACACCTGCCGCTCGCCGGCCTGCAGATACGGGAGCGTCTCGGTGGCGACTCCGCCACCTGCTCCCGTCGCGCTCACCGTCACTTCGACGGGTATGAAGCCATCGTTGCCTACGGTCAAGGTCAGGAGCCCTTCGTCGGCTGCGACTGCTGTCAGCCCGAGATGTGGAGTGGCAGCCAGGACGTACATGGTGAAGCGGTTCCACCGCTCGGCTGTCTGCAGGATGTCAGAAGGATCGGGGTTGAACCCCACACCCACGCTCACTGCCACGCGGAACGAGCCACTGGCATCCACACGCTCGGCGAAGACGATGGAACTGGCTCCGTAGGCTTCGGGGGTCCAGGCACAGATGCCTTGAGCATACAGCCAATCCATGGTGGTGCCCGGCGCTGCGTACAGCGCCCTCGCCGACCAGGCGTGAGGGGAACCCAAAAAACCGTTCCCTTCAGTCAACTGGCTTCCTTTTCGCGAAAGGAGCTCGTAGAGAAGGGCGTCGGGCAGTGCCTCATCTCCGGACCAGGCCCAGGGATGTAGGATCAGGTCCGCTCCCGAATGGTATGACAGTGCAGTCACAATCCGCGGACGGCCCAGAACGAAATCACGAACAGCGACGGATTCCGGTTCGGACCACACCGCCGGCCCGCGATAGAGCGGAGACGCGGGGTTCGCGTCGCCCAACTCCCAGAGAGCACCGTAGTTCCGGTTGGCGTCCACTCCCCCGATAGGGTCCTCGTTTGTCGAGCCATCGTCGTCCTCGTCGAGCTGCGGTATCTCATTCCCCTCCTCGTCGAATACGCCCAGATACTCGCTGCCCAGGTAGTGCCCTTGCCAACCAGGAGCGAAAGGATCGTCGGGGTGGGAGTCAGCCCACTCCTGGTCGAAATCATAGCGATAGACCAGGTAGGTACCGTAGCCCATCGCATTCGCGGGATCCTCATCCAACAGGTTGTCCAGGTCGTCATCGCTGGATTCAGGGTTGGCGGTACGTCGCTGAAGGAAGTCATCGGCCAGCCAGATGTCGTTGCCGTCCACATTCACCGAGGGCACCGCGTACACGGTGCGCGTGTTGAGAAGATGGGTAACCAGAGGATCCGAACCGTAGTTCGACAGCAAATACCATATCGTGTAAAGCACGATCTGCTGACTGATGGCTTCACGGGCGTGATGCTGGCCATCGAGGTACAGAGCGGGCCTGGCCTCGGGATCGCCGGTTGCCTCGTTGCCCAACCGCAGGCCCATGATGGGTCGTCCCTGCCATGACTGGCCCACCTCGTAGGTGTCCACAAGATCTGGGTAGAGCCCCTCCAGTTCCCCGACGAAGGAAACCACCTCAGCAGAGGAGGGATAGTGGGCGAAATCCACCCTTAGGCCTGTCGGCGAGGCAGCTACTGGGCCAGTCTCCAACCAGTGGGTCAGACCAGACAGCCGATCGGGGAACTCCCGTGGAAAGATCCTTTCCACTTCCCCAACCCACCGGAACCGCGGTTCCTCTGGTGGCTCGTCAGATGCCCAAGCAGCCGGGGAGCCCACAAGGGAGGAAAGCAACAGCATCGTGATCGGTAGCCATCGAGAGAGGGTCATGACCACAATGCAGGGTTCCTTCGTGGTATAGCCATACCCGATCGAGTCACGAACAGTTGAGATCGGGACCCACAGAGTCGGGCACTTCGAGGGCCGTTGCAGGGCAGGGTTCAGCCATGGCTGTGATTGTATATCCAAAGCGACCCCCGGGGCGAGATCGCGGCTGGCCGCACCCCTCAGAGGCGAAGGCCATGAGAGGCTCTTGCGGGGCACCGCAGAGACCTCTCCTTCAGCCAATAGTTGGACCGCCTTGTGCGACTGTCCGACGCGCCGCCAGCAGACTCACCTTTGGCTGGTCCCTACGCACGTACGAAAGCCCCGTCGTCCTCGAACGGGGCTTGTCCACAGAGTGAACGGTGTCGAAGGTTCTGGCCACCTCTAGTGGCGCGTTTCGACAGTCTGCGCTTGGTGGTTACCACCTCGCACGCCGTAGCCGCCAGGTCACCGCGCCCACGGCTGCAACGCCGAACATGGCGACCACGGCCGGCAAAGTCATCGGTGACGACCGAACACCCGCCAACTTCGCCGTAAAGGAGGTCAGGGTGACGGCGGTCACGGGGGCTCCATGCACGTGGAAGTTGACGGTCTTGTCACCGCCGCCCGCGCTAATACGGGCCTGGAGATTCCCACTCCACAGCAGCGGTGAGCCTATTTCTATCACCGGAGTCCTGGCTTCCGCGTAGAAACACAGCCCTCCAGCCGGGATGTCTGTGTTTTGAGCTCCGTCACAGTCTGAGTCCGTGTTGAGGAAAATCGTGGTGACGATCTCGTATTTGCAGTTCCCAGTAGTGCAGCCTGAGCGCAAGTCCCTGGTGATGACCGTCAGCGTGCCTCCAGTGTAGGGAAGAACATAGTCCATCGGCTGGACCGGCAGGTCCTTGTTGGTGAAATTGCCATCGCCGTTGCGGTCGCAGGCCACCAGCTTCCATGCCCTGCTCTCCTGCCATCCCGGGGCCCCGTCGGGGGCATTGTCCACCTCGGCCAGGCCCATCTCCATCACGCCGGCCCACTTCGTGGTGCGCGTGGGAAAAGCTGGGCAGGCAGCAGACGGATACGCCGGGTTCGCTGGCACATAGACATCATTGTCGAAGTCGAGTTCGTGGAGAAGCGAGACCCAGCGGCCGTCAAAGGTCACTTGGTCCAGGCTGTTGGCGTACGCCATGGGGACTTCGTCCCACCCATAGAACACCTTGTCCGCCTTCAGATCAGCATAGGCGATGCCTGCTGCCGCCAACAGCAGGCACAGCGCGACCAACAATGGAATCAATAGTCTCTTTCTTAGCATTTTTGTTCTTCCTTTCCCTATATTCTTTTGGTTTCTAATCGAGCGACGGTTCTCCCGAGAGAGCCCCTGCCCATCGCTGCTTGCTACACTCTCGAACTCATTCTTGCTCAGCTACCCGCAAAAAAGCCGAACCGCCAACCGGCACGTTGTGGCAGTCCGGCTCGGGGGGTTGGGGATCGAAGCAATCGTGTTGGCGCCTTCTGAAGTCACTTGTCTTGACTTCCTGTGTATCCATCCGCCCCCCTGTCAATCCTCCAATCCGACGCGCTCTCGCTGAGACTCCGCGGCGCGTGCAACCCCCAGAACCGCCGTCAACTGGCCACTGCTGGCACCGGGACACTCGGTGCGGCGGAAGAATCGGCCCGCATTGTTTCCCTGGCCCACTGTCCCTGTGCCAAGATGCAGCCCACCACGTCCACCAGTTCAGCAAGAGAGAACGGTTTTTCCAGGAAGGCCTGGGCGTGTTCTCGGGCGAATCGAACCACCTCCTGCGCTGGGTAGGCGCTCATGGCTAGAACTAGGGTTTCTGGGCTCGTCACTGAGATCATCCTCACCAGGTCATACCCCTTCGACCGCTGGCGCCCCAGGTCCACCACGGCCAGGTCGAAGTGCTGGCCACGCGCAAGGACAATCGCTTCCTGCTCTGAATGCGTGCTCGTCACCTGGTACCCCTCACGTCTCAGCATCGTCACCAGCACCTCGAGAAGCAATCGATCGTCGTCATAGACCATTATTCTGCCCGCCTGACGATCACGTCTGTCCGCGGTCGAGATCTCCATGTCCTCGCTCCTATGCAGGTGAATCCCCCAAGGGCTTCTGAGCCAGCCGCCGTCCTCCGGCTTGGGCACACAGATCGCGTGCACGGCTCAACCTCGAGCGCGACCCTAGCTTCTGCCGGAGAAGATGCCGGGGGACGCCCTGGGGGTCGCTGCCGACGCAGCCGAAGATAGCATTGCGAATCCGTCTATCAGGAGGGACCGGCAAAGCGTACTCGTCACTGCCGACCCCCTCGTCTTGCGGCGAAAGCGCCCGCGTCACCTCTCTCTCACCTCCCGCGGTGCTGCAGCATAGCAATCTGAGGCCGCATGCCGCGGTTCACTTGCGGCAGTGGCATTTTCACAAACAATCATATCTGTCAGGTGTCGTCTCCTTGTGACGAGCATTCCTGTAGGTACCGCCACCAGAGCGAAAAGCGCAACAACCATCAGGGGCGAGCTGAATGTTGGTAGAATGCCAACCACGCGTTCCGAACGAGCGGAGAAGGCGGTGAGTGTGATCGCCGTAGCCACAGCCTGGCTAGTCGCCAGCTCACACAGTGGCCCGAAGGTGTAGGTCGCTCGGCTCTGGGTGGCGTTGCCCGTTTCGTCGCGATATCGCGCCGTAGTGCCTTGGGAGCTGGGGCTGCCAGTGACGGCGATCCTGCTATCAGGTGTCAGGGGGGTCACATCGACCTCGTAGCTGAGGCTGGCGGTCACCCCGGATGCCACCGTTCCGGGGTCCCAGACCACGTTCCCCGAGCCGCCAACGGGCTGGCTCACGATCGTGCCCGTCGCCGAAGCGTTGTCGGCGTAGACCGCCTCGCCGCCAGGGACATACGCTGTGACGACATTGTTTGGAGTCGAGAAGAGGATCGAACCCATAGAGCCCGACGGATTCAGCACCTCCACCGTCACCCTCACCCGAGTGGTCTGTCCAGATTGTATGGGATTGGGGCCCGAAACATGGGCAAGGAACTGCCTTACCTGTGGTTTGAGAGGCGCGCTGACCGCGTCTGTGGGTAGATAGATACGAAACGTATTCGGCTGCGGCTGAGACGTTGGGGGCGGGTTGCTGGCAGCGAAGCTGCCCAGGTACACCACCCCATAGTTTCCGGATCCGTAGTCCCTAATGTTGATGCTGCTCGCCCAGATACCATAGTCGTGTGCACTGGAGTCGTTCGTCCAGTCAGTGAAGGGTCTGTTCGCCCAGGAATTGTTGGCGGACATGGTAGGGTTGCTGTGGGAGAAAGCCCCGCTCGGGCTGGTGAGCGAAAGGGAACCCCAGGGATTCCCGCCGGAAGCATCCCAGTCAAAGTCGTTCGCGTCGGCAGTACAACCGGAGGTGAGATACGGATACAGCGCATAATCCCGCGACCTGCCGTTGTTGTTGATTCCGACGATGTAGAAAGAGTCAGAGTATACGTTCAGTTCCGTGCCGCTGTCGTGGGCACGGATGCCGAAGGCGTTGACATCGTTTCCTGAGGTGATCGAGGAAGACATGTTCACCCTGAGTTCCCAGTGCCCGTTCTGTGGGTTGGCCACGGTGTACAGGTTCCACCAGGCGTTGTCGCAGGTTGGGCACAGCTGCCTGGACACCTGGCAGCCGCTAGACGGCCCTATCGTTATGCGCCTTGCCCGCGTGCCATCGGGCCGGTAGAGATCGTAACGTACACAGGTGGTGAAGCCTCCTCCCAAATCCCTGTCGCGTTCGTTCGCCTGCTCGTTCGATCCCTCTCCCACGTCCGCATCAAACAGATCGACGACCAGCTGAGAGAGGCCGCTGGGCACCTCGATGTAGTAGGAGTAGCGCGCGTTCAGGCCACTGCTCGAGCCGATGTAGTCCCCGTACTCGGTAGGGACCCCAGACCCCTGCTGGGTGATCAGTTGGTCGGTCACGGACCCAGAAACCGGCGTGCCACCTGCAAGCGCCAGCTTCGGGCTGGATGCTAGGAATGTTGAAAGCACTGCCACCAGCAGCGCCAGGGCGCGGAGACGCCTGCTCCCCCTCTTTGGATTCATTTGTGCTCGCACCCGATCCCTGTAATTGTGGAATGCCATGTCAGTTTCAGACCCTCCGTTTGTATCACAGCGTGCTTCGCTGGCCTTCCTTGTCCTACACCCGGCCTCTTCCCAGGCAGGCCCCACCACGAAATGAGCCGGACCACCACCTAGATCCTGGCCATCCGGCGCGTGTGGCTGGGGAATCGAAGTAGGCTCGTTGACACCACGTGAAACCATCTCTCCCGACTTCAGCAGAGTCAGGCTGAACTACGACACTCTCAGCCGCTCCACATTCGTCGAAGGTGCCCGCCTCGCTGACTCTTCTCGGCCCCTCCGCCCAGTGGCCAGCACCACCCTGTTCCATCCGCAGCGAGCGCACATACTGATACGCCCGGTCATGCCCTCCAAGTGGCTCAGTTCGTAGCCGCAACTGGGACATTCTCTTGACCGCGCCATTTGTCCTCCCCTGTGCGATATTCCGCTCCTGCGCAACGGATTCTCGCCCCTTTCCACCACTATTCTAGCGCGGCCCGGTTAAACGCCCATAAACACCGCCTTAAAACCCCATTAAAACCAAAAAGGCAGGCACACCGCCTGCTGCCGTACCCGCCGCCCACTGTGTAGCACTGATTCCCGGGGGGAACCTCACCGCTGAACTGTCGCTCAGGGCCCTCCTCTACCCCCTGATCCAGCTCTCGGGGGACATGCCAGAGCGCGCCTGCGCCCCCTCACAACAAGAACAGCAACCCCCAGCAGAACCGCCCCCAGTAGTGCCAGCAACCCGCTCGCCTGGAACAGCGGAGAGACCACATCCCCTCCACCCACCGCCACGATGGGCCCATGCATGGTGCCCTTACCGTCCAGTTCCACATCCTCCAACTGGTAGTAGTAGGTGACCCCCGGTTCCGCCGTCGCATCGCTGTAGCTGTAGCTCCCGCCAGCGATGGGGTCGGGCGAAGCCGGGATCAGAGTATCGTTCAGCTTGACGTACGGCCCGTCCGGGCTCTCGCTGCGGTAGATGTTGAAGCCAGCCAGGTTCACCTCGCTCTCCGTGGCCCACTCTACGATCACCATCCCTGGTTCTGAAGTGGAGACTGGCTCCTGCGCCAGTGCCGGCCCGGATAGCAGGGCACCGAGAAGGATCGAGGACAGCAACACTCTGCCGGTCATAGCATGCTTCACCGCGTGGGCCTCTTCCGGGGAGCGGAGTCACGATGCTGGCTTGAGTCGGGGGGCCTGGTATGTGAAGCCACGCCAGCGACCAGAGGCCAGCAACGACTGAGCCTCAGTACCGCTTCAATCCCAGCGGCAGGAACGCCATGTAGGTCTGCTCGATAGGCATTTCCAAGGCTGGATCGCCGAAGAGCACGTAGGTGTCGATCAACTCCCGCTCGCCACTGCCCGCATGTTGGAAAAGATTCAGCTTGCCCAGGTCGGTGGCAGGTCCAAGCTGGTGCACACCACCCCTGAACACAGCATCGTAGAATCCAACATGCAGATAGTGCTGTCTGCTGGAGGTACCGTAGCTCGCGGGTGACCAGCTAGCGACCGCACCTCTCCCTTGGACCCGCACCATGGTTTCCCCTATGCATGACAAGTCATCGCCCACTGCAATGGAAGGAAAGATGAAGTACCCCTCCATACAAGCCATAGCCATCACGATAGGCATCTTCTCACTGCTGGGGAGAGTAGCCACTTCGGATTGCCACAAGAACGGCTCAGGAGGATACCCTCCCCACACGAGAACCTGTGCGTGCCCAACGTAGTTGATGAACAACCGTCCGGTCTCGAAAGCGCTGGCTAGTTGGCTCTTGACGAGGTTCACGGTAGGAGTGTACGGCGCAATCCCGTAGTACACCTTCTCCGCCGTGTACAGCGGAGCAGGAGGCAGATGATTGTCGGCGATGTCGTCTGACAGGGACCAGAAGTGATTGGGTGAGTTGGGGTCGTCAGGGTCGTCAGGATCGTCGGCCAAGAGAAACACCTCCTGTCTCCAACTACCCACTGGGAGTGTGGTCTCGTAATCAACAGTCTTGCTCACCATGGTGCTGACCTGTGCCACCGTCTGAGCAGGGAAGCGCCCGACATGCATGTCGGGCAGCTCATCATCGCCCCACACGCAGACGTACCGGTTGTCCGCGGCAGCTTCCCCCTGCCACACGTCCGCGTAGATGAGATAGGGAGGGACGTAGTTGGGCTCGCCAGTGCCCTCATGGTCCTTGAAGTCGTAGTTGGCGTCCCCCACCAGGAGCACGTAGCTCGGAGCCGGAGGCTGCCAGTTGTCGTAGGCATGTTTGAGAAAATCCCTGATAGCACGAGGATTGAAGACGCCGTAGCTGAACTCATCGTAGACATCAACCACATCGATCACTCCCGCGCGGAGCCCCTGCGCTGCGCGATGATCCCTCAGGGGGAGCACGGCGTCCCGGAAGTCCGGATGAGTGATAATAATGTAGTCCGCCCCGTTGGAGGTACTCTTGAGATTAGACGGGTTGTCCTCAAGTACCACTGGCGTCCTGTAGCGGTCCGCGGTGAGGGCCAGATAGTGATGCTCGCCAGAGATCGCGTCCTGGAACTTGAGGGTGTAGCTCCCCGTCTCTTCCACGGTCGTGCTGACGAAATGCGTCACGCTCAAGGGATCGGTGACGTCGAAGACCTCGACGGTGCTGGTGAGAAACTCCCCCACCTCGTACTGCCACGTTCCCTCTCCATCGCCATCGAAGAACAGCGGATCGTTCTCCGTGGTGTATGTGCGGCGATGGTCGATCTCGAACCAGTTGACGCGCACGGTGTCTTGCGCGGCCACAGTGGGGTTGGACAGGATACACTGCACAGTGATTGTGTTGTCGCCGTCTTGGAGTCCCGAGTGGGGGATATCGGTCTCCTCGAACAGGTACTCGCCCTCGCCAGACCAGAGGGCCTCATGAACGAGTTGCCCGTTAAGCTTGACCTTGGCAGTGTGAGAGTAAGGACCTGTGGCCTGAAGGTAGTCTGACCCGACCAAAACACCGCGCAGTGTGGCGCTGTAGGGAGGCGAGGAGACAGCCAGAGCATCGAGTGTTACATGGAAGTCCTTAGTCGCATACGCACCGGGGGCCCGAACCCAGCCGCCGAACCAGTGGTCCACCTCTTCCTCGCTGGGTATCGTCGCCGGCACCGGCACACGGGAGTAGTACCCCAAATCCTGCTCCCCGCGGGCGGTGGTGTTGAAGTAGGTGAGCACCGTGCTCATCCCCAGTGTGCCATCCCTCTGCGCCATGCGCAGACCATCGCCTGCCCCTGTGCTCAGCCAGTACACGTTGGTATAGGTGTACGTGGTTGTCATCTGCTGGCCGTAGAACAGAATGTAGTCCTCCTCTTCAAATTGGTCATCCTCGTCCTCGTCAACAACGAGGATGGCTACCTCTTGACCCTGATTGTAGAGCTCGAGGTCGTCGGTGTACACGCCTCCCAGTTCCATCCCGGCGCTAACGAGGTCGGTGTACGTCAACTGGTAGATGCCATCCTCGTCCACCAGGACCTTGTATTCGGGTTCTCCCTGCCCGAGCACCAATGCCTCATCGACTTCCCTGGGTGAAGGCCCGGCCCGCCACTGCCTGGCAGAGTCGTAGTTCAGGAGACCGTTCTCCAGAACGCCGTTAAAGGATCCATCCCCGGTCGAAGCTGCGGACAGCCGGGGCTGGCCGTGAGGATAGCTGAACGTCACCTCCACCCGAATCCGACTGTAGTGGCGCAGCTCTCCGCTCACCGCGTTGTACTGGAAGGGGAAGAACCGCAGTGGCGCGACCCGCTGATCCCGGATGAACCCGCTGGAGCCTACCTCGGCCACACTGGCAGGGTAGAAGGCGTTGCTGGAATAGATCGCCTCGTCCCGAGCGAATTCGTACGACAGCTCGGTGGGGGTCCCATCCCCATCCCGTTCCAGCACGGGTTGGGGCGCGGGATAGACGTTGTACCGCCCAGGTACCGTCTCCTGCTCCACCTCGATCACACGGAGGCTGTACTCGGCCGACGCAGGAATGCCCAGCAGCGTGCCCCTCACAGGCAGCTGAGGCTGGCCCACATCATCCGTCTGGCCGCACCCGGGGGCGTTCACGAGGTAATAGAGCGTGCCGTTGACCGAGGATTCCTCAATCTGGAAGGATGGTGTGCGCAACTCTACGATCACGCCCTCCGCATCGGACTTGATGAGCTGTAAGTCCTCACCATCCGGCGATGTGCCACTATTCGAGGAAGTCTGGCCCTCGGCGGCATAGATCGCCCCAGCCCAGGCCAGCGTGAGGCAGCCAGCTACGACAACAAGCGCACGCTTCAGAATCCAACTCTTGCTCACAGATCGATGTCCTCGCCAGTCAATGAGACCTAACGATCAGCCAGTAGAGTCCGGTTCTTGAGTAACCATTGCTGAGCCACTGCTCAAACAGCGCACTTAATACTCTACCACACATCAGCGGGCGCGTCCAGGCCCCTAAGGGCGAAGAATCAGTCAGCACCATGCAGGCTATGCTGGCCGATCCTCCCGTTTGTCCCTGTCAAGCTGCCGCCCAGGCACCGAAGTGGCTCATTGGCTCGGGCTTACCAGCCGGAGAGCCGGATCGCCAAGAAGGGTGAAGGTCTCGATCACGTCCCGCTGTCCCTGGGTCTCGGCGGCTAGGGACCGCTTGGCCTCCAGAATCGCTTGACCGACCGTCGGCGTCTCCCGTTTGAGTAGGGCGCTCAGGAGAGCCCGGTTCAGGGGTCCCTGATCGGAAGAGAGCGTCAGGCTGCTAGGGGCGAAAACCGCTACAGCCCCGCCGTCCTCGGCCAGCAACAACTCCTCAGCCATAGCGTCGCGTTCGGGATGGCCAAAGAACCCCAGGAGACAGGACATCATGATCATCATGGGCCGTCGCCCGTTGTTGCCCAGCGAGTCGATCTGCTCCGACGAAAAGAGCCTGTCTTCTGACCAGGTGTCGATGCTGCCGTGACCAACGTAGTTCACGATCAGGCTGCCCGCGGCAAGTTCCTCCGCCACGGCCGATTGGGGGGCCTCCGTCGAGGCACCATTGACCGTGGACACCTCGTACCCCGGTGGCACAGACTCCTCGGCCAACAGCTCCGACTGAGTGGCGAAGGTGGCCTCTGCACCGTCGGCCACCAGAACTACCCTCCGGCGCCAGTCACCCGAAGGCGCCCCCCGCTCGTAGGATATGATCTTGTCTACAATCGTTCTGGCCTCGTCGAGGGTGCTCACCGGCAGGCGGCCGATGGCCATATCCGGTAGCACATCTTCGTCGTCAAGACAAACGAACCAGTTGTCGCTCAACGTTTGACCGCTGAAGGCCGTGTCGACCAGATACGTCGGCACCAGGCTTTTGTTGGGCCCCTGCAGATTGTCCAGGTAATCATAGCTCGCCTCCCCGACCAGCAGAACGTACTGGGGGGTCGGCTCGGTCCAGTTGGCGTGCGCGTATCTCAAGAGCTCGCGAATCGCTGCGGGGTCCGCCAGCCCGTCACTGAACTGGTCGTACACCTCCGTGATCGTGACCACCTGCACTGTGAGCCCTTGACTTCGACGCCACTCGACCAGCGGAAGGATCGCCTCGCGAAAGTCCTGGTGAGTAATCACGACGTAGTCAGCCCGGTTGTCAGGACTCCGCAGATCGGCGGATGGCGTGACGGCGGTCAGGCTTACAGGCCTCCGCAGCCCAGCCTGGCCCACCGCCAGATAGCTGTTCCCAGATGGCTCGTCGTCGCAGAAAGAAAGCACATATTGTGATCCATTGGCCTCCACGTCTGCCTCGGTGAGTTGCACCACGTTGAGCGGATCGCTGACATCGAAAAGCCGCAGTTGCTCACCGCTGAACCCTGTCACCACGTGATATCCGCCCGGCCCAGTGAACTCCAGACTATCGTCCCTCGCTATGAAGTACCGCCTATATTCGAGCTCAAACCAATCGACGAGCACGATGTCCACTCGGGCGCCAGTGTCACCCGGCACCTCCAGACCAAGGGTATTCTCCCCCTCTAGCAGACATGAGTGGGGTACAGTGGATTCGATCACGTGACGTTCTTGCCCATCCCAGCTCGCTTCTGCCACCGTGCAAGCGTTGAGATGGATTCGTACGTGGTGGTCGGGACTCACCTCATCGCTCGTGTATCCCAGTAGTGCCAAGCGCAGCAGGCCATCGCCAGGGGCCAGGTCCAGCAAATCCACGGGAAGAACCGCGGCCTCCGGAGCGAGGAGCTTCTCCCAGTACCAGTGACTCTCACCAGGAGAGACCTTGCCCGCGTAGAACAGGTCTTCTTCCGCGCGAACGGTGTCGAGAAAGGACGTAGCAGGTGCTCCACAGGCCCCAGGGGATACGGCCCTCTCAGCCATCCTCTCTCCCGCAGCACCGTTCAGATCGAGCCAGTACACATTCTCTCGACTATAGAGGCTGGTGTTGCCTATGCCCTGGAAGATGACGGTCAACTCCGTCCCCTCCCCTGACACCAGGATGGGGACCTCCTGGCCCTGGTTGGAGAGACTGATCCGTTGGGGATCCACACTCAGCGGGTCGAACCCTGCCGCCACCAGATCTGCATAGGTGAGTGCGTAGATTACGTCTTCCTCAACAGCGATCTTGGCCGTCGTGACGTGTGGCGAAGGAGTGGACTCCGGCGGCACCGGCGAGGAGCACGCGACCAGCAGCCCCACGAGAGCCAGGAGAAGTACAGACCATGGGTGAGTTCTCGGCCCCGGCAGCGGCCTCAACCTGGCCAACTCAGAAGATGCGTCGGGAGGATGCATCTTCACAGGCTAAGCTTGCGGACCAGCGCCAGAGCCACCGTGAGCAGCAGCGCTCCGAGCAGGGACATCAGGGAAATGAGCAGCAGGATGGTACTCGGTTGGATGGTGGACCAGCGGAAGAGGAAGGAGGACCAGCCGGTAGCCCGAGGTCCAGAGTCGCCACCCCACGCCACGGTGGTCGCAGCGGACGTCTCGGCGGCCACGACAACGATGGTGGTGGAAGGCGTGGGCGTCCGCTCCTCGTAGACAGGCCCAGGGGTCAGGGTAGGCTGAGTCGTGCCTCCAGGCGTCACCGTGGGGGAAAGGCGCTGCTCAATTACGGACGTGGGGCTTGGTGAGGAAGGTGTTGGTAGCACAGTAGTCGTCGAGGGCGTGCCAGCCGGAGTGGAAGTGGGCGCTCCGGTCGCCGTGAAAGACGGAGCGACCGTTGGCACGCTGGTGGACGTAGGCGTTGGGGTCCTCGTGGGCACCGAGGGAGAGGTAGCAGTCGGCGCGGCGGTCCCCGTCGAGGTGCTTGTAGCCGTTGGCGTTGGTCTCGGTTCCGGGCCGAACACCTTGTCCCCACTGGAATCCAGGACCTCCAACCAGTAGTAGTAAGTCACACCGGCCTCAACCGAGCTGTCCACATAGGAGTACCTGTCTCCCCCGGGTTGCATGCTGGCTTCGATCACGTTTTCGTTGAGTAGATGGGCTTGGGAGAACTGCTCTGTCTCGGCACGATAGAGATTGAACCCCCACGTGGTCACCTCTGAGACTGTCCCCCACTCTATGAGCACATCGTTAGTACGGAAGCTGACGTAGAAGTACGCCAGCTCCACCGCAGCCCGCGCGGGCAGGACACTAGCCAGAACCACCACGCAGGTGGCAGCTCCAGCCAGCGCGATGGCCAAGCCGACTCTAGTTATCACACCAAGAGGACGATTCACCTTGCTGCCCTTCGCACCACACAGGGTCAAACTAAGCCTATCATACACCCTCAAGGAGGTCAACCGTACTTTGGTAATGGTGCGGGGCGAGGAACCAATTGGCTTGGCCGCCCTATCGCGAAACCGTACCTCTCCAACGCCCACTTGGGGAACTCCATGCGGCAGGTCTTCAGAGGATCGACCACCTGGCAAACCCTCAACTGGCCCAACGCGCTCATCAGCATGCCGGCCTCGTTGAGAGGAAGGCCCACCAGCTCGGTCAGCAGACTCGCCATGGCCTCGATCGCCCCTTGCGCAGCCTGATCCAGGTCCTCGTTAGAGTGAATCGTCGCCACCAGTTCCTCGTTCTCCACCAGCGGCAGAGGCAGTCTTGCACGCTTGAGAAGCGTCAGGCGGAGTCTCACCAAACCTGCCATCTCCACACCACACACTACTATCTCGCCATCGCCCATCACGGCGTGCAGGTCACCCAGACCGAATAACGCCCCAGGCACCTCGACCGGCAAGTACACGCTGCAACCCTCTCTGATCAGGGTACAGTCCATGTTGCCGCCGTGAGGACCTGGCGTGCCATTCAGAATCGAGCCTTCTCGCGGCGCTGTCCCTATTACGCCTATCATCGGAGCGAGCGGTATCTGCACCTGCTCGCTGAAGAGCGCCTCTCCCCCTGTGATAGGGATGATCTTCGTCTCAGCCTCCGTGATCAGGTGGCCCAGGGCACCCAAGCCCGGCACCGCCGTCATCACCCCCTGCCGCGCCGGCCTGATCTCCAATATGTGGGCCACCAGGGTAGAGCCAGGCTCTGCCCCTTTCACGAACACAGGTCCCGTGGCGGGATTGACCCTGTCCCAGTCTACGGCAGAGAAAACGTCATCCTCGCTCTGGATCTGGTTACTGAAGCAGTCCTGGGCTTCGATGGTGAACTCCTCGCCCGGCTCCACCGTTATCGCGGGCTGGTTCTCAGCCGAGAATGCATAGAACCTGTGATCAGCCTTCAGCTCTCTGCTCATCTTGCCTCCTGTGTCAGTTTCCCTGCCCTTGGTGTCGGGAAGCCGGTGAATTCTGCACCGGCTCATTTGCGTATCGGCCCTGAAGCCCTCGGAACCCCCTCGCCACATCTGCCGGAGAGGATCCCGCCAGCCGGCGCGCAACCTCGAAGCGGGTTGCGCACGCGACGGACGGAGGTAACCGGGATGTTTGCCGATCTTTGCCGCCCTCTGCCAGGCAGGTGGGGTGCATCGTATGGATGCGGGGTTGGGACGTTAGCATCAGGGGCAACGAGGACTGCAGCCATCGTAGCGCGGAGTTGTCGCCAGTCATCCTCGAGGGAGCGGCCTGCTTTCACGTGCCGTCAGCAATGGCGGATCAGGAGTAGCTGCGATGGAGAATGGCTCTAGCGAACTGGCGGCGCCAAGGCAAACACCAAGACGATGCCACGACCTGTCGCCGACAGCCCTTATATGACGTCCTGCATGACTTTGCTCTCCGAGATCTCGCGCAAGTCGTTGTAGATGGTTTTGCGAGCGACGTCTGCGCGGCCCGCGACGTACGCTACCGAGTTTCTGACCTGGAAGGCTCCCCTCCCGTCGAGCATGTGCACCATCTCGATCCGCTCGTCCTTGCTCATCTTCTCCGCGGGGCTGCCAATCCGATACTCGCACTCCGCGATCATGGTGTCGAGCAGATCGTGTAGGGTCTGCGCGTGCGCCTCCCCCAGGTCCACGCGAGACGAGTCTGGCGCAAGATCTCGTAGGAAGTCCTGTAACAGCTCGATGGCTGTGACGTCCAGGTTGATGCAGAAAGCTCCGAAGATCTCCCCTGAAGAGTCGCGAAGCCAGATGCTGGCGCTCTTCAGGGTCTTGCCAGTGTCAGTATACGTCGTATAGTTGAAGAGCGGATGGGTATTGCCGCTTCGGAGCTTCTCCAACCCCGCGTCGCTCATCATGCCCCCCACTCTCCTGTCCGTGACGTTGCCCTCCATCCAGACGATGGAGTGCTCCAGATCAGTTGTGTCGTGAATCACGACCTCGCAGCATCTGCCCAACATAGAAGTCATCGCCAGCCCGACGTCTTTGAGCAGGTCGAAGACCTCGTGTTTCTCTGCGGACAACCTGTGGAACTGGCGCTGCCTCCGGGCGGTCATCACCTCAGTAGCCATGTCTCCTCCCATCGATCATTGAACTCGCCGTTTCAGTGGTCAGGGCACGATCTTGACCCATCCTGCGGACGGTGTAACGACTTTGAGCTGCGGTGGTGTCGGGCGAAACCTCCCGCCAGGAGCCGCAGAAAGCCCGCAGCGTGTCAGACGAGGGCAACACTCTACAAGGGGGTACAACCCACTCTTCGCGAAGCATAAACTCCACCTGGCCTCATCCCGGATGGTCGCGCCGCTCGGTCGGGGACAACACGTAGCCAATTGAGACGCCAGCACTCCATGGAATCTGCTCTCTTCGCATTTCTCACAACTATTAAGACACAAGTTTCACAGATTGTCAAGCTCATCCGTCCCGTGGGTACAGACCGGACCCTCGTCATAGCCTGGCATAGCACATGAATGACACGATGCGGAGGCGCGGTGGAAAACAGAGAAGGGGCCGGCACCTGGCCGGTCCCTCCGCAAGAATCGACAATGGGCCGACTCGTCGGCCACTGGTCTGGCTACTTCTTATCCTCGCTACGCTCGGCTTTGTGGGCCTCGTAGATCTCCTCGGCTCGTTCTTTCCCATAGTACCACAGGGCATGGTGCTCCTGGGCGTAGGCTGCGGAGGTGACACCATAGCGCATGCTCACCAGCCCGGCCCACATCAGGGGATGCACCACCGCCAAGTAGAAATGGACGATGAACATGCACACGGTGACGATCATGGCGATGTCGTGCAGGATCACCACCGCCTGGAAGACCCCGATGGGCACGAAGCCCTTGCCGAACCACATGAGGAGGCCGGTGATGGCGAAGACGACGCTGCCCAGGATGATGACGACCGCATTCAGCTTCTCACCAGTGTTGAACCTGTCCTGAGGAGCCATGGCCTCGTGTCGGCCGAACATGTAGTAGGGTATCATGCCCTTGACCCACTCGATGTCAAACCGACCCACTTTGAACACCGACTTCAGACTCATCCAGGCCCGTCTCGGTTCCAGTATGATGTAGATCAGCGGAAGCGCACCGTAGGCAATGGCGGCAGCTCGGTGGAGCAGACGGGTGAACTCCCCGCTCGCCCCTTGCGCCAGGGGACCCAGGAAGGGAAAGAACAGGACCATCCCTGTCATCGCGAGCAAGAGGAAGGTCACCGTGTGTCCCCAATGGAAAACCCGTTCCATCGCCGAGTACTTGGGGATCCACCTGATCCTGACGGCTCCGGCCTGGTCCATCTCCTGCACCCCGCGGACCCTATTGCCTATCATTCCACTTCCTCCATCTTGATACTGCGCCGGGCGATAAAATAGAAGGCGAGGACTCCAAGGCCAGCGGCACCGAAAGCCAACGTGCCTAGTGGCTGTAGAATATCCTGCCAGGCACGGGCCACGGCCGGTGTCGAGGGACTCACAGGCCAACCGTAGTCGCCGGGTTCGCCAAACATGATGCTCAACCGTCCCAAACCTCCAGCTTCGTGCTCGCCGTAGAGTCGTACC
>Ga0315291_10001978_pt1 | contig 27129 bp, 23 predicted proteins | sample YL17G12_20_MG_FD_203070 | JGI IMG/M metagenome (GOLD analysis project Ga0315291, IMG submission 203070) | Sediment microbial communities from Yellowstone Lake, YNP, Wyoming, USA - YL17G12_20 | ecosystem: Environmental > Aquatic > Freshwater > Lake > Sediment | place: USA: Wyoming | collected...
AGGTTAAAACTTCACTTTATTTTTACGAATTATTTTCTCAAGCATATACCACTGTTTTGGTGAAATGCATACCAATCGCCGTATCTCTTCAAACCTTTCTATTCTTCTTAGGGGGTCACCATGTACCTGGGTTAGATCTTTTCTGCTAAATATAAATTAAGGAGCTGTTTGTAAAACGTATCTTGCTATTTGAATCTTGCTTTTTCATTTTGTGTTTTTGTTTTTTAAATTTTTCTGAAAGGGGTTGTAGATTATCTGTTGCAATCCGCGATAAAATACCTTTTAAAGCTCCTGTTAAATTACTTCTTGGACATCCTGCGATATCCTCTGATATTTGACTTAATAGAAATCTTCATATTATTCGCATTAGATAACCAATTAGAACTTGAGTTTTATTCGGAATTATAGGTTAAATTAGATGGTAAATTCCAAGGCAAATTCTCACCAATAAACACCGATTAACCTGCTGCATAAAGACACGCAGAGACACACCCCCTCCACTATACCCCTATGTTAAGGGAATTTTGAATTAAGAATTTGAAATTTAGAATAATAGATAAAAAAATTGCTGTAAAAAAGTGTACTTTTAAGTAACACTTCTACGTTATCAAAAAGCAGGTTGTTATCGCTTGTAATGAGCGGTTTCCTAATTGTCTTATTCTAAGGTTTCGATATTAATCTGCTGATTAGTATGAATATTTATTGCTGCGGCGATTTTGATTGACTCAGAAACGATAATTTTTGGCTCTAAATCAGTATATTTCACCATCGCTCGTGCTGCGGCTAATGCAAATGGACCACCCGAACCGATTGCAACGATTCCGTCATCCGGTTCAATCACATCCCCAGAACCAGAAACAATATAACTGTGTTCTTGGTTTAAAATCGCAATTAAGGCCTCGAGCCGACGCAAAACCCTGTCTTGTCGCCAATCTTTGGCTAGTTCCACGACCGCGCGAGGTAAATTACCGTGGAATTCTTGTAATTTATTCTCAAACCGTTCGAATAAGGTAAACGCATCCGCAGTTGAGCCGGCAAATCCGACTAATATTTTATCATTATAGACCTTGCGGATTTTTTTCGCAGTCTCTTTAACAATTGTCTCGCCCAAAGTAACCTGCCCATCACTCGCCATCGCACATTTATTACCCTTTTTTAATCCAATAATCGTTGTTGAACGAAATTTATTCATATTTCCTCCATATCTGTGTAAATCCATTTTTTATCTGTGCCCATCTGTATATTTACACCCCTGCTTTTCTTAGCTCTGCATCGGAAAGACCATAGTAATGGCCGATTTCGTGCATAACGACCTTGCGGACCAAATCTTTAATTTCTTCTTCGGTCTTCGCAATGTTTTCAATCGGTTTTTGATAAATAATAATCTTATCCGGCATGACATTTCCATACCAAAAACCACGTTTCCGATAAGGAACTCCCTGGTAAATACCCAACAGGCCATACGGACCATGTTTCATTTGACTTTGTATCTCCAAAGATGGAAAATCTTCGACGATAATACTGATATTTTCTAATTTCTCTTTAAAAAACCGAGGCACACTTTTTACCGCCTCAACTACGAACGCTTCAAACTTAATCCTTTCCATATTTATTTAGACCGAGCTCCAAATATTGCGGTTCCGACCCGAATCATATTCGAGCCCTCTTCAATACCAACCTCAAAATCTGAACTCATGCCCATCGAAAGATAAGGCAAGCTCACACCAAACTCTTTCTCTGCCCTTTGTTTAAGTTCGTATAGCAATCTAAAGCATGGTCTGGACTTTTCCTTGTCCTCTACTGCTAAACCCGGGCCAATCGTCATTAGCCCAGATATCTTGATATGAGACAAAGATAACACGTCCCTAACCAGACCAAAGAGCCGGGATGGTTCAACGCCGAATTTAGTCTCTTCTTGAGAGGTATTAACCTCGATAAGGACCGGGATTACTTTTGGGATTGTGGAGGCTCGCTTTTCGATCTCTTGAGCAAGATGTAATGAATCAACGCTTTGTATTACCGAGAAGATTTCCATGGCTTTTTTAACTTTATTGGTTTGAAGATGACCGATAAGATGCCATTCTGCTTTATTCCCTATTATAGAAAATTTCTCTTGAGCTTCTTGAACTCTGTTTTCTCCAATAGCTTTTATTCCTGATTCGATTGCACGCTCAATTTTTTCCGTTGGAACCGTTTTAGTAACCGCAACCAACGTTATTTCAGATGACGGTCGCCACGTTTTAGTGCATGAATCTTCAATTTTTGCGCGTAATCTTTTCAAATTATCATCAATTAACAAATTAATATCATTGCTCTCCATAACAGGTTCATTATATACGTTCGCACGCCCTTATGTCAAGACCAAAATTGCCCCAAAACATTAACCCCCTGCACCCAAAAAACCCGAAAGCAGGTAAAACCCTGCATCTTTAGTCAAAATTTAACGTAATGTCTTTTAATTTCAACGCATTATAAATAAACGATGATTGAGCACCGTAAATTTTTTACTTGACATAGCCTGATTTTTGCCTATAATTACGCCTATCATGTTTTGTGTTAATATTAAAAAGGCATGTCGCCTCTTTTTTTTAATAGCCATTTTTGACTTGGCGTGCTTACCAAGCATGCTTTGCTGGTCGATACGACCCTTCATGGATCGGGAGGTCCGATTCGGGCTTATTAATAATGAATTATTAGCGCAAGAAGCTAATTTAGCTCAACTTAATTTAAACAACTCCGAAGCTCCTGAAGGGTTAGGAAAGTATCTTGGCAAATTCAAGGTTACTTTTTATTGGATCATCCGAGAAGGTGACTATAATGGCGAAAAAGACACCCCCTTATATCTTGAAAGCGGTAAAGTTTTAGGTTATTTCCCGTACCGATTTGTTTCAGCATTCAAGAAAGAGGCGGCGGCTGAGCTAAAAGACGGCAAACTCATAAGTTATCTTAAAAAGATGAATAAAGTCCGAGTTGTCAGAGAGTTTTTAGGTTATACGGGATATACAATAAACCCACTTAAATCTATTGCAGTTGACCCGGAATGTATCCCATTGGGGTCAAAAGTCTACATACCGGCACTAACTAAAGTAGTTGACCACAATGGCACAATGTTTGCACAAGATATCGGGTCAATGATAAAAGGGCATGATATTGATATTTTTGTAGGGTATAAAGAAAATATGAAGTTATTGACCAAGGCCGGGATTGAAAGTTCGAGTCTGGTCGATGTCTATCTTTTGGAATAATATCGGGTTTGTTAACCACCCGTGCTCTTGAAGATGTTTCGCCATGATCTCCTGCCACCATTGTTGATATAGGTCCTTTAACGTTAGTAATTGTACCTGATTGTCTGATTTTAGTGCTCTTATCAAGTTGTCGAATTTTTCGGTCGAATATTCAGTGAAATGTGCTGGTTGGGGCAGTATCCGGTGAAATAGTAGCACAGTTGTTTTATGATGTCTGATATGTGACATTATCTCGGCTGGTGTTGTCAGAGCCCGTACTTCTTTTATTGGTATTTGATACCGGTCAACCCATAAATTCGGCTCGCCCCACCGTGTGCTGCGTCCAAGCTGATACCCGGTCGCCTTTGTTGAGTCGATAAGCTGTGCGTCCGTCCTTCCGTATGGGTATACAAATGTTACGGTTGTCTGATTGAATAAAGAATCGAGTAGTTTCTTTGATTGCGCCAACTCGTATTGCCTTCCCTTCATGTCTAACTTGGTCAAATCCTGATGTGTCATTGAATGGCTTGCTATCTCAATATCTAAATTGTCCGTCATCTGTCGTACCTCGCCGGTATTCATAAAGCTTAATGGTCGAGCAAAGTCCCTGGGTTTTCCATCCTTGAGATATGATGCGATTAAGGCAAGGGTGCTCGGCACATCGTATTTTTTTAGTATCGGGTAAGCATACTTGTAAATACTGTAATAGCCATCATCAAAGGATATTATTACCTGCCTTTTCTGATTTATGTCTGCCTGTCCGAACCGAGCAAGTGCTAAGTTAACTGCGATAAATAATGAAAATATATATAATAGTAATCGGTTAGATGAGATCAAATTGTAGTTATTGGTTAAAAGTGATTTTAACTTGAGATTTTGGCTTTTTGGCAAACGCTTCGTAAGCAATATCCGTTGCCTCTCTTCCTCTCGGAGTTCTATGCAGAAATCCTTTTTGGACTAAGAATGGTTCATAGATCTCTTCGATTGTTTCGGCATTTTCACCTAAAGCAACCGAAAGTGTATTTATTCCAACTGGCCCACCACCAAATTTGTCAATTACGGTCAAAATAATCCGTTTATCCATTTCGTCTAAGCCGTTCTTGTCCACTTCTAACTTCTCCAAAGCATATTCGGCGATTTGCTGATCAATTAGCGGTTTCTTTTCTACCTGAGCAAAGTCTCGAACCCTCCGCAAGAGACGATTTGCGATTCTTGGTGTTCCACGTGCACGAGTCGCGATTTCAAAAGCACCTTTATCGTCAATCTCGATTTCCATAATCTTTGCCGACCGTCGGACAATCTGGTATAACTCTTCGGGCGGGTAATAATCTAAATGAAATGTAATGCCGAAACGTGCCCGCAATGGCGCGGTTAATAATCCGGAGCGGGTTGTTGCCCCGATTAATGTGAAATTCTTAATCGGAATTTTACAGGTTCGGGCACCTGGCCCCTTATCAAGCATAATGTCTATAGAAAAATCGTCTAATGCTGGATATAAGTACTCTTCAACTGCCTTGTTGGTCCGATGTACTTCATCGATAAAAAAGATATCTTTGTCTTCGAGGTTAGTGAGTATACCACAGAGGTCAGCCGGTCGCTCTAGGATCGAACCGGTGGTGGTCTTTATATTAGTTGTCATCTCATTTGCAATTATATTAGCCAAAGTTGTCTTTCCTAGCCCAGACGGTCCAAATAGAAGCACGTGCTCCAATGGTTCTTTGCGCTCTTTTGCCGCAGTAACGAAAACAGCAAGGTTTTCTTTTATCTTTGATTGGCCAATAAATTCATCTAACCGCTCTGGTCTTAATTTTATATCAAAGACTTCTTCGCCGTCTAATTTATCAGGAGAAGTAATGCGTATCTCATTATCCATGAATGTTCTTAATTGCCCTTCTTTAATACCATTTGGATTACTTGGCCAACCGACTTTTTTGTCCAATCCGTAACCTCGGATAGCTTTTGCATTGTTTCTTTCTGAGAAAAACCCAGGTTGCGCAAAGCTTGAATGATTTCTTTGTGCGTATCTGGCACCGATGCAGTCTCTTCTGCGGACTTTCGCACGTTAAAGACAATCGCTTCTGCCTTTTTGGGACCAATCCCGGGGATTGTCTTAAATAGTTCGATGCGATTTTCGTCGATTGCCTGCGTTATTTCATCGGGAGTCAATCGCGAAAGGATAGTGATTCCGGCTCGCGCACCAATACCACGTACGCTTGTTATTACATTAAAAATTTCTTTGTCTTTTTCAGAACTGAATCCGAACAGCTCCATCCCGTTCCGCGAGAATATCGCTTGAACATAGACGGTAACGGTTGAGCCGTTCTGAACCGATTGCGCAAACGGAAACGGCACGTTAACAAAAAATCCGATTCCAGCACAATCAACAACTAAAGTCGTTGCACGCTTGGAAACGACCTTCCCGGTCAATAATGCAATCATTTTACTTGCCAACCAATTTATTAAACGCCTTCATCTTATTTATTACCGAATACGAGTATGCAACCGCTAAAGCGTCTGATGCATGCTCATTAATTTTTCCTTGTAGATTATAAACTCGGTGTATCATAAAATCAACTTGCTGTTTCGATGCTCTGCCGTTACCGGTAAGAATTTTTTTAACCTTTGCCGGTGTTACTTCGATTATCGGAATTTCTTCTTCATATAACAAATAAAAAATAGCGCCCCTCAAGTGCGCCGAATAAATCACGCTACGGGCAGAAACTTTTCTAAAAAACAATGTCTCGATTACACAGACACTCGGTGCGTGCTCGTGAATTTTTCGTCTTAATTCTTTTAAGATTGTTGCAATGCGCTCGCCAAGGTCAGTTTTACTGTCAGTACGGACAGTCCCAAAATCAAGACATTTTCCATCCGCCACAAAACCGTAACCCGTTGCGGTAAGTCCTGGGTCTAACCCAAGTGTTTTATTGCTCATCTAAAATTTGGAACTTAATAACTGAAATTTTCTCGGGTTTATTCTTCCTTCATCACGGCTGCTGACAACCGCTCCATCGTATCTTCCGAGATATCGAAGTTAGCATAGACCTGTTGGACATCTTCGTGCTCTTCTAATATTTCATACATCTTCAATATTCGTTCTGCTGCCCTGTCATCAAGCGATACGGTGTTTTGTGCCACCCGCGTCAGCTCCGCATGACTGTACTGAATTTTTTCTGCCTCAAATTGTTTCTTGATTTTATCGAAATTTTCTACCGGCGCAATCACCTGATAGGAATTGTCATCCGCTTTAACGTCGTCAGCTCCGCCATCTAAAGCGATCGAGAAAATTTTATCTTCTTCATTGTTGGCGCGAGGAATCATGATAATGCCTTTGGGTAAAAATTGCCAAGCAACGCAACCGGCGGTTCCTAAATTACCGCCGTACTTAGAAAAGATATGCCGCATCTCAGCCGTGGTACGATTCTTATTGTCGGTAAGCGCTTTGACAATTACTGCTACACCACCCGGACCATAACCCTCGTACTCAATTTCGTCGTATACAACACCTGGCAGTTCGCCCGTACCTTTCTTAACTGCGCGGTCAATATTATCAGCCGGCATATTTACTGCTTTTGCTAAATCTATTGCTGCGCGTAATCGCGGGTTAGCACTAAGATCGCCACCACCGATTTTGGCTGCGGTTGTGATTTCACGAATAAACTTAGAAAATATCTTGCCGCGTTCAACGTCGGCTTTGCCTTTTTTGTGTTTAATTGATGCCCATTTAGAATGTCCTGACATAAATATCTCCTAAAAAAGATTGGAGTTTTTAAAGAACTTGCTTCCAATCGTTTCGTTGAATCTTATTAAATTTATAATAGTTTATCGGTAATTAACCAAATGTCAAGACTTATAAAAAAAATGTTTAAATAAACTTCTTGACAGAATACATTTAGGGTATTAAACTAAAATACTATGTTACCATTAATTCTTTCATTTTTAATAATTAATGCCAGCCCTGATGCTGGGACGGCAGGTTTTACTTTCTTGAAGTTTACCCCGTCTGCAAAAGAAGCGGCCATGGCGAATACGTCAATCGGGCTTGAGTCAAATGGAGGCTTCGGTTTCTGGTGCAATCCTTCTTCAATTGTTAAGGGATCGGCTGTAAGCTTAGGTTATCTGGGACTGCCAGCAGGGATACAATATGGAGCGGTCGGTTATGCTAAAAGTAAACCAATTTCATTTGTTCAGTCCGGTGGAATCGGAGTCACTTTTCTTAATTCTGGACCGATGAAACGGACCGATGAAGCGGGCAATGAATTAGGTACTTTTTCAGTTGCCTATGCCTGCCTTAAAGTGGCGGGCAATATTATACAGGATAAAAATATTAATGCCGGGGCCGGGATCAAGGTTCTTTATGGTTCAATTGATAGTTTTATGGGATTTGGTCTGGCCGGTGATTTGGGCATTCGTTATAAACCAACCATTCAAGGATTAACCCTTGGCGTGGCAGTTAAAAACTTTGGTTATCAAGTTAAGGCATTCGATCAAGAAAAAGATAAATTACCATTAGATGTCGGTATTGGCGCAGGGTATAACGCTAGCAATGATATTACGTTAGCATTTGATGTTCATAAACCAATTGATAATAGAGTCCTTTTTAATCTTGGGGTAGAAGGTTGGGCCAATAAATACGTGGCGCTTCGCGCTGGATATAACTCGCTGGGCGAGGATTATAAGACCGGTGGCAGTTCTGATATAATGTCTGGATTTTCGGTTGGTTTGGGTGTTAAGTACTTAAATTATCAAGTTGACTATAGCTTTACGCCGATGGGTGACTGGGGCAGGCTTCATCACGTTACGCTCTTTCTCTCGCTTTAAAATTTCCGAATGAAAAAACAGTTCGTTAAAGATTTGGCTATCGGCAACAAGGTTAGCGATATTTTTTACATCCGTTCCCGCAAACAATTTGAGAGGCGTGATGGCGGAAAATTTTTAATCGTTGAACTCTCGGATAAGACCGGAGTTGTCCAAGGGAAGATCTGGGATTACATTGTAGAATTCTATTCGGAATCTATCCCGGGTAATTTTGCTAAAGTCCAAGGAGATGTTAGCGAATATAACGGTGAAACCCAGATTACAATATCTAATATACAAAAAATATCGGATAAAGAAATTTCCTCAAAAGATTTTATTACCAGTAGTAAATACGACATTGAAGAGATGTATAAAGAACTGGCTGGCTATATCGATTTAATCAAAGATTCCGATTATAGAAAATTACTGAACAATTTCTTTTCTAATCCTGATTTCCTGCATAAGTTTAAAACTGCACCAGCGTCAACTGGTATTCATCATGCTTATATCGGCGGTCTTTTAGAGCATACTTTATTTATGCTCCGGCTCTCTCGTTCAGTTCCAAATGTCTATCCGGAACTTGATTATTCATTATTAGTAACTGGATTAATTCTGCACGATATCGGTAAAATCAGAGAATATCTATACGAAAAAGCAATCGCTCACACTGACGAGGGTTACTTGATTGGGCATATTGTGGTCGGATATGAAATCGTCAAGGCTGAGCTGGAGAAAATCACCGATTTCCCCGAACAGAAAAAACAATTAATTCTCCATATTATTTTAAGTCATCATGGTCAAAGAGATTTTGGGTCGCCAATAACCCCAAAATTCGCCGAAGCTTATTTAGTCCACACTTTAGATAATTTAGATGCAAGAATGATGATGTTCCGAGATACAAGTGAAAAAAATCAAGATGTTAAGTGGAGTGAATATCACAACTTTCTTGAAACTAGAGTCTTCATTAAAAATCAGCCGCCAACTGACTCAGATTGATTACTGATTGGAGACTTCTTTCCAGCTGGGTAGATAAATTAGAAGCTAATCTAACCCAAGACAAATTACAAAAATTCCGGACTTACCATCAACTATTATTAGACTGGAATAAAAAGATAAACCTCATTTCGCGACAGGATATAGACCGTATCGTTTCGTATCATTTCATTGATTCAATCAGTACAATATCAGAAATTCCCCAGAACTCAATTGTTTGTGATTTAGGAACTGGTGCGGGCTTGCCTGGCATTCCGATTAAGATTCTGCGAGACGATATTACATTATATTTAATCGAGTCGATAAAAAAGAAGGGATATTTTCTTCAGGAAGTGATAAAGACTTTAGCGCTTGAAAAAACTTTTCTTTTACTCGAGCGCGCCGAAGCAATTAAAGATAAGCGGTTCGATATAATCTTAGTCAGGTTATTTGGTAAGATTTTTGATGTCCTGCCATTTGCATCAAAATTATTAAACGAAAATGGTAAAGTAATATTTTATAAGGTTGAAGGAATAGAAAAAGAGCTAGAGCGAGCAAAAAAAACTGCAGAACAAACTCACTTTGAGTTAAAATCAGTTAGAGACATAAAACTTCCGGCCACCGAAATTATCCGCAAGCTTGTTATTTACCAACTTGCGCAATGAGCGACATCCGTAATAAAAACTTAATACTATTTATCACGACCTTGGCTGCGTTCCTCACGCCATTTATGGCATCCGCAATCAACATTTCATTGCCGGCAATCGGCATCGAGTTTGGGATGAATGCAGTTTTATTAAGTTGGGTCGTTACTGCGTATATGTTAGCCGCGGCAATGGCTTTGGTTCCGTTTGGCAGGATTGCCGACATCTACGGTAGAAAAAAGGTTTTTCTTATTGGAATTATTGTTTTTACCATTGCATCGCTATTGGCAGCATTATCAAATTCTACCTTTATCTTAATTTTTTCTCGAGTTTTACAAGGAATCGGAGGTGCGATGACATTCGGCACTGGCACCGCAATTCTAATATCGGCTTATCCCTTCAACGAACGTGGAAAAATCTTAGGTATAAATATTGGCGCGGTCTATTTAGGGCTTTCGCTCGGTCCGTTTTTGGGCGGAATTCTTACGCAGTATTTTGGCTGGCGAAGTATTTTTCTCGTCAATGTGCCATTAGGTTTAATCGTGTTCATATTAACTTTATGGAAACTAAAATCCGAATGGGTCGAATGCAAGGATGAAAAACTTGACTTCGCTGGGTCAATTATCTACGGTTTAACCCTTCTTTTTATAATGTATGGTCTTTCAATTCTTCCAAAATTGTTCGGCTTTGTATTTATTGTATTTGGTATAGTAGGTATTTTACTTTTAATTAATCGGGAATCGAGGGTTGTCCATCCAATCCTCAATATCAATCTTTTTAGAAAAAATATTACTTTTGCTTTTTCTAATCTTGCGGCAGCGATTAATTATAGCGCAACCTCTGCCGTCGGTTTTCTCTTGAGCCTATATCTGCAAAATATAAAAGATTTGAACCCGAAAGACGCTGGGTTAGTTTTGGTGTCTCAGCCAATTGTTATGGCAGTTTTCTCTCCGCTTGCCGGCAGATTATCTGATAAAATTGAACCGCGAATAACCGCTTCGATTGGAATGGCGCTGACATTTATTGGGTTGTTGTTGTTTGTCCCGATTAATGCAAATACAAGTATGGGGTTTATTATATTTAATTTACTTCTTTTAGGTTTGGGCGTTGCTTTGTTTTCGTCGCCCAATACCAATGCGGTGATGAGTTCGATTGATAAGAAGTTTTATGGAGTTGCTTCGGGTACGCTCGCCACGATGCGGATGATTGGGCAGATGTTTAGCATGGGTATTGCAATGCTGATATTTTCAGTGATTATGGGTAGAGTCAAAATAAGTCCTGAGTATTATGGTGTATTTCTAAAAAGTATTGATGTTGCTTTTTCAATCTTTGCCGTTCTTTGTTTTGGAGGTATCTTTGCATCATTGGCGAGAGGGAAATTAAGAAACACTCAATAATTATATTAACAATTTAAAAGTCCTTAACTAAGAGTTAATTTGCTGTATATTCAATGAGATAAAACTTCGTATATTGGAATATGTATTTATGATTCAAGAATAACTAACATACTAAAAACTGGCAATTTCTTTACTTATATTCTTATCATCATTTTATTTCTAACTATTAGAGGTGGGGATTGATGGCCAGACTCACCCTAGGGGTTACCCCCTGAGGCAATTCAAAATTCAAAAATTAAAAATGAAAATAATAGAAAAAAATAAGCAGACCTACTCGATACGAGTCCGTATCTGGAAAGGTCTGCCCTACAATATAAAAAAGCGTGTTCGATAGTGATTTAATCTCTTAGAAAGGAGGTGATCCAGCCGCACGTTCCCGTACGGCTACCTTGTTACGACTTAGCCCCAGTTGCCGGTCCTGCCTTTGGCTCCAACAAGTTGGAGGCTTCAGGCATTACAGACTTCCATGGCTTGACGGGCGGTGTGTACAAGACCCGGGAACGTATTCACCACGGCATTCTGATCCGTGATTACTAGCGATTCCATCTTCACGCAGGCGAATTGCAGCCTACGATCCGAACCATGGATGCTTTTAAGAGATCCGCTTGCACTCGCGAGCTTGCTTCTCATTGTAACATCCACTGTAGGACGTGTGTAGCCCTAGGCATAAAGGCCATGATGACTTGACGTCATCCCCACCTTCCTCCCGGTTAACCCGGGCAGTCCGATTAGAGTGCACTGTAAGTAAACTTACAGTTTGCAACTAATCGCAGGGGTTGCGCTCGTTGTGGGACTTAACCATACATCTCACGACACGAGCTGACGACAGCCATGCAACACCTGTGCCAGCTCAGCGGATTACTCCACCGTCGTTGCCCTTTCGGACTCCTACCACTGGCATGTCAAACCTAGGTAAGGTTCTTCGCGTATCATCGAATTAAACCACATCCTCCACCGCTTGTGCGGGTCCCCGTCAATTCCTTTGAGTTTCAACCTTGCGGCCGTAGTCCCCAGGTGATTCACTTAATGCGTTAGCTACGGCACCATCACCAAAGTGATGACGCCTAGTGAACATCGTTTAGGGCTGGGACTACCAGGGTATCTAATCCTGTTTGCTCCCCCAGCTTTCGTGTTTCAGCGTCAGGCGCATTCCAGAAGACTGCCTTCGCTATCGGTGTTCCTTCCGATATCTACGCATTCTACCGCTACACCGGAAGTTCCATCTTCCTCTCCTGCCCTCAAGTCCAGAAGTTTCGGAAGCAATTCTTTGTTTAAGACAAAGGCTTTCACCTCCGACTTTCCAGACCGCCTACACACCCTTTACACCCAGTAAATCCGGACAACGCTTGCCCCCTACGTCTTACCGCGGCTGCTGGCACGTAGTTAGCCGGGGCTTCCTCTGAGAGTACCGTCACCAACAGGGCAGTTACTACCTGTTGGCATCGTTCCCTCTGACAGTAGTTTACATCCCGAAGGACTTCATCCTACACACGGCGTCGCTGGGTCAGGCTTTCGCCCATTGCCCAATTTTCTAGACTGCTGCCTCCCGTAGGAGTTGGGACCGTGTCGCAGTTCCCATGTGGCCGGTCACGCTCTCACGCCGACTACCCGTCAAAGCCTTGGTAGGCCGTTACCCTGCCAACTAGCTGATAGGACAAGAACCCGTCGTTGAGTGATAGCTTGCGCCATCTTTCTTCTCACCAACTTTCGTCGGTAAGAACGTATGGAGTATTAGCCCCGATTTCTCGGAGTTGTTCTCCTCTCGACGGTAGGTTATCCTTGTATTACTCACCCGTTCGCCACTAAACTTACTTTGTATTGCTACAAAATAAGTCCCGTCCGACTTGCATGTCTAAGACACGCCACCAGCGTTAGTCCTGAGCCAGGATCAAACTCTCAATAAATTGAAAGTTATAAATTGTTATTGGCTATCGAACACGCTAATTAATTTTCCAAATTATCAAAGAACTTTTAAAAAGGGTAACCATATTATATAAAATTACGTTACCTTGTCAAGTGTTATTTTTTAATTTCTTTTTTATCTTCTTTTACTTTTTCTTTTTGCTGTTCCGGTTTTGTTCTCGTGCTGGTTGGTAATGCAGAGTTCTTTTTGTAATCAGTGATATAAAATCCGCTGCCCTTAAAAATAAATCCCCCGCCCCGTGAAATCAACCGCTTTGTCTTTTTACCACACTTAGGACATTTCCGAATTGGTTTATCGGTAATCTTCTGGAACTCTTCAAAATGATGATGACAAACTTCGCATTCATATTCGTAAGTAGGCATCTTAAAAAAGAAAAACCACAGAGGCACAAAGCCACGGAGAAAACCCGAGAGAAAGTCTCTGTACCTTCCCCGGTACGGGACTCTGTTGCGTCTCGGTGTCTCTGTGGTATATTTTCATATTAACGATTAATAGTCGCCGCCGTAACCGCCGCCGCCTGGTGGCATTGATGGGGTTTTTTCTTTTTCCGGTAATTCGACAATTCCGCATTCGGTCGTAACCAAAAGCGATGCGACTGATGCCGCGTTCTGTAATGCCACGCGGGTAACCTTGGTCGGGTCAATAACACCGCATTCAAACATATCACCATATTTTAGAGTCTCGACATTAAATCCAACATTAGTTGCTTCGTTTTTAACTTTTTCGAAAACAATCGAACCTTCAATTCCGGCATTTTCAGTTAATTGTCTTAAAGGTGATTCTAAGGCTTTCTTAACAGTTTCAACACCAATCTGCTCATCGCCGCTGAGCTTCATTTTTTCTAATGCGGGAAGACAACGAATTAATGCAACGCCACCGCCTGCCACAATTCCTTCTTCAACCGCGGCCCTGGTTGCGTGTAGGGCATCTTCAACTAATGCTTTCTTCTGTTTCATCTCAACTTCGGTTGCGGCTCCAACATTGATGACGGCAACGCCGCCCGCAAGTTTTGCTAACCGTTCTTGAAGTTTTTCTTTGTCATAGTCAGATTTGGTGTCTTCAATCTGTTTGCGCATCTGGTCAATTCTTGCCTGGATATCTTTCTTCGAACCAGAACCTTCAATGATTGTTGTATTCTCTTTGTCAATTGTGATTCGTTTTGCCATTCCTAAATCAGTAACTGCAATGCTTTCAAGTTTAATACCGACGTCTTCGGAAATCAATCTGCCATTGGTCAGAACTGCGATATCTTCAAGCATTGCTCGTCTTCGGTCACCATAACCCGGTGCTTTCACTGCACAGCATTGCAAAGTACCGCGAATTTTATTAACCACTAAAGTTGCCAAAGCTTCGCCTTCTACTTCTTCCGCAATTATCAGAATTGGTTTGCCTTTCTGGGCAGTTTTCTCGAGCAATGGTAACATGTCACGAGCCGCCGAGATTTTCTTTTCGTATAAAAGAATGTAACAGTCTTCTAACACGCATACCATCTTGTCGGGATTGGTAATAAAATATGGCGAGAGATAACCACGGTCAAATTGCATGCCTTCGACTACGTCAAGTGTTGTTTCCATGCTTTTTGCTTCTTCGACTGTAATAACGCCTTCTTTGCCGACTTTTTCCATTGCATCCGCAATAAGATTACCGATTGACGTATCGTTATTCGCCGAATTTGTTGCAACCTGGGCAATTTCGTTTCTTCCGCTGGTCTTTTTAGAAATTCTCTTTAGTTCATCGACAACTTTATCAACTGCCTTATCAATCCCTCTCTTTACTGCCATTGAATTGGCACCCGCTGCTACAACTTTTAAACCTTCGCGAAAAATCGCTTCCGCCAAAATAGTAGCAGTCGTTGTTCCGTCGCCGGCAACATCCGATGTTTTTGAGGCAACTTCTTTAACCATCTGGGCGCCCATATTCTCAAATTTGTCTTCCAGTTCCACTTCTTTTGCAACAGTCACTCCGTCTTTCGTAACGGTTGGTGCACCCCATTTTTTATCGATAATGACATTGTGTCCTTTTGGGCCTAAAGTAACTTTTACTGCATTTGCAAGTATTTGAGCTCCTTTGAGCATTGCTTTGCGGGCATCTTCACTGAATCTTATATCTTTTGCTGGCATTTCTCCTCCTTATTTTTCCTTATCGACGATCGCTAAAACATCGTCTTCACGCATAATTAGATATTCAGTATCGTCAATTTTGATTTCATTACCAGAATATTTACCGAAAAGAATAATGTCGCCTTTTTTCACGTCCATCGGAATGCGATTGCCTTTCTCATCAAATCGTCCGGGTCCGGCCGCCATTACTTTGCCATGTTGCGGTTTTTCTTTAGCGGTATCAGGAATAATAATTCCGCCTTTTTTCGTTTCTTCTTCGATGCGCTCGACCACAATACGGTCGGCTAATGGTTTTAATTTCATAGTGCCTCCATATTAATTTGTTTTTATTTAATTCATTTATGTTTAAAAAATAGACCTACTTTTTAGTAGGCTTATGTCCTACTTCTAAATCTCGGTGCCAATTAACCCGTGCAGTCTGTTCGTCATTACCAAACTGAATATTCAATTCACCACCGTGAGAACGTTCAAGGGCCTTACCTATCGCAATCGCTAAATTATCACTCGTCGTTTCAACAACAATTGTATTGTCTTTTTTATTTAGACTCATAATTCGGGCTAATGGATTCCGAATTGCTTCCTTTTTTTCGTGGTTATGAATGATGTTGACAATCTCGCTTTTAATGGTCGGAAAGAAAGTTCCGGTAATCGATACAAGACCCATTACATAATGGTCTTCAATCTTACGACAGGCAGGACACTTGTGTTTTTCAGCAGTATTAATAACTGATTGAAAAAGATTGCCGTCACGTACCCATCTTTTTTTATGGTATACTAAACTACAAGTCGGACAGACGGTTGGTTCAGGATAAGCTTTTGATAAAAGATACGGGTCCTGAAGCTTTGGTCTTGTTCCAGCCCGTTCCGTACTACGCTTTGTTGGCATCCAGTCCTTTCTATAATATTAACTCTACACAAAATCTTTAATGAGTAAAATAGTTAAAATTTTTAATATGGGCGATACCTGAATTGAACAGGTGACCTCTTCCTTGTAAGAGAAGCGCTCTCGCCGACTGAGCTAATCGCCCGAATCAACTCAAAATTCCGTTAGAAACCCGATTATTTTAAACAGTTTAACAATTAAGGATTTCAAACGATATTGTCAAGCAAATTCTAACCGTAAGTATACCAAATTTTATATAATTGTCAAGTGCGCTGTAAGTACACCACGATTTTATTATATAAATTGTGACGTAATATTTGCTATGTTAATATTTTTTTAATTTTAATATAAACGAGTGGGCTTTTAAGTTGCTATCTATTTTATTCCAATAATCTGTGTTACCGCAACCGCTTTTTCGACTAGATTAAAGGGGTGTAATAAAACCAGGAATGAAATTAAGGAAAGGAAGGCAAAGATTACAATTACAACGGGCATTAATTTTCTCTTTTCTGGTTCGCCGGGATGGGTTACTGGACCATTAAAAACTTTAGTCCAAAGTCTCATTAAATAAATCAAGGTTAGAATCGCAGTGCCGACGATTAATCCTGCGACAAAGTAGTTGCCGGTTTGAATCGCTGCCATAATGATTAAAAGCTTGGCAAAGAATCCGCCAAATGGCGGAATACCCATCACGGATAAGGCATTAAGAAAGAATCCGAATGAGGTTATCGGCATCACTTTTTTCATGCCACCTAAGTTTCTCATATCCTTATCATGGGTATAGTTTTCAACCATGCCGGCACCAAGAAATAAACCTGCCTTACCAAGACCATGTGCCAGAATATAGAATAATGCGCCGGTCACCGCTAAGGGGGTGCCGATTGCTAATCCAAGGAAGATATAGGCAATCTGACTGATTGTCGAATATGCTAAAATCCGCTTAATGTCATTCTCAAGTGTTGCTGAACAGGCGGCAATGAACACGCTCAGCGCTGCTATAATGATAATCAACTGTATTGAAGAATGGGGCATCGTGAATGTTGCTAAGAATATCCGCGCAAACGCATAGACGCCGATCTTTACCAGCGCTGCAGCATGAAGTAGGGCAGTAACGGGCGACGGTGCAACGCCGGCGTCCGGTAACCAGGTTTGAAGCGGGAACTGTGCTGATTTGGCCAGCATGCCTAATAACACCAAGAACAATGGCCAGGCTTGGAGCATATGACCTTTCAGCTCTAATACGCTTAATGTATTAAACTCGTGGAAGATTAATTTAAACCCTATTAGCATGCACGCTGACCCAAAGACCGTCACGAGCAGTGCTTTGTCTGCATGTTTTATCGGTTTCTGTTCGTGGCGATGAAATCCGATTAGTCGCCATGAACATATCGCAGTTAATTCCCAGAATACATACATAATGACCAGGTTGCCAGAGAAAACCAAGCCCATCATCGAACCCTGAAAGATTAATACCAATGTGAAAAATTCTTTCTGGTGAGGATATTCCCGCACATAATCGATTGAGTAGATTACAACCAAAGCACCGACTAACGCTGACGCAAACGCAACAAATACTGATAGTGCATCGCCAAGAAACAGCAGACTGATGCTTCGGAACATCGGCAGTTCCCAAATCGCTACCCTTGGTGGATTCGCCATCACATTAGGTATCATCCTAGCGATGAATAGTACCGGCAAGGACGCAATGACCGCGACAAAGATATTGCGAAAGCGCTTATAACTTTCTGGGATGAGCGGTACGAGTAGTCCGCCAATAATCGGAATCAAAGTTGCTGGTATCATTAATTAATCCTATTGGTTACCGCGAAGAGATGAAAACAACATAGCGTCACGAAGGAATCATTTATAATAATTTCGCGTTTTCTTTCTTCCGTGCTTTCGTGGTTAATTTTGTTTTCCAATCTCTCCGTCATTGTACCGACACCTTAAAAATTATCGAAAGTAAATCTACCAACGGCTTTGATAATATGCCGTTGAATATTGCCAGAATTGTAATCGCTATTGTAGCATAATAAAGTTTGTCTCGTTTCTCTTTATAAACCATGTCGGGCTTTCCGAAGAACACCTGGCTGATCACTCGCAAAACAACGCCAAGCATAAGGCATGCGACAAATATAATAATCAATGTGTATAGTGTATTCTCGGTATAGACTGATGCCAAAAGATATTTACTGAAGAAATTTCCTGACGGAGGCATGCCGGCTATCGATAGGCCGCCGATGATAAAGGCAAGTGCGGTTATGGGCATGCCGTCGGATACTCCGCGGAACTCCTGAATTCGGTCTTCTGCCCGTTCGCGCATAACAAGCCGATACGCCAAATACACTGTTACATAAGCGACCGCTGAGTTATAAACCTGATAAATACCAGCCAGAACACCCGCGGTGCCACCGCGGGTGAAGGCAAGCACTACCAAACCGAGCTGAGCTAAAAGAATAAGCTGCATAAACCGTTTGAAACTATTTTCAACTAACGCCATTAAAGCCGCGCCGATCATCAATGCAAGCCCCAGCCACTGTAAAGCCTTCAGGTCTTTGGTGCCGGCAAAAATCAATATCGGAACAATGAGCAATACAAAGAACCATCCGGCAAAAGATTCCGCACCTTTACCAAACATTCTGATGATATCGCTTGCAACCGAATAGAATCGGTCAACTAACCGGTCAATATAGTTATAAACAAACTCGGAAATTCCACGCGCAGTTCTTAAGCCGATGTTATAGAAATCAAACACGCCGGCTTCGGCGGACGCATAAAGTTGTTTTATCGGACCCAATTCTTTGAGTGGTCCATAAAATTCCGTGCCGGGCATCTTCCTTTCTTCTTGCGAAAGTTCTTCCCCCCCGATAAAAACATCGACCTTGCGTGGTTTAAATAAAGTCCCGGCGAAGTAAACAATAAAACCAATCGCCACGCTAATAAGTATCAGTGAAGTTGCAAGCGAAGGTTCCCAAAATCCAGTTAATAGCGCCGGACTGCGAGATGAGAAATGGAGGCTGGGCAGAATGAAGCTCGGAATTGGCCACCACATCGCAAAGACTCCAAACAATATGCAAACTGTGGCTTGGATCACAATCGGTAGCCACATCGAAATTTTCACTTCCCGCGCTTTTTCAGCTAATTCTGAGCTCGAACCAAGGAACATCGAATGTAAAAGTTTTAAAAATGATGCTAAGGTAAATACGCTGCCTTGCATCGCTGCGATTAAAAACAATGGATATACTTTACTGCCTTCTTGTCCTACTTGAATAATACCTTGATAGACCATCCACTTTGAAACAAATCCATTTAAAGGCGGTATGCCTGAAATAGCCAGCGCTGATATAAGAAATGAAAAGGTCGTCAACGGCATCCGGGTTGCTAAACCGCCAAGTTTATCTAAGCCGGTCTCTTTGGTTCGGTACTCAATTGCCCCAGTCGAGTAAAATAAAGTCGATTTGTATAGCGCATGATTTACCATATGAAATAAACCACCGGCAATGCCGACCGGGTTTCCGGTGCCAATACCTAATACCATGTATCCGACTTGTGATACCGCATGAAAAGACAATAAGCGAAACGCTTCCTTCTGCACTAATGCCATCATTACGGCTGCCATTATCGTTAACGAACCGATTCCCATCATAATGTTACGCACCGCCATGTTTGATGAAATGTCAAATATATAGGTTGAGACGCGTACCAAAAGATAAATGCCGATTAATTTATCAATTGCTCCTGGTACTAATCCTAAAAAAGTTGCCGGCGCGGTTTGTGATGCATCCGGAATCCAGGTGTGAAAGGGCATCGAGCCGGCTTTTGCCAAGGCTCCTGCCGCAATTAAAAAGAAACTGACAATTGCTAAACTGGAATTGAGCGGTAGGCGAACGTCTGGCGCAACTTTCGAAGTGCCCAGGCTAAATAACAATATACCGATACCGGTCATCATTATAAGATCGGCAGCCGCCGCGATAACAAACCCCTTCATTGCAACGGCGGAAGCGTCCTTCTTGCTTAAAAATAACATGCCATAGAGTACTGCCGCTAAAAATCCCCAAAAGAAAAGCAATAGCATCAAGTCGCTCGCCAAAGATACTCCGGCGGCACAGCCGATTGTAAACATAACAAACAGATAGTATGCGCCCACCCCAGGGCTTTCCCGCATATAGTTACGCGAGAAAACAACTGCCATCAGCCCCAGAAACGCAACCCCCAAAACGATAAATGCGGTGAGTCCATCGACTCTTAAGCCAATATTAACCGGTCCGATACTTGAGAAATTTTGAAGCAATAATCCTTTTCGGCTTAAGGCAAAAATATAAATTGCAAAATAGAGTGTAATCGCTGAGCCGACAATTGCGATTTCGTTGCGCAATTTGGCAATGATAATACAGAGCGTACCCGCAATAAGTGGAATTAGGATTGGCGTCCAAAGCAGATTGATATAAAGAGTATTCATGCTATTCCCCTATTGTAGTTACGCCACCCAAATTTTTGAGTGACTGCGAATACTCCACTGTTTGCGCCATGCAAGTTAGCGAATTATATCGGTGCGATGTAAGATGTCAAGAGAAAATTTAAAATTTTATAAATGAGTGTTTCAACAATTAATTAGTTTTTCACTATCTTTTTTTATTGCGTGTTAACTCGGTACTTAATGCCTTGGTCTTTTCTTGTTTTAAGTGAAGGATTTTATGTAATAAAATAACTACACAGATTTAATCATTGACATATCGTAAATTTCACCATAAAATTTTTAATGGTAAAAAAAACTGCCAAAGGCAAGAAAATCGTAATTGCGATTGGCGGGAATTCCTTAATCAAAAACGGTAAACAAGCCGCAACCTTCCAAGAACAACTAAATACAGTTAAAGAAACCACCGCAAATATTGCGGATATCGTCGAGCAAGGATATAAACTCGTAATCACGCATGGTAATGGTCCGCAGGTCGGTGATATCTTAATCCGTTCGTATTTAACCAGAAATAATTTACCAGACATCCCCTTAGATATGGCAAATGCGATTACTCAAAGCGAGATTGGATATATGATTCAGCAGTCCTTAAAGAACGAATTGCTCAAGCGTAATAACAATACCGATGTGGTTACAATAGTAACGCAGGTCGTGGTTAATAAAAAAGACCCGGCGTTCAGAAATTATACTAAACCGGTCGGTCCGTTCTATTCCAAAAAAGAAGCATTTGCACTACAAACAGAGAGAAAATGGGCAATGAAGGAAGATGCTGGGCGCGGGTACCGACGATTGGTCAGTTCGCCCGAACCAAAAGAGATTGTTGAAATCGAGGTTATTCGAAGTTTATTAGATTCCGGCGCGATTGTTATTGCGGGTGGGGGCGGTGGAATACCGGTTTTTCGAAGCAATCATGATTCATTCGAACCAATCGCCGCGGTAATTGATAAAGACCTGACCTCTTCCCTATTGGCCGACCAAATTGACGCAGATATTCTACTAATCTCAACCGGAATCAAGCGGGCGTACATAAACTTTAACCAGCCAAATCAAAAACCTTTATATCAAATAACATTAAAACAGGCAAAAGATTATTATAACCAAGGCCATTTCGGTGCGGGCAGCATGGGACCAAAAATCATGGCTGGAATAAAATTCTTAGACCGCAAAAAGAATAGACAAGTAATTATTTCAGACCCAGCCCACCTTGCACAATCTTTAATTAACAAGGAAACAGGAACAAGAATCTTGCCATGACAAACAAATCTAAATTTTACCAAATATTGTTGATATTTTTGTTGGTCGCTCCTGCTTTGATATATGGAAAGATATTGATTCCGATGGATTTAACTCAGACCGACCATTTAATGGCGTATGGAATCGCTTATTCTGCTTTAGAACAAAGGCTGAATATCGAATGGTTATTAAACTATCGTGGCGGTTCCTTCTTGATGAGCGAGGAACCGACGATGATGAAGTTGTGCCAGATACGCGGGGTGCGTTTTGAAATTGTTAGCTCTTCCCAAGAAGTCGAAATCAGAAAGACAATTGAAAAAGAGAATATGGATGCAATCTTATTAGAAAAGGCGCCGAAGATTGCAGTTTATGTGCCGTCAAATGTCGAACCATGGGACGACGCGGTTCGGCTAGCGCTTGATTACGCGAAAATTCCTTACGATAAATTATGGGACAAAGAGGTGCTGTCTGGAAAGTTGTCACAATACGACTGGCTCCATATTCATCACGAAGATTTTACCGGTCAATACGGTAAATTCGGTGCTCAATATTATAACGCACCATGGTATCAGCAAGAGGTCGCCACCAACCAATTAATGGCGCATGCTTTAGGATTCAAGAAAGTTTCTAAGTTAAAACTTGCAGTAATTAAAGAAATAAAGCGCTATATCGAAGGGGGCGGCATGGCGTTTGCCATGTGCTCCTCTACCGACACGCCAGACATAGCCCTGGCTGCAGAAGCAACCGATATAGTGCCGACCGAATTTGATGGCGACCCGATTGATCCCAATTATGCGAATAAGCTTAACTTTAATAACTGTATGGCATTCGAAAACTTCAGCCCAGTTACCGACCCAGTTGTCTACGAACATTCGGACATCGACACGTATATCGAATCGTCTGCCCGTGGCCCTAATGTTTATTTCTCCTTATTCGACTTTTCAGCTAAATACGACCCAGTTCCGACCATGCTCGTTCAAGACCACGTCGCTTTGGTTAAGGAATTCTTAGGCCAAAATTGCGGCTTTAGGCGAACCAAGATAAAAAAGAACGTTTTAATTCTTGCTGAGGTTTCTAATACAGAAGAGGTTAAATACATTCATGGCAAATGCGGTAAAGGCACATTTACATTTCTGGGAGGACATGACCCAGAAGATTTCGCTCATCGGATAGGCGACCCCCCAACAAACCTTGAACTGCATAAAAATTCACCTGGTTACCGGTTAATTTTAAACAATGTCCTCTTCCCTGCTGCTGAGAAAAAACCGCTTAAAACCTAATAGCCACAATACGATGGCTAAATATCATAAATTTGATACTTATTCAATTCTTGTAAAAGGAAGAGTCCAGGGTATCGGTTTTAGACCATTTGTCTACCGCCAAGCCCAAAAACTAAAATTAAAAGGATTAGTTAAGAATACTAAACAAGGTGTCTTGATTCAATGCCAGGGCAAGAATGTTCAAAAATTAATAGGTGTGTTAAAATTTACACCTCCCCCATTATCGAGAATAAGTGAAATGTCTGTAAAAAAGGTAAAGCGTATACCTTTTAAAGTATTTGCTATCCAAAAGAGCATAGAAAACGGCATACAATCAGAATTAGTACAAATTATGCCGGACTTGGCTGTCTGTCCGGATTGTATTCAAAATATCGAAGATAAAAAGAATCGGCGATTTTATTATCCTTTTACTAACTGCACCCAATGTGGTCCTCGGTATTCTATTATTTATAATCTGCCTTATGATCGGCCCCGAACCACCATGAGAACATTTAAAATGTGTAAAGATTGCGAACAAGAGTACAATAATCCTCTGGACCGCAGGTTTCATGCCCAGCCCAATGCTTGTCCAATTTGCGGACCATGGTTAGCCCTAACTAATGCCAAAGGAAATGTAATTAAGACAAAAAACGACAAGGACACTATAAAAAAGACGCAAAACCTGTTGTTTTGTGGAAATATAGTTGCAATTCGAAGCATTGGTGGTTTTCTATTGGCGTGTGATGCAAAAAGCGCCGTTGCGGTATCAAAGCTAAGAAAACGAAAAGATCGACCGGCCAAACCATTTGCTATAATGTGCAAAGATGTACAAACAATTAGGCGATTATGTGAAGTAAATAATGAAGAAATCCGATTACTTAAGTCACAAATCGCGCCTATCGTGCTCTTAAAAAAGAGGAAAAATCGCGTTGTTTCCGATTGGATTGCACCTAAAAATGGCTATTTAGGGGTTATGTTGCCATATACGCCATTACATAAGATGTTATTTAATGTTTCACGTGAAACATTAAATAAAAGGTCAAAAGGTAAAAGTCAAAAAGTAAGCTTAGAAGCATTGGTTATGACAAGTGCAAACCCAAAAGGAGCACCAATTATTGCTAATTCAAGCCAGCTTATCAAAAAATTAGGCGGTGTGATTGATTATATTCTACACCACAACCGACCAATTGAATCGCGCTGCGACGATTCGGTCGTTTTTAACTATAAAGGACCGGTTATTGTCCGTTATTCCCGTGGTTATGTTCCAGAGCCTTTACTTTTGAACAATATTAATTTAAAGCCGGTTTTGGCGTTCGGCTCGGACTTAAAGAATAGTTTTGCTCTTGGCCAAGGTAATAAGCTCTATTTAAGTCCATATATTGGAGACTTAATATCGGGTGACAGCATGAATTTCTTATTTGAAATGCTCGAAAAATACCAAAAGTGGTTTGCGATAAAACCTGAAGTCATCGCTTGTGATTTACACCCTGATTACATTTCAGCCCGGCTTGCTGAAGAATATACCAAAAAACATAGATTGAAATTAACAAAGGTGCAGCACCATTATGCACACCTTGCCGGTGTTATGGCTGAGCATGGTATCGCCGGGCCGGTAATCGGCGTTGGTTATGACGGAACAGGATATGGCACAGATGGAGCAGTGTGGGGTAGTGAAATGGTGGTTTTAGATTATTCCGGGTTTGAGCGCATCGCTCATTTAAAATATTTGCCTTTGGTTGGGGGAGATGTTGCTGTAACAAATCCTGGTTTAATTGCCAAAGCGTATTTGCAAGAACATAAAGTCAATCCCTCTGAAAAAAATGTACCGACTTCAAGCATGGCTCGACTATTTGATGCAGCTGCATCAATTTTAGGATTATGTCAGCACCAGTCTTTTGAAGGCGAAGCACCAATTGCATTAGAAGGCGAGGCGATGAACGGGTCGCGCAGGATGAGGGGGCAAGGCCAAAGAACTGAGAACCGCGTAGACAGTTATATTATCGACCCCGTACAAATTTTAGAAGAAATAATCGATTTAAAGAAGAAAAACGTTAGTGTGCCAGAAATTGCTCTATATTTCCACAATCAAATAATTACTACTACAATTAATATTGTCAAACAAACAAGTAAAGCAAAAAACATTAATACTGTTTGCCTTTCTGGCGGAGTTTTTCAAAACAGGATTCTTTTACACGGCATCGATTCAGGATTGTCGCGGGCTGGGTTCAAGGTTTTTATCAACCGTCGCGTTCCAATCAATGACGGCGGCATTGCCTTTGGTCAGGCAATAATTGCCGGGCAAATCAAGAAATAATTGTCGGCGCTAGAAATATATTTTTAAATATTTTTTCTCTTGACAAATGGATATATTTTATTAAAGTTGTATCGAGCATTCGCGCAAGCGAAAAGAAATTAGTAAAATTGTGGAAAAGGATGTAATGTTTTTAAAAGTTTTTATTTTTCAACGATTTATATATTTATGGCATGTGGATAACTTTGTGGATAACTTGGTGATATTTATGAAAGTAAAATAATGTTAGAAGCTGCTGCAAGTAAAGATCAGGTCTGGTCAGAAATTCTTTCCGGACTGAGCGCGATTGTAAACCGAGATGTTGTTTCGACTTGGTTTGAATCGTTACGCCCGGTATCATTAAATGACGGTGTTTTAGTTCTGGGTGCGCCGAATCAATTTTTTGTGGAATGGATATCTGAATACTATATGAATCAATTGAAGCAGATCTTATCAAATCCGTTATTCTCCGGCTTAAAGATTAATTTTAAGGTAGTCGATAATGACAACTACGCCGACGAAGAGACTGCGCAAGAAACTTTAAAAACCAACATTCAGGCAAATAGTCCGGTTGATGGGTCTCGTCTGTTAAGCAGGTACACATTTGACAATTTTATTATCGGAGAATCTAACCGGTTTAGCTTTGCTGCTGCCAAAGCAGTTGCGGGTGCACCGGCAAAAGCATATAATCCATTATTTATCTACGGCGGGGTTGGCCTTGGCAAAACCCACTTATTACATGCAATTGGCAATCATGTCAAGAAAGTCAACCCCCGCCTGAAAATTTATTACACGCCCGCCGAACAGGTATTCTTAGATTTAATTCAATCGATCCAAGAACGAAATCCGACCGCATTCAATAATAAATACCGAACACTTGATTTGTTTTTACTTGATGACATTCATTATCTTAAAGGAAAAGAACGGTTGCAGGAGGATGTGTTTCATCTTTTCAATCATTTACAAAGCATGGGCAAGCAGATTGTATTCACGTCGGATCGACCACCGAAAGAAATTCCTACTTTAGAAGAACGTTTGGTTTCGCGTTTGGTATCAGGAATGGTTTGTGACTTAAAACCACCGGATATTGAAACCCGAATCGCTATTTTAAACAATAAAGCAAAGACCGATGGGCTTAACATCAACCCGGATGTAATCTATTTTATTGCCGAAAACATAAAGACTAATATTAGAGAGCTTGAGGGTGCATTAATAAGGATTAGCGGTTATGCGTCTTTAACAAATACACCGTTAACTTTGGATACAGCAAAACAGGTTTTGTCTGACCTTCAAATCAGCAAATCGCCGCCAAAACCGCTAAAGATAATTGAAATTGTCTCAAGTCATTATAATGTCACATTGGAGCAGTTACAATCCAAAGAAAGGACCGCAACTTTAGTTTTGGCTCGACAAATTGCGATGTACTTATTAAGAACTTTTGGTGGGATGTCTTTAAAAGAGATTGGTGCTTACTTCGGCGGTAAAGACCATTCCACTGTTATTCATTCCATTGAAAAGATTACAAGTTTAAAGAAAGAAGATGCTTCGTTAAGCCAGGATATTCATAAAATCACCATGTTGATAAATGGTGGATAAGTTGTGGATATGCTGGATATATGTCTGTTTTAAATGTGTATAACTTAACCTTAGTCACAATAAAAGAGAAAAACGGATAATTGTCCACAATTTGTAATCTCAATATTAAATCAATGTTAATTGTTAAACATTACGGATTAACTGTTAAGGGTACTTGTTTCGGTTTTCCACAGATATAATAATAAATATATTATATTAGTATATATATTATATATTAGAGAGTCCTGCAAAAGTCTTGATAATTTTCAATAACTTACAGAAAAACAATTTAAAAGTTTTGACAAAACCGGCTTTTAGATTATAATTTAGTCATTGA
>Ga0315291_10001979_pt1 | contig 27118 bp, 22 predicted proteins | sample YL17G12_20_MG_FD_203070 | JGI IMG/M metagenome (GOLD analysis project Ga0315291, IMG submission 203070) | Sediment microbial communities from Yellowstone Lake, YNP, Wyoming, USA - YL17G12_20 | ecosystem: Environmental > Aquatic > Freshwater > Lake > Sediment | place: USA: Wyoming | collected...
TCTGGTCGTGCAACTCGCGGGCAATCCGCCGGCGTTCCTCCTCCTGAAGTGTGATCATCCTCTCCAGCATCTGCCGGCGCAACATTTCCTTCTGGTGCAGCTCCTCGTACAGGCTGGCGTTCTCGACAGCGACGCCGATCTGGCGGCCGATCGCCGTCAGCATCTCCAACGAGTCCTCGGTGAACATCCAGGGACTGCTCGAAGCGTCCCCCGCCAGGCTCATCACCCCCAGCACCAGGTCCTTCGACTTCAGAGGCACGCACGCGCGAAACGCGAGCCCTTCCGTCTGGAGGTACTCGGCGGCGGGGCAGGGAGGCCGCTGCTCGATACGGAAGACCTGGGGCCGGCCTGACCCAAAGACCCCGGCGCAGATGCATTGATCCCACGTGCAGTCTGCGTGTGCCAGCGCTGCACCCTCGGGCAGGCCACGGCTGGCGCGCATGTGGGACTTGCCTCCCTCTTCACCCCGCAGGTTGATCCAACCCGTCTCTAATCTCGTCAAGTCCAGCACTTCGCGGAGGGCCGTGTGCAAGACCTCTTCCAAATTCAGTGACTGGCCGACCGTGACCGCCAGCGTGTTGAGCGTCGAAAGTTTCTCCGTCTGCCGCTGCAACTCCTCCGTCATGCGGTTGAACGCTGCGGCCAGTTCCGCGATCTCGTCGTGGCCTCCGGCGGCCACCCGAGCCTCGAGGTTTCCGGGGCCGACCTGCTCGACCACTCCCAGGAATTGCTTGAGCCGGCCGACCACCACCCGGCTCAGCATGAGGTCACTGACGAGCAGGATGACGATGAGGGTACTGACCGACAGAATCACCCGGCTGCGGACGTAGGAGGCCATCTGGGACTCGACGAATTGCTCACGATTGCCCGCTGCGGACTCCAGGCTCTCCATCATATAGTCCCGGAAACTGACGTAGCGCACGTAGGACGTCACCGCCATGATCACCATGACGGAGAGCAACAGCCCCAGCGTGATCTTGAAGCGCAGGCTATGATAGTACTTCCGCCTTGTCCCCATCGGCCTTGCCTTTCCCACAGACCAAGAAGGTTATGCCAAATAATACAGCAAATCTTCGCAAAGAGCAACCCGCGCTGAAAGGGCGACTCATGCGGCCTGGCTTTGCACTTCATAGGGGATATGCTATACTGAGACATGGTAGAAGGACAGGAGAGAGACTATGGGCAGCCAAGACAAACGAACTCAGAACCGCCAGCAATTACAGTCCCTGTTGCGCGAACTCTTCCAATTCGACCACGCCGACCTGGACTTTGGCATCTACCGCATCATGCGGGAGAAGCGCGAGGACGTCGAGCGTTTCATCGAGCACGACCTGCTCGACGTCGTGAACCAGGCGCTGGCCCGCTTCCAGGCGGCCGACCGCGAGGAGTTGGAGAGCGAACTGGCCCGCTTGCGCCAGCAACTGGGACCGGCGGTTGACACGACTGGCGAGATACGCCCGGGATTCGACACGCTGCCGATTGCCCAGGACTATACCCGGCTGTACCGGCAACTGCGGCAGCTCGACCTGGCCCAGGAGACCGAGGCCCAGATCTTCGACGACCTGTGGCGCTTCTTCTCTCGCTACTACGACGACGGTGACTTTCTCACCGAACGCCGCTATTCCTCGCGCGAGCCCAGGTTCTGCGTGCCCTACAACGGTGAGGAAGTGCTGCTCCACTGGGCCAACCGTGATCAGTACTACGTCAAGAGCAGCGAGCGCTTCACCGACTATCGCTTCACTGCCGGCGACTACACCGTCTGGTTCCGGCTCCAGAGCGCCGAGGTACCCCAGGACAACGTCAAGGCCGGCACGCGCTACTTCGTCCTGCGCGCCGGGGAGCCCCTGGCCTACGAGGCCGAGACGAAGACGCTGATGGTCTCGTTCGAATACCGGCCCCTGGCCGAGGAAGAGCAGGCCCACTATCTGGGCGTCTACAACGCGCAGCAGGGCAGGAGCGAGCGGCGCAAGACGCTGGACCGCTCCTCCCTCTGCGTGGCGCTGGAGGTGGAAATCCTGGCCGGCCTGGATGACGTTGGCCTGAAGGCCCACCTGGCCGCCGTGCCCGAGTCGCGCCGCCGCGAGCAGGCGGCGCCGGGCTCGACCTTGGGCCGGCATCTCAACCACTACACTGCCCGCAACACGATGGACTATTTCGTCCACAAGAACCTGGGCGGATTCTTGCGCCGCGAACTCGATTTCTTCCTCAAGAACGAAGTGCTGCGCATTGACGACGTGATCGGCGACGAGTCCAGCGAGGTGATGGCCCACGTGCTCACCCGCATGCGCGTGGTGCGCCAGATCGGGGAGCGGGTCATCGCCTTCCTGGCCCAGATCGAGGATTTTCAGAAGCGGCTGTTCGAGAAGAAAAAGTTCATAGTGCGCACCGACTACTGCATCACGCTGGACCGCGTGCCGGGGGAACTCTACCCCGAGATCCTGGCCAGCGCCGCCCAGTTGGCCGAGTGGCGGCGGCTCTACAGCGTGGGTGCCTGGCAGGAGGACCTCTTTTGGCGGGGCGAGTTCGACGAACCGTTCCTGCGCAACCATCCGTACGTGATGGTGGACACGGCCTTCTTCGACGACGACTTTAAGGCGCGGCTGCTGGCGACCTTCGAGGACCTGGATGGCGCTACGGACGGCGTGCTGATTCACAGCGAGAACTTTCAGGCGCTCAACCTGATGCAGGCAAAGTATGCGAGCCGGGTCAAGTGCATCTACATCGACCCGCCGTATAACACGGGGAACGACGAGTTCATCTACAAGGATAACTATCAGCATTCGTCATGGCTGACGATGATGAGGGACCGTCTGCACCTATCTCGCGGATTGTTACAGGAAGATGGAGCTATCTTCATCAGCATTGACGATAACGAAGTCCATAGGCTCGACAATCTGCTTCGGGGGTTGTATGGGGAAGGCAATTCAGCAGCATTGCTAGTAGCCCGGACAAACCCACGCGGGCGCACCTTGGACCGATATATCGCCAAGACGCACGAATTCATAGCCGTGTTCGTTAAGGGAATATTGCCTACCTCGATCTCGGAGATTCCAAAGAGTGAAAGCATGCTTGCTGAATATGACAAAGAGGACGAACGAGGACGATATCGCGAACTAGGCCTCAGAAACAGGAACCCTGTCTTCAACCGACAGAATAGACCCAACCTGTTCTTCCCCATCTACGTGAATCCAGATACCGGCGAGATCTCTTCGACCAGAAGCCACGCATTCAGCGTGGAAGTCCTCCCACGAAACTCAAAAGGGGAGGACGATTGTTGGACCTGGGGCTCAGACAAAGTCGCCAGAAATCCGGGCTTACTTGTAGGGCGAGAGGTGTCAACTGGGGGCTGGAGGATATTCAGAAAGGATTATCTGCACGACCAATCGGGCAATGCCGCGACAACCATGTCCAAATCGGTTTGGCTTGATAAGTCGATCAACAATGAGCGTGGCAAGGAAGCGTTGAGAGACCTCATCGGGTATCATACAATCGACTTCCCGAAATCAATAGACCTTATCAGAAAGTGTGTGGAGATCGGCGCAACAAGGAGCAGCCTGGTAGCGGACTTCTTTGCTGGCTCGGGCACCACCGCTCACGCTGTGATGGACCTCAACCGCGAGGACGGCGGCAGCCGCAAGTACATCCTGGTGGAAGTAGGTGACTACTTCGACACTGTGCTCAAGCCCCGCATCCAAAAGGTAGTCTTCTCCTCCAACTGGAAAGACGGCGTGCCGCAGGATCGGGACGGCGTGAGCCACGTGTTCAAGTACCAGTGCCTCGAGTCCTACGAGGATGCCCTTAACAACATCCGCGTCCGCCAGCCGGAGGGTGCGCAGCGCCGGCTGCTCTACGAAGAGTTCAGCGACTACCAACTCCACTACATGCTCGACTTTGAGACCCGCGCCAGCCCCACGCTGCTGGCGCAGGAGGCCTTTGACCACCCCTTCGCTTACACCCTCAAGATCCAGCGCGGCCACACCAGCCCTCAGGACGAACCGGTGGACCTGGTGGAAACCTTTCACTACCTGATCGGCATGCACGTGCACCGCCTGGAGCGGCACACCCACCAGGGCCGCCCCTACGTCGTCAGCCGGGGCGAGGTGCGCACCGACCATAGCGTGGAGAGAGTGATCACCGTGTGGCGCGACACTGCGGACCTCGACCTGGACCAGGAAGCCGAGTGGGCCAACCGCGTATTGCTCACCGAGCCGGTGGAGCGCGTCTACGTCAACGGCCCCAGCCACATCGAGAGAGCCCAGCCGCTAGAGATCACCTTCCGGGATGAGATGGAAAAGATTCACCACTAAGACACCAAGACACGAAGGGCACTAAGGTTTTCTTGGTGTCCTTGGTGCCTTAGTGGTTAAGGAGATAAAATGCCTTTTGCGCCGACCTCCGCTGAAGAAGAACGGGTTGCCAAGGCCATAGTGGATGCCGCATATACCGTCCACAAGACCCTTGGCCCAGGCTTGTTGGAACAGGTCTACGAGGTCTGCTTCTGCCACGAACTAGGAAACCGTGGGCTCTCCTATTGCCGCCAGGTCGTCGTGCCCATCGTCTACGACGGCATCACCTTCGACGAGGGGCTACGGCTGGACGTGCTGGTAGAAGATTCGATCATATGCGAACTCAAAGCCGTTGAGACAATGCACCCTGTATTCACAGCGCAGATTTTGACCTATCTGAAGCTGACGGGGAAACGCCTCGGCTTTCTGATCAACTTCAATGTGCCTTTGATCAAGGACGGCATCCAACGCCTGATACTCTGACCACTCCCTGTGTGCCTTCGTGCCTTCGTGGTAGAGAGGATGAACCACCAAGACACAAAGACACGAAGATCTGATGGATTCCTTCGTGCCCTTCGTGCCTTCGTGCCTTCGTGGTGGAGAGGATGAACCACCAAGACACCAAGACACGAAGATCTGATGGATTCCTTCGTGCCCTTCGTGCCTTCGTGCCTTCGTGGTGGAGAGGATGAACCACCAAGACACCAAGACACGAAGATTCGACGGTTTTCCTGGTGCCCTTCGTGCCTTCGTGCCTTCGTGGTGGAGAGGATGAACCACCAAGACACCAAGACACGAAGATTCGACGGTTTTCCTGGTGCCCTTTGTGCCTTCGTGCCTTCGTGGTGGAGAGGATGAACCACCAAGACACCAAGACACGAAGATCTGATGGATTCCTTCGTGCCCTTCGTGCCCTTCGTGCCTTCGTGCCTTTGTGGTAAACATATAGGAGCCTCGTATGCCACGTAGCACATTAGAACGCTTTCAGCGTCGCCTGGCCCTGGTGGCCTACTTTCGCCACGTCTTCGGCGTCCAGAATGTCCACGACCCGCGGGCCGTGCGCGCCTTCTACGACATGCTCAAGCAGCAGCCGGAGAGGTACGACGCCGAGGGGCGCAGTTACGTCTCGAAAGTGCTGGAGGGGCTGGTGCGCGGCATCAGCGCAGCCCAACTGCTGACCTACGACGCCAACGTCCGCCGCCACACCGAGGCCCTCAACCGGTATCGCGCTGAGCCGGTCACCCTCAAGTACTTCCAGGTGCTCGCCGCGCTGATGACCGAGCATTACCTGGACCGCGCGACCCACGAGCCGCAGGCCTTTCTGGCCGACCTGAACACCTTTGCCTCCGCGCAGAATGCACTGCGTGGCGCCCACGTCCAGTTTCCCGCCTTTACAGCCGGTGACCTCAACAAACTGGCCTACTGGATGGCCACCGGCAGCGGCAAGACGCTGCTGATGCACCTCAACTACTACCAGTACCTCCACTACCGGCCGGACACCGGCGACCGCTCCGGCCGCCTGGACAACATCCTCCTGGTCACCACCGGCGAGGGCATGTCGGAGCAGCACATCGCCGAAATGGAAAAGGGCGGCATCCCCTGCCGCCATTTCAGCGCCAGCACCACTGACCTGTTCGGCAGCAATCCCCATTCCGTCAAAGTCATCGAGATCCACAAGTTGGTGGAGGAAAAGGCCGGCGCTGGGCAGAGCGTCGAGGTCTCCTCCTTCGAGGGGCGCAACCTGGTCTTCGTGGACGAAGGGCACAAGGGCACCGGCAGCGAGGCGCAGGCCTGGCGCAGCCGGCGCCAGGCACTGGCGCGGGACGGCTTCACCTTCGAATACAGCGCCACCTTCGGCCAGGCCGTCGCCGGCGCCGGGGACGAGGTCGAGGATGAGTACGGCAAAGCGATCCTCTTCGACTACTCCTATCCCCGCTTCTACGAGGATGGCTACGGCAAGAACTATCGCATCCTTAACCTGGAGCATGATCTGGACCCGCACCTGACCAACCAGTACCTGCTGGCGAACCTGCTGACCTTCTACGAACAGGTGCGCTGCTACGCGCTGAACGCAGACTCCTTCTACCGGACCTACAACGTAGCGCCGCCCCTGCTGGTCTTTATCGGCCATAGCGTCACGGCCGGCAAGACCCGTTCCCAGTTGACCCAGGACGACAGGCGCAGCCTCTCCGACGTGCAGGAACTGGTGCTCTTTCTCCATCGCGTATTACAGAATGAAGGGAACTGGGTGCCGGCCGCCATGGATGCTATCCTCGAAGGGCGGGCCGGCCTGGCACAGGAGATTGACACTGCTGGCGGCCCGGCGGGCGATCTGTTCGCGGATGCGTTCCCCACGCTCCGTGCGGCCCGTCTGGACGGCGCGGCCATCTACGCCGACGTGCTGCGGCGCGTCTTCCACGTGGCCGCGGCCGCTGGCTTGCACCTGGTCAACCTCAAATCGGCCGAGGGTGAGGTGGGCTTGCGCGCCGGGTCGGCCGACCGGTTCTTCGGCGTGATCAACATCGGCGACGCGGCCAACTTCCTCAATCGGATGGAGGAGATGGCTCCCGAGATCGCCGTAGAGGAAGGGCAGTTCAGTGGCTCCCTCTTCCAGGACATCAACCGGCAGGACTCATCCGTCAACGTCTTGATCGGCTCCAAGAAATTCATCGAGGGTTGGGACTCCTGGCGCGTCTCAGCCATGGGGCTGATGAACATCGGGCGCGGGGAGGGCCCCCAGATCATCCAGCTCTTCGGACGCGGCGTGCGTTTGCTGGGGCAGGATCGCACTCTCCAACGCTCGGAGGTCCTGGAGGGTGACCATCCCGGGCACCTCCCGCTACTGGAGACGCTCGGCATCTTCGGCGTGCGCGCCCGCTACATGGCCCAGTTCCGCGACTATCTCGCCGAAGAAGGCATTGACACCGACGAGCGGGAGACCCTCATCGTCGAGACGAGACCCGGTGTAGACTTCTTGGGCCGGGGGCTGCTCGTCATCCGCCCCGAGCTCGAAACGACCTTCGAGGATGCGATACGCCTGGCGCTAAAGCCGGACGCCACCTGCAGACCGACCGTGGATCTGCTGCCGCGCTTGCAGGTCATGGTTTCTCCGGGGCTCGTGCGCGAGGAGTCCGAGTTCTTCGAGCCGCGGGATACCCGGCGCTTGCCAGCGGACGTCCTGCCACTATTTGACTGGAATCGGCTCTATCAGCAAGTGTGGAACTTTCGTACCGCGCGCGGCTATCGCAACCTGGCGGTCGGCCAGGATGTGCTGCGGGCCATTCTTGAGACAGGCCGCTATCAACTGCTGTGCCCGCCGGAGATGCTGGAGGTGACGTCGTTTGCAGACCTGGGCCGGCTGGAGCAGATCGCACTGATGGTCCTGCGCAAGTACGTCGAGCAGTACTATACGCGCGCCCACCGCCGGTGGGAGCAGGACCAGGTGGTTTACCAGGCGCTGGACGCCAGCGACGACAATCTCATCGGCGCTTATCAGGCGCGGGTCAAACGCTCGGCCACAGATTTCCTCAAGACGCTCCGCGAGATGCTGGGGGACCCGGCCCTGTACGAGCGGGACGATGGCCTTCCTGCCAGAGTTCACTTTGACCGGCACCTGTACCTTCCACTGCTGCTGGAGGACATGAGCGACGAGCAGGTGGTCAAGTACGCTCCTCCAGGACTCAACCCAGGCGAGTGCCATTTCGTAAAGCAACTACGCGCGTACGTCGAGGCTGAAGAGGATTCTCTGTTGGAAGAGTACGACCGCGAGCTGTTCCTGCTCCGCAATCAAGCCCGGGGTCGGGGCGTGGGATTCCTGATTGACGATGAGCATTTCTTCCCCGACTTTATCATGTGGCTGATAGGGTCCGGCCGGCAGGACATCGTGTTCGTGGACCCCCACGGCCTGATCATCGGCAGTGTCCTCGACGCCAACCCCAAGGTCCAGTTCTATCGGACCATCAAGGAATATGAGCGGAGGCTAAACGAGCGGGCCGGCCGCGAGGACATCGCGCTGCACTCCTACATCATCTCTCAGACCTCGTTCGAGGACTTGAGAAAACAGACGGGCATATCCTCACAGCCAGAGTTCAACCAACTGCACGTCTACTTCCGAGAACAGCCCAACTACGTGGAGTTGATGATAAAGGACGTCCTGGCAAAAGACAACTCGTAGTCCTCGTGCAGCTCCTCTCCAGAAGTATGGGGGCGCACGAACCCCTTGAACCGCGCGGTCATGTTCTTGGGCTTGCTGAGAACACCCAGCGCTCGTTGCTCGTCTTGGGTGTCACCCACCCGCCGAAAGATGGCGTAAACGCAGTCCATCTCGTCCCATGCCAGGTTGAAATCCCCGCGCAAGACACGAATGGGCGCGGCATCTGCCGCCGGATCAAGGAGATATACCGCCTGCGTATCCAGCCCAACAATGACTACGGCGTGCTGAAACTGTTGACCGCGCCAGTAAGGAAGTTGGTCTACCTGGACGAAGGCCAGCGCCGGCAGCCCCTGGTCGAGCCAGACCGCCAGGTCTTCCAGGTCACCGGCCGTGTAGATCATGTCCAGAACAGCGGAACGCAGGCGCAAGAGGCGCGAGGACGGAGCACCCAGGTGCGGGCGCACACCTAACTGGCGCGCCAGATCATCCTGGGAACATGAAATGCCCAGGTAGGTTAACACCATGTGGGCACAGGCTGCCAGACAATAGCCGTCAGCCTTCTGTTGGCAGTGAAATACATTCAAGACGCTCGCCACGGGATGCGATCTCCTCCACAGTGTGATCGTCGGCCAACACTTCGCCGGTCGCCGCGTCTACGTCCACCGTTCCGACCGGCCCGACTGGTGGATGGGAAATCGCGGTTACGAAGGCCCCGAAGCGCCAGACTGCCCGGCCCTGGGAACGTACAAACACAGGCTGGTCGGCCCTCATCATGTTGCCGACGTTTTCCAGCAGCCAACGGTTGGCTTTACGCCGGGCAATATGCGCGTCTACGACCACTGGCACCAGGACGTACACCAGGCTTCCTTCCGGCAAGACAGCCGGCTCGGCCAACTGGATGCGCCCCTCCCGCACAAACCCGGTGTAAGCAGCAATGGACGGATTGCGCACCTGCCCAGTCTCCTGTACATCTGCACGCTGCATGTATTCCTCCACTTCCAAAAACGAAAAACCCCACCGATTACGGTGGGGCGTTCCATAGGACGGAGCCAGGCTGAGGTCTACCCCCCACCACCCGACCCCAGGCGGTCGAAGTGACCCGCACAGAACTCGAACATAACCTGTTACAGTCCCTGCGTGGTAAATATGCCCCGGACTGGATTCGAACCAGCACGCCTTGCGGCACAGGCCCTCAACCTGCTGCGTATGCCTATTCCGCCACCGGGGCTTATGGCGTATTATACTCCCCCCGCCCCACTTGTCAACCCCCTTGCACCTTCCCGAAAGTTCTTGTGCACCCAGTTCATCACGTTCCGACCAACTTTCGGGAAGGGTTTTCGCCTTGTCAACTCCGGCCAGGTAGTGTACAATGTCCCCCATGAAGCACCACCGCCAGGAACTCTGGTTCAACGTCCCCACCCGCCGCGCATTTCTCAACATCACCCCGCAGGTCGCAGCCTGCCTGCGCGAAAGCGCCATCCAGGAGGGGCTCGCCCTGGTGAACGCCATGCACATCACCGCCTCCGTCTTCATCAACGACGACGAACGCGGCCTCCACCAGGACTATGAAGACTGGCTGGAGCAACTGGCCCCCCACGAGCCTGTCAGCCAGTACCATCACAACCGCACCGGCGAAGACAACGCCGACGCCCACATGAAACGACAGGTCATGGGCCGCGAGGTCGTCGTCGCCGTCACCGAGGGCCGCCTCGACCTGGGCCCCTGGGAACAGATTTTCTACGGCGAGTTTGACGGCCGCCGCCGCAAGCGTGTCCTGGTCAAAATCATAGGAGAGTAGAAGAATGCGAATCGTTCTCGATGCCATGGGTTCCGACAACTACCCGGTCCCTGACGTCGCCGGCGCCGTGCTGGCCGCCCGAGAATGGGGCGACGAAATCATCCTCGTCGGACGCGAGGAGTTGATCCGGGCAGAACTGGCCAAACACGACACCGCCGGCCTCAAACTGGAGATCGTCCACGCCCCCGAGGTGATCGAGATGGACGACGAGCCGGCCTGGGCGGCGCGCGTGAAAAAGAACTCTTCGATGCACGTCGGCATGAGCCTGGTGCGCGACGGGAAAGCCGACGCCTACGTCACCGCCGGCAACACCGGCGGGGTGCTGGCGGTCGCCACGCTGCACACGCTGCGGCGCATCCGGGGCGTCAAGCGCCCGGCCCAGGCCGCCATCCTGCCCCTGCCCGCGGGGCGCGTCGTCGCGCTCGACATCGGCGCCAACGCCGACTGTCACCCCGAGTACCTGCTCCAGTTCGCGCGGATGGGCGACATCTACGCGCGCGCCATCCTGGGCTGCACCACCCCCCGCGTCGCGCTCCTCTCCAACGGCGAGGAGCCGGGCAAAGGAAGCACCCTGGTGAAGGAGACCTCCAAACTGCTGGCCGGCTCCGGCCTGAACTTTGTCGGCAACGTCGAGCCGAAGGAGGCGCTCGCCTGCCACGCCGACGTCGTCGTCACCGACGGCTTCACCGGCAACGTGTTCATCAAAACGCTGGAGGCCACGGCCAAGATGCTCACCGGCCTCATCCGCGACGAGATCAAGGCCAGCCCGCTGACCGCCGTGGGGGGACTGCTGGCCAGGCCCGCCTTTGGCCGCGTGGGGCGGCGGGTGGACCCCTTCGAGGTCGGGGGAGGGCCACTGCTGGGCCTCAACGGCGTGGTGATCGTGGGCCACGGCCGCTCCAACGAACGCGCGATCAAAAACGCCATCGGCCAGGCCCGCCGGGCCGTACAAGGGGGCGTCGTGCACGCCATTCGCAGCGGGCTGCCCACACAGGAGAGTGAGGACTAGATGCGCATCATCCGCAACGAACGCCGTATCCGCACGTTGAGTTTCATCGGCAAATACGGGACACTGACCGGCCTGCTCGCACTCCTGGCCGGCCTGATCATCTCCTTCATCAAGCCAGGGTGGCTCGCGCCCATGGTGGTCAGCGTGACCGTGGGGCTGGCCTGCTCGATGGTCGGAGGCTTTTTCGTCGAGCGCTACAGCAGCCCGCTGGCCCACCACGATGCGCTGGCCAAAGCGCTCAAAGGGCTGGATGACAGCCACGTGCTCGTCCAGTACCTCCTCCCGGTCTCCCACATCCTGTTGGAGCCGGGCGGCCTCACCGCCTGCGTCGTCAAGGCTCAGGGGGGCCAGGTGACGTACGACGACGGGCGGTGGAACCATCGTCAGAAGGGGAAATTCTTCCGCCAGTTCGCCGGCCAGGAAGGGATCGGCCTGCCTCACCTCGAGGCCGAAAATCACGTACACCGGCTGGAGCGCTGGCTGGAGCGTCACCTGCCCGACGTCGAGGTGCCCGTGCGCTCGGCTATCGTCTTCGTCAATCCCAACCTGGCGCTCGACGCCGAGGCGTCGCCCGTGCCGGCCTTTTACGGGAAGAAGATCAAGGCCTGGCTGCGCGGGCCAGGCAAACTCAAGCCGCTGCCAGATAGCGTGTACCGCCAGGTAGCCGAAGCCCTCGGCGCCACCCCGCCGCAAGAAGACGCTCATCCGTAGTAACGACTGAAGTCGCCACTACGAACCTATCGCAGAAATGGACCATTCGTAGTAACGACTTCAGTCGTTCATCGTCCAACTGGGGCGCTCGTGCGCTACCCGCCCAACTCCTTGAGCCGGGCCTCCCACTTGGCATACAGCTTCTTGTAGGTGTCCTCGCTGATCTCACCCGCGGCCAGCCGCATGTCCAGGTTGTCTAACGTTGCCCGGACCTCCTCGACCGTCTTGGGAGCAGCAGGAGCGGCAGACGCTTCCGGTGCAGGCTGCCGGCCTGGCTGTTGCATGCTCTGGCTGAGCATCTGGGCCATAGCCATGCCCATACCCATCCCTGCACCCAAACCGACCCCTGTGCCAGCGGCCCCACCGCCAGGCTGCTGGGCCGCATCCCGCATCGCCCGCGCCGCCTGGAACTGCATGTAGGCCCCCATGTCGCCCAGCGCCCCCATGGAAGCGGCCTCGTCAATCGCCTTGGCAGTCTCCTCGGTCGGCCCGAGGTACTCGACGTAGACCGAGGTCAGGGTCAGGCCACGGGCCGCGAACTCTTCGGCCGCCTTGGCCCGCACCCCCATCGTCAACTCCTCGGCCATCCCTGCCAACTCGATGACCGACTTGTGCATCTCGCCGACCAGGTCGGTCAGCTTGGTCAGGATCATACTCCGCAGGAAGTTCTGAATGTCGCCCGTGCGGTAGATGCCCTGCGTGCCGACGATCTTGTTGATGAACAGTTGGGGCTCCACGACCTGCACCGCGAAGGAGCCGCGCGCCTGCACGCGCGCCATGCGCAACACCGGGTCCGGGATCGTGATCGGCGTCGGCGTGCCCCACTTGAGGTCAGTGAACTCGCGCAAGCTCACAAAGTACACCTCCGCCTTGAACGGGGTCTGCCCGGAGAACGCCTTGCCGATCAGGTTCACCAGCAGCGGGACGTTGGCCGTCGCGATCGTGTGAGGGCCTGGACCAAAGGTGTCCAACGCCCGCCCGTCGCGGAAAAAGACCGCCGCCTGGCTGTCGCGCACGATCACCTGTGAGCCGAGACGGAAGTCACCGGATCCCCGTTCCGGGAAGCGGTGCACCATCTCCGTACCGGCTTCATCTACAAACTCTACGATGTCAAAGATTCGCGCCATGGGTCCTTACCTCCTCAGACTGACGGAGCCTCTGCGGCCCCCTGCACGTCGCCCAGGATCATGTGCTCGCGCTGATCGAAAGTGCTGTTCGCCTCACTGCAAATATCCTGGACGATGCGGATCGTCTCGATCAGCCCCTCGCCGCTGGGGATCGCCTCCCGCAGCCGGCCGGTCGCCGCCTCCAGCCGCTCCACGTACTCGACCAACGCCGCGTCAAAGTTGTACATCTGCTCCAGTTCGGCCTGGTTGACCTTGGCCGCGTCAAACAGCCCAGAGTAGCCGTAACTGGCAAAGCGGATGCGGTCAATGAACGTCTGCAGTTGCGTCGCGGCACTCCCCAGGTCGTCCACCAGGTCTATCCGGCCGTGGTTGATCAACTCTTTCTGCGCCACGTCGAGTTTGCGGCGCTGGCCGGCCAACTTGTCGGCCAGCAACTGGCGCAGCAGTTGATCCGCCTTGCGCCGGTTCTGGCGTTCCTGGTACCCCTTCCAGCCAGGGACAAAGTCGAGCAACTTTTCCAGCCCTGTGCGGCTACCTTCCACCTTATCGAAGATGTCTCCCACTCCCATTATACAATCCTCCTTGGGTTCAAAGTGACGGGCTTGTTCGCCAGCCCCAATCTACCACACAATACCTCATTACGCAACATGGCGCGTCTGGTTTCACCTCCTCAACCCGTCAAGAATACCTCAGCCCCACAAAAAGGATACCGAACCACACCCTTGCCGGCCAGTTCCACCTCGCCCCCACAACTGGGGCACTTGTGGCCGTGCAGTTGGGCCGCATTGAGAAAGGCCTCCGCCACATCCGGCTCTAACAGCACTACATTCGTGCCTTCCTTGTACCGCTCCGCGTATTTACCTCTCACACCCCGCTCAAGCAACTGAGACAAGTCATACTCAGGGCGAAGATCATCCTCTTCCTTCTTCATATTGCTCACTGCCTTGATGCGCCTTGTCGGCTGCACACACACATTGTAGTGCAACTCAGTGCGAAAGTCAATACTCCCAAGCCGGTGCAGCCGGCCGCTGACCCATTAAGGCGCAGGACGGAGCACGACCGGAAGGTACGCGCGGTACATGTCCACCATCACGATTAGCGTCACCGGCACCACCTGCGGCGCATCCAGTACGCCGGTCGTCGCGCCCGTCACCGAGATGGCCCCGGTGAACGTGCCCGTGAGATACCCGGTGCTGTCCACCGTAACCGTCAGGGGTGCCCCCTGGACGCCGCCGGTGGTCGCCAGCGTGGGCGTCACCCGCATCCCCATCTCCACCGTCGCCGTCCAGGTGAACACGCCGTACCCCGTGTTCAGCGGCACCACCACCCCCGTGACGGTACCCGGCTCGTCCACGTCGGCCAGGAACGTCAGCGCCGGCGGCACAACCGCCAGCCGGGGGCCGAACGGGCCCGGCCGCTTCTCCATCGCCGCCAGCGCCTCGTAGCCCAACGTCGTCGTGTACGGAACGGACGACAGACGCCCCGCTTCAGATGTCATTCCGAGCGAAGCGAGGAATCTCGCACTCGATTCCCGGCTCAAGCCGGGCCTCCAATCGTCATACGACGGCTGGTAGAGGGCATAGTCAACCTTCAAGATAGAAAAGTAGCGCGCCGGGTCGCACAGCCAGCCATAATCGTACCAGTCCAGGTTCCACACGAACATCCCACCCATCCACGGCCAGTGCTCATCAGCGTACCGGAAGGCGCGCGTGATATAGTCGGCCTGCTGCACCTCGGGCACGTCCATCCACCCAAATGCGCCCTCGTATTCCGGCTGGCGGTGGCACCACCCCGCCGCCGCGCCATCCTCGTTCGGGTCCCGCAGCCAACTGAACTCCGTGGCCCACACCGGCTTATAGTCGAGGCCATACTGCCCCAGCAGATCGTGCATCGCCTCCACGCCGCGGAAGGCAAAGCCATTGCCGTTGTCGTCGGGCGGTAACTCGCCCAGCCCTCGCTCCGGCTCGTAGACGAACCCGTAGGGGTGATAGCCAAATGCGTCGAAAGCGGCCCCCGCGCCCAGCAGGAATATCTGGCGCGCGTACTCCCGCTCGTCCATCACACCGCAATCGTTGCCGCTCCAGCCGTTGCAGGTGCCCTGGACCCGGCCCACCGGCGCCAACCCCGCGCTGACGACGGTGGCGCCCGGGTCTGCCGCCTTGATGCGCTCGTAGGCCACCTGGAGCATCTGCACGTAGAGGCCGGGATCAGGCGAAGCAGGGGAGACGCCATAGTTGAGCCAGCCCGTACGGTTGGGCTCATTGCATATCTCGTACGCCTCCACCAACCCCTTGCCGGCCGTGGCGATCGCTTCCACCGCCTGGCCCCACGCCTCCAGGTCGCCGGACCTCTTGGTGCAGTCAATCAGGAACAGGACCTTGTAGGGGTAACGGACCTGAGGCAGGGTGGGATTCTCCTCCGTGCCATACTCCTCCCACAACTTGAGCCACTCGAAGCCCAGCGGCGCGAAGAGCGAGCCCACGACATTGGAGTCGCGCACGTTGAGGCCGTAGCCCAGGTGAGGGGCAGAGATGGAAGGAGGGGAGGGAAGGGAGGGAAGGGCTCGGGCGCTTGCGCACGGACGGGGTGTGCCCGGCCATCCGATCATGGCGATCAGGGCCACAACCATCCACCTGCGTGCGGCGACAGAGCATGGTTTCATGTGAAGAGCGCACAAACTAGACCCGTCGGGTTTTCCTCAAACCCGACGGGTCTGATCCCAGGTTCGTAGGGGCGACTTGGGCTTCTTCTACGCCAACCGAGTGCTAGAACGGACGTGGCGCGACGCCGATCAGATACCCGAACCGCGCCTTGAACCCCTCCAGCGACAGATTCGTCTGCGTCGCCATGCGCGCCAGGAGCATCTCGTTCTCCGCATCCTGCGGCTTCAGCCGAATCATAAACTTGTACGCAGACTGGTACGTGAACGAGTCAATCTTCACCACGCGCACTTCCGTCCGGCCCGTGTTCGGGTCCATCATCTTCTCCAGCGGAATGGGCACCACCTGGTTCTGCTGCAGCGTGATGGTGGCGTTGCTGCCCCCCTGCAGTAAAAAGTCCACCGCCGCCTCCCCCAGGCTGCGCGTATAATCAATGTCGAACGCAATCGGGTCCGCGCATCGCAACTCGTACCCCAGATCCTTGCTGACGACCCCCATGTCAACGCCCAGGTCCAACAGTTGCTTGCGCAGCGCGCGCTTGAGAATGTCCGCCGTGTTGATTTCGGCCAGCCGGATGTGGCCGTGCGCATCCCGCTCCACGTTGTCCAGCATGTCCAGGTCCGCTGGAGCCAGTTGCTCGACGATGCCCTCCGCGACGAGTGCCACCCCATAAGGCTTGCCCTCGGCCAGCCGCTTGATCACGGCGGTCGCCAGGATGTCAATCACCTCTTGCAGGCGGATCTCGCGGCCTCCCCACTCTTCGGGGATCAGCGTCAACGTGGCCCCCGAACTCTTGCCGATTCCCAACGCCAGGTGCCCCGTCTTGCGTCCCATCGTCACAACCAGGAACCAGCGTTGCCCCGTCAGCGCATCCTCCATCAGGTTCATCACGATACGCGTCCCCAACTCGCGCGCCGTCTCGAAGCCAAAGGTGCAAATACCCTCCGGCAGGGGCAGGTCGTTGTCAATCGTCTTCGGCACGTGGGCCGTCCTGATCTTGATCCCCATGTGCTCCTCGGCGTGTCGCGCCACCCGGTACGCCGAATACGCCGTGTCGTCCCCGCCGATAGCCACCAGGTAAGAGATCCCCGCATCTATCAGCGCGTGCACACACTTGCCGAGCAATTCCTCGCTCTTGGTCGGGTTCGCCCGCGAAGTCCGCAGGATGGACCCGCCGTCGAGGTGGATCCGGCTGATATCGCTGATCGTCAGCGGCCGGCCGACGATTTCCCCGTGCATCAGGTGTTTGAAGCCGTCGTAAATCCCGACGACCTTGAGCCCATTGTTGATCGCCTCAATCGTCGCCGAATGGATCACACTGTTGATCCCCGGCGCCGGGCCACCCCCCACCAGGATACCGATCTTGTCGCTGTTTGGCTCGCTGATCATACGCCATCACTCCATCCTTGAGACCTGCGTTGCGCACGGCGTGTCCCGCCGCTGTTGCCGATTCAAATAAACGCCGAAACATTCTTGCGGCGTTCCTGGTAATCCGTCCTATTATAACAGAGGTGAGCCAGCGGGGCAACCCCGGCTTACGAACATCTCGCTCAACGCGGCGCTGGTCTTTTCGACGGCTCTGTCCGGGTCCAACGTGTACTGAAACCCCAACTCCGCCGAGACAAAGCCCTGGTAGTTGACCCTCTGTAGCGCCCTGGCAAACGGGGCAAAGTCAATCTTCCCATCCCCAGGGATCAGATGGGCATCGCTATCGCCGTGATTGTCGTCAATGTGGACGTGAAACGGCACATCCCTCAGGCTGGCGACGACTTTAGCCAGGTTCTCCCCGTTGACGTTGGCGTGCCCGGTGTCCAGCAGGATGCCCAGCCGTTCTGACCCCACCTCCTCGATCATGCGCAGGCCATCGGCCACCGTCAGGATCAACGTAGATTCCGCCTTGTGCGCCGGCTCGAGCAAGAGCACCAGGCCAGTCCCCTCCGTATAGTCCAAGAGTTCCACGATACTCTGGCGCAGTTGGCCCCAGCCTCTGCCCAGGTCTTCGCCAAAGAGCGTCATTCCGGGGCACAGGCTGACAGACGGTGCTCTCAGGCGAAGCGCATTGTCCACCGCATCCTGAATGTACTGCACGCTGTCACGCCGGATGGTCTCGTTCAATGAACACAGGATCGAAGGGTAGCGGAACTGGGCGGGAATGAAATTGGGCACGACCATCTCAAACCGGTCCAACAGGGCGACAATCTCGTCCAGTTGACCGTCCAGGTCGTGCCGGTAGAGGTGCGGCCTTCCGCCCCATACCTCTATCCCCTGGTATCCATACTGGTGCAGGCGGCCAATGGCCTCTTGCAGAGGGTAGTTGAAGTAAACGAACGAGGACTGCGAAAATTTCATGCCATTTGCCTCACTAGAACCGATCCCCGAACTCCTCCTGAAAACGCAACGCCAGAAATTCGCGCTCGCCAGCCACCCTGGCGGCCATGGCGTAGACGTAGGAGATCCTTCCACCAGGGCAACCGGCGTTGGGATGATAACCCCTGGGAACGGCCACCATGTCCCCATCGCGGACGATGCCGCAGAACAGCGGAGCGTCCAGGGTTTCGTAGATGCACTGGACACCGAACGCTTTTGCCATGTCGAAATAGACGTACAATTCCTCTTTCTCGTCGCCGTGTTCGTGAGGCGGCCACACCGTCCAGCCCCCGGCACTTCCCTGGCCGATCCCCACCAACAAGCGCGCGGCCTTGAACCCGTCGCCAATGCACATGTACACGTCGCGCCGGCTGTTGTTTTCGGCCAGGCCATAGACCTGGTGCCGCGAACGATCTTTGGCCACGTCCGAGAACCGGAGGTGGGCAAAGTCCGTGTCCCGGTCGCTGGGTGCACCGATGCGCACCACGACCGCCATGGGATCGGCTCGCAGGCTCACGCGGCTCTTCCACGGCAGGTAGAGCATGTCCCTGAAGCCGGCCGCGCCCGTGGTACCGCCGAAATCATAGTCGAACTGGCCGGCGATGCAGACTAACACAACCTCTTCACGGCCGGTCTCGATGGTCAGGGCCGGATCATCGCGGTCCAGTTCGATGCGTTGACACGACAAAAACTCCAGCCCGCTCTCCTCGGGGCCGGCACCCTGCTTCAGTTCATCCGGTCGAAAATGATACTTCATCGTCTCCTCCGCTCCCTCATCGCACATCCCCCGCCCCGTGACACCTCACGCACCACGCACCCCGCATCACGTTTCACGCTTCACGCTTCACGTTTCACGTTTCCCTCGGCCTATACTTCTCATTCGGATACATCATCACCTTGATCTCCCGCTTGGCTTCCAGCGCCTCGAACGCCTCCCGCCACTCTTCCAGCGCGATGTGCCTGGTGATGATGGGCTCCAGTCGGATCTTGCCCATGGCCATGATCTTGAGCGCTCGCTCCCACGAATGCCACCCGGCCGCCATGCGTACGGCCTGGTCGGCATACTCCATGCCATCCCAGCCCCAACTGCCGCGCACGGTCAGGTTGTGGTAGGGAACTCGATCCAGGTTGACCTTAAAGTCGTGGCCCCACAGGCCGATGATCGTGATCCACCCCCCGTTGCGCACCATGCGCGTGGCCTGCGTGAGCGCCGCCTCGATGTACCCATCCGCTCCGCCGGAGCAGTCCAGCACGACGTCTGCGCCAGCGCCATCTGTCAGGCGCTGAACCTCCTGTACCGGATCGTCCTCGCTGTAGTACACGGTATCGGCACCCAACTCCCTGGCTTTCTCCAGGCGCAGAGTGTCATCCTTCAGGCCAGTCACCATCACCGCCCGCGGGCTGAAAAGCCTGACGATCTGCAGGAGCGTCAGGCCAATCGGGCCAGGCCCGATGATGACGACAAAATCGGCCGGTTGGATGCGGGAGCGGGCCATCGCCGCGTGGCTCATGCAGGTCACCTGTTCGATCAGCGCTCCCTCGGCAAAGGTCAGGTTGTCGGGGAGGCGATGGGCCAGTTGCCTGGGCAGCGCCAGGCGGGGGGCATACGCACCGTTCACGTGGGTGCCGACCCGCCCGTGCAACGTCTCCAGATCGCCGCAGATACGGTCGCCGGCCTGCCATTCGTCGCCGACGTCTCGTCGCCGACGTCCCTCCCCCTTGCCAATGACCACACCGGAGAACTCGTGTCCCAGCGTGACCGGGCGGCGATGCTCTTTCTCGTCCCGCCAGATGTGCAAATCACTGCCACAGATACCCACAGCACCGACTTCTATCAAAAGGTCATCGGGCCCCACCTCAGGCTCAGGGACTTCCCTGATGCCCATGCCTTCCTTGCCATCGCCATATTTCTGCAACGCTCTCATAAACTGACCCCTTTTCCCCCGTTAGTTCCACCCCTCGACCGGCGCGCCCAGCGCATCGCCAATCGCCCCGCCGATAAGACAGCCGTACACTTGGTCCAGGATGCGCATCTCACACCCCGTCCGGCGCGACTCTCACCAGCGTCTCGCCTCCGAAGGGGATGAGGCCCACCCGTGCGCCGCGTCCCAGCATCTCGAAGGCCCGCGCCAGCGCCTCCTGCACGCTGGGAGCAGAATCAAACCCGAGGGCCTCAACGTCGTCCGCTGATAGGTGATTGGTCACCAGGATCGTGCTCCGCACGCGGTGGCGCACCGTGGCGTGGTACATTGGCACGTTCAGGCCCACCAGGTCCTGCACTTCGCCCCGCTCTACGGCGGCTTTCTGGTCCTCGAACGACCAGGGCAGGTACTGGCGCACGGTCTCCTCGTGCGAGGGGGCGTCGCCGCACAGCCCCTCCGTGCCATCCAGCAGGAAGATGATCACACCCCCTTCCCTGACGGCCCGGTGGCAGTAGGCATAAGGCTTGATCCCCTGCCAGTAGTCAAAGTGGCAAGGGTTGGCGGAGACGATCAGGACGTCGGCCTGGGCCGGGATGGGGATGACCATGACCTGCTCGGCCACCTGGCAAGCCGCGCGGTGTGCCTCGACAAAGTGGCCGGCGAAGACGCCGAGCAGGTTCTTGTCCTCGTCCATCACCGTGTTGACGATAAAGTCGAGGCCCACCCTGGCTGCGATGGCGTCCATTTCGGCCCGGGGCTTATTGTCGCGCGTGCCGATCACCTCCAGCACCGGCTGCACGATGCAGGCCATCAGGTGCATCATGTCGGTCGTCTTCTGGCTGCATACACCCGGCAGGAGCATCTTGGAGCCACCACCCCAACCGGCGGAGATGTGGGGGATCACGTTGCCGATCGCGATCTTGAAATCCGCCTCCAGGATCTCCCGGTTGATCTCGATTGGCGTGCCACTCTCGGTGTAGCCCAGGTCCACGAACGGCCCCTCGCGGTAATCGCGATTGATGACCCGATACCGCTGGCGCACCTCCTCGCCCAGTTTGATGCACAATTCCTCTTCCGTCATCGGTCGGTGGGTGCCCATGCCGATGAAGATGAGCACGGCCTTATCGGGGACACCGGCGGCGTGGATGCGCTGGAGGACGCGGGGCAGGATCCTGGCCGCCGGGGTGGGACGGGTGACGTCGTCCACCATGATCACCACGTGGCTACTGGCCTTGAGCATCTCCTCCAGTTTCCCCGTCCCGATAGGATGCTCCAGGGCTTCCTCAATCACGCGCACCTGGTCCGGAATCTCGGCGATCTTGCGATGGGCTGCGTAGAAGAGCAGGTTCCTGTCGCCAATCTCCACCTGGGTGGTGACGCCCGGCCTGAATATCAGTTCGAACGTGGCCATTTCGACTCCTTCTCCTACAATCCGCTGCCCTCATACACCTTCTTCCGCAAAGGGAAACACCAGGTTGACCAGCACGCGCACCAGTTCGTCCCGCACGCTATTGACGTGGGCGCAATTCAACCGTGCGGCTTCTTCCCCGTCACCGGCCAGGATGTGCTCGACGATGTGCTCGTGCTCAGGGGTGGAGCGCTGCATGCGCCCTCCCAGCGCCTGAAGCCCGATGCGCACCCGGTACCACTGGTCGTTGACGCCGCGGATGATGTTCGACGCACGCTCGTTTCCCCCCATGGCGAAGATGATCTCGTGGAGTTGGGTGTCGGCCTCCAGCCACGCGTCGGAATCGCCATCCTGGGTGGCGCGCTGCATCCGGTCCAATGCCTCTTTCAGCGTTCTTCGCAGTTCCTCGCCCTTGTATGCGGCCGCTCGCCGGATGATCAGCCCCTCCAGGGTCTCTTTGATGTCGAATATCTCGTGAATGTCCTTCAGGGCCAGGGCGTAGACCTTCCAGCCGCGCCGGGCCTCGTTGATCAGCAGGTTCTCCTGCTCCAGGCGGCGCAGCGCTTCCCGCACAGGAGTGCGGCTGATGTTGAGGTCGCCGGCCACCTGGCTGTCCGTGATGTACTGGCCGGGCTTGAGCTCCAGGTTCATGATTCTCGCTTTGACGAAATCGTAGGCCAACTGTTGGTACGTTGGGCCTGACTCGGCCGTTGATCCGGAATTTCCATTTCTGTTCATAGTTCCTGCCATTCAAGCCAATATCGCCACGTCCGCATCGTGCATTCTACCACACAGTCAGGGTTGCTCCAATCGCGAAACCAAGTCAAGTATGCGGGTTCTCGTTTGCTTGTTCCTATTATACCATATAATTGCATTCAAATCAAGGAACTTTTGTATACAAGTACTTGACATTTCGTATGCACTATGCTATACTATAGTACACAGAACAATCAGTACACGGCGTTTCAGGAATGATCAAGTTGTGCGTGCCAAGCCTCTTGGGCACCTGGCAGGAGGTCACTCTTGCAGATTGTGAGTGTTCTACTCACCCGACGAAGGAAGGGGGTGATCTTACAGGCAGCGAGAACCGCATCATGAGTCAGGTCAGGTGTTGAAACCCAATCTCGGTAAAATCCTGAAGGAGGAAAAGGCAACATGTACAAGCGCAAGATCTTTGTCTACGTAGCAGGGCTGCTGGCTCTTGCCATGCTCTTGGCCGCCTGCGGCCCCGCGCCGACACCTGAGGTGGTCACTCAGGTCAAGGAGGTGGAGGTCACCCGGGTCGTGGCTGGCACACCCGAGGTCGTGGTCGTCACCGCCACACCGGAACCCGCACAGCCCAAAGAGGGCCCGACCGCGATTGTCTGGTGGAGCCATTGGGCCAACGAGCCCTCCAAGCGCGTGGTCATCGAGAAGATCAGGGCCGACTATGAGGCCGAACACCCCGACGTCAAGATCGTCCTGACCTGGTGGGACAAGAACCCCATGCGGGATGCTCTCCGCAACACGATGAACGCTGGTGAGGGCGCTCCGGACATCACGTCGGACTTTTGTCTGCCCGACGAGGTGGCGGCCGGCTGGTGCCTGCCGCTGACGGATGTGCTGCCCTGGGAGAACTTTGTACCCGGCACGCAAGAGGCCAGTTCGTACGCCGCCTTGGGCTACCCGGACAACTACAAGTACGACATCGGGCTCAGCATGAACATGATCTTCTACAACAAGGAGATCTTTGAGGAACTGGGCATCCAGGTGCCGGACAACTACCAGTTCACCCAGGACGAGTGGATCGAGATGAGCGAGAAATGCAGTGCGGCGGGCTATGCCGGCGCGGCCGACGCCATTGGCAACCGGAACTATCCTGCGCGTTTCCCCGTGTGGTTCGCACTGTTCAACCTGGTCGGGCCTGAGGAGTTCAACAAGTACTATTCCGGCCAACAATCGTGGGACACGCCGCAGATCCGCCAGGTCCTGGACTGGTTTGTGCAACTCAGGGACGCCGGCTTCTGGCCCAGCACCTTCTCCACCATGACGATTGACGAGTTCCACGTCTACTTCCACACCCAGCACAAGGCCTGTACGCTGTGGATTCCCTCCTGGTACACCGGGCGCGCGTTCAAGCCTGTGGAGCAGGGCGGCCAGGATCCGAACTGGCACTTTGGCATGCTGCGCTACCCGCTCATGAACGGCGCTACAGCACCCGACGCGATATACGTCGCCTACGAGTCGGGCTATCACGTCACCTCAGCGACCCGGCACCCCGACATTGCCAAGGACATCCTGGTCTTTGCGTCGCAGCCCAAGTACGGGGCGCTGTGGACGGCGGTCACCAATATCCCATCCGCGATTGTCTACGACCCGGTCAAGGATTGGCCCTCGGACGAACTGCTGGAGGAACTGGGGGTCGTACCGGGCCAGTGGCAGTGGTACTGGGAGGAGTACAACAAGGTCTATGGTGGCCTGCAGGGCGGACAGGCCCCTACCCCTCTGTGCGACAAGGTCGAGCAAGCGTGGGCGTCCGCGATCAACGAGGGTTTGCCGCTCGGCTTGATCACGGTGGACGAAGCCATCGAAATGATGGACGCCAATCTGTGTAAGTAAAAGTACGTGGTGCTCCTCAGAGGGGTGGGACGCGCACGTTCCGTCCCACCTCTCTACCTGGCTATCGAACGGATGACAAGTTATGGAAACGAAAGCGGTGACGAACGCCAAACTGTTGGCAGCACGGAGAAGACATAGCGGATGGGTACATCCGAGCAAGCCCTGGGGGGCGATTGCACTGTTTATCGGACCTGTCATGGTGTACTACTGCATTTTTGTCATCTATCCGGTACTGGCGACTTTTTATTACTCGCTCCTCCACATGACTCCCACGGGCGGGAGGATCGTCACGACGTTCGTCGGGCTGGGCAACTTTGACAGGCTGCTCAACGATGGCATCTTTATCCAGGCTGTCAAGAACACGCTACGCTGGGGTGTCGTGGGGCCGGCGCTCGAAATGCTGACGGCTACGACGTTGGCTGTTGTGGTCTACTTTAGGGTGCCGCTGCACCGTTTCTACCGTACTGCCTGGTTCACGCCAGTCCTGGTTTCGGGCGTGATCGTCGGGCTGGTTTTCAGGTGGGTCTTTAACGTGGATTGGGGGTTGCTCAACGTAGCGCTACGGGCGATTGGCTTGGACCGCCTGGCGCTGAACTGGCTGGGCCGGCGCGATACGCCGCTATGGTGTGTTGTTTTCGTGCACTACTGGGCTACGTTTGGCTACTCCTTCATCCTGCTGCTGGCGGGTCTCACCGCCATCCCAGAGGAACTCATCGAAGCATCCTACATTGATGGCGCCTCAACCTGGCAGGCGGTCGTGAAGGTAATGCTCCCAATGCTGCGCCCCACCTTCGTCACGGTGCTGATCTTGTCGTTCATGGGCAAGATGCGCGCCTTCAACGTAGTGTGGGCGCTGACAGGCGGCGGCCCGATGCATTTCTCTGAAACCGTCGCTACCTACGTGCAGACGCTGGCCTTCGGCCAGCAGTCCCTGGACCTGGGGTATCCATCTGCCATCGCGGTCGCCTGGTTCGCGGTGGTGTGTATCGGCGTCGGCCTGCTCAACCGCTGGCTGAGTCGTCGGGTCGAGCAGTAGACCAGGGATACGCGCTGCTCTCCAGGGCAGCCAGTCGCAGGAGACGAGTGAAACGATGATTGTGGCTCAACGAGTCGGGGCAAAACGGCACAGCACGTGGGCCAGATGGCAGCGCTGGATCAGATTGACTCTGCTGACGATTGTGTTGCTGGCCTTTACGCTGCTGGTCATCATCCCCTTTATCTGGATGGTTGTGATGTCGGTCCGCACGACCGGTGAGATCCTCAACGATCCGTATGGACTGCCCAAGACGGTCCGCTGGCAGAATTACGTGAAACTGATGGCCGACCCGCAGATTCGGTTCTACCGCTATTTCGGCAACAGCGTCTTTGCATCTTTCTTCGCTCTGCTTCTCAACACGATCCTGGTTACGATGGGAGGCTATGGCTTCGGGCGTAACCGCTACCGTTTCCGTGGCCGGGGGGTCTTGTTCACAATCCTGTTGCTCTCCCTGATGTTGCCTGGGCAGGCCATGTACATTGCACAGTTCGTCATGATGAGCCGATACGGGCTGCTGAACACCCGCTGGTCACTTGTGCTGTTGTACGCGGCTGAGGCGGTGCCGGTCAGCACGTACCTGATGGCAACCTACTTTTCGCAACTCCCCTCCGAGCTGGAAGACGCCGCCCGTATGGACGGCTGCAATGATTTCGGTACCTTCTGGCGAGTCATGCTCCCGTTGTCTCGACCTGCTCTCGCCACGGTCATTCTGCTCAATTTCATGAACTTTTGGAACGAGTTGATGCTGGCCCTGACCATGGTCACGCATCCCGATCTGCGTACCCTGCCATCGGCAATCATGTATTTCGTCGGCGAACATGGAGCAGACTATGCGATGGCTGCTGCCAGCCTGGTGGTCGCCATGCTGCCGATCGTGTTGCTCTATCTGTTCCTATCTGAGCGCTTCATCGAAGGTCTGACAGCCGGAGCGATCAAAGGGTAGCACTCTCCGGCGCGCCCGCTTTCGCAACCTCCACCTCAAACGGCTATTGACAAACCCTGAAATCTGTGGTATTATTTAACCGGTTATTTAACCGGTTATTTAACCGGTTAGACACGAGGTAGAATACTTATGGCCACTATCCGCGACGTCGCCCGACATGCAGGGGTATCCATCGCCACCGTCTCCCACGTCATCAACAGGACCCATTACGTCAGCCCTGAGCTGCAACAACGAGTATCGGACGCCATCGAGGCCCTGAACTATCGCCCCAACCGGCTCGCTCAGGCGCTGAGCAGACAGGTCATCCCCTTGGTGGCCCTGGTCGTCCCAGACATCAGCAACCCCTTCTGGTCGTGCGTGGCGCGGGCGGTCCAAGACGTCACGGACAAACACGGGTACTCGGTCATCGTGTGCAGCACCGATGGTCTCCTCAAGCGGGAGGTTCGCTTTCTGCGCTCCCTATCGGGTTGGATCAGTGGCCTCATCTTGCATCCGTATCACGTCACCTCCAAGCACGTCAACCAGTACATGGGAAACGCCATCCCGGCAGTGATTCTCGGCGATTTCCTGACCGCCCAGGCAGCGCCGCCGAACTGGGATTACGTGGGAGGCGACAATCAGGCCGCCGCACAGGCGGCGGTCGAACACCTGATCGGCTTGGGACACCGGCGTATCGCCTTCATCCAGGGCCCTCCCGATACCCCCACCGGTACCCGGCGCCTGGCCGGTTTCCGGCGTGCCCTCCAACTGGCCGGCCTGTCCGTAGACGAAGGCCTGATTGTCGCAGGTGACTACACGCGCGAAGCAGGTCGAACGGGGATGACCACATTGCTCGACATGGAATGTCCACCGACCGCCGTGTTCTGTGCGAACGACCTGATTGCGCTGGGCGCGCTCGAGATGGCGCAGCAACGCGGCTACCGGGTTCCCCACGCTCTCTCCGTCGTCGGTTTCGATGACATTGACGACGCCGAGCACGCCTCTCCCCCTCTGACGACGATTCGCCAGCCTCCGCACCGCTTAGGTATGGCGGCCGCCGAGGCGCTGATCGAGCGGCTCAAGGGCCGTACAGAGCCGCGCAGAATTTCACTGGAATTCTC